>Ga0209039_10003504_pt1 | contig 12217 bp, 11 predicted proteins | sample BogFormECP12_OM1_FD_188238 | JGI IMG/M metagenome (GOLD analysis project Ga0209039, IMG submission 188238) | Bog forest soil microbial communities from Calvert Island, British Columbia, Canada - ECP12_OM1 (SPAdes) (version 2) | ecosystem: Environmental > Aquatic > Freshwater > Wetlands > Bog ...
TCCTCGAAAGCGATTCGAACGTAAAGACTTTGTTTGCAGAGAATTACGGAATTAGATGCCCTCGGCAGAACCACTTTCGCAGTAAACTACCGCTAGGGACGCCCGAAAGCCCGCTTGGGCGGGCGACATAATGGGGCCCACGGCGACAGCCGTGGGGAAAAAGGGAACTAGAAATGCCTCTTAAGCCCCGGCAGGGGCGACATAGTCACTAGGGAGCGAGCGCCAATCTTATGTCGCCACTACGTGGCTCATGCGCCGCTGTGCGCAACTCGATCCCACGGCTTCCGCCATGGGCCACATTATGACGCCGCTAACGCGGCTGCGGAAGATACCGAGGCCCTTAAGTTAACCCGCGCGGAGGTGTACAATGGCACCTGTGAGGCTGCCGCTATGGCAGTTCGACTTTGTGTGGAACGCCCGCAAGATGAACGATGGCGAGCGCACGATCTTGGCCATCAAGTTGGCCGAGGGAAAGCGCCTCATGTACAGGGAGCCCCAACAAAGCTAAAACCCTTATGCGGAGGCCACATGCCGTGAAAAATCTTATGATCACCGAAGAGGAACTTGAAGAGGTTAAGCGAATCCAGATTGAACATCATTGGAAATGGCCAGCCGCCTTTAGCACAAACCGTAGCGGCGATATCTGGCCATGCGAAGTCCGAGGGTACACGCCGCCCGAGCAAAGAGAACAGGTGCGTGGAATTTGCAAGCTCATCGACGCTATAGCTACAGAATACCTTAACGTAAGATCCAGTGGTGGGCACTTCATCATCAGTGACACGGGAGCTTCTTATTCTCCGCAGGCGAACCAAGAGATTCCATTTCTGACTTTTATATTTTTGCCTCCCAAATGAGCCAATACCGGTACGAGCGGGGTAGCAGACGTAGGCGTCGTTTGCCTTCGTCTGCGGCTATTCATGTTGTCGCACCTATGAACATGTAAACGCACATCGCAATTAGCGCCGCGGAGCAGTGCTGAAATGCGCACAACTCCGCGCTACCCCGCTCGTGGGAGCGAACGCTCTTAACGAAAGCATCCCGAAATTCCCCGCCGCGTCGTCACGGTTGCGAGGCCTGCCGGGCCAGCCAAGCGGTTAGGTCCGATTCGCCGGTTTGTTCCCGAACCGTGAAGTTGGATGGAGTGTCTCGATACGCCGCCCGCGCCACGCCGAGTTCTGCTTGCAGCTCCGAGGGCGAGAGCATACGGTTCCGGCCGTCTACCAAGCTCTCGAGAAGCACCGCGCGGGGTGACAGGGCAGCAACCACATCCGCGATATCCGCACTCGCAAGAATGCCGGGCACCACGATGTCCTGCGGCATGTAGCAGAATCGGTCTTTCAGCATGGAAAGAAAGGAAACCAGGCCGCCCCGCGCCGCGACCGCCTGCACCTTATCCTCATAGAGCGCCGTCAAGAGAGCCAGCAGCGGTCCCACCGGCTGCGCCTGATGAATAGCCTGAAGCCCAGGTTCCTGGCGTCCCGGTTCCAGGAGCACGCTCTGATCGAGCAGCAAATCGCGCGGGTTGACGGCGGCAAAGGAATCACCCCACAGGACGACGCGCTGCGGGTCAAGATCCTTACGCCCGGAGAGATAGCGCAGGACGGCGCGCGCATCCTTGAGTCGGGCGCCCAAAGCCGTATTGCCCAGCATCAATTCCGTCGCGGCCAGGGAGGTGGTGGAAGAAGCCGGCGACGCCTCGCCGGTTCCCAGCACATCGGCGAGGCACACGGCTGCGCCTTGCTTCAACAGGGCGGCCAATTCGGTGCTGCGTTCCACCAGGAATCGCTCCTTGCCGGTTGCCGCAAGCGCCAAAACGACGGGGAGACGCCTAGATAAGTCAGCGGGCGGTTTCAGCAGTAATAGTGGAACCCGCAACCCCGGCGACGACTGAAGCTCAATCCCTTCCACCGCAAAAGCCGGGAAGGACTTGACCCAGAGCGTGCCGCCTGCCACGGGAGTGGGCGGTTCAATGTCGCCGAGTTTCGCCGCTAGAGAAGCGCGCAATCGCTCGATCCGGTTCGCCGCGGTAAGAGAAGCGAGGTTAGCGCGCGCTGCCGACAGACGTTCCGCGGCCATCACGTACGCGATTTCGCTCGCGGTCTTCGGTCGACGCTCGGCGGCCGCTTCCGCCGTCAGGCACATCAGGTCGGCGTCCAGGCGCACGTTGTGATATTCCTCGGAGGGAACGGGGATGTTGAGCCATCGGGCGAGAATCGGGTAGATCCTCTGGCGGAGGTAAGCTCCCACGTTCGTGCATTCACCGGGGCCGGGAAACGGCCCGAATCCGTGCACCTCGGCGAGATGGTCGCGTTGTCCATAGAGATCGAAAACCCTCTTGTACCGGGCCCAGGCAGGCTCCTTTTCTACGCCATCCGGCCAGGAAATCTCGAACGAGTAAACAAACCGGCGCGGCGCCACGGAGGCGCAGATCATCCAGGGAAAGAATTGGTCGGCGATGCTTTGCCGCAGGCAGCGCGTGGATTCCCATTCGCCCCAACCCGGATACGCCGTCTCGAAATCGTAGCCGCGGGGACCCTCGGTGTAATGCTCCTCCGGCCCGGCTTCGCCGAAATTGAAGGGCAGTACGGCGGCGATGCGGCTGTCGAGCGCTGCCGCGAGGGCGGCCGGATCTCCTCCGCCGGCCACCGCGCCCAGCATGACGGTGCGGGTGGGGTCCACTTCCGGCCTCTCCAGCAGCAAATCGATTCCGCGCATCAAATCCCACACCATCCACTTGCTGAGGCTTTCGCCGGCCAGATAGAGTTGCATCCCCAGGGCGTAGCGCGAGTAGTAGCTCTCGCGGGGCCAAGGTTGGGACTGCAATCGTTCGCCGGCTCCCAGTTGGTCCATGATGAGGACGGCCGTGCCGCTGCGCGCCCAGGTCATGCCCATATCCTGGAGCTCGGATTGAACCTTGGGCGCGTGATGGCTGTGAACTACGACGATGGCAGGGATGCGCCCGTTGGATTTCGCCGGCAGGTAGAGATTTGCCGTCACCACCAGCCCGGGCCGACTCTCGAAGACGACGTTTTCCAAAATGAAGCCGTCACTATAGTCGAAGCGCCGGGTTACGGCGGCGTGCACGGGTGTGCGCTCCGGGAAAGGCCCCAGAGAAGTCTTCAAGGCGTCAAGCCGGCGGTTACGAAACGCTTCCCAATCCGCTACCGTGCCGACTCGCTCCCAGGCGCTCCGCTCGGCCTGGGCTGCCTCGGTAATACGGGAGCGCAGGTTCTTCTCCCACATTTGATCCACGCCCAGGTTTTTGCGTTCGGCAACCGTCCAAACCTGGTGCGGAGCCGAGGCTATATCACCCACCAGCGGATCAGAGGGCGTGGGGCGCTCGGCGGGCGGTGCGGATGTTCGCCAGTCCTTTTCCACGACGGTTGGAGGCTGGGGATTGGAATCACCCGAGGGCAGTTCGAAATCCAGGGGATCATTCACGCCGGGCCAGTGCCAGCGAAGTTCCGGTGCATCGGGCCTGGGTACGCGAATTCTCTCTGCCGAGATGAATCCGATCTTCGCCAGCCTGGCGACGGGAATCGCCGCTTCAACGCTCCAGCCCTCCGGACCCAAGAAAGCGGAGGCCCGCACTCCCTGCTGCGGGTCGCCCGAAGCCCCGGGAGGGTCCACGCGGTATGCACCCAGTGGATTCACACTGAGAGTCAAAGAGATGTTGTTGCCTTCGGCGCTGTGGAAGCGGAAGGTCCACGTGACCATGTCCTCCCTCCACCATGCCGGATCTCGGCCCGTCGATTTTGCCACCACGCGCCCGCTCTCAGGAAGGCGCGCGCTGAGGCACAGATAGCCCCGGCGCACCACGGCACGCATTTCTCCACCCGCCGGAAAAGGGGCGCCGAATTCCTTGGGCGAGAGCGGCAACACGACCGCTTGTGCCCAGATGCCTTCTTCGACGCGGCCGTCAACCGTCAGCGGACCATCCGCGGAAGGAATATTCATGGTCGCGCCGCTCGCCATCATCGCAAGCAAGAAGCAAAAGGTGGGGAGAATGGCTTTGCACATACGTTTCCCTCGTTTCAAATGAGCGGGGTGGCCGCGGTCAGCGCCGTCCTGACCGTGGGATTTCGGACTGTCGGGCGCGGTGGCCGCGTTCCTTTTCGAACAGGCAGCTATGCCTTTTTGCACAGACAGCTCAAGTATCGACCTGTTAGCCTTTTCAAGGATCTTGATTCTCTGCGAACGTGCACGTGCGGCTACCCGGGATTCGAATATGGAAATCCCAGGCTTGTCGGTTCGGGCGCCGTGCAGCTCCAACTTCGCACTCTCTTGCAAGGAGGAATTCAAAATGGTCATTCATCTCCGTTGTCTCCTGTTTGGGGCTTTGGCGCTCGTCTGCTCGATTCCGCCTCCGGCCATGGCTGCGCAAGGGCATGAAGCCACGATCTCAGCGGCCCCGGGCACGCTGGTCCGCTGGGTGGCGACGGGCACAAAGCGCTGCAGCATGAAGGGTCGGATTTGGGCCGCGTTGGAGGAAACCTGCTATTATCCGATCGACATCCTACAGCAGCCCGGTCTCATTACGATCGCACGCTGGGGCGCCGGGCAAAAAGAGTTCGCCCGCATCTCCGTGGAGCCCAACGACTACGGAACCGAGGAGATCACCCTTCCCGACATTCCGCAAGCCAACCCCTCGCCGGGGGACATCGAGCGCGACAAGCGCGATCAGGCGTTGCTGAGCAAGGCTTGGATGAGCAAAGAGGGGCCGGCGAAGTTTACGCTGCCCCTGGCGGCGCCGGCCAAACCGCTGCCCGCGGGCAAGTCCTTCGGCGTGAAGCGGGTCTACAACGGCACGCTAGCTTCGCAGCCTCACATGGGGATTGACTACCCCGTGCCGGTGGGCTCGCCGGTCTTGGCCGTGGCCGACGGGACGGTGGTCGCTGCCAAGAATATGTTCTTCGAGGGCAACGCCGTGTTCATCAACCACGGCGACGGCCTTATCAGCATGTGCTTCCATCTCTCTGAGATCAAGGTCCAGGTGGGGCAGGAGGTCAAGAAGGGCGACACCCTCGGCCTGGTCGGATCGACGGGCCGCGCCACGGGACCACACCTGTTCTTCGGCGTCCGCTGGCACGACGCCCGCATCGACCCCCAGTTCCTGCTTGAGGACCCGGCCAAGATCCCGGCGGTACACCGAGTGTCACCATAAAGGTCAGGCGAAAGCTAACGGCCGACAGCTAACAGCAGACAGTTAGTTCCGAGTCCCGAATCCCGGACCCTTAGCGCCTATCCCCTAGCCGCATGCAGAGCTTCCTGGCGAGCGCGGGCAAGGGCATTGACGGGGTCGCCAAGGGGAAGGAATTCCATGGCCACGTAGTGGCGGTAATTCAGCTCGGCGAGTTTCTTATAAATGTTGAGGTAGTTGATTTCCCCCGTGCCCGGCTCATGACGCCCGGGAACGTCGGCGATGTGGACCAGGCCCACCTTGTCGGCATGCTTTTGCAGATGGGAAATCAAGTTGCCCCCGGAAATCTGCGCGTGGAAGAAATCGTACAAGAACTTGACTTGGGGATGATTGACTTCTTCGATGATCTTGAAGGCCTCCGGGACAGACCACATGTAGTAATGGGGATTTTCCTCGAGGTCGATATTTTCCAGGAGCAGGGTGACGCCCTTCCCCTCCACCAATTCCGCCGCCCGCTTCAGGCCTTCCACGCAACTGGCGTGCTGCGCTTCCGGCGCGAGGCCGGGCACCACGTTGCCCGACATGACGATCAACTGCGGGCATTCGATCTTCTCCATGATTATCAGTTCCGCGCGGACGTCCGCCAACAAAGCCTGGCGCGCGCTCGGGTCACCCACGCCGTGAGGCATGCCGGCGGTGGTATCAAAAGTGATGCCCAACTCGGCGCGTTTCTTGTTGTATCGGCGAAAATCAACTTCCGTCCATTTCGCATACTCACCGACTAATTCCACATTGTGGTAACCGGCCTCGGCAACCTTTTCCAGCCGTTCCTCGAAGGGCAGTTTGGTCAGGATCGTCCAGAGCATGACGGAGATTTTGAACGGGGCTTCCGCAGTGTCTTGGTCCTCCAGAGCACGCGACGCCGCGGCCAGTGGATCAAGCGCAAGTGCGGCCGTGCCCAGCGTGGCTCCGGCAAGAGTTTTGGAAAAGTTCCGTCGATTCATCGATGGCCTCCCGGCTTGCTCTGATCCTTCATCATTCCGCGCGGCGCCCGTGTGCGGGGAGGAAAATCCCTGACCCGCCATCGGCAGCCGCGGGTAGCGCAAGCTTACGCAAGTGTTGCTCCCCTGACAACTGGATTCTTGCGGTCGACACGGAACCGTTGAGATATCCGGGAAAGTGGGTTACCGTAGTTCTTCACCGAAACTCGACGTCTTGATTCCTGGGAAATGCCATGACCACCTCCCCTCGCCCCATCGTACAGATTTCGCTCGACCTCACCACCATCGAAGAAGCTCTCGATCACGCTCGCAAAGCCGTCCGAGCGGGCGTGGACTGGCTGGAAGCTGGAACCCCGCTCCTCCTGGGTGAGGGTCTGCACGCGGTGCAGGCGCTGCGGCGCGAGTTCCCGGATTATCCCGTGGTTGCGGACTTGAAGACCATGGACGGCGGGTACTTGGAAGCGGAAATGATGGCCAAGGCCGGCGCCACGCACGTGGTGGTGATGGCGCGGGCACATCCGGCCACCCTCAAAGTGGTTGTCGAGGCCGGCCGCGATTACGGAGTGAAAGTGATGGGCGACGACCTGGGCTGTGAAGACAAGCCCGCCGCCGCGCGCCTGATGCAGGACCTGGGAGTGGATTACATCGTGCACCACGTCGGGTACGACGAGCGCCGCGACCCGGCGGTGATCGCCGCACACGGCGGCGTGCCGCCCAGTCCGCTCGATGAGCTGGCGGCCGTGGTCAAAGCCGTAAGCATTCCCGTGCAGGCGGTGGGCGGCCTCTCCGTGGAGCAGGTGATGCAGCTCCCCAAATTCGGAGTCCGTCACCTGGTGTTGGGCGCTCCGCTCACCGTGGATGCGGACGCGTTCAAGTCACCGGCGCACGACCTGGAAGGATTGTTGCGCGAGATTATTGCCCAACTAAGGGGTTGACCATGCCGACGGCCTCCATGGCGGCGATCGTCCATTATGCTCTGGAAAAATACGCGGTGGAGTTGCGGGAAGTGCCGCGGCCCGGCGACCCCGCCGACGATGAGGTCTTGTTGTCCACGCGCGCCGTGGGTGTTTGTGGAAGTGAGATTCACCAATTTCATAATACCCATAGCTGGCCCGTTAACATTCCGGTGATCCTGGGGCACGAGTTCACGGGGGTGGTGAGCGCCGTGGGCAAAGGCGCCCGGGGCTTTCGCGAGGGTGACCGGGTGGTGTCGGAAACGGCGGCGTCTATTTGTGGCCAATGCGCCTATTGCCGGTCCGGTGAGTACAATCTTTGCCCGCAGCGGCGCGGCTTCGGCAATGGCATGAACGGCGCCATGGCGGATTTTGTACGGGTGCCCGCACGCTGCCTGCATCGGGTGCCCGATTCCGTTTGCTTCGAGAAGGCTGCGCTCACTGAACCGTGCTGCGTGGCGTTCAATGCCACGTGCGTTCACACCGAGATCCACGCGGGTGATTCGGTTCTGATCCTGGGGCCGGGCCCCATCGGACTGCTTTGCCTGGAGCTCGCCAAGCTCGCCGGCGCCAGTTGGGTGGGAGTGGCCGGGCTGAAGCAGGATGCCGCCCGCATGAAAGTTGCGCAGGCATTGGGAGTGGTTCGCGTGCTCACGGAAGGTGAAGAGCAGATCCGCGAGGCGGTACGATCCATCGGAGATGGGCTGGGCGTGGACGTGGTGATTGACGCCGCGGGCGCCTCCGCCGCACTGAAGACCGCTCTGGCAGTGGTGCGGCCGGGCGGGCAAATCACCAAGGTCGGCTGGGGACCACAGCCCCTGAACTTTTCCCTCGACCCGCTGGTGCAGAAAGCGGTTCGGCTGCAAGGCAGCTTCAGCCACAACTATCGGATGTGGGAGAGGGTGCTTACCCTGCTGGCGTCGGGAAAACTTGACCCGCTGCGCATCGTGGGCCGAATCGAAACTTACCCGAATTGGCGCCGCTGCTTCGAGGAGATGGCATCGGGGGATATTGTGAAAGCCATCTTGAAGCCGGATTACGATCTGGCAACTGGCCGATGAGCTGCGGGAAAGGCTCCGCCTTTCCGTGGCGGAAGCACACCAACCAACCCCCTCCGCCCCCTGGAAGGCTCCGCCTTCCAGGGGGCGCGGAGGGGGAGAAAATGGGCGAACTGGGCCGGACAGGCGGAGCCTTTTCGCCAAGCGGGGCGGCAGACCCGCAGTAAGTACGAAGGATTCCCGCTAATTTGGACAATCCTGACTTTCTGTTGTCCCTGACGGGGCTGCGGAGCGACTGCCCTCATGCCGCACAATTCATAAGCGAACTTCGAATTCTGGACACCAGGCGAAAGGAACTCATGGGCGAGGCAAATACAGAAAAACGATTGTTGGCGGGCCAGGTGGCGGTGGTCACCGGTTCGACCCAGGGGATTGGCGGGGGCATCGCCGTCAAACTCGCCGAGGCGGGCGCGCAGATTCTCGTGCATGGGCACGGCAGCCAGCGGGCCGGCGGCGAAAAGATTGTGGAGGCCATCGAGGCCGCCGGAAGCCAGGCGCTGCTGGTGACCGGCGATTTGCGGGATGAATCGCACTGCCGCAGCATCGTCCGCAACGCGCTGGCGCGCTTCGGCCGGGTCGACATCCTCGTGAACAACGCCGGGGTGTCGCATCGCGGCTCGATTGAGGACACTTCCACCGAGCTATGGGATGAAATCTTCGCCGTCAACGTGCGCGCTCCGTTCCTTCTCTGCCAGGAAGCGGTGCGCCACATGAAGGACCGGCAAAGCGGCTGCATCGTCAACATCGGCTCGGGAAATGGTTACTGCGGTCTGAAGCGGCTGCTTCCCTATTCCGCCTCCAAGGGCGCGCTGATGACCTTTACCAAGAATCTGTCGAATTACCTGACCCAATACCGTATTCGCGTGAACCAGATCAACCCCGGCTGGACGCTGACCGAAGGAGAGCGCCACCTCCTGGCGGTGATCGAGGGTAAGGGTGAGAATTGGGTAGAGGACGCTGTGAAGACTCGCCCCTTCGGCCGCATGTTGGAGCCCGCCGATATTGCCAAGGCCGTTCTGTTTTTCGCCACCAACGAACTGGTTTCCGGCGCGGTGCTCGATTACGAACAGATGCCTATTGGCGCGCCTTCCGACTTGGGAATGCTGGGGGCCCCCGGACGATGAAACTCGCTGCCTTTCCCAAATGCTACCTGGACGAACTGGTGCGGGACCGCACCATGACCTTGTTCCAATGGATTGACATGGCCGCGGACCTGCCCGTCGACGGCCTGGAGCTTTACGACGGAACCCTGACCAGCTTTGACGAGGCTTACCTGGAGAAAGTCCGCGAGGCGCACGCGCGCCATAACCTGGTAGTACCCATGCTGTGCTGCTCCTCGGATTTCACCCAGCCGCGCGCCGAGGACCGCCGCAAGGAAGTGGAACACGAGAAACTCCGTGTCGGCATCGCGGCGCGGCTGGGTGCCAAGTTCTGCCGCGTGCTTTCCGGCCAGCGCCGCCCGGGCGTCTTGCGCCAAGATGGGGTGCGCTGGGTCGTGGAATGCATCCGGGAGGTTTTGGAATACAGCGCGACGAAGGGCATCGTGCTCGCCATGGAAAACCATTACAAAGACAATTTCTGGACGTACCCGGAGTTCGCGCAAAAGCAGGATGTCTTTCTCGAGATCGTGAATCAGCTCGATTCGCCGTGGTTCGGCGTGCAGTACGATCCCTCCAATGCCATCCCCGCCGGCGAGGATCCTCTCGATTTGCTCGAGAAGGTCAAGCATCGCGTGGTGACCATGCACGCGAGCGACCGGCACCTGAAGCCTGGACACACCCTCGAAGAGTTAAGGGCGGTGGAGGATTCCCTTGGCTACGCGGCGATTCTGACCCACGGCGAGGTGGGCAAAGGAATGAATGATTACCCGCACATCTTTCGCACCCTGCGGGAAGTGGGGTTTGATGGGTGGGTTTCCATTGAAGACGGATTAAGCGGCATCGAGGAAATTCGCGCTTCCGCGAAATTCCTGCGCCCCTTCATCGACGGGGAATCGGATAATCCGGTGATCGGGTGAACGAAGGACACCCAGGCGGAATTTGTCTTTTGCTCACCCGATCTCCCGATCACCCGATCATCTGATCTCCCGATATCTCTCAGCTCCGGTACGATGAGTTGATGTCGATGTAGCCCCGCGTGAAGTCACAAGTCCACACCCGGGCGGCGGCCCCTCCAGCGTGAAGATCCACTTGCAGCAACAGCTCCTTCCGCCCGAGCTCGCGATGAGCCGCCGCTTCGTCGAAACCGGCATCGACGCCTTTACGGCACAGCACCAGGTCGTTCACACTTACGTCGATCTGATGGGGATCGAATTTCGCGCCCGAATAGCCTGCGGCGCAGATGATGCGCCCCCAATTCGGGTCGGCGCCCGCCAGTGCCGTCTTCACCAATGGAGAGTTGGCTATGGCGCGCGCCACGCGGTCAGCATCGAGGGGAGTCCGCGCTCCCACAACTTCCACCGTAACCAACTTGGAAGCACCCTCACCGTCACGCGCAATCATGCGCGCCAGGGTCTGGCAAACCAGGGTCAAGCCCTCCAGAAACCAGGCGCGGCTGTCGTTTCCAGGAATCACCGCCGTCCTTGACAGGCCGCTGGCCAGTGCCACGAGCGTGTCGTTGGTGGAGGTGTCGCCGTCTACAGTTAGGCGATTGAAGGAATCTTCCGCCGCGCTCAGGAGCACGTTGTGCAACATGCGCTCGCCCAGGGAGGCGTCCGTGGTGATGAAAGAAAGCATGGTGGCCATGCGCGGATGAATCATCCCCGCCCCTTTGGCGATGCCGGCAATGTGCACAGACTGCCCGCCTGTTGCCGACCGCACGACGCAAGTCTTGGGGACGGTGTCGGTGGTCAGGATGGCGTGGGCAACAGCCTTGGCGTTTTCCTTGGAGAGCTTTTCTTTCAGATGGGGAAGTCGCTGAAGTATAAGGTCCGCGCTGAGTGGGACGCCAATGACTCCTGTTGAGGCCACCAGGACCTGGGAGGGTTCGATTCCCAACAACTCGCCGGTGACACGGGCCGTTTCCTCCGCCGTCCACATCCCCGCATCGCCGGTGCAGGCATTGGCATTTCCGGAATTGACGACGATGGCGCGCGAGCGTCCCCGGCTTTTCACCAGGTTCTGCCGTGAAAGCAAAACCGGCGCCGCCACCACCCGATTCGTGGTGAAAACTCCGGCGGCCGTCGTCGCCGGCGAATCGGAGAAAATCAGCGCCAGATCTAATGCATCGCGCGTCTTCTTGATTCCGGCCGCGACCGCCGCCGCCCGAAATCCCAACGGGGTACCCAGATCCCCGTCAATGGATTCCCACGTTGATGTGGCTCGATTCACCGACCCTCCTGGACAAGGCGTGCACTATTTCGCCCGCCGGCGCTAAGGCTTCGCGGGCGGCGAGTTCGGAGCGATTTCCTCAATCCCCGGAGTGGGGGGTGGCGGAGATGGCGGCCCCGCTACTTTGATCGTCCTTATACTCTCGTCACACGCCTGCATGTAAAGATCTTCGTCAGCGTCGCCGGGTGTACAGTTGGCCTCCACGATATGGGCCGGCGAAATGATTCGCGCCGTGAGCAGCATCGCGCGATTTTTGTACTGCCAGATCAGGACCGCGTCGCGGTCATTGATCCGGGTTTGCTCATACTGGTAGCGCGGAAGATGGTGCTGCACGCCATCGGTCTCCCAAATGGCCAACTGTTGGGGTGTGAACTCGGCCGTCCCATCAGGATTCGGTTGCGAAGTGAGGGCGATGGAAGGTCCGGTGCTCCAGAATCTCGGTGAAAAAATCCGGACGCCCCCTGCAAAGGGTTCTACCTTCCCGTTAATGCCCGCCGCCACCTGCATCTCAACTCCCAAATCATCATTGTTGTAGGAGGTGGGCGCGAGCGTTTCCTTCATAACGGCGGCTTTGTGCGTCGGATACCACTTCACGAGAAAATATTCGCCCCCGACGATTCCGCCCCCGATCAGCAAGATCCCCAAACCGACGATTAATTGCGTAGGAATGTTTTTTTTCATCGTGGCAATATTAACCCGTGTGCGGGGGAAGGCGCAATGCAGGTTTCATCGCACT
>Ga0209039_10003505_pt1 | contig 12215 bp, 13 predicted proteins | sample BogFormECP12_OM1_FD_188238 | JGI IMG/M metagenome (GOLD analysis project Ga0209039, IMG submission 188238) | Bog forest soil microbial communities from Calvert Island, British Columbia, Canada - ECP12_OM1 (SPAdes) (version 2) | ecosystem: Environmental > Aquatic > Freshwater > Wetlands > Bog ...
AGCGTGCCAGGCTCGCAGTACGCTAGCGACGTCGTTACTTCCGGGCCTGGCGCCGAGCTCGGCGCCGAGCCAGCCGGCCTCCCGCTCGACCACGGAAGCCCCGCCCGCGAGCTCCACCACGAGGGCGATTCCTGCCCTTCCAGGGGCGCCCTCGGCGACCGCTCCGAGGAGCGAACGATCCACCAGGGCCGCGCAGCTCGCGGAGGAGAGGCGCGCGACCCGCGCGCACGCAGAGAGCGCAGCGGCGGTGTCTGCGACGGGCGCGAGGAGTCCCAGCACCCGCTCGGCGCGCGGCTTTAGTCTTAGCCACGCGCCTTCGATCACGCCCAGGGTGCCGAGCGAGCCCGTGTAGAGCTTGGCGAGGTCGTAGCCGGTGACGTTCTTCACCACCCGCCCGCCGCAGCGCGTGCGCTCGCCCGACCCGAGCACCACTTCGAGGCCGAGCACGCTGTCGCGGGGTCGACCAAAACGCAAGCAGCGCGGTCCGATCTCACCGGTCGCAAGCACCCCGCCCACAGTCGCCCGGGGGCTGGCAGGATCGAGAGCGGGCTCCCAGCCCGCACTCTCGGCGAGGGAGCGCAGCTCCGACACAGCGGTTCCCGCGCCCACGTGGGCCACCCCCTCGTCGGCGTCCAGCGTATCCACGCCCACAAGGCCCGCGGTGGAGAGGACCGCGTCGGCGCGGCGTGGCGGATTGCCGAGCCAGAGCTTGCTGCCGCCGCCGCGAATGACGACGGCGAGGCCACGCGCGCCGAGGACCTCGACCACCCGTGCTAGCGCTGTGCCGTCCGAGGGAGTGAGCGTGACGCCGATCTTCGCCCCGGGCAGACCCGGCGGAGCCCCCGCCTCGTGCTCGTGTAGGCCATGAACGCCTACGGCCTCGCGCAGGGCACGCAGATCGGCAGGCGCAATCATGCGTCGAAGGAAACGCGCTCATAGCCGCGTGCCTTGGGGTTCGATTCGACACAGAAGCGGGTCGTCGGGAAGATCTTTCCGGGATTGCAGGCGTGCTCGGGATCAAACGCATCTCGCAGGCGGCGCATTGCGTCGAGGTCCGCCTTGCCGAAGAGGAGGCCCATGAAGTCGCGCTTCTCCGTCCCGATGCCGTGCTCCCCGCTAATCACGCCGCCCGCCTCGACACAGACCCGGAGGATTTCCTCGCCCGCCGCAAGCACGCGCCGCAGCTCGTCGGGGTCGCGGCGGTCGAAGGAGATGTTGGGATGCAGGTTGCCGTCGCCGGCGTGGAAGACGTTGGACAGCCGCAGGCCGTAGCGTTCGCCGATCTCGAGGATTCGCTCCAGCACCTCGGGGAGTTTCGGCCGCGGCACCACGGCGTCGTGGACGTAGAGGTCAGGCGCCAGGCGTCCGAGGGCGCCGAACGCTCCCTTGCGCGCGCGCCAGAGGCGCTGGCGCTCCGCCGCGTCGCGGGCCACCTCCACCCGCGTCGCACGCTCCGCGGCGACGAGCTCGCGGACCCGCTGCATCTGCTCCGCAAGCAGTTCTGCCGGGCCGTCCAGCTCGACGATCAGCACCGCGCCGGCATCCGTCGGGAGACCCGCGGCATAGACGCTCGCCTCGATCGCCTCGATCGTCTTGCGGTCGACGATCTCGAGCGCGGCGGGCACGAGCCCGGAGCGGATCACCTCACCCACTGCGCGGCACGCCGACACCACGTCGGGGAAGATGGCAAGGAGCGTCTCCACGGCCTCAGGCAGCGGCGTGAGCCGCACCGTCGCCTCCGTCACCACGCCGAGCGTCCCCTCGCTCCCGACCACTGCGCCGACCAGGTCGTAGCCGAAGTCGCATCCCGTCCGAGAGCCAAGGCGGGCGATCTCGCCGTCGGGGAGGACGAGCTCGAGGGCCAGCACATGATTCGTCGTGGTGCCGTACTTGAGAGTATGCGGGCCGCCCGAGTTCTCGGCGACGTTGCCTCCGATCGTGCACGCGAGCTGGCTCGAGGGGTCTGGTGCGAAGTGGAGGCCGAAGCGCGCGGCAGCCTTCGAGAGATCCCCGTTCACCACACCGGGCTGCACCACGGCTACGCGGTCCTCCGGATCGATCTCGAGGATCCGATTGAGGCGCGAGCACTCGATCACGACGGAGCCTTCGGGTGCGAGCGCTCCGCCAGAAAGCCCCGTCCCCGCACCACGCGGCACGAAGGACGCGCCCTCCGTGCGACACAGCCGGACGACTCGCGAGACCTCCGTCTTGTCCCGCGGAAGCACAACGACCGCAGGTCGGCCTCGGTGGTGTGTCAGGCCGTCGCACTCGTACGCGAGCAAGTGCTCCGGCAAGGAGATACAGGAGTCGGGGCCCACGATGGCCTCGAGGGCGGCGAGAAGGCGGGCCGGCGCTCCCGCCATGACGTCAGGCGAGCCCGAGGCGCTCGAGGGATTCCTCGTCGAGACCGAGGTAGTGGCCGATCTCGTGTTTCACCGTGACTTGGATCTGCTCCAAAAGCTCGCTGCGGTCGCGACACACCTTCTCGAGATTCTTCTTGAACAGGATCACGCGATCCATGTCCTGCACGGGTGCGGTGACCGAAGCTTCCGTGCGCGGAACGCCGAGAAAGACACCCAGAATCTGGGGTGAGACGTTCTCTCGAACCAAGAGCTCTTCCGAGGGGAAGTCCTCCACCAGCAGCGGCACATTCTCCACGTACTCGCGAACCGAGCGCGGGAGGTCACGAAGCGCGGCCTTCGCGGCCTCGCGGAAACCCTCGTCGTCAATCTCGACCGGCAGCGGATAGCTTTCGGGGGAGAGCGCATTGGCCTTCGTGAAGGCGCGCCCCGCGTCCTCAGGCTGGCCGAGGCGCTCGAGCACAAGCCCGAGGTGGTAGATGGCGTGGGCGGAGTCGGGATCCAGCGAGCAGGCGTGCTCGAGAAGCCGCCGAGCCTCCTCGAACCGACCGAGCTCGAACAGGATCTGGCCCTCGAAGGCCCGGAAAATCGGCTGCTCTCCTCCCGTCTTGAGCGCGCGGCGCACGAGAAAGAGTGCCCCTTCGAGGTCATCCACATAGAAGAGCGCCTTGGACTTGAGATAGTGGATCTCGGCCTCGATTCCACGGTCGGGACGGGCGAGCTCCGGGGCGCCTTTGAGCAGTGCGTCACACTGCTCGATGGCCTGTTCATATTCGCCGAGCTCCTCGATCAGCAGCTCGGCGCGGTTCAAATAGGCGTGGATGAACTTGCTGTCGGCACGGATTGAGAGGTCGAACTCGTAGAGCGCCTCCTCGATCTTATCTTCGTCCCAGAGGATCTCGCCCCGGGTGTTGTGCGCCTCGGCGCCGTTCGGATCGGCCTTAAGGGCCTCGTCAAGCCAAGCGAGCGCCTCGTCGGTGCGTCCACCGTTCGTGGCCTCGATCGCCTGGTCCAGGCAATCCCAGTAGCGATCCTTGTCCTTCATCGATCCTTCGCCAAGACGCGGCCGGGAGATCCGGCTGGCGCAGGGGCGTTCGCGAGCATAGCAGAGTCAGGGCAAGGACGGGTCCGCAGAGCTCCGTCGACGGAAACTTATAGGTTATTGATTTAAAAGGAGAAAAGTAACTTCTTGCCGGCTGTCGAACGGACCGGAAGCTGGGCCGCAGGAGGCCCGGCAAACCGACGTTTTCCCGGGAAAGTCTAGGCTCGAAGCGCGCGCAGCCGCGCTTCGAGCATTGCATCGCGGACCGCCTGGAGTTTGGGCATGCCGCCCCCTGCCGGCAGGCGCCCGGACGCGGCGAGCTCCACGAACCCATGAACCCACGCCCAGCCGATGTTCGCCTCGATCTCGGGATCGCTCGCTCGGAAAGCTCCGCTTGCGATGCCGCGCTCGTAGAGGGCCCGCCCGAGGGCCCAGGTTCGCGCCACGCGGGCATGGTCGACGGGTGCGAGCTGCCCCACGAGCGAGATGTCGTGGAACATGAGCCAGTACAGCTCGTGGTGCTCAAGCCCAAAGTCGATGTAACGCCTTGCCGTCTCGGCGATGGCGTCGAAGGGATCCTCGAGCGCGTGCGCGGGAGCGACGGCGTCGCCGAGCGCATCGAATCCGTGGAGTGCGATCTCTTTCAAGAGCTCCTGCTTGTTGCGGAAGTGGAGATAGATCGTGCCCGGGGAGTATCCGAGCTTCTCGGCAAGAGAGCGCATGGTGATCCGTCGCGGACCCTGTCGGTAGACGATTCCGATCGCCTCTTCGAGGATCTTGGCGCGAAAAGCTTCGCTCGGGAGCGGCACTGGGAATCCTCGCGGAAGACCCGCCAAAAGAACGCGGAACGCACGCTATCACCCGCCGAGCAAAGGGGTCAACGCATCGCTGGCGCTAAACTTTCCGAGGGCAGCGACGGTCCTTTCGGAGGGGGCGGGCGAGGCGGCAAACCTGCGCCCTGGGCCGCAGACCCGCCGTGAACGCGTGCGACAAGTCCGGGGCCCCTCGACGCCCGGACAGATACCGGCCCCGCGAAGGCGCCACCTCCCTTTTCAACGGGGAGCTGAGCCGCGATCGGGCCTCCTCAAGACGCGAGGTCAAGAAGCCCGCGACCGCAGGAGTGTCCGCTCGGCCCTGCTTTTGGGCCCGAAGTGCAGACGCGAGGGGCGCCTGCTAGATTGAGGTTTGATCCCGGGCTTGAGCGCCGCGTTCTTCGCCGCTCTTAGGCCCTTGCCCAGCGCCTCTCAAGGACTGGCCGCTTGCCCGATTTGAGGGCGCTCGCACTCCGCTGGGCGAGATCGCCCCTAAGGAGGATCACGCCGTGTTCGAGGGTCTTTTTCAGCCGACCCATCTCCTCCTCATCTTGTTGATCGCACTTATCGTGTTCGGCCCGAGGCGCCTGCCTGAACTGGGGCGAAGCCTCGGTACCGCCATCCGCGACTTCAAGCAGAGCCTGACGGCCGGCGGCTCGCAGCCGCCGGAGACTCCGCGCGTCGAAGGGAACCCGGAAACGCGCACGAGCGATCCTTCTGCAGCGAAGGTGAACTCCCAGCCCCATTAGCCTCGAGCGGGTTCGTTCGAAGGGCAAACGATCTCCGCTTTCGTCGCTGGCCAGCGCCAGAAGCGCGAGCTGGGTTCAGACTCTCTCACAAGTCCGCGGAACTGGAGGACGAGCGAACCTCGATCTGCCGCGCGCCGCGCTTAGCGGCATCGACCTTCGGCAGCGTGACGCTGAGAAGGCCGTGCTTGTAGCTCGCGGAGACCTTGTCCGCCTCCACCTCGCACGGCAGCTTGATCGTCCGCTCGAAGCGCCCATAGGTGCGCTCCACATGGCGGAGCTCGCCGCCCTTGGCTTCATGCTCTGAACGCTTCTCGCCCTTTAGGGTAAGAAGCGCGCCTTCGAGCGCAACCTCAAAGTCCTTCTCGGTAAGACCGGGCAGTTCGACGTCGACCCGGATCTGCGAGTCGGTCTCGGACAGCGTGATCCGAGGAGTCCAAGGTCCAACGCTCTCCGCCGCCCCTCCGAGGGCCGGCACGAATTCCAAGCCCTGCCACAACTCCTCGAAGAGTCGGTCCATGTCCTCCCAGAACGCAAAGAAGGGATGGGCTCGGCCGACGGCGCCCACCTCTCGGTCGCGGCGCCAGGGAATAAGGCGAGCTCGTGCCACCAATCGACACCTCCTTCGGGGCTCGCCACTCGGTGGCGATCTCTTCTTCTTGTTGATTTAGGCGCGGAGAAGCCGCGGTCAAGTCCTCGCGGCCCAGGAGCTCGAGGCGGGCGCTTTGGGCGCGGCGGGCCACACCGTCCCGGCGGGGAATGCGCCCAAGGGCGATTCCCGACCCTCTGTGCCACTTGGCCAGATGGCTGCTATTCTCATGGCCAAATGGCGGGGGAGCTCCCTCAGTGCCCCGGCGCCGGAGGATCGCGACGTGCCCCGACAGCGAGCGGCCGCAGCCACTGAGACGCGGGGAAAAGGACGCCCGCGCGCCGCCCCGTCGGGCCATGGCGCTCTCGGACTCCTCGGCCTTCCGGCGAGCAGCGCGAGCGATTTCGTCGCGGAAGTGGAGCGCGGTCTTCCCTTCTCGTCGCTCGAGCACTTCAAGATGCACACGGCGCTCACGTGGGACGCAATCTGCGCGTTGGTTCATCTCCCGATGCGCACCCTCACCCGACGTCGCGCCGCAGGGCGGCTTGACCCCGGAGAGTCAGACCGCTTGGTTCGTGCGGCGCGTCTTTTCCATCAGATGCTGGAGCTCTTTGAAGGCGACGCAGACACCGCCCGCGCCTGGCTTACGCGGCCGCAGCGCGGGCTTGGCGGCGCGACTCCCCTTGAGTTCGCCCGCACCGAGACGGGCGCGCGCGAGGTGGAACGGCTGCTTGGGAGGCTCGAACACGGTGTTGTGGCCTGATGCCGCGAGCCTTCCGCCTTCTCAAGCGCAAACACGCAGCGCATAGCTTTGACGGTGAGGGTGCTCGCCTGTTTGGGGGACGCTGGAATCGGCCGGGCGTGGCAGTGGTGTACGCATCGGAGAACCTATCGCTCGCGGCGCTTGAACTGCTGGTCCACCTCGAGTGGGGAGCGCTCCTCGGGCACTACGTCGTGTGTCGCGTCGAGTTTCCCGAATCTGCGGTCGAAGAGCTCCCAGCAAAAGGCCTCCCCGCCCATTGGCGCGTGTCCCCCGCGCCGCCTGCTCTCCAGGAGATCGGAACAGGCTGGGCCCGCGCGCGGCGCTCCGCCGTGCTGCGGGTTCCGAGCGCAGTGATCCCACTCGAGAGCAACTTTCTTCTGAACCCCGATCACCCGAGCTTTCGGCGGTTCGTGCGTACTGCCCCGGAACGCTTCGACTTCGATCCGCGCTTACGATCGCGCGGGTAGGCGCTCGACCGGAGCACCTCCCTCACGAACTCATTGCCCCGAATCGAGCCCGCTTGGTCTTCGCGCTCGGACGGCGCAGCGAAAGAATCCTAAAGTCGATGTCCGATTTGGACCCGCGCTTCGTGAGTGGATTGGAAGTTGCCGACCGGACGAAGTCGAAGTCGATGAAGCGATAGAGCAGGTGCTCGTCTCGGCCCCTCGGAATCCCGAGCCGCCTCGCCTGGATGAGGTGGCTTGGCCAATACCCGAGATCCTCGATGAAAAACCTCTGGGGATCGAACGTGCGCCGATTCCAATCCGTCACCCGAAGATCGAGAGCCCGGCACAGGAGCGTCTGACCAGAGCAGAGCCTCTCCAGCGAGCGCTTCCCCTGCGAGCTCGGATTTAGCCTGTGCATCCGCTCGAAGCTTTCGGGCGGAGAGACGCCGTCTGTGAACGGACGCCCGGCCTTGAGCAGCACCGCATTGCCAGCCCCGCGACAACTCACGTTGAGCGAGGCCAAGCCGCGCGCGTAGTACATGTAGATCGTGCCCGCAGGCATGAAGAGAGCTTCGCGGCTTGGCGTCCGCCCGAGGAATGCGTGACTCCCTTTCTCGCGAAGGTAGTAGGCCTCGACTTCCACGATCTGCACCGAAAGCCAGCTCGCCCGGATCCGGCGCCGAAGGATCTTGCCGATGAGATCCTTTGCGACGGTTTGGGGGTCGCGATCGAAGAATTGAGCGCCGAGCACGCGCCCTCACGGTGGATGCGAGGGAGGCGCGGTGTCAAGCACCCGGGTCCCCCCAGCGTGGCGGTCGATGCGGCGAGCGGCTCGCGTCGCATGTCGCCCTCAGTGGGTGGGATCCGCGGGCACCGCCCTCGCCTTCGTTGCCGGCCGCGCTCGGCCCCCGGCTCGATCGAGGGCTCAGTTCGCCCAGTAGACAAACTCGTCGTCCGGACGGTCAGGAATGCCGAGCGGATGATCGATCGGCACGGGCGCCTCGATCAGGGCGGGCCAGGCGGGCTTTACGGTCGTGGCATCATGCGCGGCGAGGAGAGCGCGCAACTCCGCGACCTTCTCCGGATTCATCGCCGCGAGATTGACTCTCTCTGTCGGATCCTCCTTCAGGTTGAAAAGCCAATCTTTTTTGGGCCGCTCCGAAATCTGTAGCTTCCAGTCGCCTGCGAGAACACATTTCGTAGTGACCCGAGCGCCAGAACAGCGTGTCGTGGGGTCGGCCGCTGGCCTCGCCTCTCAGGAAGGGGATCAGATTGACCCCATCGATCGTGCGATCGGAAGGAAGAGGGGCGCCGGCTGCGCCCGCCGCAGTGGCGAAGATGTCAATGTGTGCCACCGGTGCCGCGAAGCTCGTACCGGCCGGCAACGCGGCCGGCCACTTGATAAAGAAGGGCGCATGCACGCCCCCCTCGAAGAACGTCGCCTTCCATCCGCGGTAAGGGCGGTTGATTCCGGGCAGACCGATATAGTGCGCGCCTCCGTTGTCGCTGGTGAAGATGACGACAGTATCGTTCTCGAGTCCTTGCTTGGACAGCGTCTCGAGCACGTGTCCCACGCCTCGATCAAGAGCCCGGATCATGGCACCGTAAACCCGCTCGGTATGGTTCCCGATCTGAGGCAGTGCGTCGTAGTCCGACTTCAAGGCCTGGAGCGGTGTGTGCGGCGCATTGAAGGCCAAATACAGAAAGAAGGGCCGGTTCCGGTTGGCCTCGATCGCCTTTACCGCCTCGTCCGCCAAGTAGTCGGTCATATAGCGGTCGGGTCGGAACCTCCTGCCGACGTTCTGGCGCACGGCGAAGCGCAGGTTAGCCCACAGGAACTTGTCGATCGGATCGAAGTCCTGGATAGATGCGACGGACTCCGGATCGTCCTTGGGCAGGTACATCGAGGCGCCCGGGAGAAAGCCCAGGAACTCGTCGAAGCCTTGAGCCCCGGGCTGCATGGGGGCCGCTTCGCCCAGGTGCCACTTGCCGAGCATCAACGTGTGGCAGCCGTGATCCCTGAGCAGCTCGGCCACCGTGATCTCCTCGGGCGGTAGGCCTTCCTGATCGAGGGAGGGGACGTCCTTCTCGCGCTCCGCGAAGTAGATCGCCGGCCGGGCATCGTCCGAGTTGAAACTGGCGACCAGCCGCATGAAGGCCTTGGGTGCCGGCGTGAACTCGAAGCCAAAGCGCGTGGGGTACCGGCCGGTCATGATCGCGGCGCGCGAAGGTGCGCAGGTCGCGTTGCCGACGTATCCGGCTTGAAGGGTGACTCCTTGTCGGGCGATCGAATCGATATTGGGCGTCGGCACGCTGCCGCCTCCCACTCCGCCCCCTCCAAAGGTGAGATCGTTGAAGCCAAGATCATCGGCAAGGATCACGACGATGTTCGGGGGCCGCTTTCCAGCGTGTGCGATGGGTGTGCTCGGTCCTGACTCCCAGTGCACTTCGTGGGTGGGTCCGATCGGATCGCGAAGCTCTGCCACGATCCCCGGGCCGTAGAGCTTCAGGTACCGGAATAGCCGCGGGCCTGCGACTGCAAGGACGAGCAGCACGAAGAGGAGGGCAGCAATTCGGCGCATCTGCATCTCCGGCGCGCTGGGCCAAGGTTGTTTATTTCGACATAAAGTATGTCATTATTTTTACGATGACGATACCGCGGGCGCCGCAGATCGAGTCGACCCCGGACGGCCGGGAGCAGCGTAGCGAGCGCAGCCGGGGGGCCATCATTCAGGCGTTGTTCCATCTGGTGGGAAGCGCTGTGCTCCAGCCCCCTGCGCAGCAGGTCGCCGCGTCGGCTCGTGTCGGCATCCGGACCGTATTCCGCCATTTCTCGGACACGGAGAGCCTCTGCGCCGCGATGGCGGCGCGGGTCCAGGCCGAAGCCATGCCACTCCTTCAGACCCACGAGCCTCACGGGAGCCGCTCGCAGCGCGCGCGCACACTGCTCGAGCAACGCGTCGATTTTTTCGAGCGCATTGCGCCGTACAAACGGTCGGGAAACTTGCAGCGCGTACGCTCTCCTTTCATCGGGGGCCAACACAGGACATTGGTGCGTACGCTGCGTGCGGACCTACTGCGCTGGCTCCCCGAGCTGCGTCGCGTGCCCGCGAGTTTCGTCGAAGTGCTCGACGTCGCGCTCTCCTTCGAGGCCTGGGAACGCCTGCGCACGGATCAATGTCTTTCGCGCGAGCGCGGGCTGGAGGCCGTCGAGTGCACGGTGCGGACGCTGCTGGGCGTCCCGGACCCCCGAAAAGGCGAGGTATCTTCGTGAGCGAGCGACCCCTTTGCGTCGTCGGTGCACCGGGCTCTCCCTACAGTCGAAAGCTGCGTGCGGTGCTGCGCTACCGACGCATTCGCTACGTCTGGGTTCAGCGCGGTTCGAGGGAGGCGAGCGGTCTTCCGAAGCCACGGGTCGAGCTCTTGCCCCAGCTGATTCTGCCCGCGGCCGACGGAGGGCTCGAGGCCCTCGTCGATTCGACGCCACTCATCCGTCGCCTCGAAACCTTGCAGCCCGGACGCTCGGTGATTCCGCCCGACCCAGCCCTCGCCTTCCTCGACGCTCTGATCGAAGACTACGCAGACGAGTGGCTCACGAAAGCGATGTTCCACTATCGTTGGGCCTATACCGCGGACATTGCGAAGGCGGCGAAGATCCTGCCTCGTTGGTCACGGACGGATCAGCCAGAGGCGCACGCAGCAGCCCTCGGCCGCGCGTTCGCCGAGCGTCAGATCGCACGCCTCTCGGTGGTGGGGTCCAACGCGACGACGGGCCCGGTGATCGAAGAGAGCTACCGGCGCCTCCTCCTTCTCCTCGATGCCCACCTCGAGCGCTCTCGCTTCGTCCTGGGCGGTCGGCCAAGTGCCGCCGATTTCGGCCTCTACGGCCAGCTCACCCAGTTGGTCGGCTTCGACCCGACACCGGCGGCGATCGCCCTGGAAGCCGCGCCGCGTCTTGTGGCCTGGGTGGAGACGACGGAGGATCTCTCGGGCCTCGAGCCGCGCGACGAGGACTGGACGGGTCGGGATGCCATCCCGGACACCTTGCGGGCCCTGCTCGGTGAGGTGGGTCGGGTCTACGCACCTTTCCTGCTCGCCAATGCCGAGGCGATCGCCCGCGGCACTGCGCGGGTGGAGTGCTCGATCGACGGCCGTCCCTGGGTTCAGCAACCCTTTCCATACCAGGCGAAGTGCCTCGGCTGGCTCCGCGAAGCCCACAGCACGCTGGCTCGGGAACACCGCCACGCGGCCGACACGATGCTCGCGGGAACGGGCTGCGAGCGCCTTTTCGCGGGCTAATCGATCCGCCGGCCAAGGGATCTTCTTCCATCCGTTGAGCGCTCTACAGAACTTGCCGGGTCGTGCCGAAGGCCGGAACGACACCCGCCCCAGCCGCTTCGGCCCGTGCGAGCGAGGCGGGACACGGGTTAAGGTCCCGGCGTCAACCAGGGACCTCTCGGCCTCGTCGTGCACTGTGGGGGCGCACTCGAATGGCACCGCTCGTGGACACGATCTCCCGACCGGCTGGCCTCGCCGATCGCTACGTGCGTTCTTATCTGCGGTCCCGGACGTATCGCGAGATCTTCGAGAGGGTCCATACCTACTGCATGTTCGTCGGTTACCCGCGCAGCGGTCACAGCCTCGTGGGCTCGCTGCTCGACGCCCATCCCCATGCGATCGTCGCCCACGAGCTCCACGCCTTGCGCTATATCCGGTATCGATTCAGTCGCGATCAGCTCTTCTGGCTTCTGCTCGAGAACTCGCGGGAGTTCACCGGGAAGGGTCGTGTGTGGACAGGCTACTCGTACCTCGTGCCAGGTCAGTGGCAAGGACACTTCTCCGACCTGCGCGTGATCGGGGACAAACGCGGTGGAGCCTCCGTGCGGGAGCTCCGCCGTCGCCCTTGGCTCTTGAAGGAGCTGCGCGAACGCGTCGCACTGCCCCTAAAGTTCATCCATGTCGTCCGCAACCCTTACGACAACATTGCCACCATGCACGCAAAGAGCCCCAAGGGTCGTCCCCTGGAGGTAGCCTTTGAGCACTATCTCGGTATGACGCGCGGCATCGTCGAGTTGAAGCGTCATCTCTCCAAAGACGAGGTCCTTGATCTTCGGCACGAAGACCTGGTCGCCGATCCACAGTTCCGTCTGCAAGCGCTCTGTCGCTTCCTCGGGCTCGACCCAGACATGGGCTACCTATGCGCGTGCGCAAGCATCGTGTTCTGCGTGCCGCACCGAACGCGCCACGGCGTGCACTGGACGCGAGATCTTCTCGCGCGCGCCGAGCGTGAGTTCAGCCAGCTCTCCTTCCTTTCCGGCTATTCCTTCGAGACGTGAGGGAACAACGGGGTTCCCCACTTCCTCCCGCATCGCGATCCGCGAGAAGCCGCACCCGAGGCGGTCCCTCCGAAGCGTTGTGCGCTCAGGCGTAGCCGAGACCCCGCAGCGAGATGCCCGT
>Ga0209039_10003506_pt1 | contig 12215 bp, 7 predicted proteins | sample BogFormECP12_OM1_FD_188238 | JGI IMG/M metagenome (GOLD analysis project Ga0209039, IMG submission 188238) | Bog forest soil microbial communities from Calvert Island, British Columbia, Canada - ECP12_OM1 (SPAdes) (version 2) | ecosystem: Environmental > Aquatic > Freshwater > Wetlands > Bog ...
GGCGGCGATGCCCGACTGTAAGCGCTCGGTCATCACCAAGCATGAGTACATGTACGTATCGGCTGCGGAAACCAGCCTGCGTGATCGCGTTGCCACCCTCTACACCAAGGTTGGAACGGTGCATAACGGCGACCGGGTTGACGTACTCGAGCGCCAGAGACGGTTTGTGCGGGTGCGCACCGACGGCGGCATCGAGGGCTGGATTGAACAGCGCAGCCTGGTTTCGCAGGAAGTCTACGACGGGTTTCAGAAGCTGCAGCAGGAAGGCAAAGATCTGAGTGTGCAGGCTCACGGAACTACGCGCGCTGAGCTCAATATGCATCTCACGCCGTCACGCGATGGCGAACGTCTCTACCAGCTCAAGGACGCCGAAAAGGTTGAAGTCCTGAAACGCGCGACCACGGACAAGAATGCGCCTAAGCCACCACCTCCGCCTAAGCCCGGGGCGCAGGGCGGCAAAGGCCAGCCTGCGGTCAAGGACCAGACGCAGCCTTTGCCGGCGCAGCCTGCGAGTGCGCCAGCGCCGAACCCACCCGCTGCTGGCCAGCCCGTTTCGGGGCAGGGCACGACGCCCCCGACAGTGAAGACCGGTGTGAGCGCTACCGCCGAAAAATCCAAGGACGCGGAGCCGCCCAAGCCGGTGATGGAAGACTGGTACCTGGTAAGGAACTCGTCAGGCCGGGTCGGATGGGTGCTGCTGCGCATGATCGATCTTGATGCCCCGCTCGACATTGCGCAGTATGCCGAGGGCCAGCGCATTATGGGCTACTTCGTTCTGAACACGGTGCAGGAAACCATCGAAGATCAGACTAAGGAGATACCGCAGTATCTGGTGCTGTTGAACGAGCCGAAAGATGGCCTGGCGTGGGACTACAACCAGATTCGCGTCTTCACCCGCAATCGCAATAAACACCGCTATGAGACCGCCTACCGCGAGCGGAATCTGGAAGGCTACTTTCCAGTGAAGACCGGCCACCAGGTGTTCGACAAGGAAGGCGATCTGCCGACCTTTACCATCCGCAAGAAGAATGACGATGGGCAACTCGTAGACGTCACCTACAAGATGAATGGCCCGATAGTACGTCGAGTGCCGACGCCGGAAGAATTAGCAGCGCAAAAAGCCAAACACGATGCCGACATGGCTGCTCGCCAGTTGGCGGCGACGCACGCCAAGCCCACGGCCGCCAAGTCCAAACCGAAGACAAAGCACAAACATCACTGATTCTGGCGGAAGAATCTCTGTTCGCTAGTGGCTGAAGAACTCGGCGATGGCTGCCACCACGCGCTGTACTTCGTCATCGCGTAACTCCGGGAACATGGGCAGCGCCAGCGATTCTCGCGCGACACGTTCGGACTCCGGCAAATCTCCCGGCTTGTATCCCAGGTCGACAAAGCTCTGCTGCAGATGCAGCGGCACGGGATAGTAAATCTCGGTGCCGATGGCGCGCTCGGTGAGGAATGCGCGCAGCTCATCGCGACGAAACGCGCGCACGACATACTGGTGGTAGATGTGGAAGGCCTCGGGTCGCGTCTGCAACAGGCCGACCGGAGCCTGGGCATTTACCGTCAACGCGCCGGTCTTGACCAGTCCCGAGGCCCGCAAGAGCGCGTCGTACCGGGCGGCAATCTCACGGCGCTGGAGGTTCCAACGGTCAATGTGCTGCAGCTTGATGCGCAACACCGCAGCCTGCAGCGCGTCGAGGCGGCTGTTCCAGCCGATCTCCTCGTGGTAGTAGCGCTGACGGCTTCCATGATTGCGCAGCCGCCGGACATGCTCCGCAAGCTCCTCGTCATCCGCGGAGACGGCCCCGCCATCGCCATAGGCGCTGAGGTTCTTCGTGGGATAAAAGCTGAATGCACCCGCGCGGCCCAACGTGCCCGCTTTCTTCGCGCGCCAACTCGCGCCGAAGGCCTGAGCCGCGTCTTCGATGATGGCGATGCCATGCTGCTTGGCAAGCGTAGCGAACGCGTCCATGTCGGCACATTGGCCATAGAGATGAACCGGCATAACGGCGCGTACGGGTTTCGGACCGGCGAGCAGTTTTTCCACCGCTGGAGGATCGAGGTTCAGAGTCGCAGGATCGATATCGGCGAAGACTGGAATCGCGCCGCATCGTGTGATCGAACTGGCGGAAGCATAAAACGTAAATGCCGAAGTGATGACGCGATCGCCGGGACAAACTCCCGCAGCCGCGAGCGCCAGCCACAGTGCATCGGTGCCGGAAGCGCAGCCGAGGCTGGTGCGCACGCCGAGATACGCCGCCGACTCGCGCTCGAAAGCGTCCAACTCAGGGCCTCCAATGAAATACTGCGTAGTCAACACCCGCTCGACGGCAGCGGCGACGTCGCCCTTGATTGCGGCATATTGCCGCTTGAGATCGAGCATGGGCACGGGTTCAGGCTTAGCAGTAGCCGAGGCAGTGGCCGGTAGCGGTGAGGTGCTGAGAGCCATAGCGAAGCTCTCATTCTAGCAGCGGCAAGCAGGGTTGCCGTCGGAAGTGGGCGGCGTTACTGCAACTGCACCTTGATGTTGAGTTTGCCTTCGCCTGTGACCTCGACAGGTGTTCCGTTCTTCAAGTAGGGCCGTAGCACGGCGGGGCTGGCCCAATCGAGGTCCCAGCCGTTTTCGAGCGCGATCGCTGTGTAGGGCCCGGGGAGCACCTGGGGAAGGGTGAAGGTTCCGTCGCTATCGCTCTGGTCGCGGCGGAAGAGGGTCGAGTTGCTGCCAGGATCGCGCGGGACAAGAACCACCATCGCACCCGCGAACGGCTTGTCGTCGCGCAACACGACTCCGTTGATTCGCGCCACCGCTCGCGAGGCTGTGCACACGAGTTGCACGCTGCCGCCGGCGATCTCGATGGTCTGTCCGGCGGTCTTGGCTCCCTTGGCTATGAGTTTCGTCACGTGAAATCCCGGCGAGTTCGTCAATTCAACATCGTAGGTTCCGGGACCAATTTCGTCGTCCTTGAAATCGAACATTCCCTTGTCTGACACTTCGGCTGAGAAGTTCTCTTGCGAGGTACGATCGGTGAGGACGACATACATCTTCCTAATTGGCCGGGTTGCACCCTCCAGCACAACCGCGCCACTGACCGAAGCTAACGATGGACTCTCGCTGGGATCGAGTTCGACGGTGCCCGAGAGATCGATCTCTTTGTACCAACCGGCTCCGCCCCGCTTCCCGCCTGACTCGGGCATCTCGATCACGTAGTGTCCGGGCGCGATGCCGGTGTACTCGTACGTTCCTGCGGTGTAGCCGAATCCTTGTGTCGACATCACCGGCGCCAGGGCTCCCTCGAAGATGCGCTGCGAGACCCGCGGAAAGCCGCGCGGCATGCCGGCACCGGAATTCTTCGCGTCGGCTTCGCCGTTCTTGATGCGAAGATGCACGGCCGGGACCGCGCGCATCAAGACATCAGCAGTCACGCGCTCGCCGGGGTGAAGCACGATGGCGATGGCGGCCGTCGAATCTTCGGCTGCGGGATAGAAAGTCATGGGGTAGGCGACATCCAGTTGCCTCCTCTCCTCGGCCACGCGCGGCGCATTGTCAGGATCAGGCGGATCTCCACCCGGAGCGGAATACGCGGCGTACCACGGCCGCGCCGATACAGCCACAAAATAGGTTCCGGGAGCGAGGTGGCCAAACTGATAGTGTCCGCGGTCGTCGGTGACCGCGTTGGAGAACATGTGGGTGCGCTGCTGGCCGCTGTCGTGGTCGCGCTGGAACAATTGCACACTGGCATTCCGCACCGGCTCGCTGTCGTCATCCGTGACCGTGCCTTCAATGGCTGCATCCGGAACCAGGCGGAAGATCAGGTTCGTGCCGTCGAGATCGGGACCGACGGCGATGCCGGTGAAGTAGTTACCGTGCTGGTTGAAACCCTGCGCGCGGTATCCGCGGGCGCTGGCGGTCAGGGAGTATTTTCCTGCAGGCAGGGCGGTGAATGTGTAGCGCCCGTCTGCGGCCGTCTCCACCGTCAGCGACGACTGCCGATTGTCGGTGGCTGTGATGGCCACCGTAACGCCCGACAACGGTTGTCTGGTCACGGAACTAACGACGACGCCGGTGATCGGATAATCGTTTGAGGGTCGGAGCGGAGTGGCAGTCTGTCCCAGCATCGCAACTGCCGTGAACAACACGATCATGAGCCTGCCAATCAATCCGATGACTCCCCAGTGCGAATCAAGTCAAGGGTGACTCGGGCTCTCTGGTTGGGTGCAAGCGTGACGTGCGTGGCTTGCGAAAGATAGTTTTGCAACACGTCCGGATTGGAATACTCAATGCCCTCCGCGTGATCGAAGGCGAGGACCAGGTAGTCGCCCGGTGCAAGCGAGTCGATCATAAACCCGTCCGCAGGCTCAGCACTCTTTTCCCTGGGCGGATTGTAGTAGCCAGTTCTCGGAGATGCTTTGGGGAGCCGCTCGGAAATCACAACCACGGTTGCGGGGACGTCGGCGCCGGAGCGCGGTATCACTGTTCCCGAGAGCGTCGCGACGTCGTTGCGCAGTATGACTTCCATGGTCAGTGGAGGCGCCTGGTTGGTTAGCGTGAGATCGTCAGCGAGCAGGTTGATCTGGCCGTATTCTGCGGACTGCACATACCAGGGCGGCTGCGGCATCAGCTCGACAGAATACCTGCCGGCTTCAACGTTGCGGAGGATGAGGCTCTGCTGTCCGGGTGGCCCTTCGAGGGTCGCGTATGAGTCACTCGTGCCGGGTTTGCTGGCCAGCAGGCGAGCCGCGAGCGGTGGGCCCGGCGACGACAGACCCTGCGGCGACGGGCGAGAGTAGTTCATGGCGCCCGTTCCAGCCGGCGCTCTGGATTCCGTGCGCACCGAGATGGGAATCGAAATCATGGGGCCGAGTGTCAGGTGCAGGTTGAAGATGTTGGAGGCGACGCTCAAGCGGGCCTCGGCACGAGCCGGCTGATTCGGGCCCAGCTGCGAAAACGCCTTCAGGACATAATCTCCGGACGGCAAACCGTGCACGTCGAAGCGGCCATTGTCCGGACTAAACTGCACCCTTCCGGAGAGTGGACTGCCGGACTGGTCGCACAACTGAACTCCGACACCCTGATTAGGCATGTAGCCGCTAATCGTTCCCGAGATGTTGTATACCGGTACTTCATTCAGGGAGAAGTTCGCTTCCGCCTGCTGTCCGGCGCTCACAGAAATGGGCGATGAAGACGCCAGATCCGCAACTCCCGGATAGTACACGCCGGGATAGCCCGTCTTAGGTTCCGGCGGGGGATCAAACAGGGTTTCAGGTAGCGGCGTGATGGGCCCGGCTGCGACATAGTAGGTTCCCGGCAGCAAATTGGCGAAACGGTAGCGGCCGTCTTCAGCGGTGACGGCAAGCCCCTTGGAGTCCCAATGCCTACGGCCTTCTCCGACATTGAGGTATGTCAGACCGAGTGGGACATGCTCCAGCGGTATCCCAGTCGTAGTTGTGACCTTGCCAGCGATCACGCCCTCCGGAATGAGCTTCAGCACGACCGAGTCTGACTTGGAGCCGACTTCTAACTGCCGCTGTACCGCCGACCGCATCTCGTGTTCACTGAAATATCCCGGCTTTCTTGCGTCCAGCGAGACCCGAACGACAGGTATCCCGTCGAACTGAAAGCGGCCATCGCCATCGGTAAATGTGGTGCGCTGTTGCGCCCCATAAATTTGCACCAGCGCCTTGCGAATCGGCTCGCCGGTCACGGCATCAATCACGGTTCCGGAGACAGCAAATCTCTGGCCGCGAATTTGGCTGGAAGGCGATTCCGACGACGGAGTCTGGATGATATCGGCAGTCTGTGCGCGGGCGGGAATCAGGTGCGCACAGCAGGAAATGGCCAATAGGAATGCGGCGATCAGCCTGCGAAGGAACTTTGTTGGCGTCCAGCGCGGAGTCCAGCCGAGGAGCGGGACCGCACGAAGCTCGACAAGATAGAGCATCTGCATCGAAGCATTCCGAGGGCCGTCGCCGTGATCATCAATGCTGTGGACACCAGGCAACATCAGCACTATAGACACCATTGGATGGGATGGAGTTGCTTATCCCGTGTAACGACAGCCGACTCGGCTGGACGTGGCGGCAGCCGTCGGGCCGGCCGAAGCACGTCATTTCACGGAGCGCTTGCTGGCCCTGGCGATGAAGGTCTCCTGGCTGTTCAGGGCGTTCTTCTTTCCAGCGTTGGGATCGCGCGCGTACTTACCGTCGGCCTGCATGTGCCGGGCTTTTGCCTGCTCCTTCATATACGTGCCGAGGATCTCGTCCTTCAGCACGCGAATCAGGCTCTTTTCCTCGACCGGAAAGAGGACCTCGACCCGGCGGTTCAGGTTACGTGGCATTAAGTCCGCGCTTCCAAGATAGATCTCCTCGTCACCACCATTGCGGAAGTAATAGATGCGGCTGTGCTCGAGGAAGCGTCCCACGATGCTGGTAACTTGGATGTTTTCGCTGACGCCCGGCATGTGGGGTCGCAGACAACAGATACCACGAACCAGCAGATCCACTTTCACCCCAGCCTGTGAGGCCTGGTAGAGCAACTGGATCATCTTCCGGTCGACCAGCGAGTTCATTTTTAGGACGATGTGTCCGGCCCGCCCAGCTTTCTGGTGCTCAATCTCACGCTGGATCAGGTCCTGGAAGCGCTCGCGCAGTGAGATAGGCGCAATCAGCAGTTTGCGGTACTTCGATTTTGCCGAATAGCCTGTGAGGAAATTAAACAGGTCGCTGCAATCGGCACCGATGTCGGGGTCGCACGTCAGCATGCCGACGTCGGTGTAAAGCTGGGCGGTCACGCTGTTGTAATTGCCGGTCGAAAGGTGCGCATAGCGGCGAATCACGTCGCCTTCCTTGCGCACGATCAGCGCCGCCTTGCAGTGCACCTTCAGTCCCATGAGTCCGTAGACCACGTGAACGCCATATTCTTCCAGCTTGCGCGCCCATACGATGTTGCTCTCCTCGTCAAAGCGCGCCTTCAACTCCAGCAGGACAGCGACCTGCTTGCCGTTCTCCGCAGCTTCCAGCAAAGCGTCGACCACTGGAGCGTTGCGTCCAACGCGATACAGCGTGATCTTGATGGCCAGCACGTTAGGGTCGTTGGCGGCTTTCTGCAGCAGGCTGACGATCGGCTGAAACGAGTCGAAGGGATGATGGAACAAAATGTCGCCGCGCCGGATGGTGGCGAAGATGTCTTCTTCCTCGTCCTTCAGCAACGCTGCGGGCAACGCCGGTATGAAGGGCGCAAATTTCAGGTCCGGACGGTCAACCTTCACCAGATTGCGCACTCGCACCAGCGACAGCGGTCCGGTGATCTTGTAAATATCGTCGCGGTCGAGCTCGAGATTGGTGACCAGAATCTCGAGCACCGAAGCGGACATGGCTTCGTTGATCTCGACGCGAACCACGTCGGCGAATCGCCGCTGCCAAACGCCTTCTTCGACCGACTCCATCAGATCGCCGGCCTCGAGGTCCTGAATGGCCGAGTCGGCGTCGCGGGTCACGTGGAAAGGATGCGCCTCGACGATTTCCATGCCCGGGAAGAGCGCTCCCAGGCTGGCCGTCACCAGTTGCTCAATCCACACGAACACCTGTTCCTTCACCACAACTTTGGTTCGGCTCTTCAACTTCGGGGCAACCGTCACCGGAATGAGCTGGGGGAGCGTGTCTGGAATTTTTACGCGCGCGAAGTGCTCGACTTTTTCGGCATCGCGCAAGACGACGGCCAGATTCAAGCTGAGGTTCGAGATGTGCGGGAAAGGCCGGCCGGGATCGAAGGCCAGCGGCGTCAGGGTGGGAAAGATCGTGTCCTGAAAATACGCGTCCGCAACCGCGCGTTGCTCTTCAGTGAGGTCAGGGTAATTGACAATGCGCAGACCAGCCTTGCTCAGAGTGGGAACCAGTTCCCTCGACCAGCACTCATACGCCGCGCGATTCAGGCGCATTACTGAAGCCCGAATGCCACGCAATTGTTCGGCTGGAGTCATTGCGTCGGGGCCGCTCTCGGTGACACCCTTCTCGATCTGCCGCTTCAGGCCCGCCACGCGCACCATGAAGAACTCGTCAAGGTTCGAGCCAACAAACGAGAGAAACATGACGCGGTCGAGGGGCGGGTTGGTGGGGTCCTGCGCTTCCTCCAGCACGCGGCGCTGAAAGTCGAGAAGGCTCAGCTCGCGATTGATGAAGAGGCTGGGATCGTCCAGCGCGGGCGCGTGCGGCTGCGGCGCGCGTTTGGCGGCGACCGCGGGCGATGGCTTACGGGCGGTAGTCCTACGTGCTTTTACGGGTGTCGCTTTCGCGGAGGTTGCCATAAGTTCGATTGGGGTGGAACGGGCTAAATCGGCCCAGTGCACATTGTATTGTGCAGGAGGCCCAATTGCCCACTGGCTGTGCTCCGGCGAGGGTAGGTGAGGGCCGTTTTCGCGGGGATTCACCGACAATTCATAATTTTGCAGAGCTTCGCAATTGAGCAACTCCGCACCCCGCATCGGTGGCTCAATCATAGACCTGCAACTCGCGTCCCCGGGTCTCGGGCAGCAGCAAGACGGCGACGATCATCGTCAGATAAGCGGCCACGGCGAACGCGGAGATAGCCTGCCCCAGTCCCATGCGGGCGCTCAAATAGCCCACCAGCGTGGGAAACAGCGCGCCAATGCCGCGTCCCATATTGTAGGAGAAACCCTGGCCCGAGCCGCGCAGGCGGCTAGGAAACAGCTCGGTGAAGAAGGCGCCAATCGGGCTGAACGATCCCGAGGCAAAGAATCCCAGGGGGAATCCCAACAGCAGCATCACGGAGTTGCCGATGGGGAGATAGGTGTAGGCGACGACCGCGAGAAATGAGCAGACCGCGAACAGCACCAGGGTGCGCTTGCGTCCGAGGCGATCCGCCAGCCAGGCGCTGACCATGTAGCCGAAGAACGAACCGACTATGATCACGAACAGATATCCGCCGGTATTGAGCACCGACAGGCCACGGGTGGTCTTCAGGTAAGTGGGAAGCCATGTGGTGATCGCGTAGTAGCCCCCCTGGACCCCGACGGACAACAGAGCAGTCAACAGGGTGATGCGCAAGACGGCCGGACTGAAAATCTCGAGGAACCTGCTGCCTTGGCCGAGGCTGACCTCACGGGCACGAGTCCGCTGGAAGACTTCAGGCTCGGGAACATGTCGCCGAATGTAGAACACCAGCAGCGCCGGCAGAATGCCAATCCAGAACATGGCGCGCCACGCGGTGGCAGCAGGAAGCAGCGAGAAGAGAACGGTGTAGCAAATGGCGGTGACGCCCCATCCGACGGCCCATCCGCCTTGCACGGTGCCGACGGCCTTGCCGCGATAGCGGGCGCGAATGGCTTCGCCCATCAGTACGGAACCCACCGCCCATTCGCCGCCAAAGCCGAGACCCTGCAGCCCGCGCGTGATGAGCAGTTGCCAGAAGGAGTTGGTGAAGCCGCTCAGAAAGGTGAACAGGGCGAACCACAAAATGGTGATCTGCAGGACGCGGGTGCGACCGAAGCGGTCAGCCAGTAGCCCGGCGAGCCAGCCGCCGATAGCGGAGATGAGCAGCGTCGCGGTGCTTAGCAGGCCCGCCTGCCCCCGACTCAGGTGCCACGCGGCGATCAGCGTGGGAATCACGAAGCTGTAGATCATCACATCCATGCCGTCGAGCGCCCAACCGCCAAAGGTCGCGGTCAGAGTGGCGCGCTCGCTGGCCGTAAGATCGAAGATCCACGAGCGATCGGTGGCGGAGGCGGCTTCTGCAGGTTGGCTGGGGCTCATATCGTTTCACGGGCCGAATGCGCATCATACCGGACGCGTGGCCGGCCGGCACGCTGAACTTTGTGCCGGGCAAGTCTGCCAGGTTGACCAGGATACGGCTTGCGCGAGATAGAAGTTTGACACTCCCGCCCGCTTGCTCTATTCATCGGGAGGGGTGGGGCAGATCATGGCAGGGGAACCCGGCATGAAGATCATTCCGGCAAGCGACTCATCACTGCTGTTGGTCTTCGGCAATACGATCACCCAAGGCTTGCATCAGCGCGTGTTGGCGCTATTTCACGCATTGCGGGCGCGGCAGGATTTCCGCATACGCAACCTGCATCCGGCCTATGCTTCGCTGCTGATCGACTTCGATCCGTTGGCGATGACGCATGAGGAAGTCGCGACGTTAGTCCAGTCGCTGTCGAGCACGGGATACTCTGCGGCAGAAGACGGCTCCGAGGTTGTCGAGATACCTTTGTGCTACGACGCGGAGTTCGGTCCCGATCTCGGAGACGTGGCGACGCACAACCACGTCAGCAACGATGACGTCGTGCGGCTCCATTCCTCGGCAACATACTACGTCTGCTTCCTCGGATTCACGGCGGGATTCGCCTACCTCGGCGGGCTGCCCGAGGCGTTGCATACGCCACGGCTGGCTACGCCCAGGCGGCTGGTTGCGGGCGGAAGCGTGGGCATTGCCGGGAGCCAGACGGGAATCTACCCCACGGAAACACCGGGCGGCTGGAGGCTGATTGGGAGGACGCCGCTGCGCATGTTCGATCCGCAGGCGCAATCGCCAACCCGCTTGCAGCCGGGTGACCGGGTTCAGTTTTCGGCCATTGATCGCGCGACGTTCGAGCAACTCCGGCAGGAGTGCGGATGACCATACGGGTCGCCAAGCCGGGCTTGTTTACCACCGTCCAGGACCGCGGACGCTTTGGTTACGCGCATCTCGGAATTTCACCGGCGGGAGCCGCCGATGCCCTGTCGTTGCGCATCGCGAATTTGCTGGTGGGCAACGACGAATACGCCCCGGCACTTGAGATGACGCTGTTGGGCACAACCTTGGAGTTCGAGGAGAGCGCCATCGTCGCCATCAGCGGGGCTAATTTTGATTGCAGAGTGGGAGCTAAGTGGGTTCCGGGCCACACAGCCGTGCAGATGTCAGCAGGTGAGATCTTACAATGTGGGAGTACCACCAACGGAGCCCGCAGCTACCTCGCGGTCCAGGGAGGGTTCGACGTTCCTCTCGTCATGGGCAGCGCGTCAACCGATGTTCGGGGCCGTTTCGGAGGCTTTGAGGGACGCAGGTTGCAACGCGGCGATGTGCTAAAGGTGGGCAAGGGCGGCAAGCCGCAAGCGCTCCGCTTGCGTACAGGAGTCCTGGAAACAGTGCATCCTTCTGGGCCAGTGCGGGTGACCAAGGGCGCACAGCATGATTGGTTCAGTCCTGAGACGTTTGCGAAGCTACTCTCCTCGCCGTACCAGGTCAGCGAGCAATCAGACCGGGCGGGACTGCGGCTGCAAGGAGGAGCGGTGTCGCCCAGCGAGCGGTCACAACTGCTGACGGACGGAATTCCGCTGGGCGCCATCCAGGTGCCGCAGGACGGGCAGCCGATTATTCTTTTCGTCGATCAGCAAACTACCGGCGGATATCCCAAGATCGCCAACGTCATCGCCGCCGACATGCACCGGATTGGGCAACTTCGGCCCCGCGATCAGGTGCGGTTTGCCGAGGTTTCCATGACGGAAGCGGTCGAGGCGCTGCGCCAGCAGGAGCGCTGGTTGAAGGAGGCCGTTGTCGCATAATGAGAGTGGACCTGGCCGAGCGAAAGGATTGCAAATGAGTGATCTCTGGATCGACATCAATTCTGACCTGGGCGAGTCCGAGGAGTCGTTGGCCAACGGCACCGACTTCGAACTGATGCGGTATATCACGTCGGCCAACATCGCGTGCGGAGGCCATGCCGGTGACGAGCACACCATGCGCGAAACTCTGCGCTTCGCCAAACAGTTGAACGTCGCGGTGGGTGCGCATCCTGGCTATCCCGACCGCGCCAACTTCGGCCGCCTGGAGTCGCCCATGGCCTCAGCGGAGATCGAAGCCTCGGTGCGCGACCAGATTGCCGCACTGGCGGCGATCGCCGAGCCCCTAGGCGTCCGGCTGGTGCACTGCAAGCCGCATGGCGCGCTCTACCACGCCGCCAACAAAAGTGCGGAGATCGCGGCGGCGATCGGGCGCGCCGTGCTCGAGAGCGACGAGCAACTGATCATGGTCGGCCAGGCTGGATCGACTACTCTGACATTGTGGGAGTCGATGGGGCTGTCATGTGCAGCCGAGGCCTTTGCCGACCGTGCCTACGAGCCTGACGGTATCCTGCGCAAGCGTACACTGCCCGGGGCGCTGCTCGACGATCCGGCGCGCGCGGCGCAGCAGGCGATCGACATCGCAATTCGGCACATCG
>Ga0209039_10003509_pt1 | contig 12206 bp, 6 predicted proteins | sample BogFormECP12_OM1_FD_188238 | JGI IMG/M metagenome (GOLD analysis project Ga0209039, IMG submission 188238) | Bog forest soil microbial communities from Calvert Island, British Columbia, Canada - ECP12_OM1 (SPAdes) (version 2) | ecosystem: Environmental > Aquatic > Freshwater > Wetlands > Bog ...
ACGGGCGGAACGGTGGTGCTCGGCCAGCGCTGCACTCGCTGCGATTACTGGACCCACGGGGCCCGACGAGTGCCGGTCCGCTATCTCTTCAGCGAAGCGGGGATCGACGGTCGGCCACGACGGATGGAGGACGCGCGCCCGTCGTCCCGTCGTTCGCCTCAAGGCGGAACGTAAGGCGACACCGGTCCCGGCGGGGGAGGACGCGCTCCCCTGCGGGGCGCGGCCAGGAAGAGCACCACGGCCGCGGCGACTCCGCCGAGCACGAGTCCGAGGAACAGCCCCGACCCGAACCCTCCATTCAGTCCCGTCACGCTCCCTCCGGAGCTCGGGCTCGCGGCGACCGTCACGGAGAGGTTGGACTCAACGCCCCCGCCCACCGCATCATCGAGAATGACCGTCACCCTGTATGTTCCCGCGGAGGCGTAGCTATGGTTGACCAAGAGACCGCTAGCGAACGAACCGTCTCCGAACGACCAGCTTTCGCGGTACGGAGGGGTGCCCCCGGAAATGTTAGACGTGAAGTTCACGGGAGATCCCGTCGAAGCCGCATTAGAAGAGGAAGCGCTCCCCGCAGTGAAGGTCGCCGTAAGGGAGGAGTGCACTGTGACGTTGACGGACCGGTTCGCCGCCACGCCCAGCGCGTCGATGTACGCGAAGGTGACGGTGTAGGTCCCCGGACGGTCCCAAGCATGGGAAGTGTTGTTCAAGCCGACCGACTCGGTCCCGTCCCCGAACGTCCATTTCTCTTGGGAAGAACCCGTTCCACCGGTGACGGTCGCGTTCAGGGAAAGAGGGATGGCGACATCGGTCATGTTGCCCGGGCTGAGGAGGACTCTCACGCTCGGGTCAGGGGAAACCATGACGACCGCCGAAGAGACGTTCGTGGCGCCTGTCGCATCCCGTACGGTCGTTGTCAGCAGGAAGACACCCGGCTGCGCGTAGGTGTGCGACGGGTTGGACCCCGACGACGTGGTTCCATCCCCCCATGACCACTGGTACGTGTACGGCGGCACGCCACCAAGGACGGTCGTCGAAACCGCTGAGAGGGGAACGCCAACATCAAGGTCCGGGAATGTCGGGACCGAGAACTCGGGCAGGATCGAGAGAGACTCAGCCACGGTGAGCGTCGCCGTGAGGTTCGCCGAGTTCCCGAACGAGTCCGTGACGTTCGCCGCCAGCGCAAAGACGCCCACTGACGATGGCGTGCAGTTCAGTTCGGTCTTGTCAGCGGAGCTACACCCCGGTGGGAGCCCGTAGTAGGTGACCATGGATGGCCCGGCCCCTCCGAGATACTGGAGGTCGATCGAGACTGGGTATCCGAGGTCGATGGCCGATGGGCTCGCGGTGAATGACGTGATCTCAGGGGGGCTCGAGATGACACTCACTGTCCCGGATAGTTCGTTCGCGACCCAGACCATCGCTGAGCCCAATCCGTCGTAGTTTCCAGACGTGACGACACCGAAGGCGTCCGGAACTTCCCCCACGGGAATCTCGACCGCGGAAGACTCGCTCGCCGATATCGAGGAACCATCGAGCACGGTAACGGTTCCCTGTTTGCCGGGAAGTAGCCCGACGGAAGCGAAGTAGATGTCCTTCCGAGAGGGTTCATAGACCTCGCCGAGCACCTTGTGAGGACCCCCAATCAGCACGGGTCCCCCGTCGACGGCGAGGGTGGCTCCGTTCACCAGCGTCACCTCGTCCCCTGCGGCGTAGACCTGGTTGTCAGCTGCATCGTAAGCGAGGCTGGTAACGTTGGCACCAACATTGATTCCGGAGGACAAGGGCTGGTCCGTTGTGGTGCTCCGAACTTTGACTGTGTTGGGGGGGACTAGGACGAAGGCCTCTGCGTTCGACGAGTCGATCGCGATTCCCTGCGTCGAACCCGGTGGAACGACGAGCCCCGTCTCGAACGCGATGACATGGGTTGTGAGATTCATTGCGACAACCCCAAGCACGCTGTTCGACAGCCAGAGGAGGTTGTCGGGCTGATCAAGCACAAGCTGGCTGCAACTTCCGCTCAGGGCGGTGAATGTCGCATTGAGGCGATCTGAAGATGCGTTGTACGCCTCTAGTCCGTTGCTCATGCCGACGTACAATTTGCCGTTTGCCGGGTCCGAAACGACGGACAGCGGGACCGCGGACGCAGCTATGACCGGCGAGGCCTGATTGAGTCGAGTCGAGTTCAGGCCGTAAATGAGAGAACCGTTTGCGGAGGAGACATAGGTCTCGAACTGCGCGGGTAGAGAACTGATCGACAGGAGTTCGGGGGAGGTCGTCGGAGCGGCAGCGGCCGAGGGGCCGATCGAAAGATTAGCGGACTCGAGCACACGTGCGCTCGACGTCCAACAGTAGACAAGTCCAGTCTGTGGATCAACTACCAATTCGGTGACATTGCGATTGACCAATGTGTCGGTTCCCATCGGTGAACCATTGGTCGAATTCAAAAGAACAAGATTATCGCCAGTCGCATTCCCCAGGACAAACTCGGTTCCGTTCGCAGTTGTCGTTGCGGCGAGAACACCGTGTCCAACTTCGACGCTAGTCATCAAGCCTTGGGTGGTCGCGTTGATGATCGACGCGTACAGACTCGAGGGGTTGGTGGCAACAAGATTACCTGAGAACGGAGAGTAGGTTATCCTCGAAACTGGCCAGTAGTAGATCCCTGTCAAATTCACTTTCGCCGGATTTGCGGCGTCTATATCATAGACAGATTTGGCTCCGGCACTCGCTACGAAGACGACATTGTCATGCGGGTCGAAAGCGAGCGAAGTCGGGTCTGCTCCCACGGTGACATTCGGGAAAAGCACCGAATTGTGGGTTGTGTCGACGACCGTGACGTTCGACGAACCCGAGTTCGCTACGAATAGCTCATTCGTGTTCGGGTCGACTGCCAAGGCATCCGGGGCAGTGCCAACGGGGATCGCGGGGTCCACGATGGCTCCCGTCCTGGGATTCACAACAGCCACCGAATTGCTGGCCGGCAGAGTGGCGTAGACGTTCCCGCTTACCGGATCGTAAGCGAGCGCGGAGGCGTTCGAGAGATTGGTGACGAGCTCGCTGAACCCGCCCGTGGCGAGGTTGTAGACAGCTGCAGGGGCGATCGTGGGAAACGGGTACCCTGGAAGCGACACGCTCCGCTGCGGAAACCACAAGGTGTCGGTCGATGGGACATAGGTGGGGCTCCCGACCTGCCAAGCGTACACACTCGAAGTGAAACTTCCCGGTAGAGAGCTGTTGAAGCCGGGGAAAATCGTTCGGACGACCGACTCTGCCGAGGCGCTGGAGAGCGGAACCTCCGCGGGACTCGCCTCTGTCCTCGGAACGTAAGTGTCCGGAGCTGCGCTCGGAGCCTCGGCCCGGTGGAAGGAGGTCGGAACAGGCGGAGGAGCGGTAGTGTGAACGGTCCCAGGGGCGACGGTCGCCGGAAGGGCGAAGACGCTCGCCAGAACGACCAGGGTGATCAGTACGGTCAACCCCAGGCGCCCGGAGGCGCCGGCGCGTCGGGGTCGACAGGGGACCATGGCGGCCCGAATCAGGATGTCCGCTATTAAACGGAGAAGGACCGGCTCATTGCATCGTCCGGATGACCCGGCCGGCGTGGCCGTCGATGAGCACCGTCACGTTCTCGGTCTTGTGGTCGAAGCGGAAGTACCAGATCGGCGCGTGCAAGAGCTCGCCCTCGGAGACCTGGACCTCGCACTTGATGTTGGAGACCATGTGGTGCTTCTGATGCGCCGCCTCCGACTGGAGCTGCTTCACGAACGCCTCGGCGGCGAACCTCGCCGCGTCCTCGCCCATGTCCCCGTTCAGGATGGGGGCGGTCTGCGGGATCGACTTCTTGTCGAAGAAGGTCCGGTCGGTGAGCGAGAACTGGTAGTCCTTCGGCTGATAGGCGCTCATCGCCTTCACCGCCACGACCGGGTACTCGTACTGGCCCGAGATCGTCTCCGAGCGGTTGGGGTTGACGACGGGGCCTGCCATGATGGGGATGACCGTGAACCCACCCCGTCGGCCCCCGAGCGCGTTGCCGAGCAGAGCTCCGGCCGCAATCGTCCCGGCGGTCGCGCCCACGCTGGTGGCGACCGCCTGGTACTGGTAGGTGGTGCTAGCGGCAGCCGGTATGACCCAGAACGGAACGTAGCTCAGGTGCTCCTCCGTGATCTTCGACTCTTCGAGGAAGTGACGGTGCAGGAACCCCTGGTCGAGGTATCCCCGAACGATCTTCAGCGCCGCGTCCCGGTCCGCGACGGCGAGCGGGAGCATCGTGTGCTTGGAGATCTCTTTCCATCCCTGCCCGCCGAGGGTGACGGAGCCCCCGCAGTAGTCGCAGGAGATCACCATCTCGCCGAACGTCGGCTTGATGGGCGCGCCGCACGCGGGGCACTTGAGCTCCTGCACGCCCGCGGCAGCGATCGGAGCCGCGGAGGCGGCAGCCGCTGGTGGAGGGGGCGGCGGTCGGGCCGCGCCACCGACGGGGGTCCCGCACTTCATGCAGAACTGCGCCTCGTCCGGCACCTGAGCGCCGCATTTCATGCAGAAGGCCATCTTCGCAACCTCTTCCTAGGGAGCGGCGGGGGGATCGGGTGACCTCACGGATTCGATCTAGAGGGTGGCTCCGCAGTTCGGACAGAACTTGCCGGTCCCCGGTGCATCCTGTCCGCACTTCGGGCACTTGCGAGCGGGTGGAGGCGCTAGAGAGGCTCCGCAGTTCGCGCAGAACTTGACGCCGGCCGCGTTCGGCTGCCCGCACTTCGGGCACGGAGGGCCCTGGGCCGCGGCGGGAGGCGCCCCGCCCATCGGGGTACCGCAGTTCGGACAGAACCGGACCCCCGCCTGCACAAGGGTCGCGCACTTCGGACACGGCTGGCCGGGTCCGGGGCCGTACGCGCCCTGCATCTGGCCGGCCATCCCGTAGCCGATCCCGAGACCCGCGCCGAGACCGACGCCCGCTCCGGCCATCGAGCCGGCGGCGCCGGAGGGGTTCGCGGCGGCCGTGGTCATCGCCTGGCCCGCCTGGTACTGCATGTAGTTCACGCCGAGGACGCTCATCTCCGAGCGAGTGTTGACCGCCTTCTGGACATCGTCCGGGAGGTTGATCGAAAGCCCCTGGATCTGCTTGATCTCCACCCCGAGCGGTCCGAAGTGCTGCGGCGCGAAGCCGAGCACCGCCTGCTCGATCGTCGTGAGCTGGGTAGCGAGGTCGGTGACCCGCATGCCCTGGTCCTTGAGCTTCCCGAGGCTGTTGTAGACGAGGAGGACCATCTGGTCTCGAAGCCTCGCCTCGACGTCGGGGGTCGTGACCGCTCCGAACGTCCCGACGAACTGATTGATGAAGTTGTCCGGCGCGGCCACGTCCCAACGGTATTGGCCGAAGACCCGCAGCTGAACGAGTCCGAAGTCGGAGTCGCGGAAGACGTACGGTTCGGCGCTGCCGAACTTCCCGTCGAAGATGCGGCGCTGAAGGTAGTAGACCTCCGCCTCCTGACGGACCCCCGAGAGCTCCTTGACGAGGTTCCCGACGATCGGCGCGTTGATGCTCGTGAGGGCGTACCGGTCCGGCCGTTCGAGGTAGGCAAGGACCTTACCGTCCCGGTAGAAGACGGCGGTCTCGTCCTGGCGGACGACGACGTTGTCGTTCAGGCGGATGTTGCGCGGGACGCGCCACATCACGTTGTTCCCTTTGTAGACGTCCTCCCAGTTGATGGTGGTCGACCCGAAGAGACTGCCGCCTTTCGCCGGGATAGGTGCGTTTGTGACCATCGTTCGATCTCCTTTTCACGTCCTCGTTACGAAATCCGGATCCCCTCGATCACCTGGATACGGGCCTTGAACGCCTGGTCAAGCTGGTTGACCTGGCCCCGGGCGGTCGCGACGAGGGCCGCGACCGCGGTCGGGTTCGCTCCCGTCGCGATCGACGGCAGCGTCGAGATCGTCTGGCTCAGCTGGTCCGCCGCTTGCGCGAACCCGTAGTCGTACTCGTAGAGGCGGTCGAGCCCCATGGGGTTGATGCGCACGGCGGGCGAGATGCCCGTGTAGCCCTGCTCCGCGAACCGGACCTGGCCCTCGAGACGGAGGAGGTCCGCGATGATGGGAGCGAGGTCGTTGAGCGACTGGAACTGGTTCGAGTTCGTCAGGGAGGTGCGCGCGTTCTCGATGGTCGTGCGCGCGTTCTTGATCTTGTCCGCCACCTGGATCCGTAGGAAGCTGTCGGCGGCCCGTATGTCCTCGCCCTGACGGTAGCCGCGGAACCCGGGGATGAGCATCTGCAGCCGCTTGAGGGCCCCACGGTCGCCTTCCACCTTCTCGCGGAGGTCCACGGGTGGAGCGCCGGCGGGAGCCTGGGTTCCGGTCGAGCTGCCGCCTTGGGTGAAAAGCGACGACCCACAGACGTTGCAGTACCGGGAACTGGGGGGAGCGACCGACCCGCACTTGGGACACGTGAGGGGCGCGCTCGACGGCGACAGCGGCGGAGGCGGAGCGTTGGCCGCCATCTTACGGGCTCCGGGGCGGGGTCGACGGAGGGTTGGCTGGTGGAGAGGTGGCGGGCGGAGGGGCCGTCGTCGGGACGCTCGGGGAGTTGGCGGCGGCGTAGGAGAAGGCGGACGGGGCGGCCTCGCTCCGCCATTGGGTGCGCGGGACCTGCAGGTTCTCGGTAGCGCGGACCGCGCGAACGCGCCAGGCGATGAGCGCGACCGTGACGATCAGCACGACGATCAGGACGATGAGGCCCTCGAGCGCCAGGATGGTCGAGATGATGTTGTAGTACGGGCCGAGCCCGACCGTGAAGAACAGGACCGCGAACCCCATCCCGAAGAAACCCCAGGCGAGGGAGCGTTGGTAGCTCGGGTCCCGGGAGAGCGACTCCGCGAGATAGCTACCGAGGGCGAAGAAGAGGGAGACGACGCCGATCGCGAGGAGGCCGACGTAGTGCTGGTTCTGGGTAAAGACCAGGTAGAGCAGCGCGAAGATCACCACGGCGAGGATCAGGAACAACGCCGTCAGGAGCGGCCCGCTCCATCGAGTGCGCACCGGCTGCATGGCCGTAGGGGGTCCCGTCATCGTATCGTCCTCCGATGAAAGAGGCGCGTCCGCTATAAGAGTTCAGGTGCCGCTTTTCGGTTCAGAGGCGCGGCTCGTCGTCGGGCTTCTCTCTCCGGGGCCGGGCCGGGGGAGTCACGGGAGCCGGCGGCTCGGGAACCGGTTTGGCCGGAGCGCTCCCGGCGGCCGTTGCCGGGGCCGCGGGAGCGGCCGGCGCCGCCGGCTTCGGAGGGGCTCGTCGCCCAGTGCCCGACGGGGCCTGGGGACGTTCCGTCGCCGGCTTCGCCGTCTTGGCAGGGGGTTCCGGTCGTGGCGGCGCCGCGACCTTCGTTGGGTGCGGCTCATGATGAGCCGGTGCCGCCTTTGCCAGGGCCGGCTTGCGCTGGAAGACCCCTTTCAGTCCGGTGAGGCTTCCGCCGCGGGACACCGCTCGGCCGGAGGGGGCCTGGACGGTGACCCCGTCGAGCGGTCGGGACGAGAGCGTCGTCACCGGCTGGCCACACTTGGGACAGCTCGGGAACTGGCCGACGCAGTGCTGACAGAGCGGCGCCCCGCAAGAGTGGGCGACGGAGGCGATGCCACCGCATCCCACGCAGCGGGGCGCAGAGGGCGCGTGGGCGGTCGTAGAACCCACGGCTCCGGGAGTGGCGATGTAGTCAACGCCCGCGCTCCATTCGCTCGCGGGAGAGGGGACAACGACCGTCTCGACGCCCCCAGGAAACTCAGAAGGAGCCGCGGGACCGGAGACCTCCTCCGCGCCCTCCGATTCCGCCTCCATGGCCTCGCGCGTACGGAACTCAGGAGAATACGCGCCGAGGTCGAGGGCGGCGAGCGGCGCGTGGACGGCGGACCCCGCCTGCTCTACGACCTTGATCAGCCGAGCCTTGTAGATGCCCACGCGCAGCGTGCGAACGATCTGGAACAGCGTGCGCTGCTCCGCCGGGAGCACGAGGGCCTTTCGAGCGAGCTCCTCCACATCCGGCGTCAGTTTGAGGTTCTCCGGGCGCAGGTCGGCTTCGAGGACCGCCCGTAGGTAGCCGAACAGGCGCTCGATCTGGTCGAGGGAGTAGGCCGGGGGCGAGAGGACCGCGACGTCGGCGAGGGTGAGTCCCCGCCGCTCGATCCCCGCGGGCCGGTGTTCGACGGCGGAGGTGATGAGATGGTAGGAGGCATTCTCGAGGTCTCGGACCTCGTTCGCTTCGAGACGGTCCAGGTCGACCTTCGCGTTTCGGCCGATCGAGGACAGCACCGGCTCCAGGTACTCGTACGGGATGTGCAGCGTGACGAAGAGGTCGTTCTTCGTGACCGTCCGGTTGAGCCGCGCCTCGAGCAGGAGCGCGTCCCGGGCGAACCGCTGGATCTCGGCGTCCCGGGTCTTCTGGAGGGCGAGCTTCTTGCCGTCCTTCGCCGGCCCGTAGTCGGAGTCGAGCGCGAGAGCGCGGTCGAAGCTGGTCTGGGCCTCGGTGGGGCGACCAGTCGCGAGGAGCGCGAGGCCCCGGCTGGTCCACGCCTGCTTGCTCGACGGGTCGGCCTCGGTAGCGCGTTCGTAGAAGGCGAGCGCTTCGTTCGGGTGCTCCATCCGCTCGGCGACGAACCCGGCCCGAGCCAGGACCTCGCCGTTCGCCGGCCCAAGGGCGAGCGCGTGAGCGAGCGCTGAGGCCGCCTCCGGCCACGCTTGTCGCGCGACCGCGAGCTCCCCGGCGCGGACCCAGAGCGCGACGCTCTTCGGGAGCGCCTCGACGGCCTTCTTCACCGCGTCGCTGGCCAGGTCGGCCTGGCCGAGCCCGCTGTGGGCCTCCGCGAGCAGAAGATAGAGCGACTCTTGCGGCGGGACCTGAGGGATCGCCGCCCGTAGGAACTCGACCGCCTCGGCGTGCTTTCCCTCTTCGAGCATCGAACGACCGATGCCGGCGAGGGCGACCGGCGACTTGGGGTCCCGCTGACGGACCTCCTCGTAGGCGCCCCGAGCTTCGGCCGGTCGCTCGAGCGCGCCGAGGATCTCGGCGCGGAGGAGCAGCGCGGCGACGCTCGACGGAGAGCCGGCCAGGACGGCCTTCATCCCTTCGTCGAGGACCTCGAGCGCGAGGTCCGGACGGCCCGCGGTGAGGCGAAGGCGCGCGCGGCGGGTCGCGATCTCGACCTTCATGACGGGGTCGAGCGAGGCGGCCTTCTCGTACGCCTCGTTGGCCTCTTCCGTCTTCCCGAGGGCCGCGGCGAGGTCGCCGCGCTCGAGGTGCAGCGTGGCGTCCTGAGCCTCCGGCGCCGAAGAGGCGAGGAGCCGAACGAGCGTCTCGTACGCCTCCTTGGTCTCCTTCGAGTCGCGATGGAGACGGAACATCTCGAGGAGCGCAGGACCGTTCTCCGGCTCGAGGAGGAGGATCGCCTTGAGAGAGTACAGGACCTCGTTCGAACGCCCCAGCGCGCGGAACGCGTCGGCGCGCGCCTTCCACGCGGCGAGGTCGTTCGGGTCCTCTTTGAGGAGCGGGTCGGCGATCTGCACGGCTTCGGGATACTGGCCCGAGAGGAGCAGCGTCTCTGCGAGCGCCAGGCGACCGTGGCGGCTCTTCGGGTCGACCTCGAGGCCGCGTCGATAGTACGCGATCGCGTCCGCGTACGCGCCCTGGGCGCGCAACGCCTCGGCGACCTCGAAGAAAGCGTGCGGGTCGCCGTGGGCGGCCTGGACGGCCTGCTGCAGGGCCGCGAGCGCCTCGCTGCGGTTCCCGCTCCGTAACAGGAGCTGGCCCTTCTTCCTCAGGAAGAGGGGGTTGCTCGGGTCCCGGCGGAGCAGCACGTCGAGCAGCTGGAGGGCCCGCGCGTCCTGTCCGACCTCCGCGGAGACCTCGGCGGCGCCCCAGAACAGGTCCGCGTCCTCGAGGCCCCCGCCGATCGCCCGGCCGTACGCCTCGATCGCCTCGGTGTAGCGCCCCGTCTCGCGGAGGGCATGCCCGAGCTCCTTGAGGATGTCGTGACGGAGATGGTTCCCTTCGCGCGCCAGGAACGACTCGTAGGCGCGGATCGCCCGCTCCGGGTCGTTGACGAGCCGGGACGCCCGGGCGATTCCGAGCTCGCTCACGTTCGCGGCGTCGGGGTCGCTCGAGGCCCGCTCGTAGGAGACGAGCGCGGTCCGGGCGGCCTGGTCCCGTTCGGCGGAGCCTTCGGGGCGGTCGTACGCGAGAGAGAGGTACAGGTTGCCGCGCTCGACGGCCACGTCCGTGCGGGTCGGGTCGAGGCGGAACAGCTCGTCCATGACCGGCGCAATCTGCGCCGGGTCGTCGGTCCGAGCGACGATCTCCTTCTTCTCGAGAAGGTAGGGAAGCTCGCCGGGGTGGGCCTCGAGGAGCGCGTCGTACGCGTGGATGGCCCCGGCAACGTCACCGGCGGTCGAGAGGGTCCGCGCGAGCTCGAGCTGCGCTTCGAGGTCGGCCGGCTCCTCCGCGAGCACCGCCTCGGCGAACTCGCGGACCATGTCCGGCTTCTTCTGCTCTCGAGCCAGGTCGAGGGCTTTACGGAGCTCCGTGAGCGCGTGAGGGTGAACCTTCAGGAGCCGACGGTACGCATCGATCGCCTCGTCGGGATGGCCGTTCGCGAGCTCGAGCTCGGCGCTCCCCCGGAGGGCCTCGAGGTTGTCGGGCTGAACGTCGAGAATGGCGTGGCACGCGGAGAGCGCGGTCTCCACACGGTCGAGGCGGAGGGCGAGGTCCCTCAGGTCGAGCAGGTTCTGCAGGTTGCGCGGGTCGATCTGCAGGACCCTCTGCCGGGCGACCAACGCGAGGTCGGGGGACGCCGCTTCCGATAGGTGAGCGAGCTCGGCGAGGGCACTGGCCTCGGGGGCGGTCGTGCCCTCGACGATCGCCTTGGCGATCGGGATCGCTTCCTCGTTGCGTCCGAGTTGGAAGAGGATGTGCGCGCGCAATAGCGCGGTACGCGCGTCGTCCGGGCGAGCGGCCCGAACCGTGTCGAGCGGCCCCAGGGCCTCGGCGAGGTTCCCGACCGCGACCAGGAGCTCGGCGCGGGCGAACTGGAGGTCGAGGTCCTCCGGGTTCGTCTTCAGGAGCTCGTCGCACGCGGCGAGCGCCTGCAGCTCTCCCCCGACCGCGCGGGCGAGCGAGAGCTTCTTGTGGAGCGCTCCCGAGTGGGTCGGGGCCAGCTTGAGCGCCTTATCGACGTACTGGGTGGAGGCCGCATCGAGGTCCTGGGCCCGAAGGTACGAGTCGACCGCCTCCTCGGACCGGCCGAGCAGACGAAGCGCGTCCGCCCGCGTCGCCCAGAGGCCCTTGTCGTGGGGGTTCCCCTCGATGGCGCGGTCGACCAGTTCCACCACTTCGGGAAGGTCCTCGTTCTGCGCGAGGAGGATGAGCGCCTTGTCGTGGAGAAGGGAAGCGTTGCCCGGGGTGAACTCGAGCCCAAGGTCCGCCGCCCGGCGCGCAAGGTCGGGCTGCGACGTCCGGTAGAACGCCATCGCGGCCTCGTGCAGCATAGGGGTGATGTCGGCGGCGTCTCCCGCGAGCTCCGAGCGCTTCTGCTCGACCGTGGCGAGGAACGTCTTGAGGGCGTTCGTGTACCGAGCTCGGTCCGGACGGCCCTCGGCCTCCTGGGCGGTCCGGAATCGGCGTCGGATGTCGTCCATCGACGACTCCGTCTTCACCGACTCGCTCGGGTCGCCTTCTGCCATCCGCGCCGGCGGACGGCCGTGACGTCATAAATACGTTCGTCCTCGATAGGAACCGGACGCGCCCGCGCCGACCGCCTTATCCGCGCCGCGGGCTGGTCTCCCAAGGAGCTATCGACCGATGGCACGCCCAGGGACCCGCAAATCGATCTTCGACCCGGTCCATGGCACGATCCTGCTCGATGGGCCCGCGCTCGCCCTCATCGGTACCGGAGAGTTCCAGCGCCTCTGGGGGATCCGACAGACGGGGTTCGCGCACCTCGTCTTCCCCGGCGCCAACCACACGCGTCTCGAGCACTCCCTGGGGACGTTCTGGGTAGCGGGCCAGATGGCCGACCGGCTCGGGCTCGAGGGACGGGCCCGGCGACGGGTAACGGCCGCGGCTCTGCTCCACGACCTGGGCCACGGCCCCTTCTCCCACACTCTCGACGGCCCGATGGCCGAGGTCCTCGGGATGAGCCACGAAGGCATCTCGCGGGCCCGGATCGAGGGGACCGAG
>Ga0209039_10003511_pt1 | contig 12199 bp, 14 predicted proteins | sample BogFormECP12_OM1_FD_188238 | JGI IMG/M metagenome (GOLD analysis project Ga0209039, IMG submission 188238) | Bog forest soil microbial communities from Calvert Island, British Columbia, Canada - ECP12_OM1 (SPAdes) (version 2) | ecosystem: Environmental > Aquatic > Freshwater > Wetlands > Bog ...
CTCGCCGGGCACTACGGCGGGAGGGCGGCACCGGGAAACCGGAGCCGAGAGGCTGCCGCTCAACCGTTTGTGGTGCGAGGAAAACTCTTGGAACAAAGCTGGACCTGAGCATGTTTCTCCAGGAACCCCTGGGCTTCAGCCCTAGGGAGTTTCAGTGCTTCTTATAACACCCAAATTGAATTAACGAATTGCATTTCTGATAGCAAAACTCCGTTGATGCCGTTTGTGTTTTTGTGGTACAATGCCCTGCCTGTAAAAACAGGAAAGCATTCGGAATCATTGCAAGAAAGGATCGTGTACGATGGCTAAGTGTGCAAACTGCGGCAAGACAACCACCTTTGGACATAATCGTTCGTTCTCTCAGCGCGCCACCAACCGGGATTTCAAACCCAATCTGCAAAAAGTGACGCTCATGGAGAACGGCCACAAGGTTAAAAAAGTGCTGTGCGCCAAGTGCATCAAAGCGCTGGGAAAATCAGCCGCCTAAGCCGGCATATATTTCTTCCCCTTATCAAAGGTCACGGCGAATTTCGAGCCGTGATTTTTGTTTAAAGCATTTATAGTAATGCGCGTAAGGCATCGACACCCGCTTCAATCCCTTTTGGATATTTGAATATCGCACTGGCCGAGACAAAAGCATTCGCGCCTGCATCTCTCAAAGCGGGCAAAGTTTCTGTTGAGATGCCGCCATCTACTTCAAGATAAGCCTGCGAATGAATCTCGTCCAGCTTTTTGCGAATCTGCGCGACTTTTGAAACGGTTTCCGGCATAAAGGCCTGTCCCGAAAAGCCGGGGTTGACGGTCATTACGAGCACCAGATCCGCCAAATGCAAAACCGGTTCAATCTCCGAAACCGGGGTGGCAGGATTCAATGTCACGCCAGCCACACAGCCCAGTGACTTGATCTGCTTCAGCGTCTCTGGCAAGTGTGGGCAGGTCTCAACATGAACCGTTAAATGCGAAGCGCCTGCTTTGGCAAACGCTTCGAGATAACGTTCCGGTTCCTCAATCATCAAATGGACATCCATGGGAAGTTTCGTTGCGCGTTTGAATGTTGCAACCAGAAACGGACCCATCGTGATGTTAGGGACGAAATGACCATCCATCACATCCACGTGAATCCAATCCACGCCCGCGGCTTCGCAGGCACTGATGGATTCTTTCAATCGAAGAAAATCAGCAGAGAGAACGGATGAAGAAATGAAATATTTTTTCATTGGAGAAACCGTGTGTAAAGCCTCCGAATTTGTGTGCGCCGATTCTTGTCATCGCATTCCTATTTTATCGGCGGATTATAGTTAAAGTAAACCCACATCCAAAACGGGATCAGACCACCGACCGCAATCAGCGCCAGCAAACCTAGACCAACGGCCAGCCAGTCAATGTTCAGAAGCGATGAGTCCGCTTCAGGCTCGGCAGGTGGAGGCATATGTGCTTCTTCCTTAACAGGTGCAAGTGCAATCTTAGATGCAGGCACTGGGATTGGAGTTGAAATCCGTTCCTCGCGTTGAGTTCCGAATTTCATCAACACACGGCCAAGCTGATCCGCAGTGCGATAGCGTGCAGATGGCTCCTTCGATAAAACTTTCAAAATGATCTCTTCGAGCGCTTCCGGCAAATCGGGAATGTATTCACTGGGCGGAATCGGTTTGGCTTCCATGTGCAAATGAGCCAGCTCTTCAACAGTGGATGCAGTAAAAGGAAGCGTACCGGTCAACATTTCATAAAGCACAACGCCAAGCGAATAAACATCGGATGCGGGAGTGGGCGATTCGCCAGCTGCCTGCTCAGGTGAGAAATATTGCGGCGAACCCCAAACCACATTCGAGTGTTCTCCGAGACCTATGCCTGCCATTGCACGTGCAATTCCAAAGTCTGTCACTTTGAGACGATTATCCGGCGTAACCAGCATGTTATGCGGTTTGACATCGCAATGGACAAGTCCGGCGCGATGGGCATAACCGATTCCCGCACAGGCTTGAACCATCAACGGGATGCATTCCTCGACCGTGAAGCGGCCGCGCTGACGAAGCAGGGATTTCAAATCCTTGCCGGGAACCAGTTCCATGACAATGAAGAGCTGGCCATTATCGTTGCCGAAATCATAAACGGTGACGATGTTCGGATGTGAGAGATTCCCCGCGGCACGCGCTTCGTTGCGAAATTGATTTTCAAACTCAGGATTCTTGGAATGATCCTCGCGCAAAACTTTGATCGCAACATAACGATCAAGCATAAGATCGCGGGCGCGATAAATCTCAGCCATACCGCCGGAAGCAAATTGCTCCAGCAGTTGATACCGATTGAGAAGTAGATGAGTTTCGTCTGTTTCGGGCATCGTTAAAATTATACTCCACCCGTTATAATCAATTGATGCGCAAAGGCTTGCTTCTTTACAATCCCGCCGCGGGACGTGTGCCGGTTCGTCCGTTTGTGCGCGGCATTGTCCGCCCGCTCACTTCATCGGGGTGGCAGATCGAAGTCGCCGAAACCCTGAGCGGACGTCATGCCACACAAGTGGCGCGCCAGGCCGCGGTCGAGAAATACGAAGCGGTGTTCGCAATCGGCGGAGATGGAACGGTGGGGCAAGTTGCCAGCGGATTGATGAATTCAGAAACTGCACTGGCAGTTTTGCCGGCCGGTACAATGAACGTTTGGGCCGCTGAAGTAGGCATACCGGTTTTCGACTGGCTACATAACCAGGCTTTGCAACAAAACGCGCACCTGCTCGCCAACGCAAAAACTTATCTTGTCGATGTTGGAAGTTGCAATGAGCAGGTATTTTTATTATGGGCAGGTATCGGCCTCGACGCCATCATCATTCATCAATTGGAGCCGCGCCCGCGCTTTGCCAAATATGTTTCAGTGCCTCAATATTTTGCGGCGACAGTTTGGAATGCGGCGATCTGGCATGGCATGGATTTGCGAGTGTGGGCGGACGGTCAACAAGTGGATGGACATTATCTCTTAGCGGTTGCGACCAATATCCGGCGATATTTTGGAGGCATCGCCGTGCTTTCACCGAATGCTTATCTGGATGACGGCGAAATGGATATGTGGCTGTTCAGCGGCGACAATATTGCCGTTGCCTTTCGCCACTTCATTGACCTTTTTGCGGGCCGCCTTTTAACCAGCGACCAAGCGCGGCGATTGCCGTTTCATTCCGTGCGCGTGGAATCAGATATACCCATCTCGATGCATATGGATGGCGAACCTCTCCTCGGAGGAACCAAAGCGGAGATAAAGATACAAAAGCAAGCTTTGAGAGTCATTGTTCCCTCAAAAGCGTTAAAATTGCTAAAGGAACAACGAGAATGAAACGCATCGTCGAATTCATCGCAGGCAATCCGTGGAGCTTTTTGCTCGCGGCCCTTCCAGTAACTCTCGCCGCGCAGATTTTGCATTGGCCACCGGTCGTGATCTTTATCTGCGCCGCATTGGGCATCATTCCATTGGCCGCTTACATCGGTGAAGCCACGGAAGACCTGGCTTCTTATACCAATCCGCGCCTCGGCGCGTTGTTGAATGCGACCTTCGGCAACGCCGCGGAATTGATCATCACCATCGCGGCGGTCAAAGCGGGATTGATCGAATTGGTCAAAGCCTCGATCACTGGTTCGATCATCGGCAACCTTTTATTGGTTTTGGGATTTTCCATGTTAACCGGCGGACTTCGTCACGGCACGCAGGTCTTCGATAAACGCAGCGCCAGCCGGAATGCGATTCTGCTTGTGCTGGCTGTGGTGGCGCTGGTCATTCCCTCAGCATGGAGTCAAGCCATTGGAGCAGAAAGCAATCCCAAAGTCGAAGCGTTGAGCGTAGGCGTGGCAGTCATCATGATGGTGTTGTACGGCCTTGGCCTGCTCGAAGTGTCGAATGTTAAAGAAAGCCCGCTTTCACATCAATTGGCAAAAAGTGATTTACCCGACTGGACCTTAAGTCAGGTGATTGTGGTCTTATTTCTTTCAACTCTGGGTGTGCTTTGGTTGAGCGAAACACTGGTCGGCGCAACCCAAGCCGTGATCGCAAGCTTGGGCGTTTCAGAATTTTTTCTCGGCATCATTCTTGTGCCGATCATCGGCAACGTGGCTGAGCATCTTGTATCGGTGCAATTGGCGCTCAAAAACAAAATGGAGTTGAGCGTTGAGGTCGCGACATCATCCAGCCTGCAAATTGCTTTGTTCGTCGCGCCGCTGCTGGTCTTTATCAGCCTCTTGCTAGGTCATCCGTTGCAACTCATCTTCAATCGTTTCGAGTTGCTGGCGGTGCTCACTGCGGTGGTTGTCTCCGCACTCGTTTCCTCAGACGGTGAATCAACATGGCTAGAAGGCGCGGGCTTATTGGCTGTTTACTTAATTCTTGGACTTGGATTTTTTCTGCTGCCATGAATCAAAAAAAACTTTTTAACATTTGGACGATCCTCGGATCATTTGCCTGCGCAGGATTTCTGTTAATTGCCACGTGGATTGGAATTCAATGGGCGCATCCGCATCCAACTTCGACGGCGGGCTTTGTCGCCGCTGATTTGACCGTTATTCCCCTATCAACCCCCACCGTCCAAGTTCCCACACCGACGATTAATGCAAGTCTCGCCGCGTCGCTGACCGCGCAACCGAGTCAAATCGCGCTCAACACTTATGTTCAAATCAGCGGCACCGGCACGGATGGCTTGCGGATCCGTTCCGCGCCGGGCCTCAATAGCGATACGGTCTTTCGTGGCGACGAATCGGAAACGTTCATGGTGAAAGACGGCCCGCAACAAGCCGATGGATATACCTGGTGGTATCTCGTCGCGCCTTATGACAGCACACGCGCAGGCTGGGCCGCCGCGAATTATCTGGCAGTGGTGCCGCCGCCAACCCCATCTCCATAATGGTCATATCGACAATTGGATATCACAATGAACAGCGAAAAACCAATCAACATCACTGCCAATAAAAAGACGCACGAGTTCACCATCAACTGGGATGATGGGCACGTCAGTGTCTATCCTTTTGGATTATTGCGCGCGGCTTGTCCTTGCGCCTCCTGCCGCGGCGGACACGAGAACATGAAATCTGAGCCGGATGCGGAAGTGTTCAATGTTCAACTGGACGATTCACCAATGACACGAATCAATAATGTCAAAGCCGTTGGCTCGTATGCTCTGACCATCGTCTGGGAAGACGGCCACGATTACGGAATTTACAACTGGCATTATCTGCGGGCACTCTGTCCGTGCGAGGAAGACCGCCGGAAGCATGGAAAATAAGAACACTTCCCATATTGATAAACTCACACCATACAAGGATGTAAGTGAGATTTTGCAGTTTTTTCCATCCGGCATTGCAGTTATCTTCGGGAAGAATCTAACCGGCATATACCTTACAGGTTCGCTTTCCTATGGCGCCTTCCATTATGATAGAAGCGACATTGACATCACTGTAATTCTGAATAATCCCATTTCCCCAGCTGAACTTGAAGCCATAAAAAGCTTGCACAAACAAATCGAGACAAAATTTAACAAGAGGGCAAAACGGCTTGATTGTACTTACACGCCGCTAGAAATGCTTCCAAGCATTCTCCCACCTAAAAAACCGAGACCGTGGTATTGGGGCGGTGAAGGAATTCTCTATGAAGAAGCGCCGTATGGCAATGAATGGATCATAAACAATTACCTTTTATATAATTACTCCATTCCTCAGTTTGGTCCAGACTTTAAAGAATTGACCAGTCAGATTGAAATCGAAGAAGTCCAAAAGGCATCCATTCGAGACTTATTCACAGAATGGGAACCAAAGATCACATGCAAAGAATGGCTCGATGACAGCCACAATGAATCTTATCTGACTCTGAATTTATGCCGAATTCTATATACCGTGATGTGCAAGTCTGCCGGTTCAAAGGACACAGCAACCTCATGGGTAAAAAGCAAATATGTGGCATGGGCAGATTTGATTGATTCTGCTGATCAATGGCATGATGGAATTGAATTGAATATTCGAGAAAAAACAATTGGCTTCATCAGCTTTGTGATTGACCAAGTTTCAAAGACGGAAATATATTATCAATTGCTTGATGAAATCAATAACATTCGCACGCCGCGCGGTTAAGCTATTGAAATAATAATTGACAATCACATTGAAGGTGACTGTCGTTTATTATGGTGTGCTCGTTGGCGCGGGAGTTTGACTCAGTCCCGGCGTCAATGGTGGCGTTGAAGCTGGCGTTTCAGTTGAGGCAGATTCAGTCCCAATTCCTGGCGTGGGCGTTCCGGTGGTCAGCGCGTCCAGATGCTGAGTCGCATCGTGGCGCATTTGCGATGTCATTGCCTCCGATGACATCGCAAGCAAAGACTGCCAGGCGGTAATCGCATCTTGCGGATCATCGCGCATCTCTTGAATCAATCCGGTCCAATAAAGCACCAATGCCTTTTGCTGATCGGTCTGGGCCAGCGCTTCAGTAGATCCGATGCGCAGGAAGGCATCGCCATAATGTTCCTCCTCGTAAGAAACGCGCATCAATCCAAGACTCGCATCAAATGACTCGGGGAAGAATTCGATTGCCTTGCGGATGTCGCTATCTGCCGAATCAATGTTATTCAATTCGAGATACGAAAGTCCGCGATAGAGGTAGGCTTGCCGTTGAGCAGGATCGAGCGAAAGCGCTTGGGTCGATGCCGTGACCGCATCCTGATAATCCCCTGTCTTTTCATAGGATTTTCCCAGCAAAGCGTAGGCGCTTCCATCTGTCGTATCATAGGTAATATAAGTATCAAGAGGCTTGATCGCATCCGAATATTGGTCGTTTGCAACATACGCCTGTCCGAGAACAAGATAAGCCGGTAGAAGCGTCAGATCAATTTGGTTCGCTTGTTGAGCGGAAGCGAGTCCCTTGTCAACATTTCCTTGTGCCAGATATGCGCGAGCGTAACTCAATTGGACCAGTGCCGAATTCGGCATCCGCTTCTTGGCCGCGTTGAGGTCACTGATAGCCAAGTCCGGCTGGTTATGATACAGATAATAATTGGCGCGTTCGAGATATACCTCACCGTAATTTGGATCATCCTGGAGAGCGGTGCTTAACAGCTGTGTGATATCGGTATTGGGATCACGAACCAAATTGGCACGCGCCATTCCAAGATATGCGGGGGCGAAATTTGTGTCAATGCGAAGCGATAAAGTATAGGCGTCCAGTGCGTCTTTAAAATCGCCCTGCAAACGGTAAGCCTCGCCGATGTCATAGGGAATATCCGGAGCAGTGGGCTCGAGCAATTCAATCTGCTGCATGTTCGTAATGTAAGTAGCCCAATCACCTTTCTCATACGCGGCCTCGGCGACATTATATTGATCCTCAGATTGCGGCGAGAGCGGCGTATTGACATAAACCGGAGTCGCAGTATAGAAAACACCGAGAGCAGCTGCCAATGAAATATGGCCAACAGCTGTTGAAAAAGGTTGTGAGGTCTCATTGACAAAAGTCGGAGTGAGAGTAAAGGTAGGCGAAGGGCCGGCAGTGTTGGTATTAAATACGCGGAAAAACGAACTGGCATTCTGGCGCGGAAACATGATCAAGCCGGCAGCTGCCAGCCCCACAACAATAATTCCAGCCACGACGACAATCGCCAGCCGCGTCACAGGAGTGGAGCTGCCCTTCGACTGAGGCTGTTCATGCGCCAGTAAAAGTTTCTCTTCCCACGCACGCGCACGGTTGAGTGGGAATGGCTGAACATCCTCATCGGGCGGAATGGCACCCAGCAGAATCAGGCCGCGTTTGGCAGATGCGTTTTCAGGGTCGAACTTGAGGGCGGTTTGCAAACAATAGATGCGTTCCTTGTTCGTTTCCACCGCGGCGCTCATCCAAACCCAATAGGTCGCGTTGTTTTGATCCGCTTTCAACAGGCGCGTCAAGATATCTTTGGCACGGGCCTTATCGCCCGCGCGCAAAGCGCTGACCGCATCCTGAAACATGGTATCTTGACCAGTATCTTGAGAGGCTTCTTCGGCCATAAATTGATTTTAGTATAGTGATGGGAAAGAGACAAGTGGGAAAATGATCCATGCCATAGGAGGCATCACCTTGTTAAATAATGACGTTCCGTTTGGAGAATTACATTCCAAGCGGAACGTTTTTCCAACTTATATTGCGATTTATTCTATATAAGCCTCTTCGCCAAAGAGACCCTCGTCCAAACCAGCGACTTCGATCTTTTCAGGTACGCGTACGGGCGTAATCAAGTTTACGAATCTCAGGATTAGATACGTCAGTACAAAGGTATACGCGATGGCAATGCATGCTCCCATCAATTGGATCAGAAACTGATGGACATTGCCTTGAATCAATCCGCTGACTTTGTTCACAGCGTCTACCGCAAATATGCCCACCAAAATTGTGCCGAGAGCGCCGCCCACACCGTGCACGCCCCAAACATCTAATGCATCGTCCCAACCCATGCGTCCGCGCAACATGATCGCGCCATAGCAGACAAAGGCGCAAATGATGCCGATCACCGCCGCGGCCCATGGCGGAACAAAACCAGCCGCCGGTGTGATCGTCACCAGTCCTGCCACTGAACCGGTCAGCGCCCCGACCATGCTGGGTTTCCCGTTGCGGATCCAGTCAATGATCATCCAGGTAATCATCGCCAGCGAGGCGGCAATATCTGTATTGGCAAAAGCTATTGCGGCTAATCCATTGGAGCCTAATGCACTGCCGCCGTTGAATCCGAACCAGCCGAACCACAACAAAGCCGCGCCGAGCGCCACATACGTGACATTATGCGGTAAGGTACTTTCACCTCTCTTAATCTTGCGTTTGCCAATAACTAGAACGGATGCCAACGCGGCAAAACCTGCACTAGTGTGCACCACGATACCACCAGCAAAATCAGCAAAGCCCATCTGTGAAAGGAAGCCGCCGCCCCAAGCCCAGTGCGCCATCGGCGTGTAAACAATGATGCTCCAAAGGACAAGGAAGATCAAATAGCTTTTGAAACTAACGCGATCGGCGAAAGCGCCGGTAATCAACGCCGGGGTAATGATCGCGAACATTTCCTGGAACACAAAATACGCCATGAGCGGGATTACTTGAGTGGAACCTGGAACCTGCATCGTGGCAGTTAATAAACCCTGAAGTCCAAAGTATTGACGCGGGTCCCCGATAAAGCCGCCGATGTCCTTTCCATACATCAAACTAAATCCGCCAAAGACCCAGATGATGGTGACGATGCCCATCGAAACGAAACTTTGCATCATAATGGTCAAGACGTTCTTGCGGCGCACCAAGCCACCGTAGAAGAACGCCAAGCCCGGGGTCATCAGCATAACCAGAGCCGCACTGACAAGAACCAGGGCAGTCGCCCCAGTATCGATATTATTCATTCTGATCTCCTTCTGTGTATGTTTGAAATGAAAGTGAAAACAATTGTTGAGGGCGAGGCTTTATTGTGAAGTTATCCCTTAATCGCCTCCTGTAAAAAGCTGTGAATTAAAAAGGAAAAGCGCTGATCTTCCAACGAGTAAGATTGAAGACCAGCGCCTGTTATAGTGCCTATCATATTCAAAGTGGAGACCGTTAAATCCATTCGTGTTGCTCCATTGCCAGATAGAGAACGGATAAATTCTATGACAACCTGTGGGATTGTCAAGAACAAAATAAGAAATGGAAGAAAGTCAGGAACAAAATCAGGAAAAAACAGGATGAATCAACGTCCCAGAGGCAATCACTCGTGGAACTCATCCACCCGATAAATCAACACCTCCAGATGTTTGTGACGCCACGTGTTCGGTGCGGCTCCCATCTTGTAACACAATTCATCGAGAAACTCAGCCTTATCGGGAATCTTCTCCCAAACTTGCGGCAGAAATGTGGCACGGCGCCAGCCGTCACGCAGGATGACACCATCCATATTGGGATTCAATTTGGCGAGCAGATCATCCGCATCTTTGTATTCGAGTCGGCGCGGGACCGTGAGGCGGGAGACTTCAATTTCAATTTGATTCAACTCTTTTGGCTGGACTGGCGGAAAGCGCGGATCTTCCAACGCCGCGGCAATGGCATGTTCACGCACATCCATTGCCAATGGCTGATAAGGTTCCAGGGCACCGATACAGCCGCGCAAGTCGCCGCGCACGGTCAGGGTCACGAACGAAGCGCCTGATTCGTGCAAGCACGGTGTCCATGTCGCTTCATCCAGCGGCGGGAGTTTTTCGCCGCGCACGGCAAGTTCAAGCGACTGGCGTGCGATATGAAGCAATGTCTGCTTTTCCTCAGGAGTCAATTTATCGTTCATACTTCCTCCTGCTTTCTCTGTGATCCACCAAGAACGCAGAGAAAACCAAAACATCAAGCGATCCGCACGTACTGGCGGTCGTGATAAACAAGCGGCTGGCCTTCAAACTGCCTGGCGGCGACCACTTCTCCGATAAAGATGATGCTGGTTCCTGCCTCAATAGTTTGCCGGAGGCGGCAATCGAAATATGCCAATCCACCTTTAACAAGCGGTGCGCCAGTTTCAAGCGTTTCCGTTTCTATGCCCTCCATGCGATCCTTCGTATCATCAGCGCGTCCCGCAAAATGATCAGAGATTTCCTTTTGCTCTGCAGAAAGCAAGGTCACGCCAAAGGCCTGGGCGCGGGAAACAAGCTCAGAAGTACGTGTTGTTTTTTGCAAGGCCACCATAAGCAGCGGCGGATCGAGCGAGATGGAAGTAAAAGAGCTGACAGTCATTCCATGTTGCTCATTTTTATGCGCCGCAGTAACAATGGTAACGCCGGATGCCCAAAGGCGCATGGCTTGCCGTACATATTCGGGTTCGGTGTGTGTTGTCATATTTTTCATCATACTTTCTAGAGTGGGTGAAGTCAAGATAGAAAATCGGTAAAAAATGCCCTTGTCTTTTATCGGACAAACTAGTACTATCGTGCAAACAAAATGGAACCTTCTTCCCAGCGGCGTCTTTCACGCAGGGCGCCGCGACGACGCCAATCAGTCAACGTCATCGCGCCGACATTGGGGATCGCGATCCTGCTGGCGACGCTTTTTACGTCTCTGTCGCCGACCAGCTTCTCTACAGCAACACTTTCGGATAAATTGGCTTTACTGTTGACCCCACAAGCCGTGAGCAACCCGGTCAGTCCGGTTGAACCTGCCCTGCGGATTGGAATTGTATCCGGGCACCGCGGCAACGATTCAGGCGCGGTCTGCACCGATGCTGACGGCAATGTCACATTGACCGAGGCGGATGTCAATTTCAAGATTGCCACCCTCGTTGTGCAAAAGCTGACCAAACTCGGCTTTCAGGTTGATTTGCTCAACGAGTTCGATACGCGGTTGAACGGTTATCGGGCTGTAGCCCTCCTTTCCATTCATAATGACTCCTGCCAATATATCAACCCGGAGGCGACCGGCTTCAAAGTAGCAGCGGCTTTGGATACGCGTGACGCTAATCGAGCCAGCCGCCTGTTAGCATGCATGATAGATCGTTATCACAGCACCACGGGTTTACCTTTCCATGCCAACAGCATCACGCCCGATATGACCAGTTATCACGCCTTCAGTGAAATTGATCCCAATACAGTAGCGGCGATCATTGAAACAGGCTTCCTGAATCTGGATCAGGAAATCCTGACCCAGCACACTGATGTAGTGGCGGATGGAGTTGTTAATGGTATCCTTTGCTTTGTAAACAACGAAAACATCGAACCGACACCTATACCTACTGATACACCATGAACAATCAATTTAATGATGCTCGTTTATCGGTTGAAAAAGCGCGCGAAGCTCTTAGAAATGGCAATCAGACGGAAGCCCGTCAATGGGCGGAACATGCCACGTCGCTCGCGCCTGAAATGGAGGATCCATGGCTGATCCTCGCGGCAGTTGCCAGCCCGCGTGCCAGTGTGGAATACATGAAGAGGGCGTTGAGCATCAATCCGAACAGCGAACGCGCGCGTCGGGGAATGGATTGGGCCACTCAGAGATTGCAGGCATCATCTCCGCAGGAGGACAACCCTCCACCAGAATCAATTCCTGATAGAACGGCACCCGCCAAAAGTCCGGAAAGAGGCGAGGGCAAATCTGCATCGAACCGCAATCAACTATTGGCCATTATGTTATTTGGCATCGGTTGCATCATATGCGCCGCAGTGGCGTGGTCTGCCAGTTCATCACCGCTGCTGGCTTCCCTTATGAACAATCCTGCATCTTCAGAAACGCATCC
>Ga0209039_10003512_pt1 | contig 12199 bp, 13 predicted proteins | sample BogFormECP12_OM1_FD_188238 | JGI IMG/M metagenome (GOLD analysis project Ga0209039, IMG submission 188238) | Bog forest soil microbial communities from Calvert Island, British Columbia, Canada - ECP12_OM1 (SPAdes) (version 2) | ecosystem: Environmental > Aquatic > Freshwater > Wetlands > Bog ...
CAATCCGGCGCCTTCGATGCTCTCCCCGAAGAGTTGAAGGCCATGCACCTCGACAATGCGCGCACCATGCCGCGGCAGCTCGACCCTCCACCGCCCGCTCCGATCACGTGCGCGCAACTGGCGCACCTCAGGGTTCCGGTGGTGATCACGAAGGGAGAACTGACACGGCCGTTCTTTCGAGTCATCGCCGAAGGCACGCATCGGTGCGTGGCCGAGTCGCAGCTCGTGACCATCGCCGGTGCGCAGCATCGCGCACCACTTCAGGCTCCAGCGCTGTTCAACCGCGCGCTCTTGTCGTTTCTCGCACGCTAGTGTTCCATCTCTGAACAATTAGTAACGTTCGCCGTCGCAGTAGCATGGCGTAGGTGGCAAGGACGGTCGTGGTGGGCGAAGAGGTTCGAGCGACTCTGGCATCCTGGGTGCGAGCGCGCACGATGCCTCAGGAGTGGGTGCTGCGGGCGAAGATCGTCCTTGGCAGTGCGGAGGGTGAAGGGCCGCGGCCGATGGTGCGGCGGCTCGGCGTGTCGCCCAACACCGTGCGCATCTGGCGGCGGCGGCAGTCGTGCGGCCTCCCGGCCATCAGCAGGTGCGACGCTGCTGTTTGCCAATATCGATGCGGCCTCGTTCCATCGTGAGCTGGCGCACCACGTAACGCTACGCCGAGGCGCGCTCTCCGCGCGAGGCGCCACACGCATGGGGGCTTTCCGACGGGAGGCTCGCGACGCCAGCCTCACAAGTGAGACACGCCCTGACCGAAGCCGGGGCGTGTCGGTACGAAAGCTGGCCACCGCATGCGGATTTGCTACAACGGTGCCGTTTCCAGTCTGGAGGATCTATGGCCGAGGGGTCGGCTGGTGTGCGTATTCCCGCCGGCACCGCCGACTATGAGCGGATGCGTCAGCGTCATGTCGCGCGCTTCGAGGCACTCTTTGCCGGTTACTGTGATCGCATCGATTGGTCAGCCCCGCTCGATATCGCTCCTGCGAACAACAGCGTGGTTGGTTGGCGGGATGTCTCTGCCGGCTGAGACTCCCGCGTTCCTTCCCTGAAAAACGAAGAGATCACCGCCGCAACCCCTACCAGTATCGAGACAGCAGGCGCGAAGCCCGGGGCCACATAGAACCAAACTGCTGACAGGCCAACAGCCATGATCGAAAGACCACGGAGTACGTACCGCCAGGTCAAGAGTCACCTCGAGGCAAGGCCACGCTCGAGACGATTTTCAACCGCTTTCTCAGCCCATCAACAATGCTCTCCGTGAGATCTTCGGGAAAACCCTTCGGCAGGGCGTTGCATACAAGCGCGATGGCCTCCTCTTGAGCGGCGACGATCTCGGCCAGGATGGTCTCAACCTCCCCCCCGCCCACTCCCCCCTTCTCCGCCGTCTGAATGAAATGCCGCGGCAGAATGCGGTCGATCACATCGTGGCGGTTCCTTCCCACGACCATCGCGAGCTTCATCTTGTTTCTGGAGAGCTGCTTCGCATCAAGTGCCGGCTGAGCGGACATGATGTCGTAGAGCGGCGCCAGGACGAACCGCCCTCCCGGGCGGAGAAACACGCTGAGGTTCTTGGCATGCCCGTCCGTGGCTCCCAGCAACCAGAAGAGGATCTGTGCTTTCAGGAAAGTCCGGCGATCCGTTTCCGGGTCGTCGCTGCCCTTGAGAAGATCGAGAACCTGCGGGATGCCAGGGCCGCCATCGGCCTCGTACTTCCGGGTTGGAGGCACTGAAAGCGCCTGGCAGCAGTCTTCCTGCGGCCGGCGCAGGAGACGCCCCTCCCCCGTCCATTGCCGGTCGAAGCGCTCAACCACAAGGGCGCGGGTCCCCTCGAAGTCAGCGATTTCGACCTGGGCAGTCGGCAGGCCGAAGGCCGCGGCCAATCGCATGCAGAGGAACTCGTTTTCAACGCTCCGTGAGAGATCGATCCCATTTCGGAGCTTGCCGATCTGAGGCTTCAGGATGTGCGTGGTCGGTGTCGTGCCGTGCGGGACATGCCACTTCCCTTTCCAGAAGAGAAGCGCCGTCTTTTCCTGCGCGCCGGCGATCGAGATGCGGAAGTCTTCGTCCGCCTCGATGCCAAGAGGCGACGTAGCGAGATGGCCGAGCCTCTGGCCGATCGTGGCGTTGTCGATCAGGCTTGCCTTCACGACCCCCGGCGGCCCGGGCTCCTCGCCCTCCGGCAGGAACTGCAGAGCCCCGGCGCAGTCGCGACCCGTCTTGGCCAGGAGGCTGTACGCGTCGTAGCCGTCAGCCTCAAGTCGCTCGGCGATGCGCCGACGGATCGGCTCGTTGTCAGGAAGGAGGTTGTCGATCACGGCGAGTACGCGCTCGCCCGTGTACCGGTCTTCCCTGAGAGGAAGCGACAGGGAAACCGGGATCGCGTGCTCCCAGGCAAGCCAGTCGGGGTCGTACTGGAAATCCGTGGCCCCGCTCGCCTGTCGACGCAGCCGCCCGACCAGGCGGCTGTTGAGATAGACGTTGAGCGGGCTTCGGGTCCGCTTGCGGGGCATCAGAAGAGCTCCGCGATGTTCTCACTGCCCTTGGAGCGCTCCCGGACAACGAGCTCGAGGCCGAGTGCTGCTAGCACGTCCACCAAGGTTCGGAGCTGCGTTCCCGGCTCCCCGTTCTCGAGACCTGAGATCGTTGCCTGGCGTAGCTTGGTCTTGGCACCGAGAGCCGTCTGGGACACGCCAAGGGCTCGCCGCTGCCGCCTGACGGCGGCGCCGAGTTGCTTTGGTGTTCGGGCGATCTGGTTCACAGCCTGCGCCCCTCTTCGCCATCATTATACGCCCTAGCGAATATCTGTCAATATACTTTATAACGTATAATTACAATATATACGCCTAAGCGTATAGCTCTTGGCGGGGAGAGCTGCTGCAACTGGGCCGCCGCCGAAGCCTTCAAGGAGGCGCGCCGACGATGCTCGACCTCGGATCGGGGCGAGCTTGCCGCTCCAGCCCTCGATGGCTCGCGCCACTGAGCTGGAAGTTATTACAGATGAGGGTCCTCGTCGGGTCCCGGTCTTCGCGTTGTACCGCCAGAACGGCTTCAGGTGCGGCCGTCGCCGCCGATGATCGGCGCAAGTAAGCCTAAACCCGGCCGCAGCCTTAGCTCAGTACGGCGTACCGTCCTTGCGCGCGAAGACTCGCTTGCCGCCGGGGCCGTCCAGTGCGGCGAGGTCGTCGTCGGGATACTCGACCTCGTCGCCCGCGCCGCGGTCGCCGATCTCGATCAGCACGACGTCGGCGTCCGTGCGGTTGATCAGGTGATGCGCGTCGCCCGTGCCGGCCTTGAATCCGACGCACATGCCGGCCAGCTCGGTGGCGCCGTCGTTGCTGATCAGCGTCGGCCCCCCCTCGAGCACGTAGACCAGCTCGTCCTGGCGCGAGTGGGCGTGGCGCAGCGCGGAGGCCGCGCCGGGCGCGAGCCGCGTGTGGTTCACGCCGAACCTCGTCAGCCTGAACGGGTCGTCGAGCGGGCGTTTGAGCCGACCCGCGGTGACGGCGTCGAACGGCGGCGGGTAGATGCTCTGTCGCGCGCGCGGCGGCGCTTCGGCCGCCACCAGCGTCCTCGGTGGCTTCGCGTCCATGCCGCGACGATCGCACGCCGGCCGGCGCGGCTCACGGGCCGCCCGCGCCGCCGCGTCAACCGGAGTCCTCCCTAGGGAGCCGGCGGGCGCTGGCTAGGCGCGCTCTCCGAGCCAGGTGCCTCGCGCTAGTGGCGGGCGGCGAGCCCCATGACGTCGAGCTTCCCGTAGGATCGTTAGCTCGCGACCGCGAAGAGTCGCCATTCTCCGGGGATACCTCTTAAGGTATGTGTTCCCCGCTCGGTGAAGCAAAGGCCGGAGCCTGCGACCAAGTCCTTTACAGTGCTCGAGACGAGCACCTCGCCTGGCCCTGCCTCAGCCATCACGCGCGCGCCTGTATGCACCGCGATTCCGCTAATCTTATCGCCCAGCGAATGGCATTCGCCGGTGTGGAGACCGGCCCGCGCGCGAAGGCCGAGCGTCGCCGCGATGGCGCGAATCGCGCACGCGCAGCGGATCGCCCGCGCCGGGCCGTCGAACGCAGCGAACACTCCGTCACCCGCAGTGTCGATCTCGCGCCCGCGATGAGCGTTGATTGCGCTACGCGCTGCGGCCAGAAACGCGGCGAGCAGGTCGCGCCAACGCCGGTCGCCGAGATCGGCGGTCTTCTCAGTGGAAGCGACGAGATCGACAAAGAGCACCGTCGCGAGCACGCGTTCCGCTTCGGCTACGTCACGCACACCGGTCAGGAATTCTTGTGTCTCGCCGAGGATGTCCTCGTTCTCGTTCGCCCAGAGCAGATGATCCTCGCCGGGAAGCTCGACGAGGCGCGCGCCGGGAATATGCTCGGCGAGGTAGCGGCCGCAACCCACGTGGACGAGGCGATCACCTGTACGGTGAAGGATCAGGGTCGGCGCCTGGATCGTTGGAAGGACCGCGCGGATGTCGATCTCGATATTCATGCGGTAGAGCGCGAGTGCGGCGGCTGGGCTCGCACTGTTACGCAGGAACGACGCCCAGGAACGCAGGAAACGTTCGTCGCGGCAGAGGCTCGGCGCGAAGATCTCCGGCGCGAAAGGCTTGCCCCAGTCACTAGCCATGCGCTCCATCCCGCGTTCGTGGGCTTCGCGCGTGGGCGCCCAGGGATAGTCGTCGGTGCGCAGCCAGCGTGCGAAGCTGCCGTACGCGACGAGCGCCCGCGTGCGCTCTGGAAAGGTGGCCGCGAAGAGCGCGCAGAGTGGTCCGCCCTCCGAGAATCCGAACAGCGCAGCCCGTTCGGAGGCGGCGGCATCCATGACCGCCCGCAGGTCGTCCATGCGCTGCTCCAGGGTTGGCAATGCGTCTAGCGGAACGCGGTCGGACAGTCCCGTGCCGCGTTTGTCGAACAGAATCAGCCGCGAGAACGATGCGAGCCGTTCCATCGTGCGCACGAACCCCGGGTCCTGCCAGCCCCAGTCCAGGTTCGACACCCAGCCGTGCACGAAGACGAGATCGAGCGGCCCGTTGCCGACGATCTGATACGCGATGTTCACTTCGCCGCTGCGCGTGTAGCGGATTTCGGGACGGTCGATCATGTCATTCGCCTTGGTGACCTTGCCGCGAGAGTATAGGCTCGTGGCAATCTCGGGGTTCGCCGCCGGCGAGACCGGCCCCCAAGCGCTGGGACTGCCCGGCGGGGCGCTGAGAGGACTATCCCTGGTTGAAGGCTCGGGCCAGCCGCGCTTGAGGCGCCCGCTCCGGCCGGCGAAAACGTGCCCCGCTGCAATGCGGACACATGGACTATCGAAGCCCTCACGCCCGCGCGAAGCGGTCGGAGCTCGGGGACCGGTGTTGTTGGGGCAGGCCACGCTCGCGCGCGTAGCCTGATGTTCCCACTCTTTCCCGTCGTTTCCCGGAAATTCCCTGCGGACCGGGTGCAGAGTCAGTGCTAGGCGCTCAGCACTGAAGTGCGCCGCCGCGCGCGAGCGCCGGAGGCGCTCTCGGACCGTGAGCCCCGGAAGGCGCCCGGGATGAGACGAACCTCTGCCTCGCGCTAGCGTGGTCGGATGCGCGAGCAGATCTCCTGCTCACGACCGCCCAGATCGGGATGGCCCTCGCCGGCTTCGCTGGACTCATCACCCTCCTCGGACACCCGGATCTCCGCGCCGACCGGCGCCTCAGCGAGATCCGTTTCCGCAGCATGGTCGAGCTCAGCTTGTTCCTCGTCGGGTTCTGTCTGCTCCCCTTCGTTCCCATCGGGCTGGGATGGAGCGAAGCCATCAGCGGTTGCGTCGTCGCCTATGGCTGTAGCGTCGCCCGTGAGGCGCAGAGAGCATACGTGCAGTTAAGCGTGCATGCCCTGTCATCCGACACCGTGATCATGCCGTCGTGATCGAAATCGCGCGGATCATTCGGTCCACTTGGATCAGTACCACGGGCATCCACTATGAGTTGGATGTCCTCCCGGTCGACGATGCCGTTACCATCCACATCGCAGGCCAATCGGACCGGTACGGGCAGGAGTGATCCCGCGCATCTCCCGACCGTGAGGACGGCAGACGCCGCCACTCCGATCGCGAGGGCGATCGCTAAGGATGCGATGAAATTCAGGAAGGCATCGCGGAGCATCGTTCCTCTTTCCAGGGGAAACCTTGCAAGAGATTGCTACTGGGCTGTTACTGCGTGCCGCTCGCCCGCGCCCTGCCGCGCGCGCGTGGTGACCCCACGCGGAGTGAGAACGCCAAGCACTGCAGCGACGAGGAACAACGCGGCAACGTCGCCGGGCAGGTGACCGTGTTCCGCGGGATCGACGATGGCCTGCACAGCCATGATTCCGCCATGGACCACGCTCGACCACACCGCGAACCAGATGAGGCTGAGGTGGTCCTCGGGCTGGCGCGAGGCCCAGAGCAGAAACACCCCAAGCGTCGCGTAGATGCCCACGATCATCTGCTCGTACTCGTGCTGAGGGGGCTGCCAGGCCCAGCCGGACGGCCACACCACCATCAGCGGATAGATGAGTAGAAACGCGACACCGAACGCGACCAGCGCGACCCGAAGCAGGCGACTCCGGTCCATGCTTGGCACCTCCTGTCATTTTCCGTTAGCGCGGCCTAACGGATGGACGCTCAGCTACGGCCGCCCGTGTACCCCCCGAGTGTCGACCGACGGACGCCGCCGTGTCAACCGGAGTCCTCCCTGGGTGAGCCCGGCGAGCGCTGGCTAAGGCGCGCCCTCCGAGCGAGGCGCCTCGCATCGTGTACGGGGGTCGCCATGCGCGGCGCTTCGCGATCGACCCGCGGGGCCGACCCAAGGACGTGTTACTATGGCCGCGCTTCGAACACCAGATTCACCGGCGTCTGGGTGGCTCGTCGGAAGCGTGTAAACCCGCCCCCAGTGACAACCTCGCGAATGCGAACCTCGCCGGCCTGAGCGCCGAGCGCAAGTCCGACCTCCTGCGATAGCGATGCAGGGGTGCAGACCTGCGTAGACGCGCTGTACATGATGCGACCTATGGGATTGAGATTCTCCTCTACGCGGTCGTGCGCGAATGGTTCGACGATCATCCAGCTCCCATCAGGTGCGAGTGTCCTCAGCACGTGCGACGCCGCACCCGCCGGGTCGCCCATATCGTGCAGGCAGTCGAAAAAGGCGACCAGGTCGTAGCCTTCACCGGGATACTCCTGCGCTCGCGCGACCGTGAACCGAATTCGCTCATCCACGCCCTCCTGCGTTGCCAGCTCTTGCGCGCGAACGATCGACGCCGGGTGATAGTCGAAGCCAAAGAACGTAGAGCGTGGATACGCCTTTGCGAGAAGACGCGTCGATGCGCCGAGGCCGCATCCCACATCCGCAACGCGTGCACCCGCGCGCAGCTTTTCCTCAACTCCGTCCAGCGCTGGGATCCATTCCGAGACAAGGTGGGCCGCATAACCCGGCCGGAAGAAGCGCTCGGTGCCGGAGAAGAGATCAGCGTGGTGGTCATGCCACCCAACGCCCTTGCCAGTCCGGAACGCATCGAGCAGCTTTTCCTGTGCGCGGGAGGCGGCAACCGCGCTCTGGAAGCCGCCCGGGACGAAGGCTGGACTCGACTCATCCGCGAGCGCAAAGGCTTGCTCTTCATCAAGCGAATACTTCTCGGTCGCAGCATCGTAGTGGGCGTAGCCGCTGGCGGCCTGCGCAGCGAGCCACTCTCTGATGTAGCGCTCGGCAGTGTTTGTGCGTTTTGCGAGCTGCGCTGACGTCTGGGGGCCGCCCTCCGCGAGGGCTCGGTAGAGGCCCAGCTTGTCGCCAATGACGACCAGCGTGGCGTGGAATGTCGCACCTAGATCGGCAAAGACTTGGTTCATGAAGCGGTCGAGCTTTGTGGGGTCGATAGCCATCCAGTTTCTCCTCTCTGGAAGTGATTTAGCACCGGCTCTTGTATCCGAGTCAAGCGGTTCCGAGCGCTCGGTCGGATGTTCCTCGGACGCTGGCGCCACGTGCCGTTGCGCCGAGGCGCGCTCTCCAAGCGAGGCGCCTCGCGACCTGGTTCGGAGCCTCGCGGTGTACATTCCCGGCCGCAGTCCCGGAGGGCGCCGCATGACCGAAGCCCACGAAGAGCGCCGGCTCCTCGCGATCATGTTCACCGACGTGGTGGGCTTCACAGCACTTACCGAGCGCGACGAGGCCGCGGCCGTGCGCGTGCGCGAGCGCCACCGGGAGCTGGTGCGGACCCTCGTGCATCAGTTCGACGGCGAGCTGGTGGACGCAACCGGCGACGAGTCCCTCTCGATCTTTCCGAGTGCGCTCCGCGCGGTGGACTGCGCGCTCGCGCTCCAGGGGGCGCTACGCAGCCACCCCGATGTGCGGCTTCGCATCGGGGTCCATCTGGGCGATGTGCTTCGACGCGGTGCCGAGGTCATCGGAGAGGGCGTGAACGTGGCGTCGCGCATCCGTCCCCTCGCCGAACCGGGGGCATCTGCGTCTCGGAGCCGATCTACCAGATGGTGCGGAGCCGGCCCCACGTCCACGCCCGCGCTCTCGGTCCGCAGGCGCTGAAGAACGTCGCGCTGCCCGTCTCGCTCTATGCGCTCTCCGATCGCGGAGGCAGCCGAACCCGCAAAGGCGCCCGGTCGCCGCAGCCGGACCCGCTGGGCGTCCGTGCTCGCCGTCTTGCTCCTCGCCGCCAGCGTTGTCTTCGCGAACCGCGTAGCGATCGGCACCTGGCTCGCGCTCAACGCGCCTCGCGTGCTTTCCCACCCGCTCGAGCAGCGGATCGGCTTCGCGACGACGAGCGACGGCGTGCGCATCGCCTACGCGACGACCGGGCAAGGACCCCCGCTGGTCTTTGTCCTTGGCTGGCTCACACACCTCCAAGAGGGGCTCGGAAGCCCGCTCTACGACGCGGTGGGCTTACTTCGCTGGTACTCCCGCGACCACCTCGTCGTGCGCTATGACGGCCGCGGCTTCGGCCTCTCCGACCGGAACATCGCGGACTTCAGCCTCGATGCGCGGGTCCGCGACCTCGAAGCGGTGGTGAGGGCGCTCGGGCTCGAGCACTTCGCCCTCTATGCCTACTCTGGCGGCGGACCGACCGCGGTGGCCTACACCGATCGGCATCCCGAGCAGGTGACTCGTCTGGTCCTTGCGGCGACGTTCCTGGGGCGCGCGGCGGCCGACGAGGCGGCGGGTCGAAACAACCCGTTTTCCGGCTTGGGTGCGCTCGCGCGCACGGACTGGGAATTGCCGGCCGCACGAGCGGCCTTTGTCGAGCTCCTGGCGTCCGAGGCCGGAGAGGTAGAACGGCATGTGCTGATGCACTTTCTGCGCATCGCCGGTGAAGGGAGCGCCGTCGCCGGGTTCATCGAGTCGACCGCGCAGATCGACGTGTCGGAGCAGGCGCGGCGGATCCGCATCCCCACACTGGTCGTGGCCGGGAACCTGGATCTCGTCGTCCCGGTCGAAAGCTCGCGGGCCCTTGCGGCGGCGATTCCAGGCGCGCGCTTCGAGATCCTGGAGGGCGCGAACCACATCGAGGCCAGTGTCCTTGACCCACGACTCATGCGCTTGGTGTCCGCCTTCCTGGCAGAGGGTGAGGTCCCCGGAAGCCCGAGATGAGCGTGGGGTCGGGGCGAGTGCCGCCATTGCTGACCTATCCGCGCACGGCCTAAGGAATTCATCGCGATTGTGGATCGGTCCTACACCATCAGTGTCGGCTCCCACGAAACCCGATGTCCACGTAGCCCTACGTCGAGGCGCCCTCTCCGAGCGAGGCGCCTTGCGCATGGCGGCGTCGGGCGGCGAATCCGACCCACGTCTCACGAGAAGGACGCGGTACGCGGTTGCTTAGAATGACCGAGTCATTCGGAAGACGATGAGATCGGGGCGCACTCGCTCCCAACTCCAGAGGTTCGGCTTGCCGTGCTGGGTCGCCATCCGGTTCATCAATCCATCCGTCTGCCAGGCGAGGACCTCGGGGTAGGCGGTGGCCTCTGAGATCTCGATTCGATAGCGGTCGCCCCACTCGGGATCGGGCTGCACCTGCCAGCGCGAAAAGTTCAGAAGGCTGGCGCTGAGCGTGGTAAGGAGACGCAAGTCGCGACCGAAGGCCAGGAAGCGCTCCTTCGGGTCGCTCGCCTTTCCAGCCTGCGTGCGGCTCAGGTACTCCATCTGCTGATACAGTCCTGCTTTCAGCAGGCGCTCCGCCGCCTGTGCGCCGCGCTGCTTTAGATATTCGTTGTGCCCACCGCCTTCGACATCCCGCAGCAGTTCCACCAACCGCTCGTAGCAGCGAATGTCGTACCACTGCGTGACCTGGACGACTTGATCGAGGATTTCCAAATCGCCCGGTTCGAGCCGACGGCGGAGTTCGTCGCGGGAAATCTGGCCTGCGGAAACGAGCTTCAAGACGCTTTCGGCGATGCTGGAGAAGAGGGAGCCCTTAATCGACGGGAGGGCCGGCATCTCGGTCACCACCTCTTTCCGCAGCATCGGCTGGCCGAGCGATCCCCTTGAACGGGGCGACGCGAGGAAGTCGACAGGCGTGACGCGGGCGGCGTAGCCCGGTGCCCGGCCCACGGTGGGGTTCGGGGGCGTGGTGCTCTGCACAGGAGCCGGCGGGCTGGTCGAGAGCTCGGCGCTTGGCGCACCCTGTTTCCCGCTCTTTCCCGGTATTTTCCCGCCATTTCCCGGGAGCCGTCCGGATGGCGACTGGGCGCTGAGCGCTCGACGCCTATCTCTGCCGCCGTGGCCTCGTTACCCAGAGCGCCTGCCCAGTGAGCGATTCTGCGTGGCTTCCGCGCTTGGCTCAGCGGCGAAGCTGCCCGGTGGACGTGCTGGCAATGCGCTCGGCGCTTAGCCATGTGCCGGCTCCACTGTGGCGCCACGCACCCCAAGTTCGCCGTGATCGGCTTCTCACGCGAAAGTCATCCAGTAGCTCCGAGTGCAGGTGTACGGTCCCCTTGAGGAGAAAAACCCTATGGATGATGGGGATTACAGTCGGGCTGGCGATGATGGCGCTCGTGGTTGCCTTGAGTCGGGCCGGCAATCTTTAGCCCACCGTGGCCCAGGAATGTCGTTCACCCCACGTTAAGTCCCGACCTGGGCCGCCGAATCGAAGCACTACGACCAACAGAAGCCGCGCTCGTTCGTAGCTCCGCACAGCAGTTCATAGTGGTTTCTATCTTCGCAAAAGTACGACAGCTCTACACACTATTGTCACACCACACTCGGCCTTACGTCAGCCGGACGAGCACGAAACGACGCGCGTAATCGCGCTCAGAACGACGATCGGTCCCGAACCGCACCCGTAGTGTTGGCAATTCCCGGCTCTTCTTTCCGCAGATCATCGGCCAGCGCGGCTGCGGCATCCGAATTCGAGGTCGGGTCGCTGTCGACTCCAGCCTGATGTCCGTTGTGGTCGACCCCTCGCGAGCGGATTGGGCAAAGCTGCAGCACCTCGTGCGCCGACGCCTTGCACTCCGGGTGACCGGTGTTCGGGCGGAGGTACAGGTCGAGCTTGACGGCGACCTGTACGTAGGTGAGTACGGCTTCCGACGCGGGGTGCTCGTTCCGACAGGCGGTGCGGTCTCGACTTGGGCTCTCCGGGGAACCCAGCCCCACCTGTACGTCGATTTCGACGCCCTGGAGAAAATTCAGTCCGAAAAGGAGGTGATGGAAATACTGACCGAGGAGTACCTCAGTGAGCGCGAGGCTTCGTGAGTAGATCACTGTCTCGATTCTCACAGGGCAGCCCCTGCCCCATCTGCAGGGGCTGGCCCTCTGCCGTGGTAGTTCGGGATCCGGAAGGCTATCGCGACGGCATGGAACCCCGACCCTCAGGTTCGAAGGCGGATCAAACCCCAGAAGTGACGCCATCTTGGACTAGCAGTGTTGCAGGCGACTGCAACCGGCTGCATCGACCTGCAACCGCGACGGCCGGACGGCCCGAGACGGCCCCGCAGATTCACTGAGAAATGTGCTGCCTCGGCCGCCTCCCCTCCGGGTCGGCGCTCGGCCTCACATCGCCCGCCAGCGACGCGCGCCCTTTACCCCGTGGGTTCGGACGCCCTTTTGGGCGAACCCAACCCTCGACGCGATACCGCTTCGGCGAGCCCGCGCGAGGCCAGTGCCGCGAACACGTACGCACCGGCTAGCGCGCCGAAGCCCTTCCAGAGATGCGTCCACTCTACGTTTCCAGCTGCCAGCTTGGCG
>Ga0209039_10003513_pt1 | contig 12196 bp, 13 predicted proteins | sample BogFormECP12_OM1_FD_188238 | JGI IMG/M metagenome (GOLD analysis project Ga0209039, IMG submission 188238) | Bog forest soil microbial communities from Calvert Island, British Columbia, Canada - ECP12_OM1 (SPAdes) (version 2) | ecosystem: Environmental > Aquatic > Freshwater > Wetlands > Bog ...
CGAACGGTTACCGCACGCTGGAAGAAGGCGCGGAGGTGGAATTCGAGGTCAAGCAAGGCCCCAAAGGACTGCAGGCCGAAGACGTCTTGAAAGTCTGATGTAGCGCCGGCGATCTTGTCGCCGGTGTGTTCCGCCCCGGACAACCCCACCGGCGATAAGATCGCCGGCGCTACTGAATAACCTCTCTGCCCACCGCCAGATTTAACTGGGCGGCGGCGGTGAGATACGATCCCACCAGGTTCAGGTAGGTGACCTGCAGCGCGCGGTAATCGTTTTGCGCGTTCAGGAAGTCCAGCAGCGAAGCTCCGCCGCGCTGGTAGGCAATCGAGATGGTTTCGCGCACGCGGGCCGCCTGCTCCAGGTATTTCGCTTTGTACGGCCGCAATAGCGCCAGGTTGCCGTTGAGCGTGGTCCACGCCGAATCCACGTCGCTGTAGATCTGCGCCTCCGCGGCCTCCCGCAGCCGCTGGTTGCGCTGGATGTCGAGTTCGGTGCGCGCCTTCTCCCCCTGGTTGCGATCGAAGATGCGCAGCGGGATGTTGACGCTGACCCCCACGTACACCGGGATGGGCGGATTGCGCGCGAAATCCACGCCGAACGTCGGATCGGTCGAGCCGTTGGCTACCGCCAGACGGTGATCGGTCTGGGCCTTGTCCACCGATTGTATCGCCGCCTGCAGATCCGGCCGGGCAGCTACGGCGGTCTGGCGCAGCTCATCGAGGGTGGTGAGCGGCTCGCTGAAATCGAACGGCCCGGTGATGTCGAACTGCTCCACCGGGGTGCGCTCGTTGAGCAGCATCAGAAGCTGGATCTTGGCCGTGCGCACGCTGGTTTCCGCGGTCTGGACGTCGGATTCGAACTGAACGCGCTGCAACTCCAGGCGGTCCAGGTCCACGCGCGCGATGTCGCCGGCCTGGAAACGGTTGTCGCTCACCGCCAGCAGGCGGTCGTAGTAGGCCAGGCTCTCGCGGGCCACCGCCAGCACCGCCTTGGCCTGGAGCGCCCCGACGAAGGCGCTGCGCAGGTTGAAGAGCAGGTTGCGTTGCTGGTCGGCCAGTTGCGAGACGGCCACGGTGGTGCCCTTCTGCGCGCTTTCCAGGCGCAATTCGCGCTTGTGCGCCCGCTCGTGCAGGTAGTTGGCGGAGAAATATGGAAAGGCGGATCCCAGAGGGCGGTAAGGGTTGCCGGTAAAGGGATCGAGCTGATCGAGGCCGGCGGTCATATCGGGATTGGGACGCAGGTAGGCCGTGACCTCCTCCGTCCTGGATTCGTCGATGCCGATCTGACCCGCCCGCAAGGTCGGGTTGGCCGCTTCGAATTTGGCACGCACCTGCGGCCAGGTCAGGGCCTGCTGCGCAAAACCGGCATGGGTCAGCGCGCCCGCGACAATGACCCACCAACAGCGCCACAATATGGGTCGCATCTTTCCTCCTGAAATTCTGGGCAAGCTAAAGCATGCCCCCGGCCGCTACACCTGCAACGTATCGCCTTCCCTGGCCGTCAGCGCGTAGAGCACCGGCGCCAGGAAGATCGATAGCAGAAGCCGCGAAACCAGCCCGGCCACGATCACGATGGCGAACGGCTTCTGCGAGTCGCTGCCGATTCCCGTGGACATGGCCGCCGGCAGCAATCCGAAACACGCCACCAGGGCCGTCATCATGATGGGGCGCAGCCGCAGCAGCGATGCCTCAAACGTCGCCGTCATGATATCTTTTCCTTCCAGACGCAGCTTGTTGATGAAGGAATACAGAATCACGCTGGTCTGCACCGCGACCCCCATCAGGCACACGAAGCCCAGCATGGAGGACACGCTGAAATTGGTGTGGGTCAGCCGCAGGGCCAGCAGCCCGCCCACCGGCTCCGTCACCAGGACGCTGAAGAAGATGATCAGCGGGAATTTCAAGTTCCCGTACAGCGCGAAAAGGATCATCAAAATCAGGACCACGGTCAGCGGAAGGATCACCTTCATCTGTTCCCGCGACGCCAGATACTCTTTGTATTCTCCGCCCCAATCGAACTTATAGCCGATGGGCAGCTTGACCGCCGCATCCACCTTGCTTCGGGCCTCGCCCACGGCGCTCGCCAGGTCCCGCCCTTCCACGCTGAACTGGACGCCGATGTAGCGCGAATTCGCCTCCCGGTAGACGAACGCCGCGCCGCTCTCCACGCGCACATCGGCGAACTGGCTCAGGGGCAGTTGCTGGCCGTCGGGCGTGGCGATGAGCAGATTGCGGATGGCGTTTTCGTCGCTGCGGAACTGCTCCTGCATGCGCACCACCAGGTCGAACTGGCGCTCGCCCTGGATCACCTGGGTGGCGGCCTGGCCCCCCATGGCGGTCCCGATGAGCGTGTTGACGTCGTCCACATTCAATCCGTAGCGCGCCAGTTTCGCCCGGTCCGGTGTGATAATCAGGCTGGGCTGCCCGAGTTCCCGCACCACCGTGATCTCGGTAATGCCCGGAATCTTCCCCAGGATTTCCCGGGTCTGCCTGGCCTTGTCCTCCAGCGTCGCCAGGTCGGAACCGAATATCTTGACGGCCAGCGCGCTCTTCAGCCCGGTCTCGGCTTCATCCACCGCGTCCTCGGCGGGCTGGGTGTAATTGAAAATGACGCCCGGAAATACCTCCAGTTTCTTCTGCACGGCCTCAATCAGTTCGGGCTTAGTGTGAATCGATCCGCTCCACGCCTGGTCGTCGTAGGGTTTCAACCCCACGTAGAATTCGTTGTTGAAGAACCCGGTCGGATCCGTGGCGTCGTCGGGCCGGCCCAGCTCATTGGCCACCGTGGTCACCTGCGGGAAGCTCAGCAGGATGTTGCGGATTTGGGGCGAAAGCTTGGATGCTTCTTCGAAGGAGATGGTGTAGGGCGCGGTGGCGCGCACCCACAGCGCGCCTTCATCGAGGTGCGGCATGAATTCCGCGCCGATATACGGAATCAGCGTCAGGGAGGCGCCGAACACCATCAGCACCAGGGCCACCGTGATCAGCCGGTTCCGCAGGCACCATCCGAGAGCCCGCCCGTACAGATTCCGGCGGACAAATTCGAAGATCGACACCTTGGGTTCGTGCACGTGCTTGCGAAGAAAGAAGGCGCACAGCACGGGCAGCAGGGTCAAGGCGCAGAGCAGGGAGCCGAGCAGCGCGAACGACATGGTGTCGGCCATGGGCTGGAACAGCCGCCCCGAAGGCCCGGTCAAAACGTAGATCGGCAGGTACCCGGCGATGATCACCGCGATGGCAAAGAAGATGGGACGCTCCACATCGTGCGCGGCCGACCGGACCACCTCCCGCAGGTTGAATTCCTGGCCGTAACGCGCCGCCAGCTCCCGGAAGATGTTCTCCACCATCACCACCGAGCCGTCCACGATGATCCCGAAATCAATCGCGCCGATCGATAGCAGATTGGCCGGGATGTGCCGCCAATCCAGGCAGATGAATGAGAACATCAAGGCAAACGGGATGGTCACCGCGACAATCAGGGCGGTGCGCACGCTGAACAGGAATATCCCCAGGATGACCAGAACCAGGAGCATGCCGCGCAACAGGTTGTGTTCCACCGTGCGCGTGGTTTCCTGGATCAGTCCCTGGCGGTCGTAATACGGAACCACCTTCACGTCGGGCGGCAGCACGCGCTGATTCAGGTCGTCGGTCATGGCTTCGACGCGTTTCAGAATCACTTGCGCCTGCTCGCCCACGCGCATCAGAATGACGCCTTCCACGGCCTCGTCCTGGTGCATGTATCCGAACTGGCCGAGCCGCGGCGCGTACCCGATTTCGACCTTCGCGAGATCCTTTACATAAACCGGAATCCCGCCCTTCTCGGTCACCACGATGCTGCCGATATCCGCCGTGTCGCGCACCAGTCCCAGCCCGCGGATGTAATAGAATTGCCCGCCCTGGGAATAGAATCCACCGCCGGAATTGGAGTTATTGCTGGCGAGCTGCTGAGAAATCTGCGGCACGGTAACGCCGTAGGCGAACAGCTTGTGCGGGTCCAGCAACACCTGGTACTGCATGGTGGTGCCGCCCAGCCCGGAATCGTCCGCCACCCCTTGTATGGAGCGATAGTGACGTTCCAGCACCCAATCCTCGATGGTCTTGAGTTCCTGCGGCGAGCGATCGGAGCTTTGGATCACGTACCGGTAGATCAACCCGCTGGGACTGTACAAGGGCGAGAGACTAGGCGCCAAACCCGCCGGCAATTGGGCTTGCCCCATGCGCTCAAATGCCTGCTCGCGCACAAAGTATGGGTCGGTCCCATACTCGAAGTTCATGGCGATAAAGGAAAGGCCGTAGCGCGAAATGGAGCGCAACGAATCGAGGCGCGGTATGCCGTTCAGCTCGATTTCGATGGGGATCGTGATCAAGCGCTCGATTTCCTCGGGCGCGTGTCCCGGCCACTGCGTGATCAGTTCGACGTGCGGGGGCGCAAGATCCGGATAGGCGTCGATCGGCAGGTTCTGGAACGACCACGCGCCCCACACCATGAGGGCCAGTGCGGCCACCACAATCACGAACGGCTGCCGAAGCGCGAAAGAAACCAGTTTGGCGATCATTCGGTTCCCGCCTTATTGAATACTGCTCGCGAACTGAATGAACACGCTGCCATCGGACACCACGTTGTCACGGTCCGTGAGTCCGCCCTCGATCGCCACCAAGCCGTCCTGCTGCGCCCCGATGGTTACCGGCCGCTGCGCGAACTTGCCCGGTTCCACCTGAACGTAGACCATCGGCTCATTCTTGTCGTCGCGCAACACGGCGGAAACCGGAACCACCATGATGTTGTTCCGGCTATTGGTGCGGACCACGGCCTCCACAAACATGTCCTTCTTCAACAGCCCCTTGGGATTCTGGGTAACGATGCGGACCGGCGTGGTGCGCGTGGCGGGGTCCACAAACGATCCGATATACTCCACCTTGCCCTGGAAATTCCCGTCGAAGGATGGGTTGGTTTCCTCAACCGCGTCTCCCACCCGCACCGTGGGCAGGTCGCGGTCGAAGATGTGACCTTGCACCCAGACCGTGGAAACGTCGCTGATCATGAAACAGACGGTCGAGCCGGCCTGAATCAACATTCCCGGAGAAACCAGCTTCTGCACCACCACGCCGGATATGGGCGAGCGCACCGCCAGCTCCGTGCGGATGGCCGTGCCTTGCTTTTCGGCCTGGTCGATCTCCTGCGCGGTGATGCCGAAGATCTTGAGCGGCTGAAGGCTGTTCTGGACGTCGGTGGTGGAATCGTTGTAATCCGCCTGGCTGCTCTCGTAATCCTTGACCGCAATCGCCCCGAGGTCCAGCAGCTCCTTCTGGCGATCCATGACGCGCTTGTTCAGGACTTCGCGGTTGCGGGCCTTGCGGTAGGCGGAAATGGCATTCGCCACATCGGGGCTGGAGACATACAGCAAGGGATCGTCCGCGGCCACCTTCGACCCGGTATCCACCAGGATGCGGGAAATCGGGCCGTTCACCTGGGTGATGGCCTGGGTGGTGTGGTCCGCGTCCCAATCCACCGTCCCGGTGGTGCGCACGGAGATCACCCAGGAGGTTCTACGGACCGGCACGATGCGCAGGTGCGAGAGTTGGTCCTGGGGCACCGTAAACAGGGCTGGGTTGGCGGCTGCGGCGACATCCGCGCCCTTGCCTTCCACCTTCTTCAGCCCGCCGCAGGCGGCCTGAAACAGGCCTGTTCCAAGCAGAAGGATAGTCCCAAAGACAGAGACTATCCGATATAGGCGCAACGAATGGACCGCCATGGCGGAAGCGCTCCTCCTTTTTCTTTTCGTCCCGTAGAACACATGGCCCGACGCCGAATTCCGGAGACGGACCGCCATCTTGCGATACGGAACTAAGCGGGAGGAGCGCGCGAAGAACTCGCGGCCAGCGGCATCTCGCGGGCGATGTCGGCGACGGGGCTAGCGGCCCGCCACCCGGCTGGAGCGCCCGGCGCCAGCACCGCCGGAACACTGGGCGGCAGCAGAGCCAGCGGTCCCACGTGACATAACAGGCAACAATGATCGCAGGCGCCGTGCTGTTCGAACTGGGATGCAAGGGCCGCGACTTGCGCGAAGACAATGACAGAAAGCAGAAGCAGAACGAGGGAGCCGCGCCGCCCGAAACCCGCCTTTCGTGCCATTGAAGCCAGCATCCAGTCGTCTTTTATCATACACTAATCGCCTGCCACGCCACCGGCGCGGAGATTAGCGGGGGTAGGAGCCGAAGATCTTCTTCAACAACCCGTGAAAGCCATGGAACCACGACCCGCCGGGAAGAAACATCATCGGGCACTCGCCCGCAATCACCGAGATGCCGTTGGCCTCACAGAACTTCACGGCGTCGGCGCTCACGGCTCCCTGGCCGGTGGCGCGGTACATCCATACCCGCGCAACGCCCGCCTCGGCGCAGTCCCGGACCACCTTGTCCGTAAGCGCCGGCGGCATCATGAACAGAGCGCCGCCGACCGGAGGATCGATCTCTTGCACGCGGGCAAAGCACGGCAGCCCGTCTATCTCGCGCGCCTCCGGATTCACCGGCACGGCATCATAGCCTCTTTGGCGAAACTCGCGCAGCACGGTTCTGGAGAAATCCTGTGGCTGGCGCGAAACGCCCACGATGGCCAGGCGCTTCTGGCCCAGAAAGTCCTGGATACGCTCCATGGCGGTCATATCGATCCCAATCTCCTGCCCGCTTATTGTAGCTTCGTTCCTATGCGGAAGGCCTGCACCCTGCGCCGTTTGTGCGCGTCGGCGCCGGTAAGCGCGTACACGGGGGCAGACCTTCACCTCAGGGGCACGGGTGCGCTTCCAGGACTGCCGCAGCCTCCGGGCCCCCATTCGTATTGCCGGTCATCACCGTGTTCCAGTCTTCCCAGGCAACTTCCAGCGCCGGTTTGCGGATGTTGCAGCCGGCATTGTTCACCAGGACATCGATCTTGCCATAGTGTCCCAGGGCGGAGGCCACCATCTTTTGGATGCTGTCATAATCGCGCACATCCAGCGCCAGCGGCAGCGCCTGGCGGCCCAGCGCCTCGATTTCCGATTGAAACGGACCAAGGGTGGCGGGCTGCCGGCTGGTGATAATCAGGTCCGCGCCGGCCTTGGCCAATGCGCGGGCGAAGAACTGGCCCAGACCGCGGCTGGCGCCGGTGACCAGAGCGACCTTGCCTGTGAGATCGAAGAGGTTGGATTCCATCGTGCTACACCTCAACCTTATTAAGCTTCGCATTCCACCTCGCACGGCGACCGGCCTTGAGCGATATGTTGGCCATCTGCACCACCAGCGCCGCCTGGAATCCGATATACATCGGCGCAGTCGGTGTCTTGCGTGTCCGCACGCACTCCAGGAAATTTTGCACGTGAAGGTCCGTGGCCCAATTGAATCCCTTCTCCGACTTTCTGGAGATCGCCGGCGTCTCCTCGGTCCCTTCCAGGTACACCTTGCACTCATCGCGCCCGATATCCATGCGGGCCTTGTCGCCATCCAGGTGATTCATTTGATCGTTGCGGGTCAGGTATCGCATCGCGGCGTAGTTGATGGAAAAGACGCCGATGAAGTCTTCAGGATACTCGGCGGTGACCACCACGGATTCGGGCGTATCGAAACCCTCCCTGTGAGGTTTGCCCGCGGCGGCGGTCACAGCCAGCGGGTAGCCGGCGTTCATGAGCAAATGAATGCCGTCATAGACGTGCGCACCCTGGTCGGCCACTATGCCGCCGGCGTAATCGGCGTAGTAGCGCCAATTTCGGAAAATGTCCGGATCGAGCGGAATGCGCTTCTTGACCGGACCCTGCCACTGCTCCCAATCCAGCACCCCGTCGAGATTGGTGGCCTTCCGCCCGCCCAGATAGTTATTGAGCCACCACGACCGAACCATGCGCACTTTGCCGAGTTTGCCCGAAGCGACGATATCGCGGCCGGCGAGAAACAGGTCGTAGCTGCGGCGCTGCATGCCGACCTGGACGATCTGCTTCGTCTTCTTCCCGGCCTCCACCAGAGCCGCGCCCTGCTCCGGAGTCTGGCACAGCGGCTTCTCCACGTAAACGTCTTTTCCCGCCGCCAGCGCGTCCAGCACCATCTGCGCGTGCCAGTGCTCGGGAGTCGCAATGAGCACCGCTTGAATCTCCTTGTCGGCCAGAAGCTGCTTGTAGTTGCGGTACACCACCGGAGCCACGGCCTGCGCTTTCTTGGCGGCCGAGACGGCGCGCTCCAGGTTCGGTTCGTAGACGTCGCAGAGGGCCCCGACGCGAACCGCCGGGTCCTTCTGGAAGGTGGTCATCACCAAGGTGCCGCGCCCTCCAGCGCCGATCACGCCGAGAACCACCTGATCCGACGGCGCTGCCCCAGCCGCCACGGCGCCTCCCCCCATGAGAAAGATCCTTCGGTTCATATGTGTGCCGCCTCCTTCGAAATGAGCCGCACCGAGCCCCCATCCGCTCCAGGCTTGGGCCGGCGCCAGAGCCTTCCTCGCAATTGTACTGTTATAACAGTTGGTGGATGTACGCGCCTGTAAGATCCAGAAGGTCGCGAAATGCCGCGTTGCCGGCGAATCGCTCAAATTCGCCGTCGAAGATCAGTTGGCGCTTGCCCGCCCGATAGAGAGTCTGAGGCCATTATGCAACGTGCGTATAGGTTGGGTTTACCCGATATTTCCCGTCGCAACTTGTTGGCCGCGGCAGCAGGCCTGGTTGCGGCATCTCCCTCACCCTCGGCGCCTGCCGGCGGCCTGAGAGTCTCGATCTTCTCCAAGCACCTCCAATTCCTGGAAGGCGAAGCCCTCGCCAAAGGAGCCGCGGAAATCGGCTTCGATGGCATCGATATCGCCGTGCGAAAAGGCGGGCACGTGGAGCCGGCTCAGGTGGCGCGAGATTTGCCAGCTTTGGTTGGCATCATCCACCAGCACGGTCTGGAGGTGCCGATGATCACCACGGACATCGTGGACCCCGACTCGCCTTATGCGGAAGACGTTCTTCGCAGCATGGAGAAGCTGGGCATCCACCGCTACCGCTGGGGCGGCTTCACGTACGATTATAAATCCCCGCTGGCGGCTCAACTTGAAGCCATGAAACCGCGCGTCTCGAAACTAGCCGCGCTGAACAAGAAGTATGGCGTGACGGCGATGTACCACACGCATTCCGGCGCTGGCGTCGTAGGCGCATCCATCTGGGATCTCTATATCATCCTCCGGGATTTCGACCCCAACGCCGTGGCTGTCAATTATGACGTCGGGCATGCCACCCTTGAGGGCGGCCTGGGCGGCTGGATCAACAGCTTCTATATTTCGAAACCGCACCTCCGTGGCATCGCAATCAAGGATTGCATGTGGTCGAAAAATGCCACCGGCCGGTGGAACGGCAGTTTCGTGCCCCTGGGCGCCGGGATGGTTCATTTTCAGCAGTACTTCGGCATGTTGAAAGAGAGCGGCTTCTCGGGACCGGTGCAACTTCACTTCGAATATCCACTGGGTGGGGCGGAGAACGGCAACCGGAAGCTTACGATGAGTCAGAACGACGTCTTCGCTGCTATGAAGCGGGATCTCGAACAGTTGCGTACGTACCTGAAAGACGCCCAACTGGCAGGCTGAAGCCTCCAGAAATCTCTGCGACCGAGCGGTCACAGTAGTGATCCGGCAAGACGTCGATTTTCGGTCACAACTTTTATTTCCTTCAGATTCAGCTACTTACCGGGATCTGCTTGCACCAGGCGCCTGCTAAGATCGAATCAGAGGAGTTGTTGCGAGCAACTCCTGATGCCATGGCTTCCACTTGTCTGGGCGGCCTGGAGCTTGGGCGGCTCCCGGGTCTCCCGGACAGGGTGGGAGTGCTTACTGGGTTTCCGGATTCATTCGATGAGAACATTCCAGCAGATTCTCGTTTGTGCCTTTCTGTCGGCCCTGACGGCGCTGGTGGTGTGTACCATCCTTTTGCTGCGCGCCGCCACGGCCACAGTCGCGGGCATCCCCGGCGAGGTCCGAGCCACTCGCCGGGACCTGGTCGGCGTGGTGGATGCGGCGCGTAAGGATCTCACCGCGCAGGTGGAATCCGCCCGCCAGGATGTGCTGACGCGCTCCGAGCGGCAGTCGGCGGCGGTTCGCGCCGACGTAATGACCGAGGTCGCTGAGATCCGAAAGATGGCCGACCGGCGCCTCGGCGACACGCTGGCGCGCGCGGACACCGCCCTTGGCACCGTGGAAGCGCTGCGCATGGATCTCAAGCCGGTCCTCGACAATTCGGCCGCCGCAGCGGCGCAGGTGAATGCTTCCCTGCCCCTTTTTCTCAACTGCGACCACAACGTCGATTGCATCTTCAACCGGTACGTCGGAGCTTCCCGGGGAATCGAGCGCGCCGCTCGGAGCTTTGGGCAAGCATCGACAACCCTCGATTCCGCACTGCCGGGGTTTGTGAAGAACGCCGATTCCCTGGTGGCGGACAGCGCCGCGACGGCCAACAACCTGAACCGCCTCACCAAGCCCAAATGGTATGACCGGCTGATCGGTTACGGATTGAATGGTGTAGTCATCTACCGCAACCTGAACCCCGTGACCAGCCTTACGATCGCAGGCGCGCAAATTCTGAGCGCGCGGCCGTGAAGTTGGGAACATAACCGCGCCTGGCGAGCCAGGCAAGCAGAGAGGAACCAAAATGAAACTTGCAAACGCATTTGCAGCCGCATGGAAAGACCTGAAAGCCGTCGCTGGAGAGGTCTCAGCCGCGTTAGCCAAAGACTCCGCCGGTATCCAAACCGTCGTCGCGGATGGCAGCGCCGTGGCGATTGCCATCGATCCGGCTATCGCGCCCGAAGTCACAGCCTTCGACGCGCTGGAAGAGGTCATCATCGGCAAGGTCGCAGCAGCCGCGACCGAGGTGGTGAACGCAGCCAGCTTGTCGGCGCTCTTTGGCGAGGCATGGCCTGCCATCCAGGCCCTGGTCAAAGCGCTGGAGAACCATCCGACCGTGACCAGCGTGACAGCGGCCCTTAGCGCCGCTGAAAAGGCCATCTAAGGCCCGTAAGACACAAGGGATGTGGAGTTCATGCATTCATACGTGTTCAATCTGTTGACGGGAGGCACGGCCGCGCTAGTGGCTTCGGCCGCCGCGCGCGCCCTCCCCGATCCCACGCCGATGGGTTCGCGCCTCTACCTGTGGCTCTTCCGGTTCGCGCATCTCGTTCTGGCCAACTTCGACAAGGTGACGAATGAAGGCAAGCCCGGCGGCAATTGACCTGATCAAGCGCTTCGAGTCGCTTCAACTCGAAGCCTACCTTTGTCCCGCGGGCGCATGGACCATCGGGTGGGGCCACACCGCCGGCGTCGAACCGGGAATGCGCATCACCGAACAGCGCGCCGGGGAACTGCTCGGGCTCGATATCGATGAGGTGGAGCGCGGTCTCGCCTCGGTGATTCATACGCCGCTGACCGAAGGGCAGAACGACGCGCTGGTGTCGCTATGCTTCAACTTGAGAGGGGGCCCCCGGCAACTTCCCAAGGTGGCGCCCAAGCTGGTATCCAAAATCAATTCCGGCGAGTACGCCGCGGCGGCCGTGGAATTCCTGGATATCAACCACGCCAACGGCGCCGTGCTTCCCGGACTCACCCTGCGGCGCGAGGCGGAGCGGGATCTGTTTCTCGCCGGAAGCTAGGGGCAAACCGGGCTGCGCGCGAACGCCAACTCTTCCACCACGCGGCCGTCCATGAGGTGCTCCTGGATGATTCGCTCCAACACCTCGGGCGCCGCCGAGTGGTACCACACGCCCTCGGGATAGACCACCGCGATTGGTCCTTGCTCGCAAACGCGCAGGCAGTTGGCTTTGGTGCGGTAGACGCGGTCCAGCAACCCCAGCTCCGCCAGCCGCCTCTTCAAATACTCCCACGACTCCAGCCCGGCCTCCTTCGAGCAGCACTTGGGCGTGGTCTGATCGCAACACAGAAAGATGTGCCGCCGAATGGCCGGGATACCCAGGTTCGCGGCAATCTGCGTCAAGCGCTCGATGTCCGGCATGCCGTTAGGTCAGAACTGCACTTTCGGCGCTGTCCGGGCGCCCGGCTCCGTTTTGAAATATGCATCGTTGCGCGCGAATCCCGCCATCGACGCCACAATGTTGTTGGGGAACAACTCGATCGACGTGTTGTACCGCTGCAGCACCTCGTTGTATTTCCGGCGCTCCACCGCGATGCGGTTCTCCGTCCCCGCAATCTCGTCCTGCAA
>Ga0209039_10003514_pt1 | contig 12195 bp, 9 predicted proteins | sample BogFormECP12_OM1_FD_188238 | JGI IMG/M metagenome (GOLD analysis project Ga0209039, IMG submission 188238) | Bog forest soil microbial communities from Calvert Island, British Columbia, Canada - ECP12_OM1 (SPAdes) (version 2) | ecosystem: Environmental > Aquatic > Freshwater > Wetlands > Bog ...
CTCCTGGCGCGAGGTGCTGAAGCTCGATCCCGATCATGCCGAGGCCCGCGACTTCGTGGCGACCGCGGAAGAGGCCGCCCACGCCACGGTGCCGCCGCCCCGCCCAAAGCAGCCACCCGCGGAGCTCGAGGTGCATGAGCACGCGGCCGCTGAGCTCGCCCATCGCGATGACACGGCCCTCGACGACCTCGTGAGCGAGGGCCAACGCCTCGTGCGCGAGCAGCAGCTCGAGGCTGGGCTCGATCTGCTGGAGGCTGTGGCGCGTCGCGATCCCATGCGCCTCGAGGTGCACGGCCACATCGAGGAGGTGCGCAGCCGGCTCCTGAAGCGCTACCGCGACCGCATGAGGGACTTGGGCGGCGTGCCCCGCCTGTCGCTCGGTCTTTCTGACGTGATGAAGTTCAACCTGCCCGCCCATGCCGGCTTCATGCTCTCGCTGATCGATGGCGACACTTCGGTGGGTGACATCGTTTCCCTCTCGGGCATGGACTCCTTCGAGGCGCTTCGCGTTCTCAATGGCCTGCTCGACGCCGGCATCGTTTCCCTCGGCACCGCCGCGCGGCGTGAACGGCGCGGCGAGAGCGTGGAATGAGCGGAGACGCACGCGCATGGTGACGGGGAAGTCGCCCTCGCTCCTCTCGTTCGTGGATACGCCGATTCTGGTGGCAGATCCCGACGGCTCCGCGGTCTACGCGAATCCCTCGTTTGAGGCACGCTTTGCGCTCCCGCAGGGCGGAGCCCAAGGCCTGCCGCTCGCGATCCTCTTCGAATTGGGAGGACGCGAAGAGGTGCTTCGCGCCTTCGCGGATGTGTGTGACGGCGGTCCGCCGTCGCGCTTCCGGCTACGCGTCGGCGGTGTCGGCTACGTCGCTCTGGTGTCTCCGATCGTGACCGAAAGTGCGCGCATCGGCGCGATCCTGCTCCTGACCGAGGAGATGATCGGCGGCGAAAAACTCCTCGCGTTTCATCGTGCAGTGCAGGAGCCCGTGGACGATCTCGCGGAGTGCCTCGACACGCTGCTCGACCAGACCGGCGGGCGGCGCAGCGAGCGTTACCGAACACTCGTCGAGGACAGCCTGCGCGCGCTCCAGCGGCTTCGCAAGTGGACGGACGAGCTCCAGAACATCGCGCTCGGGCGCCCGGGAGGGGCGAGCTCGGGGGCGCGCTTTGATCTGCGGAGGCTCTTGCGCCGCGCCGCCGCCGGGCTTGAGCGAGGAGCGGGCTGTACCGTCGAGCTCTCGGTCCCCGCGGAGCTGCCTTCGCTGCGCGGGGATGGCGAGCGCCTCGAGGCAGCGCTTGTGCACTGGCTGCGGGCGCGGCTCGCGCGCACGGCGGCGCCCTCGCTTACCCTTGCGGCAAAGGCACTGCCCACAGGCAAAAACGCGTCGGTTCTCCTCCTCGTGACTGAGGGTACGCCCGTCCGCGCGGAGGGAGCCGCCGCGGCGGAGCCCGAGCTCGAGCTCTTGCGCGACGCGATCTCGAGCCTCGGCGGAAACCTCCGCATCACGCCCAGCGAGGCGGGAGGCCGCACGACGGCCATCCATTTCGAGGCTGCCCCCGCGCAGCCTTAGGCAGCATCGCGCGGGCGCCCTGGTTACACTCGGCGCCGGAGGTTCCGCGCATGCCCAGTCCGAACCGACGTGGCACCGTGAAACGTGTCTGCCTCGCCTACAGCGGAGGGCTCGACACTTCGGTCATCCTGCGTTGGCTGATCGAGGAATACGGCTGTGAAGTCGTGGCCTTCTGCTTGGACGTCGGCCAGGAAGAGGAGCTTGCAGGACTTCCGGACAAGGCCAAGGCCACGGGCGCGATCGACTGCGTGATCCGCGATGCGCGCGAGGAGTTCGTGCGCGACTTCGTCTTCCCCGCACTGCGCGGGAACGCCGTCTACGAGGGCACGTATCTGCTCGGTACGTCGCTCGCGCGCCCCCTGATTGCCAAGCACCAGATCGAGGTCGCGCGCGAAATGGGCTGCGATGCCGTGGCCCATGGCGCGACCGGCAAGGGCAACGACCAGGTGCGCTTCGAGCTCACCTACCGCGCCCTCGCGCCCGCACTCAAGATCGTGGCTCCCTGGCGCGAGTGGGACTTGAAATCGCGGACCGACTGTATGGCCTATGCCCAGAAGTACGGCATCCCGGTTTCGGCGACGATCAAGAAGCCGTACTCCATGGACCGAAACCTCCTTCACATTTCCTATGAGGGCGGCATTCTCGAAGATCCCTGGCGCGAGCCCGACGAAGCGATGTTCCTTCTGACCCGCTCCCCGGAAAAGGCGCCCGACCGGCCGCAGGAGCTCGTCGTGGGTTTCGAAGGCGGAACGCCGGTATCGGTCGACGGGGAGCGCCTCTCCCCCGGAAGGCTCCTCGAGCACCTGAACCACGTGGCTGGATCCCACGGCATCGGCCGGGTGGATATGGTGGAGAATCGCTTCGTCGGCATGAAGAGCCGCGGCGTGTATGAGACGCCGGGTGGGACGGTGCTGCACAGCGCCCACCGTGCGATCGAGTCGATTACGCTCGACCGCGAGGTGATGCACGAGCGCGACCGCCTCTCGCCGCGTTTCGCGGAGCTCATCTACAACGGCTTCTGGTTCTCCCCGGAAATGGAGTTTGTGCGTTCGGCGATCGAGCAGTCGCAGCGCAATGTGACCGGCGATGTGCGGCTTACGCTCTACAAAGGCGGGGTCAGGGTGACGGGCCGGCGCTCGCCTGTGTCCTTGTATTCAGAATCCACGGTGACCTTCGAGGATGCGGGGCCGGCCGATAGCTATCGCCAGGCCGATGCTACGGGTTTCATTCGTCTTCAGGGTCTGCGGCTGCGGCCCCCCACGACCGGCGGGGGCCCGCGCGCAAAGAAGGGAGGACCCCGATGATTACGCTCACGCCGGCTGCGCAGGCGAAGGTGCGCGGTCTTCTCGAGCAGCAAGGGAGACTCGGGAGGGCGGCGCTCCGGGTGAAGGTCGTGGGCGGTGGCTGCTCCGGCTTCCAGTACCAGATGTACTTCGACGAGCAGGTCGACGACCTGGACCATCAGGTGGAAGCAGGGGCGGTACGGGTGCTGATCGACCCGATGAGCGTGCAGTATCTGAAGGGTGTCGAGATCGACTACTTGGACGGCCTAAACGAAAGCGGCTTCAAGATTCACAACCCGAACGCGCAGACCGAATGCGGCTGCGGCAAGAGCTTCGGGGCCTAGCGGGAAAAGAGGGACGAAGGGAAGCGCCGTTTGAGTCGCCTGGCGCTCGAGCTGCCCGCCGGCCTCGTGGAGCGCGTTCTTTCCGAGCTCGCAGAACTCCCGGCCGTGCGCGCGGTGGCCCTTGCCGGCTCGTTTGCGCGTGGCACGGCCCGCGAGGACTCGGACGTTGATTTTGGTGTGTTCTACGATGAGGCCGCGCCGCCGAGCCTCGACCGGGTCCGCTCTGCTGCCCGGCGGCTTCACGACGCGAAAGAGGACGCGCCGGTCGTGACGGCGCCCTACGAGTGGGGCCCCTTCGTGAACGGCGGCGCCTGGCTCGTGGTGGGCGGTCGCCGCGTGGACCTCCTCTATCGCAATCTCGACCAAGTGCGCCGTGTGGTCGCCGATTGCCGAGCGGGCCGCATCGAGTCTCACTTCGAACAGCAGCCCCCCTTTGGCTATTTCAGCTGGAGCTACCTTGGGGACTTGCGCGAGTGTCGCGTGCTGCATGACCCGACCGGCACGCTCGCTGCCTTGAAAGCGGAGGCGACGAGGTTTCCGCCGGCGCTGCGCGCGGCGATCGTACGCGACTTCCTGTGGTCGGCCGAGTTCACCGTGCTCTTCGCACAGGGCTTCGCCGGGCGCGGCGATGTGCTGAATACAAGCGGCTGCATGACCCGTTGCGCGCGCGCAATCGTTCAGGTCCTCTTCGCCAGGAACGAGGTCTTCTTTACCAGCGACAAGACCGCGCTCGCCGAGATCGAGCGCTTCGCCGCCTGTCCGCGCGATTTCGGTCCGCGCGTAGAAGCGGTCCTTGCGGCGCTCGGCGCGAGCGGCGGCGAGCTCGCGCGAAGCGTGGAGGCGATGCGCCGGATCGTGGCGGAGACCTCGGCCCTGTGCCCGGAGTACCGCCCGAAGTACCCGAGCATCCTCGGTTAAGGCGTTAGCTTCGATCGGCGAGGAATCGAAGCAGAAAGGGCACCGAGAGGCGCATCAGGTCGACCTTCGGGTCGAGCTCGGCGCCGAGCTGGAAGAGATAGGAAAGGGTCTTCGCGTAGAGCAGAAGCTCATTCGGGAGATGCAGACCCTCGGTCGATTGCAGGAGCGCCTTGGCTTCGTCCTTCAGTGAGAGAATGGCGCTCCCGCTCATGGCAAGCGGTGTTCCTCCGCCTTCAGAAATGCGCGCGAAAATGGCGGAGACCGCAGTTCGCACCCGTGGCTCCGCCCCGGGCACAATCATCCCCATGCGCTCCATGCCGGAGAGGAAGGCGTCGAGATCGCGCTGCAAGAGGGCATAGATGCCCTTTCGCAGTTCCTGGCGGAGCGTCGGGTCGAGTCGCTTCGAGAGGCCAAAGTCGACGAAGAGAACCCGCGGGCGGCGACCGGCTCCAGGCTCCTCGAGCACGAAGAGGTTTCCTGGATGGGGGTCGGCGTGGAAGAGCCCATCCACAAAGACCTGCTTGGCGTACGCGCGGGCCAAGACCTCGAGCACATCACTGGGCGCGACCCCAAGCCGTGCCAGCGCCGCGCGGTCGAGGATCGGAACTGCGGGCTGGTAGCGCATGGTGAGGACATGCCTTGTGGTATGGCTTGTCACGATCTCCGGCACCACGATCTGCGGCTCGTGAGCGAGATTGGCTGCGATCTCGGTTGCGACCTTCGCCTCGCGTTCGAAGTCGAGCTCCTCCGCGAGGCCCGCGGCGAATTCTTCGAAGACGCGTCGCTGATCCAGGCGCCCGCGGCCGCGCAGGAAGGAGAAGCCGGCGAGCGCAGCACGGATCACCCCGAGGTCCGCCCGCAAAGACGCCTCGAGCCAGGGGTGCTGGACCTTCACCGCCACCTCCCGGCCGTCCGGGAGGGCGGCGCGGTGGACTTGTGCGATCGACGCCGTGCCGAGGGGGGTCGGGTCGAAACGGGGATAGAGCACTTCAAGCGACGCCCCGAGCTCCGCCTCCACCACCCCGCGAACGACCTCGAGGGGAAGCGGCGGGACCCGGTCCTGGAGCGAGGCCAGGGCCTCGCGCGCCTTGGCGGGGAGCATGTCGATCCGCAGCGAGGCAAACTGCCCGGCCTTCACGAAGGCGCCCTTCAAATCGCCGAGCACCGTCGCGAGGGAGCGCGCGGCGCGCGTCAAGCGCTCCTCCCGGCGTGCGGCGCGCCGCTGCGGCGAGAAGAACGGGTCGAAAAGCCGACTCCACACGAGCGCCGCCCCGATGCGCACGAGGCAAAGCCCAAGACGCACGGTCGGCTCGATCCCCAGTACCCGGAGCTTGAAACGGAATCCGCCTTCGTGTCGTCGAACCCTCGGGAGTGCCCGAGCGCCGAGCGCAGGCGAAGACGGGGCGGGGATCGAGTCCAGCGTCCTTCTCCTTGACAACGAGCGGAGCCCTAGTTTAGAGAGGGATCGCCGTTTCCCAAGGGAAGGCGCGCTGTCCCAAATCGCCCAGACCGTCGTGCCGGCGGACAAAGCGCCCATGCATGCTTGGATGGTCCCGTTCGGTTGGAAACGCTCGGCTCGTCAGGCGCATGCCTTGGCGAAGGCCTGAACCGCAAGGAGGAGTCCTTTCATGTTCTCGTTCGCCAGGAGGCATCTCTGTACGATCGCCGCGAGCGCACTTGCAGCGTTCGCGATCGCAGCGCCGGCGGCGGCCCAGAAAAAAGCCGAGGACACGGGTGTCGTGGGGCCCTCCTTCAAGGAAGGCGACGTCATCACTTTCGACAAGGTCGACTCGCTCAAGCCCTTCCTCCCCCCGGAGTTCTGGAACAACCGCGACTTCTTCTTCTATGAAGGGATGAAGCTCGAGATCGGTCCCTCCTTCCGAGACTACACGCCGGCGGTCGAATACCAGGAGGCCACAAAGAAGTTCGCGGGTCAGTCCAAGATCGGCCCCGACGGCAGCCTCGAGAACTACACGGCCGGCCAGCCGTTCCCGATTGATCAGATCGACTGCAAGGGGGATCCCCAGGCGGGCGTGAAGATCATGTGGGACTTTGACTACCAATGGAGAGGCGACGGTTCGCAGGCCAGCTACTTCTACTCCTACTGGGACCGCGGCGAGCAGCTCCCGCTCTACTACGAGGGGACTTCGAAGATTATCCAGCTCTCCCACCGCGTGGAGAAGGAATATCTCGACGATCAGGGGGGGGATCTCTTCCGCGACGAGAAGCGAAAGAACGCATTCGGCGTCGAGGTGAGTGCCCCGTTCGACGCGCGTGGGATCGCGCTCATGACCTACCGCTATAAGTCCTCCGATGGGCCCCGCGACCAGGCGAAGAACGACGACACCTGGGTGTACGTGCCGACGCTGCGGCGGGTTCGCCGCATTTCGACGGCCCAGCGCACGGACTCGGTCTCTGGCACCGACTTCACCTTCGACGATCTGGAGAGCTTTGCGGGCATCGTGCCCCAGTACGATTGGACCTGTCTCGGCGAGCAGGACATCATCGCGCCGATGAACTCCAAGGTGAAAGCGTACCCGTACTCGAAGGATCACAACTTCGGACCCTACGGGCTCTCGTACGCCGATGACCGCTGGGAGCTGCGGCACGTGATCAAGGTGCGGATGAAGCCCAAGAATAAAGATCATCCCTACCACCACAAGGACATCTACATCGATAAGCAGGCCATGGAAGCGGTGTACTCCTTCGCCTACGACCAGAAGGAGGAGCTGTGGAAGATCATCTGGCACAACCACCGCTGGAGTGAGGACGATCCGACCTGGTACCCGGGCTGGGAGGGCATTGCGAAGCCCCGCGACAACCGTGACGTCTCCGACACCATCGTGAACGTCCAGACCGGGACGGGAAACCGGATCGAGTTCTGGGACAGCAACGGCGTGCCCTACAACAGCAAGGGGAAGGTTCGCCGCTACATCGACGTCGGCCGCCTCACCATGGGGCGCTAACCGGACGCCGCTTTCGAAGCGGGGGCGGGCCCGAGCGCGGGGTCCCGCCCCCGCCCCTTGCTCTGCGGAATCCTCGACAGGAGTCGTTCATGCCCGCCGCTTTCCAACGCATCGTGGGCGCATGCGCCCTCGCCCTCTTCACCCTGGCCTGCCATGACATCCGGGTGACGCCCATGGCCAAGCCGGGCGAGATCGGGATCTACGACGATCTCTTTTCTGTCGCGGTGGTGAACGACAAGATGATCATCGCCGTCGGCTACTACGGTGCGATCTACCGCAGCCGGGATGCGGGCGCGACCTGGGAGAGGCGGGACAGCGGGACGCTCAAGTCCCTCTACGGCGTCTCCATGGCGGACGAAAAGCGGGGCTGGGCCGTCGGCCAGGGGGGACTCATCCTCCATACGCAGGATGGGGGCGACACGTGGCAGATTCAGCCCAACCTGAAAGAGACCGAAGGCTCGCAGCTCTTCAGCGTCGAGGCCCTCGACGGGGAAACCGCATGGGCGGTGGGGGAGTGGGGCTCGCGCATCTTCACCGATGACGGCGGCAAGACGTGGCAGGACTTCTCCCTCCTCATCACCGAGACCCATCCGCAGTTCGTGTGGCTTCCGCCGCTCGACCAAGACCGCGTCCGTCGCGGAGAAAAGGTCTACGAGGACGTGAGCCTCAACGATGTGAACTGCCTTCCCCCGAAGAACCAGCACTGCTGGATCGCAGGCGAGTTCGGCTACACGTTCTACTCCGACACGGGCGGCCTCAAATGGGAGCGCGGCGCGATCGTCGGCGACATCCAGCCCGAGCCTGTCGTGCTGGACTACAACGTGACCCGCCTCAAGCCTGAAGACATCGAAAAGCTCAAGGAGTTTGCCAAGCGGATCGAACCCGAGACGCATCTCAACGTCGAGATCGAGCCCCGGGCGAACGAGAAGGAAATCACGAACTTCATCAAGGGAACCGATCCCACACCGCTCTTTGAAATTCTCGACGCGCGCCTTTCCGCGGTGCGTAGCGTGATCGAGGACGCAGGGATTCTCTCGGACCGCATCCGGGTGCGAGGCACGCCGCCGTGGGACTACGAGGACTTCCAGAAGGATGATCCTCAGTTCCTGAAGCGTTACCTCGACGGGCGCAAGGCCGCGCAGCCGGGTGTCGACGTCCGGGTCGCGCAGAACCCGTATCTGTTCACGGTACGCTTCGAGGACGAGCAGCACGGCGTGATCTCCGCGTTGGGCGGCCTCATCCTCACCTCGAGCGACGGCGGAAAGACCTGGGGCTATCAGAAGACCGCCCGGCGGCAGGCGCTCTTCTCGGTCGGGGTGGACGGCCAGCGCGCTGTCGCGGTCGGCGAGAAGGGCTTCATTCAGGTTTCGAACGATTTCGGCGCCACCTGGCAGACGCCGAAGGAAGGCTTTCCGTCGATTTTCACCTTTATGCGCGACGTCGACTTCTCTCCGAGCGGGAGCTTGGGCGTGATCGTCGGGCAGACCGGTCTTGTCCTAAAGAGTGAGGATAAGGGTGTCACCTGGACGCAGGTCCTGCCGCCGCCCAACAAGCAAGTCTCCGCGTCGATGTAGCCGCGCCGCGAGCGCGCCGGACTAGCGGCGCTTTTCCTCGGCCTCTCGCAGCTCGACGCGGCGGATCTTTCCGCTCACCGTCTTGGGCAGCGCGTCCACGAACTCGATGGCCCGCGGATACTTGTACGGCGCCGTCACCGCCTTCACGTGGTCCTGAAGACCCCGCACGAGCTCGGCGCTCCTCGCCACTCCGGGGCGAAGCACCACGAACGCCTTCACGATCGCGCCGCGCACCGGGTCGGGCGCCGCCACCGCCGCCGCCTCCAAGACGTCCGGGTGCTCCACGAGGGCGCTCTCCACCTCGAACGGGCCGATCCGATAGCCGGCGGAGATGATCACGTCGTCCGCACGGCCGACGAACCAGAAAAAGCCGTCGGCGTCGCGATAGGCGCGATCGCCCGTCACGTACCACTCGCCGCGCCGGCAGGCCGCACTGGCCCGCTCGTCTTTCCAGTAGCCACGAAAGAGGCTCGGCGGATCGCCCGCGATGGCGACATCGCCCACTTCGCCGGGGGGGAGCGGATGACCCTCTTCGCCAATCACGTCGACGCGGTGGCCGGGCATCGGCAGGCCCATCGATCCCGGCCGCACCGGCATGCCCGGGAAGTTTCCGATCAGCAAGATGGTCTCGGTCTGCCCGAACCCGTCGCGGATCGTGGTTCCCGTGGCTTCGTGCCAGGCCCGGATGACCTCGGGGTTGAGAGGTTCGCCGGCCGACACGACTTCGCGTAACCGTTCGAAGCGGAAATCGTGAAGGTCCTCTTTCACGAGCAAGCGAAACTCGGTGGGCGGAGCGCAGAACACCTGCGCTCCGATGCTCTCGAGGAGTCGAAGCTCGGTGCGCGGCTCAAAACGCCCGTGGTAGAGGAAAACCTCCGCGCCGACGCTCCAGGGCCCGAAGAGCACGCTATAGGCAGCCTTCGCCCAGCCCGTGTCGCTCGTCGTCCAGAGGCGATCGCTGCCGCGCAGACCCAGCCAATGGAGTGCCGTGTAGCGTTGGGCGTAGGTGTAGGCATGGGCGTGAAGAACGGCCTTCGGCGGGCCCGTCGTGCCCGAGGTGTAGTAGACGAGGGCGGGATCGGAGGCGCGGGTCGGCGCGGCGGGGGGATCGGTCGCGGGCTGCGCTGCGAGGGCGGCGCCAAGATCTTCCCAACCGCGGGGTGCCCTGCCCGCACCCTCCTCCGGGAGTGCCAACCAGTGGCGGACGCTCGTTAGCTGGCTTCGCACCGCGTCCACCGCGCTCGCCTGCTCGGCGGTGGTGACGATGGTGACCGCCCCACTGTGGCCGACCCGGTACACGATGTCCTTCGGCCGCAGGGTCGTTGAGCTCGGGATCACGAGCCCTCCCGCCTTGAGCGCACCCACGACCACGAGCTGCCACTCCGGGACTCGGGGGAGCATCACGAGCACCGGCTCGCCGGCGCGCACGCCAAGGCTGGAGAGGAGGTGCGCCACGCGATTCGATCCCGCGCGCACGTCGCCAAAGCCAAGCCGCCGTTCCGCCCCTTCGGCGTCGCGCCAGAGCAGGGCAGGGCGCGCCGGATCCGCCGCAAAACGGTCGACGACGTCTCGGCCGAAGTTGAAGGGGTCGGGCACGGACCAACGGAAGGCATCCCGCTCGCGACGCCAACGGTCCAGGGCCTCCGAGAACTCCGTCATGGGCACCCCTCCACGGCTATCCTAGCGGCGCGGAGGGCCGCCCCCTCAAGTCGGAAAGGCGAGGCGCCGATACCGATCGAGATGGGGTCTGCCTGCCTCTCAGGCGGCAGATGGGCCACGCTGCGGCGAGGAAGCGATGACCGACCAGCCGAGCAAGCCCGCGCGAGTCGTAGTCGTCGACGACAGTCGGCTGGAGCGGGAGCTCGTGCAGGACGCGCTGTCCTCGTTTACCTGCGTCGAGACCTGCGCCTGTGCCGAGGATGCGCTCGAGGCGCTGCGCCGCGAGCCCGCAGACCTTGTGATTTCCGACCTCAACATGCCCGGACTCTCGGGCATCGAGCTCCTGACGCGCGTGCGACGCGAGTACCCAGGCCTCGATTTTGTGGTGTTGACCGGCAGCGCCACCGTGGAGAGCGCGATCGAAGCCCTCCGTATGGGTGCGAACGACTTCCTGCGCAAGCCGGTCCAAAAGGAGGAGCTCGCACTCGTCGCGGAGCGCACGCTGGCAAGGCGCCGCCTCTTGGCCGAAAACGCGAGGATGCGCGACGAGCTCGCCACGGTCGAGGCCTGCCGCGCGCTCACCCCTTGCCTTGAGGCCGGTGAGGTCTACGCGGTCGGCCTCGACCTCTTGCTGCGAACGCTCTCGCGCTGGCGCGGCTTCGCGCTCTTCCACCGGGCCTCGATGTCGGTGTCCGATGCCGCCGCCTTCCGCGGCTTCTCCGAAACGGAAGCGAGCCGGATGCGCCAGACCCTCGTCCACGAGAAGCCTGTCAACCTCGAAGGGGTGAATCAGATCGAGATCTTGACCCGCGGCCCCGCGCACGATGCCCTCGGCGAGGCGGGCATCGCGACGCAGCGCGTCCTCGCCGTTCCGATTCGCGGGCGCGAGATCGAGGCGGGCGTTCTGTGGGTGCTGGAGGATGATCGTCCCTTCGACGAGAGCGAGCTCTCGCGGGCGCGGATCGTGGCCGGCCACGCTGAGCTCGCCCTGCACAATGCGGAGAGATACAACCGCGCGAAGGAGCGCGCGTTCATCGACGACGTGACCGAGGTCTACAACGCGCGCTACCTGCTTGCGGCGATGGACCACGAAATCCGCCGTGCCGAGCGCTACCACAGCGAGCTCTCCGTGCTGTTTCTCGACCTCGACCGCTTTAAGCTCGTGAACGACCGCCATGGCCACTTGATCGGCTCACGTGCGCTGCGCCAGCTCTCACAGGTCCTCGCCCAATGCGTCCGCCAGGTTGACACGCTGGCACGTTACGGCGGCGATGAGTTCACGATCGTGCTTGTGGATACCGGCTTTGAGACTGCGCTGCGCATCGCGGAGCGAATCCGGCGCACGGTGGAGGAGACCCTGTTCGACGGGGGGCGGGGCGGCTCTCTGCGGCTCACCGTGAGCTTGGGAGTCTCGACCTACCCCGCGCACGGAACGACCCGCGAGCAGCTGCTCGACCTCGCCGACAAGGCCATGTACCGCGCGAAATCCCTCGGCCGAAACCGCGTGTGCAGCGCTTCGGAGCTCTCCTCCTAAGGCACCAAGAGCCTTTGCGACAGCTCGCGCCGTTTGACACCTCGGCGCGGCGTCTGCTAAGCACGTGCTCGGTTTTGTTGAGGTTTTCCCTTGTCGGAAGGACCTGAGAGTGCGCGCGGGCCGGAGGGAGTGCCGGGCCTCGAGGGCATGGGCTCGCTCCGGCGTACCCATCCCTGTGGCGGCGTCGGTCCGGCGCTTGTAGGAAGTTGGGTCGTGGTCGCGGGCTGGGTGCACCGCCGGCGTGACCACGGCGGGGTGATCTTCGTCGACCTCCGTGACCGCGAAGGTCTTGTCCAGGTGGTCTTCAAGCCCGAGGTTGCACGCGTTGCCCACGAACGGGTAAGCC
>Ga0209039_10003516_pt1 | contig 12189 bp, 11 predicted proteins | sample BogFormECP12_OM1_FD_188238 | JGI IMG/M metagenome (GOLD analysis project Ga0209039, IMG submission 188238) | Bog forest soil microbial communities from Calvert Island, British Columbia, Canada - ECP12_OM1 (SPAdes) (version 2) | ecosystem: Environmental > Aquatic > Freshwater > Wetlands > Bog ...
GGACTGGCTTACCCAATAAATGCGCAGGCGCAAGAAGCAGCGATGTCCATGGAAGAATACGAAAACTTCGTATACAACAGCTGCCTCATCGACAAGAAAAACCCTGTTGCAGAATGGAAGAAAGTGCGACAGCAACAACAACGAATCTGCGAATACCTTAACCATGCGAAAATAATTCACTTAACAGGCGAGGACACTGACTTAACCTTCAACGTTAAAGACAGAAAATGGATAAACTGCAGCGGAAAAGAAAACATACCTGACGGAGAAGTCTTCACAGCACCACTTGAAAGTGCAGTCAACGGTACAATAAGGTTTACGTACCCCGGAATAATGTCAGGCAGAGAAGTTGAAGACATAAGACTCACCTTCAAAAAAGGCAGAGTTGTCAAAGCTTCAGCCTCCAAGGGCAACGAGCTGCTTCAACAACTCCTCAAAATATAGGGAGCAGACCGTTTAGGAGAAACTGCCATCGGAACCAACTATAACATAATCAAATTCACGAAAAGCATGCTCTTCGACGAAAAAATGGGAGGCACCATACACATGGCCCTCGGCAACTCTTACCCTGAATCAGGCGGCAAAAACAGATCCGCAATACACTGGGACATACTCAAAGACATGAAGAAAGACGCAGAGATATACGCTGATAAACAGTTGTTCTACAAAAACGGCAAATTCCTCATTTGGCCCCGCACGAATTCCTTCCCTGCGTCCCAACCGGAGTGCAAGAGCTCGCAACCACATGGCCAAGTTGAATATAAATAAGATAAGACTAAGGCTACAAAGGAAAAATACATACAGGAGCAATGATTTTGCAGAGTAGGACCGTTAAAATTGAACCGCATGAAGGCTGCAATGTCATTTTAGGCATGGCGCACTTCATAAAAACCATAGAAGACATTCATGAAGCATTAGTAAACGCTGTCCCGAACATAAACTTCGGAGTGGCTTTCTGTGAAAGCTCAGGCCCATGCTTAGTGAGACACGAAGGAACAGATGAAGAATTGAGACGACTAGCCGCTAAAACTGCGCTGGAAATCGGCTGCGGCCACAGCTTCATCATATTCTTGCGCAACACCTACCCGATAAACGTACTTGACAAAATCAAGGGAGTCCCAGAAGTCTGCACTATCTATGCCGCAACAGCCAACGCACTCGAAGTCATAATTATGGACACAGAGCAGGGCAGCGGCATAATCGGCGTAGTTGACGGTTTAAAAAGCAAAGGCATAGAAACCCCGGAAGACATCAGAAACAGGAAGGATTTTCTGCGAAAAATAGGGTACAAACTCAACTGAGTCTGGTTCCCGATTTCTCTAGAGCGCAATGGAGTGAGGACGCAAAGAACAGAGGCAGAGTGAAGGTGCCTTTGGGAAGGTTGCTGACGCGGCGAGTGACGCGTCATTACAGTCGACTGGCGAGAGCCGCACTAGGTCCTATTTGTTCAGAGCCAGTTCTGGTTGAAAACCAAAGTTCATTTTTTCTTTCATTCGTTCAGACGTGTAAGCAACTAATTGTTTGAATTGACGATCAGTGAGAACGTGACTTGCTCTTGACAGAATCTCAAGGCAAACTTCTTTAAAAACTAAATCAGCGCAACCCTGTTTTGCATCGTCCACAAGTTCTTTGCAAGCTTGAAGTATTTGTTCATTCAAAGGCAATTCACCCTGCAGAAACAAACTTGCCTCTGAGAACATTAAACGTTTATGAATCCAGAAGCAGAATGCCAGATTCACGCAGAGAAAACGTGAAAAGTTAGTTACGCGAAGTTCTATTCAAGGGGAAGGTGTCTCAAAAGGAAGAAAAACTGCAGACTGCCTGAAGTACCAAAGCCTATAAAAAACTAGTCTCTGCTAAACAAAGAAGAAGGATTGAGCCAATGGAAAATGCGCGCGCCAATTTGACAAGATTTGCGCACTGAATGCATGAGCATACCATTGGACTTAAAGCGCTACTGAAAAAGTGGAACACCCATGGGATACCTCGCCGTCTGGAAACTTCTGGAGCAAACTGTTGCGGATTTCAAGAAAGAAGGAGTGGCCGTCCCAACAGAAATTGTACGCGACCTAAAAAGCGCAAAAACCACGATGAAGATTCTGAAAGCCAACTCAACTATTGGAGAAAACATGCAGAAGATTGAAGAATATCTGACAAAAGTGGAATCCTACCTTGTCTCTGAAGGAGAGAAAAGTTTTGGCAGAGCATATGTCGACGAGTTGCTTAAGCGAAGAGAAGAAGCCGGAAGAAAAGTTGAAAACGAAGAAGAAACAGAGAGTCGATTTGTTTCCAACCTGCCCAGAGAACACAGGTGGATCCGTCTTGCCCCCTCAAAAGAGTTGCCTCTGGAGACTCTGAGGTCGCTTGCTTCCGAATCGAACCTCTCACATGTGATTCAGAAAGGCTACCTTGTGGTCTACGGGTCAGAGAGCGCACTGAAGACATTTGTTAGAAAAATCGCTACAAAAAGCAAGTAGAAAAACACAGGTGAACACTGAGAAGTACACAACCGTTAAAGCTTGGGCACAGTAAACATTTTTATAAAAAACAAGAGACAATGTCTACGACCAAGAAGGGGTATGTTTCGGAGAGGGTGAGGGCTTAGACTGAATGCCCTACATTAAACGAATAGAGCTTAAGGGCTTCAAATCATTCGGATCACAAGGCGTAAAGGTAGCTCTAGATAAGGGTTTTACTGCTATCACAGGCCCAAACGGAAGCGGAAAGACAAACATCATTGATGCATTCTTATTCTCACTTGGCGAGCTAAGCACTAGAAGGTTGCGCGCAGAAAACGCAGCAAAACTGATATTTCACGGCTCCGAAAAACCCGGCTCCGAAAGGGCAAAAATGGCCAAGGTCATAATCCAATTTGACAATTCTGACGGGCGTATGCCTGTTGACACTACCACAGTCACCATTTCACGTGAAGTCTACCGAAACGGACAAAGCGTCTACAGACTCAACGGAAGAAGAATCTCTCGAACATACATCCTTGAGACTCTCTCCATGGCAGGAATCAGTTCAACCAGCCAAAACATAATCCTACAGGGCACGATAACGCGTCTCACAGACATATCGCCCATGGAACGCCGAAAAATAATCGAAGACCTCGTTGGAATAGGACAATACGACAGCGAGAAAGCACAGGCAGAGGAGAAGCTGCGTGCGGCAGACATTTCCATCCGGACGGCCATGGGACGAATAGACGAAGTGCAGAAGAGACTTGACGATCTTGAGAGAGAACGTAACGAACTGCTGCGAGCTAACTTCATTCATAGCGAGATAAACAAGTTCGAAACTATCAAAATCTCTTATGAAATGGCAATAACACAGAAAAAACTTGAGGAGATCTCCTCAGAAACCACGAAGGTCAGCGGCAGACTTGAGAAACTGAGAGAACTACGCGACGATCGGAGATCGAAAAGGAGAGCGGTTGAAGGCGAATGGCGAAAACTAAGCTCGGAAATTGTCGAAGAAGGCGGCTCTCAAGTACTTAAAGTTCAAGTGAGAATTGGAGAACTCAAATCCAAACTGACAGAAGTAATCACAAAAATAAGCTCTGGAAAAACAAGCGTCGAAGGTCTGAAACAGATAAGACAGAATGACCTTGAACAATACCAATCAATTCAGAAAGAAATCCGGGAGAACCGCTTAAGAATAAGACAGCTCAAAAATGAAATCAACAGAATTTCCGAGCAGGCAAACGAAAAACAGACAGAACATGACGCTCTGGCACATGAAACCGTCCAACTCTGGGAAAACCTCGGAGAAAACAGCAAGAGAATACGTGAAATTGAGCTGAAACTGGAAGGTGACTACAAAAGACTCGCTTTGCTGAGATCTGAATACTCGAAAAACCAGACGGCTGTAGGGGTTCAGAGTAGAAGACTCAGAGACTTGGAGGGGCGAAAGACTAGGTTCTCCTTAACAATGAGTGAACTTGGGAAATCCTACGTTGAATTGGAAAATGTTCAGAAAGAACAGAAAATGCAACTGAAAAACCTCGAGCGCGCCTTCGAAAAGAAGACGGCACAAAGAGAGGCCGTGGAAAGAGAAATAGACGAAGCAGGAAAGATCGCTGATTCAGCACGCGAAGCCGTAGTTGAGTTTGTCACCCAGAGAGAACTTGCGGAAACCGTGGCGGCAGAAGAGAAAGCGTTGAGAAGCATAGAAGAGTTGGGAGAACTCGGCGTAATTCAAGGCGTTCGCGGCAGACTGCGCAATCTACTAAAGATTGACAGGAACTATCAGCGAGCGATAGAAGCAGCCGCTGTTGGATGGTTGGATGCGCTCGTCGTTAAGGACACGGATTCAGCATTTACCTGCATTGAAACGCTCAGAAAAATGAAGCTTGGCCGAATAAAAATCATCCCGATTCAAGAAGCTACAAAAGTCAAGACTGCAAAGGCCCAGCAGAAGGAAGGAGTAAACGGTGTGGCTCCACTTTTCATGAAATACGAGAGAAACTATGAACCTGCAGTGAACTTCGTTTTCGGAGACACACTGGTCGTTTCAGACGATAAGACTGCTTACGCCTTGTCCTCTCAAGGTCACCGTGCAGTAACTGTGAACGGAGATCTGTACGAGGCAGGGGGGGCGTTTGAAAGCGGATACTACCGTGCTCCTATAGATTTCTCAACCATAATTCCCAGTGAAGTCGCAATAAAAAGTCTAGACGAAGCAGTAAACGCGTTGCAGCAGCACCTCTCAAGAAGAGGAAGTGACATCACGGGCTTCGAAGAAGAAATCGCTCGAACTAGGGTAGAAAGCGCCCGCCTGTCAGAAGCCATCATGACACTTGAACGGGAAATTACAAGAATCAGAAGAGACATCAAAAGAACAAAGAATAACGTCAAACGGATAGACCATTTGATCTCAAGGGCAAACAAAGAAATTGAAATTGAAAAATCGCAGATGTGGATACATAGGGCAGAGAGAAGCACAATACAGAAAGAACTACGAAAACTCCAAAATGAATTGGCGTCGCTCAGAAAGAAAGCGGATCCTGGGCACATCCAAGAAATGGAGACCCATAGAGAAAAGCTTGCTGAAGAAATAATCACTCTTCGACAGAAGCTCGGGGCAGCCCAAACTGAAGCATCAACACTTCAGTCCCAATTCGACAACGTCCTCAGAAATGGATACCAAAACTCGAAAATCCAAGTTTCCAAAGTCAACCAACAGATGAATAGGATGGAGAAAGAAGTCAAAGAGGCACTAGATGAAAGAGAATCGCTTAAACAAGAACTTGGTGAATTGGAGAAAACACGGGTTCAACTCTCAAAAACTGTTTTTTCAGCAAGAGAGGAAGCGAAGAAATTCACGACTCAAATCGATGACATAGATAAAGAACTCAAGAAGCTCGACACGGAGTATGAACCGGTTGAAAGGCTGCTGAACCAGCTTCAACTCAAAGTCCAAACATCCATGTTGCAGCTAGAGCAACGCCGCAATCAGCTCAAACTCCTCGGCTACGAACAACCACTAACTGTTACCACTGAAGAAGTCGAAGAGGCAGAAACGTCCATTAGAATGATGCAGCTAGAACTCGAAAGAATAGGGGCAGTTAACCAGCTTGCCCTTTCACACTATGCGGATCAGGTTTCCCGATACAGAGAACTCTCCATGAGGATGAATGAACTGGAAAAAGAAAAGCAGGCAATACTGCAGTTCATGGACGAAATTGACCACAAGAAACGCAGGATCTTTACAGAAGCCTTCGAGAAAATAAACCAAAACCTCAGAAAATACTTCTCAAAGGTAACAGGCGGGGGCGACGCAGTGCTCACTCTTGAAAACGCTGAGGATCCATTCCAAGGCGGGATAGACATGATCGTAACATTCCCGAAGAAACCCTCAATAGTTGTGAGTGGAGCCAGCGGCGGTGAACGCTCAGTCGCAGCCGTCGCGTTCATATTCGCCCTGAAAGAGTTCACACCCGCATCCTTCTACGTGCTCGACGAGGTCGATGCGCACCTTGACGCATTACACGTCTCTAAATTGGGAGACCTTCTTCTCGAGGAATCCGACAAAACCCAGTTCATAGTGATCACGCTCAAGCCCGAAATGGTGAATAAAGCTCAGAAGGTATACGGAGTATACATGCGGGACGGAAGTTCAAACGTTGTGTCGGCAAAGTTTCTGGAGGTGCAGGATTAATGTCCGCTGCGGCTACGAAAAAACCCTTCTATCTGCTTCCGCCCTTGAATATTCTCTTCGAGTTCCACAAACTCGAGAAGCTTGTCCCTTGGAACGTTAACATAGCGTATTTGCTGGCCTCATTTCTCGAGCATATGGAGAAAACAGGAGAGGTCGATTTCAGAGCTTCAGGAGTCGCTCTCGACTCTTCTGCACTTATTTATCTGATGAAATCAAAGCTTCTGCTTGAGCTGGAAGAGCCGCCTCTGCCCCCAAAGGCTCCGCAGGATTTCCTGCCTCCGCCGCTATTTCTTCCATTGAGACACGAATTGACCTCGACAACCATAAAAAACCTCCTGGAAGTGCTTGACGATGTTTTGAAAGGGGAGAAACTTATTCATCTGGAAAAAACAGTCTTGGAGAGCGTTCTACCGACCCCTTCAGAAATTCTTCCACAGATAGACCTTTACCTGATGGAAATCGAGCATCAAATGGAAAGGCTCTATGCTTCTCTCTCGGAGAGAGTGAAAGGCGCAGGGCTCATAGAACTGTCGACACTCGTGAAGGGAGTCGGACGTTTAGAGGCCATTCGCACGTTCATCTTGCTTCTTTTCATGGCTCAGGATGGAAGAGTAAGCCTGTGGCAGAACGAAGATACAGGTGAAATATACATCACGGTTGGAGAGTTGAAACTTGGGGGAAGTTGAGAAGCAAGCAGTCGATTCTGAAGCAAGAGTTGCCCAGGAAAACAACGGCAAACCTGAGAATGACTTGATCATTGTGGAGGCTGCATTATACGTTGCAGGACACCCCTTAGATATTAACGAGTTGTGCTCTGTCCTCAAAACCAGGTCAAAGGCCAAGGCGAGGAAGGTTGTTGAAACTCTGATTAAAGATTACATGAAGAGGAACACAGCAGTCGAAATCCTGGAGTTGAAGGACGAGAGATTCGTCATGCAGTTGAAAAGCGACTTTACACCTCTTGTCAAGAAATTCGTTAATAGACCGTTGCTGTCAATTGGACCGCTAAAAACGCTTTCTTATATAGCGTACAGACAACCCGTGGCCCAGAAAAGAGTCGTAGATGTGCGAGGTCATCATTCGTATGGTCACATCAAAGTGCTCAGAGAAATGGGCCTCATAGCCACCGAAAGAAATGGACGTTCCATGATTATCAGAACAACTGAATACTTTGCAGATTACTTCGGCCTAAGCCAGGACACAGCTTCTATGAAGCGAGAGTTGAAACATGTTTTTGAAGAGTTCCCGAAACTGGAAAACGCCCAGATGAAAGACGGATAGGTTTATATTCAAACGAACGGTGATAGTCAACACCAAATTTAACATCAAGTGAGAAAAAAATGTCGGTTTGGCACGGTAACATGCGCAAGAAAAGCCTTTCTGGGAGCAGACGAAAAGCTTATCGAAAGAAGAGAAAGTATGAGCAAGGGACGTTTCCAGTTGAAACCGTCATCGGTGAACAGAAACGAAAAGTCTCGCGTGGAAGGGGAGGAAACACTAAGCTCAAGATAATGAGCGAAAAACGAGTCTGTGTAACCGATCCCAAGACAGGAAAGACACAGAGGACCGAGATTGTGCGAGTCGTGAAAAACCCGGCAAATATCGATTACGACCGCAGAGGCGTCATGACCAAGGGCGCAGTTATAGAGACTTCGCTGGGGCAAGCCCGCATTACCTCTCGTCCTGGACAGCACGGTGCTCTGAACGCGGTGCTCACTGGAGAAGGAAGAACCTAGCGCTCACTTCAGGCTGGACGCACTACGCATTTTCAAAAGCTGTTTAGCAATCAAGAAGATGTCCTCATTTTTTGAACCTTTTTTCTTGACTAACACCATGCCTGTCTTTGACCAATGCGTCTGAGGGTAGCCGACGTCAGCAATAATTTCGCCTGTCAATCCGACCTTATCCACAGCCTCCTTGATCTCAACGAGCTTAGGAGAAGGCACAGCTAGGTTCTTAGGCACTCTCCTTCCATCGTTCCTCGTTTTGCTAGAATCAAAGTATGCTGGCCAGATGACTATTTTCTCTTGTTGTCTCATATATTTGTGCACCTATTTTTGAGCGTAGTACGCCTTCAATTGGCTACCGACCTCGTCTATTCTTACAAAGCCGAACCTTTCAAACTGTATGACATCGTCTTTTTTCAAATGTTTACAAGCGCCTTCTGCGACGCCCTCGGACACTGACGCATCCGGCATAACGACTTGACAAGGCATATCTTCGCCAACTGGAATCCACTGAATAAGTGGGGCCCTAATATTTTTTGCTTGTTCATAGGGCTCGCTTTCAAAAACAGCTTCAGTCGCGTATATGTTTGCACTTAGGATTCTCACGTTGAATAAGTCCATCAACCTCAGGACCGTTCCTTTCTTTGAAGAGTCTACGTCTTTTCTTGAGACCCAGAAGGCAGCACTTTTTTCGTTTCCTTTTGGCCCAATTGTGTAATTCCTAGAACCTCTTCCGGAATCGTCTGGGTGCAAATGAAGCTTGACAACAAACTCATGGGGAATACTCGTCACAGTCAGTTCTATCGGATTTGGTACAAAGAAGTACCTGTCAGCAATAGGATCTAGGACCTTGCGGTTGTGAGCATACAGGTTTTCCCAGCTCAGCACGACGTCAGATGTCTTTGGACCAATGTCAATCATCAGTCTCCTGATTGCCTCGGGGGAAATCCCGCGCCTTCGCAACGCGACAAAGGTAGCCAGACGCGGATCATCCCAGTCCTGATATAGGCCCTCTTTCATGCCTTGAACTATCTTTGATTTGCTCAGGGAAGCCCCCGTGATCTTCAGTCTGCCATAATGTATAGTCTCAGGATAATTCCAGCCCAGATGGTGGTACATGTACTCTTGTCGGACCTGATTTGTCAGATGCTCCTTCCCTCGGATGATATGAGTTATCCCCATCAAGTGGTCGTCAACGCCTGCTGCCAGATTGTAAAGCGGCCAGAGGCGATATTTGCTTCCAACTTTGGGATGTGGATACTTCTCTGTGTCTAGAACACGGAGAGCGGGCCAATCTCTTACCGCAGGGTTCGGGTGATTCAGGTCTGTTTTGACGCGGAGGACAGCCTCGCCCTCTCTGTAGCCTCCTTGAAGCATGCGTTGCCACCTAGCAAGATGCTCTTCACGTGGACAATCGCGGCAGTCACAGGGCATTTGAGCCAGAATCTTTCTTCGGAATTTTTCAGGTTGGCATGTGCAAACGTAAGCGTTTCCATCTTTGAGTAGCTTTTCAGCATATTCATAGTAAATGGGGATTCTGTCGCTTTGAATGTATTCTTCGTCGGGCCTGCAGTTTAGCCAATCTAAGTCTTCGCGGATGCTGTCGTAAAACTCCAAAACAGGCCTTTTCAGCTTGGGATCCGTGTCCTCGAAGCGAAGTATGAATTTGCCTTTGTACATGCGCGCGTATTCGTGGCTCAATATTATGGCTCGGGCAGAGCCTAAATGCAGTACGCAGTCTGGGTTCGGTGAATAACGCGTGATTATCTGCTTGTATTTTGCCGCGTTCGGCAAGGGAGGCAGACGTTTTTCCTCTTGCACTTTCTCCTTCAAAAGAACCTCAGGCCATTTCTTCTCAATGATTTGAAGCTGCTCTTGAGCCGATAGGTCGTTTACTTCTCGAACTATTTCGTTCACGATGCCCGACAGTTCTTTTACCTTCGATCTGAAGTCAGGCTTTTCTCCCAGTATCTTTCCTACAACGGGCCCCATCTGAGCCTTACCATCATGTTTAATTGCGTTCATTAATGCTGTCTTTTGAATCAAGTCCCTAAGCTCAGAGTCCACGCTGGAAGTCAAGGCATCTTCACTCAGTCATTTAGATTCTTCTCTCAATCAAGAATTCTGCAAAAGCTTTTAGTCTTTCCTTTGCCTCCGAATCTGAAAGAAGCTCATTAGCCTCGTTCCAGCTTGTCTTGACTATCCGCCTGGCAAATCGTTTGGTGTACTCTATTGATTCATACTTCTGCATTATGGTTATAGATTCGTCTCTGAGCTTTTGATCTGATGTGTGCATGTTAAGGATTTCAATAAGTCTTTTCCTGTCACTTTCACTTGCGATTTTGATGGTGTGTATGACTGGTAGGCTCCGCTTCCCCTCGGTTATGTCTTGCCCACGTCCCCCTTTCTTCTCGGTGAACTGGATACTGGTTAAGTCCAAAATGTCGTCTTTCATTTGGAAGGCTATGCCTAGACTTTCAGCGAAAACCCCTAATTTATCGACTTGCTGTTCATCTGCACCGCAAAGAACTGCTGCAATCTTGGCGGACATTCTCGCCAAAGTTCCAGTCTTGTAGGCACACATTTGCAGGTAATCTTTTTCGGTTACATCATCTGCGTTTGCCAAGCCTCTGTGCCACGCGATGTCCATTGCTTGGCCGAGGCTGAGGTTTATCATTTCTTGGATGTACACTTCATAGACTCGGATGAGTGTCTTCTTAGAGATTTCTTTCTTGCTCTCAAGTAGTGTTACCATGGGCAAATAGTACATGGCGTTTCCAGCGTTTATGGCGATGTCCAACCCGAAAATCCTATATGTGCATGGTTTGCCACGCCGATATTCAGATGCATCTTCTATGTCATCGATCATCAGGGTCCCGTTGTGAATCACTTCTGGAATAATCGAGAACTCGACCATATCCGCCTTTCTTTTTCCAAGGGCTTCACATATTAGAAGGAACAAGGCAGGACGCCATCGTTTTCCGCCTCTGTCGAGGAACTCCCAAATCGGGTCAGCTATAGCCTTGTTCAAGGCTTCCAGAGCGTAGGAGTATCGTGGCTCGTCGATCTTGAAGAGGGATGCTTCTCTTGACAGCGCCCTTGGAATGTATTTTTCGATTGTCTTATTTACTAGTATAGCGGTTTCTTCAAGATATTTGTCAAAACTCGTGTTCAACCTCTCCTCGTTTCGCGTACGATGCGACGCTAAATCCCCTGGTTCTTAGCCATTCTGAGGTCTTGCCGAGAACTACGACCTTAGCCTTATGTAATGTTTCGACTGAACCTGCGCCTGCAAGAAACATTGCGTTTTGTAGTTCTTCCTTCAAGAGTGAAAGCATTTGTTTTGTTTCAATGGTTCCCTTTACTGCTGTCTGCAGGACAGGTTGAGAAAGGCTTGCCAAACTTGAACCCAGTGCCAAAGCCTTGGCCACATCGACTCCGCTGCGCACTCCGCCGGAAGCAATGACGGGGATTTTGGTTGTTTGACAGACCTCAACTATACTTGCTGCTGTCGGGATGCCCCAGTCCCAAAAAAGGTTTGCCAGATCGCGTCGAGAACGATCTTGAGCCCTTGCACGGTAAAACTCCACTGCCGCCCAACTAGTGCCCCCTGCCCCGCTAACGTCGATCCCTTCGACTCCGGCAGCTTCAAGTTTTTTCGCTTCCTCGGAAGCTATCCCCGCACCTGTCTCTTTCACGATGAGGGGCTTGTCCAGCTCATTTGCGAGGCTTCTGATCTTATTGAGTATGCCCGAGAAATTTGTCTGTCCTTCAGGTTGAGCTGTCTCTTGTAGCGCATTCAAATGTATGGCGAGGGCGTCCGCATCTATCATTTTCATTGCTTTTTTTGCTTCTTTTGGACCGCATCCGTTAACGAGTTGTATTCCTCCGATGTTTGCAACTAGAAAGGCTGTCGGCGCCTTTTTTCTTGTGACAGCGAAGGATTCCTCAAGGGTCTTGTCTTCTAGGGCTGCTCGTTGACTACCGACGCCCATTCCTAAGCCGAGCTCTTCAACCGCTTCAGCTATTGCCGCGTTTATTTTTGTGGCTTTCTGTGTCCCACCCGTTATGGCGCCAACCAAGATTGGTGCGGCAAACCTGTGACCGAAGACTATTGTGGATAAATCTATTTGTTGTCTGTCGATTTCTGGCAAAGCTCTGTGAACAAACACCACGTCTTCGAAACCCGTCGTAACGTCTCTGGCTTGGGTGTTATGGTTCAGAGAAACTCTTATGTGCTCTGCTTTTCGTTTCCTTGTTTTTTCCGCCAAAGCTCATTCCTTCATTATCAGCGTGCCTT
>Ga0209039_10003517_pt1 | contig 12187 bp, 8 predicted proteins | sample BogFormECP12_OM1_FD_188238 | JGI IMG/M metagenome (GOLD analysis project Ga0209039, IMG submission 188238) | Bog forest soil microbial communities from Calvert Island, British Columbia, Canada - ECP12_OM1 (SPAdes) (version 2) | ecosystem: Environmental > Aquatic > Freshwater > Wetlands > Bog ...
TTGTTGGTGTCGTGTTTCGGAATCCCAAACTCCTTATAACACTTCGGCCAACAAGGTGTTCTGCTTTTTCTGCCTTCCTTCAATCGCGATTCTTGGGTGTTACAGCACACTAGCCTGACCGTTGACGGCCTTTACCGGCCATAAACCAGTACGCGAAACGTTCCCGGAACGGCCGCACCGGGCCGGCCTGGGGCCGAGGTTGCAGGTGGACCAAAGTCGGCCGTGTCCAGAAATAGGTTGTGGGTCTTGGTATCGAGCCCCATCGTCTTGGCCCCGAACTCGGTTTTGACCGTCTCGACCTCACTGAACTTGTCAGGCGAGTCTTCGTGGAAGATATGGATCATCCCTTCGCGGGTCGAGGCGAAGATCATGCCGGTTCCGGGTTCATAAGCGGCGGCATCCACACCCGACGAAATCGGGAACGACTGGATAACCTTTCCGCTGTCGGCGTCCATCGCTACGAGCATCTGCGGGTTGCGGCCGGCGCTGAACAGCCGCCGGTGCTGGATGTCCATCGCGAGGGCCGTGGGCCTTCCGGCCGGCGCAACCGGCCAACGCGAGGTGATGGTGAGCGCGCGGGAATCGATAGCGACTACTTCGTTTTTGTCTTCCATATTGACGTAAACAGTCCCATTGCCGTCGGCGACGGCAAATTCAGGACCTCCGCCCAGCTTGATGGTCCCCACCACGGCGCCACTCTTGGCATCGATTACCGTGGAGGTGTTGGGGTCTCCATTCTGGGCAAATACGCGCTTGGAGGCCGGATCGTAAATCACGGAGTCGGCGTCGTGGTCGGCTTTCGCCTCGCCGATCACCTTGAGGGTCTTCAGGTCGAAAATAATCACTTTTCCCTGGGCTCCGTCGGTGATGAATCCACGGCCGAACTCGCTCGCGATGGCGACTCCGTGGTCCTGTTTCAAGCCGGTGATGTTGCCGATGAGGCTGCCGTTATCGGCGTCGATGACTTTAACCTCTATGCCGTGCGACAGGTAAACGCGTCGCGCCGAAGAGTCGACCGTAATGTAGTCGAAATATTCCCGCGTACTACCCTCGGCGGCGCCGAAAGGGTATTTCTTGAGCAGGTGATGACCGCCTCTGGCGGCTATGGCCAAAGCAAATGAGCCGAGCAGGACAAACGACACGCCAGTTACGAGACGTCCGAAACCAGATGACAGCTTCATGAAACCCTCCCTCGATTTGACGGCCGGAGTCAAGCTTCCATAGTCACTCCGGATTCGGTCCGTATTATAACCCTGTTCGGTGGAATAGGTGCCGGCGGCGACAATGACGTCGCCAACCGCCCACGCTACCATAAACAAAACCGCAGTTCGGAGACATCTCGACACGATCACACGATTCTGTCCAAACATTCAGTCCCCGTTGGCGACTACTTCGGCGGGGTCTTCTTGCTGGCCCGAAGGCAAGCAGGGGTCGGGATTCGGGCGCTCGTGATTCGCAGAGGAAGATCGGGGCCCGAGGTTGCTCTCGGGATTCGGCGTTCGCAGAACCCCGTCGCGCCCTAACGCGATTCGGATCCCCTGGTACAGGAGATTTTTGTTTACACCTGGCTTAATTGATGCTGTAGTTATCTCACAGCTTTTGCTGCGTCCACATGACGCGCTTGGCCGAAATAGAGGTGCGCCCGAACCGGCGTGCCATCCCAACCGGCCGCAGGCAGAAGCAGAGCGCAAGAAAGGGAGTAGGCAGAAAGCCGAAGGCAGGCATCTTGATTCTCCTACCCAGTCTCTCGTGCTCAAGGTGGGAAACGATGCAATATGGTTTTCACAGGACCGAAGCCACTGAGTTATTGAAAAAAAGAGGGGCCTCGGAACCAAACCCAATTAAAGCCATTTTCGCAAGGTTCGGCAGACGACACTCAGGGTTTATCGCCTCCGCGGTATACTTTCCACGGCGCCCCGACTTGATCCATTCGAAACAGGAACCGTTACAGCTACGTTACACCTGTCAGAAGGCTAACACCTGAGAGCTAGAGTTCATCGAAAATAAACGGACCGAACCCAAATTCTATTGATATCAATAGAGATCTTGGGTTAGGTTTTTCGATACGAACCCAAAGAGCCGCCATGTTGATGAAAACAAGAGACATATCTTTCGGAAAGCCACCATCTAATTGAAAACTAATGTAGTTATGCTAATTCCGCCCAAATCTCGCGAGAAGCACAAGCTTACCTGCAAGCGTACACGAGCGCTTCTGGTTTATGTTCATGCCCAAGCATGGGTCGTGGCTCAACTTGGTGGAGGCTTTGTTCAGCAAGATGCGAAGCATGCTCCGAGGCATCCGTGTGGGCATCAAGCAGGAGTCGATTGAGCATATCCATAAGTACTTTGAAGAAGTCTGCTGACCCCGTCGTCCTCCACTGGAAGTTGAGATCCCGATTGACCAGTTATTGGCAGATCCTTCGTCTAGTTTGCCGCGATAGGAACTCCTCAATGTGCCGCGACACACACGTCACTTGCCGGTTGTTTCGCAAGCCACCTTATGGTATGCATTGGACTTCTCCGAGATCGGTCCGAAGCCGACCGGGGTTGTGCGGTTCGGTAGCAAGACCGCTGGGAATGCGCCCGCGCTGCCAAACCCGGCGTGTGACCCGGCAAGAGATCGGAGATTTCGATTCGCGAGGCAACATGGTGGAAAGGCCTGAGGAGTCCGCCGCCGAAGCGGCGCGTGTCGCCGTATTTGCCGTCTCGGACACCGGGCGAGTTCGCAAGAACAACGAGGACGCCTTCGCGGTGTTCAATCTCGATACCGGAGAGAACGGCCTCGACCCCGCGGTCTTGAATCACGTCGTCGGGCCGCAGGGCACGTTGCTGCTGCTCGCTGACGGGATGGGCGGGCAGGCTTCGGGCGAGGTCGCGAGCTCCATGTGCGCCGCCACGGTTTCCCGGCGCCTCTATAACAACCTCCACATTGTCCCCCACACCAGCGACGTCAATTTCGGCCTGTTGCTGCGCGAGGCGGTGGAATACGCCAACCAGCTTATTTTCCAAAAGGGCCAGGAGGAGCCGGCGTTTCGCGGCATGGGGTGCACGCTGACGATGGCGGTCATCCGCGGCCGCAGCCTGTTCGTGGCCCAGGTCGGTGACTCGCGCGCGTACCTATGCCGCAACGGAGCGATGGTCCAACTCACCCACGATCAGACGTATCAGCAGTATCTCGCCGAAATGGGAATTGAGACGCCTCCCGGCCGGGGGGGTGGGTCGAACCGCAACATCCTGCTGCGCGCCGTGGGAAGCCGCGAGACGCTGGAGGGGATCGAAGTGAATTGCACGAGCCTGCGGCGAGGCGATCGCATCCTGCTGTGCTGCGACGGCCTTTACAACATGGTTCGCATTCCGGATGACGCCACGGCGGTGGTCAACGGCGGAGAATCGCTGGCGGCGAAGTGCCAGGCGCTGGTGGATCGCGCCAATGAGGCCGGCGGCGCGGACAACATCACGGTGGTCCTGGCCGAGGTGGATGGCCCCGGGCTTCCACCCGCCGAACCGTCGGCCGAAGTGGAGACGGTGGCGTACTAAGAAGGCGTACTAAGAAGATGAGGAGTCAGGAGACAGAAGGCAGGAGACAGAAGGAAGACGTAGGGAGCAAGGGTCGATTGAGAAGAGGGAGTCAGGAGTCCGGAGTCAGGAGACAGAAGCAAGACGTAGGAAGCAAGGGCTTGACTCCGTCTTAATTCTATCTCCTGTCTTCTCTCTTCCTGACCCCCTGAAAGAGATCACATGACGAAGTGTCCGCGCTGTGGCGAGATCAACGACGAAGGCTACCGCTTTTGCCGGAGTTGCGGGCGGGTGCTGCTGGTGGAGCCGGCCTCCGACAAGTCACTTGCCGCTGACGTTGCCGCCACTCGTCCGGCTGAATCTCCTCGCGCTCCCGCAGTCCCCGAACCCTCCGACGCTTTCAAACTGGTGTCCACCGCCGGGCTCCTGTCCGGCCGGACCTTCAGCATCGGCCCTAAGGGCCTGAGCATCGGCCGCGACCCTCTCAACTGCCAGGTGGTGATTGCTGACGAGGAGGTCTCGCGCCTCCATGCCTGGGTGGGCGTCAATGACCGCGGCAAAGTAACGGTCCGCGACTGCCGCTCGGTGAACGGTACCTACGTGAACGACGTGCGAATTCAAGAGCACCAGCTCGAAGGGGCCGATGAGTTCTCCGTCGGCAATACCGGCCATCACCGGTTTCGCGTTGAGCGCGTCGAGCCACCCCGGCCGGTCCGGCCCGGGCCGATGACCCAGACCGATGCCATCCCGCAAGGCAGCACGGGCGCTGGCGAGACCTCGGTGCTGCGCCCCGGAGACCTGCTCTCCGGCCCGGACGAGGCCGGGAAGGCCAACGAGACGGTGGCCCTCAAGCTCACCGGCCTGATGGCGCAGGCGCACGTCGAGCTCATCGTGGATAAGTACGCGGTCCGGACGATCGAGATCCCACCCGAGGGATTGTTGGTGGGCCGCGATGCGGGCCGCTGCCAGCTCGTTATGGATCACCCGTCGGTCTCCGCCATTCATGCCGAGTTTTCGCCCGTCAACGGCAAAGTTGTGCTGGTCGACCGCTCCACTAACGGCACGTTCGTGGACGGCAGCCGGGTGTCCCGAGTCGAACTCCACGACGGCGATTACGTCACCTTCGGCCGCTACGCCGGCAAGTCGCTGATCTACCGGACCGGCCTCGAGCCCGAGCTGCGCCAAGAGATCGTCGATCTCAACAAGGAACGCATCACCATCGGCCGCGACCCTTCGAGCGATGTGCACATCAATCACCCGCTCGTCTCCACGCGTCACGCCGAGATCGTCCGAGAGAACGGCAAGACCACCATCGTGGACCTGGGATCCACCAACGGCACGTTCGTCAACGGACTCAAGGTGAAGCGGCACGAGCTGCACGAGATGGACCGCATTGTCATCGGCCCCTCGGAGCTGCGCTTCACCGGCGCCAGCCTCTCGCGATCCACGGACACGCAGGTGGTGCGCCTGGATGCGAGCGCGGTGACGCTGGAAGTCAGCAGCGACGTGAACCAGCAACCGCGCGCGCTGCTCGACGAGGTGTCGCTGGTGGTGAAGCCGCGCGAGCTGATCGGACTGCTCGGTCCCAGCGGCGCCGGCAAGACCACCCTCATGCGCACCCTGAACGGGTTCGTGAAGCCGACGCGGGGGCAGGTTTTGTACAACGGTGTCGATCTCTACCGGAACCTTTCCAGCCTCAAGTCCACCATCGGTTTTGTTCCCCAGGAAGACATCGTGCACTCCCGGTTGAGCGTGCGCCGCTGCCTTTACTACGCGGCCCGGCTGCGCCTGCCGGAGGACCTTTCCGAGAGCGAGCTCAACCGGCGACTGGATGAGATGCTCGGCGTCCTGAAAATCGACGCCAGCCATTGGAACATGCCCGTCGCCAAGCTCAGCGGCGGCCAGCGGAAGCGCGTCTCGATCGGCATCGAGCTGCTTTCGAAGCCGGGCGTGTTGTTTCTGGACGAGCCCACGGCGGGGCTCGATCCCCGCACCGAGACCCTGATGATGATGCTCTTCCGCCAGCTTGCCAATCAGGGCTCCACCATCATCATCACCACGCACCTGCTGGCCTCCTTCGGCGTTCTCGACAAAGTGGTGGTCCTGCTGCAAGGGCGGCTGGCGTTCTACGGCCCGGGTAATAAGCTGCTGGAGTATTTCAAGGCCGAGGCGCCGCCCGACATCTACGACGATCTTACGGACAACAACACTCACGAGTACGCCCTGGAGCTCAAGAAGCGTTTTGCGGCTTCCCCGCTCTACCGGCAGGGGATCGCGGAGCCGCTGGCTGCCGCCGCTGTGCCCCCGGCCGCGCCCCCGGATCGCGCGAGGCCGGCACCCTCGTCCCGCTCGGCAGAGATCAAACCTGAACCCAGGCGTTTCAGCCTGCACCAATTCAAAGTGCTGGCCCAGCGAAACTGGGAGCTGAAGTTCGGCGACCGTGGGCAGACGCTGTTGCTGCTGCTCCAGGCGCCGGTGGTGGCGCTGATCGTCGCCTTGATGGCCGACGCGTCGAATCAGATTCAGACCATTTTCATGGCCATGTTCGCCGCGCTATGGTTTGGTTGTTCCAATGCCGTGCGCGAAATCGTGGACGAGCACAGTATCTACCGGCGCGAGCGCCAGACGGGCCTGAGAATTCCCTCCTATATTGGCTCCAAGCTTGCCGTTCTGGGAGCGCTGGATTTCGTCCAGTGCCTTTCCGTCGTCATCGTCCTGCTTTTCGTCAACCAGGCGCTGTCGCTCAGCGCGGGCGAGGTTCTGGGCGCCCTGCTTATTTTGTTCCTCGTCGCCATGGATGGGAGCCTGATCGGCCTGCTGATCTCCAGCCTGGTGAACTCGCCCGATAAGGCGCTGGCGCTCTTCCCGCTCGCCCTGATCCCGGAGCTCCTGCTCGCCGGCCTGTTTCTGCCGGTGAATCGAATACAGCCGATCATTCCGATCACGGTGGAGCAACTCCGACAGGGCAAACTCTACGCCACGCCGGAGGCCAAAGCCCAGGTCGACAGGGCGATGCCGGTAACGCCTGTACGACGCGCCACGAAAAGCGACAGGTTGGCCCATCAGGTGGTCGGTGCCATCGAACCCTCGCCAGAGGTCCAGGGCGCTTTCCACAAGTACACCACCGAGCCTGAAGAAGGAATGGGTACCATTACTCGCACGCTTTCCCTGTTTGCGGTTTCGCGGTGGGGATTCGAGGCGCTCGCTGACCTTTGCCTGCACGGCGCCCATTCCACCCAGGATTCCGCGTACAAGATCATTAACACCGTCTCGATTTCGCTTCATCCCGGGGATGCGGACAAACTCAAGAACGCCCTCGAAGCTCCGGCCCCGGCGCAGGCCGGACAGGAGCGCTTCCCACTGCCGTCTCACTTCTGGAGCGACGAAGGTCCGTACTTGGCCATCCTCGCAGGTTTCATGGTGGCGATGACTGCGCTGGTGCTCTACCTGATGAAGCGGAAGGATGTGAGTTGAGGGAAAGCCTAGGCAGAAGGCAGTAGGCAGTAGGCAGTAAGCAGAAGGCAGTAGGCAGTAAGCACAGTCTCCCGAGTTAGAACGTTAAGACACCACCGCTGTCCGTCTTCTGCTTTCTGCCTACTGCCTTCTGCCTACTGCCGACTGCTTTCCCCAAGGAGAGTCGCATGGAAACAGATTACTCAACCGTTCGTAAACTGCTCTATGCCGTACTGGCGCTGCTGGCGATCTCCATTCTGTCGAACTTCTATGTTGCCACCCAACTCTCCCGCAACTCGGACGACATCGCTGCCCTGCAGGAGCTCGTGCAGAAACAGATGATGACCGGCGTCCTGGGCAAAGCGGACGAACTGCAAGGGAAGCTGGACACCGCCAGTAGCCGGCTCGACGCTCTCAACAAAAGCGCCACCGGGATCGATGCCAAAATGTCTGCGGCCCAGGACCAGATGGACGCGAAAATCAATAAGGCCCAAGACGACTTGGTGGCCCGCATGAAGGTGGAGATCCCGAAGATCATCGACGACTACCTGAAGGAGCGCGTGCCTGCGCTGCGGAGCAAACTTCCACAGTAGCCGGCGCAGTAGCCGGCGGACTTTTGCGGCCGTCACTCCACCGTCCTGAGCGCGGTGCGGAAGAGTTGCTCGCCCACAAAGAACTCATCGCCGTCCTTCAACTCCACCTCATCCCGAATCCTGCGGTAGACGCCGTTCTTGCTTCTCAGGTCCTGCAACATAAAGCGCCCGGGCTGCGCCACGATGCGCGCGTGCAGGCCCGACATGAATGGGTCATCCTTGAATACGATGTCGCCGGTCTTGCGGCCGAGAGTGGTCTCGGGTTTCTCCAGGCTGTATTCCTGAATCACGCTGCCGCTGAGGTCGATGTGCTCCAGCCGCGCGGTCATGGGGCCGCGCTGCAGCTTGGGCGCGCCCATCATGACGTAGGTCCCTTGCGGAGACTCCGACGGCGGCGCGCCGGACTCCAGCGACTGTAGCGTGAATCGGAACAGATCCCGGCCCAGCAGGAAGACGTCCCCCGGGGTCAGCTCGGTATCCTGCCGCTGCTTCACGTAGGCCCCATGCTGACGGTCATGCTCCCGCAGGAAGAGCCGCCCCTCGCGAATCATCAGCGAGGCGTGACGCTCCGCCAGCAACGGATCACGTGGGTAAGAGAGCTCGCAGCCCATGCGCCCGATGAAGGTCTCCTCGTGGATCTCAACCGTCTTTCCCGCGCTGCCGTCGGGCCGCACCTCGGTTACCTTCGCCTCGAGGCGAGGAACGATGAAGCCGACAAAAGTCACCGTGCCGCTAGGCGGTTGATCATCCGGGACCCCCTCCGGTGGGCGGACTTCGAGTGTCGTGGGGCGCGGCCCCGTCGCCGCAACGGTTGTCCCTGCGTCGCTGGGGCTCTCGGACGGGGCCGGCGGGGGCCCGGCTGGCGGCACCGTCACCGCCGGCCTGAGCTTGGTCGGGATATCAGCGGGCTTAATGGCCGGAGACGGGTGCGTCGGAACCTGGGCAGGCTTCTTCGCCAGCCCCGGCGTTGGCGCCACCAACGGCTCACCGCAAAAGCCGCAGAACTTGCTGCCGGGCGGCAAGTGCCTCCCGCAGCGCGAGCAGACACGCTCCCCGTACACCGTCTCATCCTCCGAGCCGGCGACCGTCACCAGGGGGCGTCCGCACTGGGTGCAGCGCTGCATGCCTTCGGCGTTGAACGCCCCGCACACCGGACAGCGTCGTTTTGCACTATCGCTCATCGTCTTGACCTTTGGAGAAGGAGTCGGAAAAAGTCGAGAGTCAAAAGTTGAAAGTCGAAAGTCAAGACCGGCCGCTTTCGACCCGCTTCTCGTAAGTCAAAAAGCCGAACCTCAAGACCGACGGCTTCTGCTTTCGACTTTTGACTTTCGACTTTTGACTCTCGACTCTCAACTCTCTTCTCACGGCCCCGTGATTCTAAACCACAAAGGGTTAGTATAGCAGCGAGATTCCTCGCCAGCACGATTTCGACTGTGTGCCTCCAGCCGCACGTAACCCCACTCGCCTACCTGATGGGCCAACCGGCCCCGCAGATCGATAGGCACCAGGCCGCCGCTCGTCATTTCTTTCCCTTCCGGGACCGGAATCTCCTCTGCGTGCTCGCCGGTGCGCGAACCCAGCACCAGCCAGATGGAGCTCAGGGGCCCGAACTCGGCGCTCGAAACCCATTCCAGCGCCAGCGGGGGCAGCGCTGTCAGCGCCGACGAGACCAACCCTCCGACAGGGACGGCCTGGGGGTCGTCGAGGCTGGTATCCTTGGCTGGGCCGGGGATAAAGGCGGCCGCCAGCAGCGGGCCGTTGGAGAGCACGCTGGCGCCCTGGCGCAGGGCGCGGAGCACGGTCTCGCCCCGCGGACCCATACCCTTTGGGCAGTGAACCACCGTGGCCAGCGATCCCAGCGCGTTGTCCTCCGCGTATCCCGACCAGGCGCGCGCCGGATCGGCGAGAAAGTCCACCGCGTCCATGGTGGACTCGTAGTTGAAATCGCCGTGCGCGTCGCTGCCGGCAGCGAGGAAAGTCTTGAACGTGGGCACATCGCCGCCCAGTTCCACCGCGCTCGCCGGCAGGCCCTTCTGGAGCAGCGGCTGCCAGCCGGTGGCGATCGCTTTCTCCAGCCGAGCATACTGGTTTTGCACGGCATCAGGATGGAAGCAACGCGCGGGATCGGCGTCGCGCCGGATGCAGTAAGGGTCGCTCGGATCGTCGGCCGTCGCCGTGGTGGCCCGGTTCCAGGGTTCCAGACCCACCAGTCCCTTCCGCAATTGATCCCGCTTGGCGGGACTGGAGTCGAGGAAATCCACATCGACGTCCCACACCCCGCCGCGCAACAAGGGACTGATGGGTTCGAACGGGTGCGCCGCGTAGGCGAACCCACCGGCGCGGGCAATCGCGTCCAGCGCCTCCCCCAGCGGCATGGCCGGCGAAGTGATGGAGCCGTCGCCGGTCACGATCACGGCTTCCGCCGCCGTGGGGCCAAAGCCGCGGTCGGGATCGTCCGGCGAGGGCAGCGCCAGCAGGTGCAGCGTAGCGGCGAGTAGAGCCACCTTGCCGGAGGCCACCGTCACTTCCTCGCCGCGGATGAACACAAACCGTGCATCGCGATACTTGCGAACCTCCTCCATCTCGGCGGCAAACCGCTCCGGGTTCAAATCCGTAGAGTGGTCGGAAAGCACGATCCAGTCCAGGCCGGCGGCCAGCGCAGCCTGGCGCGTGACTTCCAACGCGTGACCGCGCTCCGCCGGGTTGTCCGTGTAGGCCGAGTGGACGTGAGTGTCGCCGCGATACCAGTTGGGGAGATGCGGCAAAGGCGGCGCGTCGAGCCGCACCCGCAGGTAAGAACTCTGGCTGGGCCATCCGTCCAGCCTGAAGGTTACCTTCAGGTTGACGACGGAGAACCGTGATCCCAGGTAATGCTGGTGTAGGTAGTTCTCGATGGCCGCCCGCGGCACCTGGAGGGTAGACGAGAATCGCTCGCTGACCGCCAGCGGCTCGCCGTTGCGTCGCGCATCCCAGGTGAATTTGTTCAGCTTGTCGCCTGGCCCCAAACTCACTGGTTCATCGGCAAACTCGGCGTGCGCCGTGGCCGGACAAACGTACAACTCCACGCCCTCCAGCTTCAGCGGTGGCCGTGAGATCAGCCCCGCGAACGTGATCCCGGTGGTGTGCGCCGCCTTCTCCACGCCGTTGATGATCTCGAGAACAATCGGCAGGTTGGGATCATCGGGGTTGCGCAGGGCGCGCGGCGCGTCGGCACGGAAGAAGACGCCAGCTTGAGCCAGCGCTGAAGGCAGTTCAGTTCCTTGCTTTCCAGGCTCGGGATTTTGGGGCTGCTGCGCCACCGCAGGCTGTAGAGGCTCTGCCGGATTCTGCTGGGCGAGTGCAGCCGGTGCCGTCGCGACCATCAAACCTGCCAGAACCGCCAGGCACGGTGAGCTTATTGCGAGGGACCTTCCACCACGGGAACATGAAGGCACAGAGGAAAGTGGGAAGCGTCGAGAAACCAACGCCATCTTCAGGTGGTTCTTTTTCTTTTCTTGGTGTCTTCGTGCTTTGGTGGTCAATTTTTCACAGCTTCCCAGCCATGGGAAAGTAAGCGCGGAATCACCGCGTAAAAGCGGGCGACGCCGTCTCTGCCGGGTTTCGCACTCGGAAATCATCTTTGACCATCGTAACCCATGGTCTTTCCACCTCATAGTACCGTAGTGCGTCGTCTTCCCTCGCAGTTGAACTACGGCTCTATTCGGTCCAGGCGGACAATTCACTGCTTCCGGTGGAAATCGACCCGACTGGTTTCGGTTTGACCGCTGCCCCTCGACTTTCAACCCTCGACCTTCAACTCTTCGACCGTCTTTCAATACTTGCGCAGCACCCCGATCACCCGTCCCTGGATCCTGACGTCACGCGCCGGCAGGAGAATGGGCTCCATCTGGGCGTTGGCCGGTTGCAGCCGGACGTTGCCGCTGCGCTCGCGGAAAAAGCGCTTGAGGGTGGCGTCCGTACCCTCGATCAGGGCCACCACGATCTCGCCGTTATCGGCGGTCTCGGCTCCTTCCACCAGCACGTAATCCCCGTTGCAGATGTGGTCCTCGATCATGGAATCGCCTTTCACCTTGAGGACAAAAACGGCGCCTTTGCCGCTGGTGAAGTCTCCGAAGGAAAAAGTCTCGGGAGTGGGAATGGCCTCGATCGGTTGGCCCGCCGCAATCCTTCCCAGCAGCGGGAACTCGAGCGCCCCCAGCGATTCCGGCGCCACCGAGGCGACGGCCGCGATTTCACCTCCGGCTTGCCTTCGGCGGCGCGAGGGGACCGCCGTCTTGGCGAAAGGCACGGGGCCCGGCATAGCCACCACGTCCACCGAACGGCTGCGGTTGGGACGGCGCCGGATAAACCCCTTCCTTTGCAGGGTCGAGAGGTGCTTGTGGACGGTTGCCAACGACGAGAGCCCCAAATTCTCCGCAATCTCCTCGAAGCTGGGAGAGTATCCCTTGCTATTGAGGAAGCTCACCAGGAAATCCAGAACCTGCTTTTGACGGCGCGTCAGTGCCATAGCCTTACTCCTTCCGGAAGCGAGTCGAAATGAATAGTGAAGGGTGAATTGTGAACAGTGAATGGAAAAGGTCTTCCATTCACTATTCACAGTTCACCATTCACTATTCATTTCCATC
>Ga0209039_10003518_pt1 | contig 12175 bp, 10 predicted proteins | sample BogFormECP12_OM1_FD_188238 | JGI IMG/M metagenome (GOLD analysis project Ga0209039, IMG submission 188238) | Bog forest soil microbial communities from Calvert Island, British Columbia, Canada - ECP12_OM1 (SPAdes) (version 2) | ecosystem: Environmental > Aquatic > Freshwater > Wetlands > Bog ...
GACCGACAAACAGCGCCAGGTATTCGTGGCCGTCGGCGTGAAGGGCGTTCCGCTGGAGGATGTCGCCCGACGTATGGGCTCTAATCGTAACGCCCTCTACAAGCTGATGCACGATGCCCGCTTGCGTCTGAAACACCGACTGGAGCAGGAAGGCTTGCCAATCGAAGACCTGTTGGAGATGTTCAACCGGTAAGAAATTACCCCTTGATGCCGTCTAAAGGAAGAATATGGAAAACTTCTTTGATCTGTTCAAACGCCACCCCAAAAAAGTCGAAATACCAGACCCGGTCATGTATGCACTACTTCGCTCGGTTTCCATGACCGATGAGAAAGAACTTTCCTGTGACGAGGTCTACGCTTTAATAGATCAGTTCGCCGAGATGGTCAAGCGCGGCGAGGATACCTCAAGACTGATGCCCATGGTCCAGAAGCATTTGAATCAATGTCCGGATTGTCGTGAGGAATATGAAGCTCTGTTAAAAATGATGGAGACGCCTGCTAAAGACGAAAACCAGCGCATTTGATGGCCTAATACGTCTTTTTTCAGTAATCAGACCTTGCTGTTCAAGCCCAGTCATACGGTCTTTGTCCTAACCGGTGGATCCAGCCTGATCCTGTGACAACACAGCCACTTATCAGATCAGGGGCTACGAAAAGCAGGGCATTCACGGCCTGCACATCATGCTGGCATCCGTATCAGTACCTTCGCGTCCACCCCAGAAGACATAAACCTTCGCGCCGAGCTCCACGCCCAGATCAATGGCCCTCATGGTTTTCTGGATGGCATACGCGCGCACTTTCGGGTCGTTCGATGTGAAGGCTCCATCCTTGAAGATTGGATCAGTGAATAGGTTGGTCGTCGCCATTGGGACAACCAGGCCGGTTCTTTTAAGGGCTTCCTTGAAGTCCTTCACGATACGGTCGCGCTCGGCCGGCCTTGCATCGATCGGGACCAGGTCGTTGTCGTGGAAGTTGACGCCGTACGCGCCGACCTCCGCCAGAAGCTCGACAAGTTCGACAGGCGATTTCGGATCCCGCACCGGCCATCCAAAGGGATCGCGGCCGATATTGCCTACGGTCCAAAGGCCAAAGGTAAACTTGTGCTCAGGTTTGGGTTGGTAACTATTGCTCAAGAGGAACCTCCGCATTTGTTCAATTTATCCTACAGCTTTTGCAAGCCTTTGGCCTAATGTATTCGAGCCGGATGCCGGAAAACTTATACCCATTCCATTTTTGCCATAAAATGGCGCAACAATTCAGGTGCCCATGTGATCCTCAACCCACGAATTGAATCGGCATTTTTCATAACGCTTTGGGCGATTTCGCCGACATAATCCAAATGATTCCGCGTGTAAACCCGGCGTGGAATAGCCAACCGCACCATTTCGATTGGCGCGGAAATTAAATCGCCTGTTACGGGATCTTTGTGCTCAAACATCAAGCTGCCAATTTCGACCGTCCGCACACCGCCTTCAATGTACAGCATGTCCGCCAATGCCACCCCGGGAAATTGCGTTTTGGGGATGTGAGGAAGTGTCCTGCCTGCATCCACAAACACCGCATGCCCTCCCGTGGGTTTATATACACACATTCCTGCAGCTTCCAATAGTGTTCCAAGATAGCGGGTATGGCTTTCCCGGTAATTCAGATAATCTTCATCGATCCCTTCACGAAGACCAACCGCGATTGCCTCCAGGTCACGACCGGCCAGGCCGCCATATGTCAAAAATCCTTCATGGACAATCAATTTCTGGGCGATTTTCTGATATAGATCAGGATCCCGGAGACCAATAAAACCCCCGATATTTACTATGGCATCTTTTTTAGCACTCATTGTGCAGCCATCCGCGTATGAAAACATCTCCAGGGCTATTTCGCGGGTGGTTTTATGGGCATATTTCGGGTCTCGCAGTTTAATGAACCATGCATTTTCCGCAAAACGGCATGCATCGATAAAGAATGGAATGCCATAGCGGTGATAAATCTCCGCCGTCTGCCGAATGTTATCCATCGAAACGGGCTGTCCGGCTGCCGAATTGTTCGTTATCGTGAGCATCCCCAGAGGAATGTTGCGCGGGCTGACCTGCTGAATCAATGCCTCCAATTTATCCGGATCCATATTCCCCTTGAAGGGAAGGTCGGAGGATGAATCATCCGCTTCGTCCACAGCTAAATCGACTGGCCGGGCACCGATCTCCATCAGGTTCGCCTGGGTGGTATCAAAATGGCGGTTATTAGGGACGACCTGTCCCGGTTTCACCAGAGTTCCAAAGAGCATCCCTTCTGCTCCCCGTCCCTGGTGTGTTGGGAGCACAAGCGGAAACCCGAGGATCTCAGCCACCGCGGCTTGAAATTTGTAAAAGCTTTTTGCGCCGGCATAGGCTTCGTCACCCAACATCATGGCAGACCACTGGTGGTCGCTCATCGCATTCGTGCCGCTATCGGTAAGCAGATCAATGAACACATCTTCAGCGGCAATGCAGAAAAGATTATTGTTCGCTTTTTCGATGATCCGCAATCTTTCCTCGCGCGTCGTCAGCCGGATCGGCTCGATAACCTTAATTTTAAAAGGTTCGATAAATGGAATATTCATTCTTTGCGCTCTCCTCAACTACGACAAGTTAATCTTGATATTGAGCTTCTTGGTAATGGGGAAAGACTCAAGCCCGACCTGGCCGATCTTCATCCCGGGCTTCCAGCCATCCACCATGAGGGTTACCGAGTTTTCCTTTGCCTTCAGCCACGGCTCAGGAATATAATATTTTTCCTGCGGCCCCTCGCTCCGATAACGTCCTAAGAAATGGCCATTAATATATAGATTCACTTTCTTTTCGAAGCCGCGGATCACGAGTCCCATGGGCATGACCCAATCCTTGGGCAAATCCAGATCAAATCTTGTACGCATCCAGTGGATTCCATGGATCTCCTGGCTGCCGATTTCTGTCGCTGGGACTTGCTCTTCCCAAGAAGAATCATCAAAACCTGCATCTGGGTAGTTGTAAAGCTCCCCGTTCAGTCCTTTCAGATATTCCCAGTCTCCATCGACGAGATTATCAGAGGCCACCAGTTGCATTTTCTGATGCAATCCCCCCTGGCCGTGCCATTTGACCAGTACCAGGATGGCAATCGTGTTTTCCTTTCCGCGATCGATGAAATCAGTGATATCCACACTAAAGGGTTCTCCAGCGATCCGGAACCAATTCAGCCACTTCACAAATTTGCCATTGACATATAACCAGCATTCGTCGCGACATTCCCCAAAGTCCAGACGGACCTGTTTTTCCGCCAACGAATCGGGCAATTTCACCTTGGTGCGGTACCAGTGGTAGTCCTTTCCACGCCAGGTTCCATGGATGCGGCTGTCCCAGTTCTTTTTCACCAGGACATCTTTCCACTCGCTATCGTCAAAATCCGGCATGGCTTCCGGCTGGGAACAATCTAAATTCCAGGGTTCTTCATAGGTTTCTACAGCAAAACGCTTCCAATGAATCAGATCCAGGGTGAGCTCAGCCGCGCTGATGACCACAGGGCCAACAATGCCTGTTTCTTCAGCGAAGCCGTGTTCCCAGTGGCCCCAATCTTCCACGACCAGAACCAGCTCATTGATCTCTCCGAAGCGGACGGCATGGGTTACATCGCAGGTGAGATTGTTCCTCGAGGCATCAATAAACTGCCCATTTAAGAAGACACTGGCCTCATCCCAAAATCTCGTCAATTTTATAGTGAGAGGCACCACCTCCTTCGGACCGATAAAGGTGGTGCGATAGTAATAATAACCACCTTCATACTCCCCATGCTTTTCTACACCCAGCCATTTCTGATAAGGTTTCCATTTTCGATCTGCGGCGGGAGGGATCGTTTCCTTGTTACACCGCCAGCCGGTCACCAATTCTTTTGAGAAGGCATTCTTTGCGCCCACGGTGAAATCAATGGAGGCAATTTTTTTATCGGCATCGAATTTAACCTCCACCTTTTTATCGTCCACATAGGCAGATATCGGTTTCTCCATGACTGGGAACTGCATGAAAATTGAGCTATCGGGTCTCGATTCTGCCAGCAGCTCAAGACTGTTTTCATCATGCGCATCCTCACGCAGAAGATAGAGATTTGAGACCAGAGGCATGGAGCCATTGTCCCAACCGCAATCCCAGGTACGCCCTGCGGTATATTTATCCACAAAAACGATATGGACATCTTTGGATCGATTCAAAACTCGGACCACCTGCGGTTTGGAACTAATTTCAGCGGAGATGATGGTCCAACCCCTGGCCATCGTATGAGTGCAATCGCCTGTAAGGTCTAACTTACCGTCAAATGCCAATTCCACCTTTTGATGTTTATCACCCGATACGATGAGGGATATCGAGTGATCATTTTCCAGCAAGGCGAACAATTCTGCGGTCGAGTAAACCAATGGCGGTAGTTCTTTATGCAGCCGGACATTCACAGGGAGGATTGCCATGGTTTGACCATTGAGATGGTATGATCCTTCCAATGGGAATTCGAGTGTCCCATAACCAGGGACATTAGGAATGGTGAAATGTAAATCCGCGGACTTACCCGAGAGACTGCGCGGGCATACATAAACGCTCTTCTCACCTTTGCGAGCAAAAATACTGATCTGGCCCTCCGGCGTCTGGCTCAAGGATGCATCAACATTCGAATTGACAAGATCGGCCCCCAAAGTCTTCAACATACCCCCGAAACGACGGACATTGTAGAAAGAATCGTTTAACCCACCCCAGTCGTGAATAGGGGCTATCCAATCACGGTCTGTGGTGCAATTACGCGAACCCCAATAACCATAATTCATGCCTCCGGCCACCATATACATGTTGATTGCATTAACTCCCTCTGCCATTACGGATTTCAAAAGAACTTCGATCCATTCTGGAGGAACGTCACCGAGCCACTTGCTGGGCGCGCAAGAACCGAATTCCGTATACCAGCCCGTCTCAAATTCCGTATGCATAGCTGGCTTATCCGGTTGAGAGTCCAATAATTTGCGTATTTTCCCTTCCATGCCGTCAGGAATAAACATATACGGCGAATTGGGCTGCCAGGGCAAAGGATAATCATCCAAAGTGTCGATAATTTCCGTGCCTCGGTTTTTCGGATTTTCATTAGAAATCACCGGGCAACTGATTCCATCATCTCTAACCATTTTTAATAACTCGAGAGCATATCTCGTATCACACCACCAATCTTCATTCTCAATTTGGTAAATCACTATGTTGCCATCATGGTTTCTCAAGCGGGGCGCCAGAATCTTATTGATATGGTCGTACCATCTGGCAACATACTTCAGGAACTTTGGGTTCATCGTCCGGAAATAATGAGTGTCATTTTGAATCCATTGGGGAACGGATCCCGTATCCCATTCTGCACAAATATATGGGCCCGGGCGGGCAATATACATGAGTTTGTTATCTTTGATTTTATCCACGAACAAACCCACATCGCGATCCTCTTTAAAATCAAATTTGCCCGATTGTCTTTCATGCCAATTCCATGGGATATAGCTGGCTACGGTGTTCACCAACATTCGCCTGCATTTCAATAAGCGATCATCCCATAATTCATGCGGGGTTCGGAAGTAATGAAATTCTCCAGAGAAAATATAGGTGGGTTGGCGGTCGATCAGAAATTTCTTTCCTTCATATGTCGAATCGAACTTGTGGTTATTGCTCACTTGACTCTCCTTGATCATCGGATGTTCTTCATGATATTTACTGCACCTTACTTGGATTGGCGATGCAACCAACCGTAGCGGAGGGCCTCGTCCAAAAATGCCTGAATGTTCTCCAGGGGTGTATCTTCCACAATACCGTTGCCCGCGGCAATACACATGCCCCCCTCCGGGCCATCAAAAATATCCATCAGGTGTCGTACCTCAGCGCGGACCCCCTCCGGATCCTTTTCCTGTAATACGTGCTGCACATCCAGTCCTGCCAGGAATGTCAGGCGATCGCCGAACTCATGGGCGACTGCTGCCTCGTCCATGGTGCCCTTCTGCACAGGATGAAAAACATTCACACCCACTTCGGCCAGGTCGCCCAGAATACTCGTGTTGTTACCACAACTGTGCAGCCACCAGTGAACCTTTTGCTCTCGGAGAAATACGCCGATCCGGGCGTAGTATGGCTTGAGGAATTCCCGAAACATGTTGGGTCGCATAAAGAGCTGTCTCTGGTGCCCTAAATCGTCGCTCGTCCAAAAACCGTCCGGGCTGAACTCGCGGATGGCCCTCTGCAGGTAGCCCAGGTAGAGCCGGCAAAGTGCCTCCTGAAGACGATGAACCTGCTTGGGAAATAAGTAATAATCCGTGAGGAGGTTCTCCATGCCTCGGATCTCCCAGGGACGCTCAAAGAACAGCCTCCACCAGCCAAAGATCAGGTAGAGATCCTGATCATGGGCTTGTTCTGCAATTGCATGCAAGGATTCAAACTGGGGATCGGTGTTGGGGTCAGGCAATTTGTCGATGAACTCGTCAAGCTTTCCCCAATCATCAATCACGTAATTAGAGTCATAGGCTCCGCTGGTGTCCAGATCCCAGGATAGCCCCATGCCCTGGTAGTTGACCGGAACGATCCACAAGAAGACTGCATCCTCAGGGTAACGATCAAAGACTTCTAATCGTTTCCTATATTGTTTTACCAAGCCTTCGCTCCACCATTTGGCTTGTATGATCGGGACGCGCAGCGGACCCTGCCGCTCGATGGCTTTGATCACTTCCGTTCGCGGCAGTGGTGAGTAACTGGTGTCAATGGAAGACATATCGAGTCACTCCCGCTGTACGACCAAAATAGAACGGTAAATAGAAAAAAACATGCCCACACCTTAAGAAGCTTTCTGTCCGGACTTTCGATGACATGGTTTTCATCTCGTTAGAACGAAAAATGGTGTTGCAATACCAGACTCAGCGCGCCAAGCTGTTTGATATTTTCCGGGACACCGGAATAAACGATTTTTGTCTTGCTCAAGGTCATGGGCAGAAACATCCGGTCGAGCGCGCCCAAGATGTGATTCATCAATAGCTGGCCCCCCTTTCGATAGGGACCATTAATCACGACTAGCGGGAGATCGATGGTTAGCAGGATATTCCCGATCATCAGCCCCATCCATTCTCCGAGATCCGCCACGGCCTTGACCGCGGCCTCATCTCCCAAGTTGGCATAATAAAAAACGTGCTCCACCATTAATTCATTCCCCGGAGCGGCAAAAGCCTTTAAACGGCTTTGAGGATAGGTTTGTAATAATTCCCGGGTATGTTTCAGGAATGACCAGACCGCTAGATAGCTGTTCAATTTAATAGGTTGGTCGCCATTCATGCTGTCCTGAATATGTAATCGCGTATGGCCAATTTCGCCTGCCACGTTATTGGCACCTCTCCACAAGTTTCCGCCAATATAGATGGCACTACCGGTACCGGTGCCCTCGCCCATGGAAACAGAAACAAAATCGCTGACATCCATCGCCGCACCGAACCAGTGTTCCGCTACCGCCATCAACCGATTTTCGTTTTCAACAAATACAACCGTATTGAAAGTCGCCTCCAGCGGCTCGCGAATATGAATGCCGTTCCATAAAGGCAGACCAGGGGAATTGATCACCACGCCATTTTCATAATCGATCACTCCGGGGATGCTGATCCCGATCCCGAGTAAACGAGAATAGGCAATGGAACAACTCGTCAGCAAGTTGTCAAAACCCGAGAGGATGGATTGAATGGCCCGATCTGGGAGGGTATCAGGCGTCAATTCGGCCCTGAACCGATCCAGAAAGGTTCCCTTGCAATCGCTGATAGCGCCTTCTATATAGTTTTCTTGAATATCACAAACCAGAATATATCCGGCGTTTGGATTAAATCGATACAACTCAGCCTTTTTCCCTGCACTGAGCGATCCACTATTTTCACCGGTTGATTCCAACAACCCTTGCTCGCTGAGAACCTGGACTATTTTTGAAATCGTTGGCTTGCTCAGCCCCGTCTTTCTCGACAAGTCTGCCCGGGAGAGAGGACTCGCAAACCACATCAGGCGAATTACGTTTAAAGTATTGATCTCATTCAACAGGGAAGGAACCGCCTGTCTCTGAATTCTCGGTATGGTGATATTCATTTGAATGCTCCCACGGTCATTGCCCGGTTCAATTTATCCTGCATGAAAATGTAAAATACGATCATCGGCAAGGTGGCAATCACCATCCCTGCCGCCAGCAGCGGCCATTGAGTGGTGAACTCGCCGATAAAATCGTAAAGCCCAATGGGGAGTGTTTTCAAGTTTGGATCGTTGATGAAAGACAGGGCGAATAAGTACTCATTCCATATTCCCACAAAGGAAAAAACAGCCACCACGGACAAGGCCGGCAAGGAAATCGGAAGAACAATCTTCCAAAAACTCGTGTAGCGATCGCATCCATCCAGGATTGCCGCTTCCTCCAATTCCTTCGGGATAGTCAGCATAAATGAACGAATGACCATGATGCCGAATGGGAGCGAGAAAGCCACATCCGGACCAATGAGCGCCAGATAGGAATTGGAAATCCCGAGCTTCAAGTTCACGATAAAGAGCGGGACGAGAGCAATCTGCAGCGGAATACCCAGCCCGAGTAAAACAACATTAAAGAGGATATCGCGGAGCGGAAATTTCAAGCGTGCGAAAGCGTAAGCGGCCATCGAGGAGATTAAAAGGATCAGGAAAACAGAAGAACCAGATACAATGACACTGTTCAAAAAGTAACGGGGGATACTTGATTTGAACAAAACGGTAACATAATTGCTCCAATTGAAGGTAGACGGCAGACCCCAAGGGTTACTAATAACATCTGAATTCGTACGGAACGAGGTGGATATCACCCATAGAATGGGATATATGGAAACAGCCAGCCAAAGTAAAAGCATGATATACAGTGGGCTCTGCTTGATGTTTTTGATCACTCTTTCCATAACATCTCTTTTCTCCGGAACTCACCGTCAGTATTCAACAACATTCCTCTCAAACAGGCGCATCTGAAAAATACTGATCGATAGCGCAATGACCAGCATGATCACGACAATTGCGCTGGCATAGCCCGCGTGGTGGTCCACGAAGGCTTCCTTGAACATATAGGTTCCCAGAATCTCGGTAGCTCGCACGGGCCCCCCCCGGGTCATAATCCACACCATGCCAAAATCATTGACAGAGTAAATGAGAGCCATGGTTACCGTTGTGGCGATGATCGACCGCATCATGGGAATAATGATATGGATCGCACCGGTAATCAAGTTTGCGCCGTCCATGGTGAGGGCATCCCAGATATCCCCGGGTATGCCTTCTATACCGGCCATATAGACAACGATGTAGTATCCTGTCCTCATCCAGACGCTGACAATCAGCAGGGAAAATAATGCGGTGTGCTGATCCCCCAACCATGACTGCGACAGACCACCCAATCCGACAACCCCTAAAAATGAGTTCAAGATTCCGTACTGGGGGTTAAAAAATAAACCCCAGATCGTCCCGATCACGACAATGTTCAATACCACCGGAATGAAATAAATGGTTCTAAATACTTTTTTATAGCGGATGCTCCCCTTGGATAGGAGTAATGCAATTAGGAACGAAAAGGGTAAGATGACAAAAATTCCGACAACCAGAAAAATAAGGTTATGCAGGATTGCCTTCAGGACTACATCGTCTTGAAAGGCAGAGACGAAATTTTGTAATCCGATAAAGGTCTTCTTATCCGAAAGACCGCTCCAATTGTAGAGGGCATAACGCAGCGTGGAATAAATCGGGTAGATAACATATACGCCAAAAAATAACCCGGCGGGTATTAGAAAAAGGATCGCGGCCCGGGAATCCGAAGATCTCCTCCCGGTCGATTTCCTGGCTGGTAATCGAACCTCCTTTATTGCGCTGCTCAAAATTGCATCCTCCAGAGACAGATTGGCCGATAAGGGCGGAAGGCTACGGTTTGCCAACTATCTTTGAAAATGGGACATCGTTGCATACCTGATAAAGATCGATTGGGAATTTTCGGTTTGAACTCTGCTAAAGGAAGTATTGTGCAAACATGGTCGAGGAGCATGTCGCAAAGTTTAGATCCCGGCAAAAACCCTGATCAGGATTTCCAGTTTTTCACCGATTGGATCATCCAGCCGATGTTTGCACAATACTTATGAGACTACTACGCCATTATTTTGAATATTCTTTTACTGCAGCTGCCTCCCATGCATCCATCGCAGCTTGTGGAGCCGCAGAGCCATCCATGATTTGCTGTATGGATTGAAAAACTGCAGCCGAAGTGTCTGGCAGAAGCGCATAATTCAAGAAGGGGATTAACACGGAGGCGTTATTGATATCAGAATAGATCCTCCATGTCATCGGATCTGTGTTGGCTTGGCTGATCGTGTTTTTTACAGACATGACCCAGCCTGCTTCCTGGCTGAGCGTTGACATGTTCTGTTGGCTCGTCCAAAATCTCAAGAAATCTGCCATTTGATCCTGATTCTTCGATTTGGCAGATATGGCCCACGCTCCTCCGATGCTGCTCACGAGGCCGGTAGCATCTCCTCCTGTTGAGGGGAAATTGAAGTAATCCAATTTAAACCCCTTCGGTGCGGATCCGCTGGCGATGCCTGGCATTACGTTCAGGAAAACAGCCATGGCAGCTTTGCCACTAAAGAACTGGGTTAACATATCGCCGAATGCCAGGCCATTGACACCCTTGGGGAAATATCCCTGCGTACTCATTGCCTGTAGTTTGGTGGCTGCGTCGACAAATACGGGGTCGTTAAATTTTGCTTTTCCATCTCTGGAGGCAGCATCGAGATAATTTTGATAGCCACCATTGCGGATGAGCAGGTATTCATAAATCAGGGGTGCTTCCCAGGCTTCCTGGTTGCCCAGTGCAAACGGGGTGATACCTTTTGCCTTGAGCGCCGTGGCGACGCTATCGAGCTCCGCCCACGTGGTGGGGACGGCAAGATTATTTTGGGTAAACAGATTGACGTTGTACCAGATTTGAACGGAACGGATCCCGCCAGGCAGACAATACGTTTTACCACTGTACGTGCATACATCCATGGCACTCTTCAGGAAGCTATCGCCCCAACCACCCACTGACAAATACGGATCGAGAGGGATGGCGATACCCTCATTCACATAGGGCTGAAACCAGCTCCCGGGCCTGGCCATAAAACCGTCGGGCGTCGTTCCACTGGCAACCGCGGTCTGGAATTTGGCGTCATATTCCTGATCCGGGATCGCGACCGCATTCACGGTTACATTCGGATGCGAGGTTTCATAAGCCGCCACGATGTCCTGCGACCACGCATAGGCCTGCGGATTGTTTTTCTGATCCCATTCATACCAGAAAGTCAGGGTAATTTTGGGTAGCGCGGTAGGAGCTACGGTGGGTGCAACCGTTGCGACGGCAGTGGGAGCAGCTGGTGGAATATTGACGGGAGTAGGGGTTTGAGCGGCTGGAGCACACGACGATAAAAGAAATGCAACCAATATAAGTACACTTATTGGCAGGTACAGCATTCTCGTTTTCATTTTTCTCCTTGGTTTGATTGTTGACAATATTGAAAATAGTTTGATCTAGCGAGTATCGTAATTTATCGTATGGCTGCCTCCATTTGCGAAATGTGATTGGGATTGATCAAGGGGGATGGTTAGTTAGTAAAGTTTACTAACTAATATTATATCATAAATAGAACAAACTGGTGCCTCAAGCAAAGTCGTTTCGCGAGGCGCTATTTTAAATTATTGAACGTGGTCCTGGTGAGCTCCAGTATGCTGATCCCCTACCTGATGCTGGTCTTACAGACCACCCTCAAGACCATGCAGACCGTCGACATGCAGAAGCTGGATGCCTATTTGCAGGCCGTACAAAACAGCTTCCAGGCCATGCAGAACGAACTCGATGGGAGATTTGCCAAGGCGCTCACCATGCTCGCCGTTTGGGGTGTAGCGCTGGCGGTGGCGACGTTGGGCTACTATTACCGGCGGCGCGGCCCGTGCAAGGGGTGTGGTCGTGGCGCATTGTTCCAACTCACTCAAGAACGAGCCAAAAGTGTTGTTTGAAAGGGCGCGAGATGGTAAGCGAAGGGCAATGCTAGGGTATCTCCTGGGAGAACAGCACTGGTAAGCCCTGTTCCTGTTGATACCGTGCAACCAGGTGCTGC
>Ga0209039_10003519_pt1 | contig 12174 bp, 7 predicted proteins | sample BogFormECP12_OM1_FD_188238 | JGI IMG/M metagenome (GOLD analysis project Ga0209039, IMG submission 188238) | Bog forest soil microbial communities from Calvert Island, British Columbia, Canada - ECP12_OM1 (SPAdes) (version 2) | ecosystem: Environmental > Aquatic > Freshwater > Wetlands > Bog ...
AGCCGATTAAGTTGCGCAGGCTGCAATCGTTGGATCAGCTCCCGCGTGGGCCACACTTTCGGCACGTCGGCTAGGCGTTCTAGGAGTGGCCCTTCGCCCAATGCAGGGCCAATGATCCAGGTCGGCACGTTGAGGTGGTTATACTGCGGGTACATCTTGCGGGCATAAAAGCCGATGAATATACTCTTCAAGTTCGACCTTGACCGGCTTGACGTGCCAGACTCCCTCGGCGTATTCCCGGATCGCACGGTCAGACGAAAATTTGCCCGTTCGGGCCGTATTGAGAATAGACATCCGCACCCAGTTTTCTGTCTTCTGATAAGCCTTGCTGACCTGGTCTTGGCAATCTACGTACGACTGATAGTCTGCGAACAGCATGTACGGGTCATATTTTAGCAGAGCGTCTAGGAGTGGTTTAAACAAGTTAGTGTCGCCGTGGGAAAAGTGGCCGGCCTGAATCAGATCAATCGCTTCCCGCAGATGCTGGTTAGAATTGTAGTAATCCCACGGATGATATCCGGCGGCCCGCTTTTCTCGAACTTCTTCAGCAGTCAATCCAAACAAAAAAAAGTTCTCTTCGCCAACTTCCTGGCGGATTTCAATGTTGGCGCCGTCCAATGTCCCAATCGTCAACGCGCCGTTTAGGGCAAACTTCATATTGCTTGTCCCAGATGCTTCGTAGCCGGCCGTGGAAATTTGTTCGGACAAGTCTGCCGCGGGATAGATCCATTGAGCCTGTTTAACGTTGTAGTTGGGCAAAAACACTACCTTGAGGAGATCGCGTACGTCTGGATCTTTATTCAACACTTCCGCTACAGAGTTAATCAATTTGATGATCAGCTTGGCGATGAAATAGCCCGGGGCGGCTTTGCCGCCAAAGATAAACGTGCGTGGCACAATCTCAATATCGCGGTTCTGTTTGATGCGATTATACAGCGTGATGATATGCAGCACATTCAAATGTTGCCGCTTATATTCGTGCAAGCGTTTCACCTGAATATCAAAGATGGTTTCCGGATTGACCACGATGCTCGTCTGTTTTTGAATGTAGGCAGCTAATTCTCGCTTATTGGCCTGCTTTATCTTTCGGAATTCACTCCGGAATCCGGCGTCTTCAACAAATGGCTCCAGCTTTCGAAGATCATGCAACTGTTTGATCCAGGTGTCTCCGATTTTGCTGCTGACCAGGCCTGAGAGTTGGGGATTACTCGCTACGACGAATCGGCGCGGCGTAACGCCATTGGTGACGTTGAGAAATTTGTGCGGCCAAAGTTCAAAGAAGTCGTGGAGCGTTGTCTCCTGAAGAAGCTTGGAATGCAGTTCGGCCACTCCATTGATGGCATGGCTGCCGACTGTGGCAAGATAAGCCATCCGGACATACCTTTCACCGCTTTCATCAATCAGCGACATCCGGGCGACCCGCGACGTATCATTAGGATACTTAAGGCGGACCTCGTCCAGGAAACGACGGTTGATTTCGTAGATAATCTCCAAATGCCGGGGTAGGAGGCTGCCGAACAGGCTGATCGGCCACCTCTCCAGAGCTTCCGGCAGCAACGTGTGGTTGGTGTACGCGAACGTCTTCTCAGTTATCTCCCAAGCCGCATCCCAGGCAATCTGATGCTCGTCCACGAGCAATCGCATGAGTTCGGCAACCCCAATCGATGGGTGAGTATCATTGAGCTGTACGGCAAATGCTTCGTGGAACTTGTCTAAGCTCTTTCCTCTGCGCAAGTGGATTCGGATCATGTCTTGCAGAGAACAGGAAACAAAGAAATATTGTTGCTCCAGCCGTAATTGCTTCCCTTGCGGGGGTTCATCATTAGGATAGAGAACTTTGGTGATGTTTTCTGTCACTAGCTTGTCGTGGACGGCACCGTAGTAGTCACCCACGTTAAACTCCTGAAAGTCGAAGGATTCAGGTGCTTCCGCTTTCCAAAGGCGCAGGGTATTGGCCGTGTTGACCTTGTATCCAAGGATAGGCATATCGTGCGGTATACCCCTGACTACTTGCGCAGGAATCCAGCGCACCCGATAGCGGCCTTGATCGTCGTTGTAAGCCTCTGTGTGACCCCCAAAATCGACATCAACGGCTCCATCTGGGCGACGTATTTCCCAGGGGTCGCCCAGGCGCAGCCATTGGTCCGCAATTTCGACCTGCCAGCCATTCTGAATCTCCTGAGTGAAGATGCCGAATTCGTACCGGATGCCATAGCCGACTGCCGGAACCTCTAGGGTTGACAGCGAATCCATGTAGCAGGCTGCCAACCGACCCAACCCCCCATTGCCCAAGCCCGGCTCGGCTTCTTGTTCGAGCAATTCTTTCAGGTCCAGTCCAGATTCTTCCATAGCCTGGCGGACTTGATCGTAGATACCAAGATTAATCAGGCTGTTTCCGAGCCGCGGACCCAACAGAAACTCCGCGGACAAATAACAGACTAGTTTTAGTTCGTGTTCCGTTTCTTTCAGGTAGGTTTCAATCGTATTGATCCAGCGGTGCAACAAGCGGTCGCGCACGGTGTACGCTAGCGCCATGTAAAGATCATTTTTCGTGGCGATCGCCGGAAACTTGCCTTGAACGTAGAAAAGGTTCTCGGCACAAGCTCTTCTGAGCACTGGAACACTTAACCCGGTGCGATCATCCTCGACCGCTAGTAATGATGTTTTTGCGGATGCATCCATATTGATTATTGATGAGTGAAACGAACGATGTTCTGTTGTGATGGCTGGTGTCTCAAAGTTACTACTCTGACCAAACCCAGTCACGGGCTTCCCGGCAAGTCGTCGAAGTGCTCTTGAACGTATTGGCGATGTTTGGTCAAAATTTCTTCTCCTTTGCCAATTAGCTTTGCCGCATTGACGATATTCGGTGCGTACCGAATCGCATCCATGCAGAGGTGGACGCGGCTCATTTTGTTTAGCACAACCATGTCGAATGGTGTGGTCGTGGTGCCTTCCTCGATATAGCCTCGTGCGTGGAACCGATCGGGCTCGGGCCGCCCGTGCAAAAGGCCGTGGACTACGGCAGGGTAGCCGTGGAACGCGAATATGACGGGCTTGTTATAAGTGAACAGACTAATGAAGGTTTCTTGAGGCCCCCCATCCACCACCTTCGGGCCCGTCCAACCTTTCGGTGTTCGCAAAACGATCGCCGGCCACACCGGCCTTTCCTTGAATCCATGCCGGCGCGCGTCTGTTTGGATCTCCCGAATTCTCAAGACGGCTGCTTCGAGCGTGGCAGCAAAGTCTTGATGGACTTTAGTCGGATCGCTGCCTTCGACAAAGAAAGCCTCATAACCGTGTCCGTCGAGAAAGTCATGGATGTGTTCGTCGGTCTCCCGTCCCCAGATCGTTGGACCGGAAATTTTGGAACCGTTAAGAGCGTGTTTAAAAAGTCTCATGCCTGAGCGAGGCGGTTGAGCATAAGGCGTGTTGCGGCGATTTCGATGAGTGTTTCAGAGCTCTGCACGCTGTACTCGTAATCCTTGCTCAATCGTCGATTGCGGCCAAGCCAAGCGAAGCTGCGCTCCACAATCCATGTGAGACCTATGATCTTAAACGCGCGCTGCCGGCGTTTGACGATCTGCAGGCTTCAAAGGGTAAAACCCCTCAAGCCGAATGTCCAACTTCCAATCGGCCGTAAAGTCGTATTCATACCGGAAACGCTCGCCGCAATGCAGACAGAAACAGGATAGCGGCACACGCCGAGCATCTTCCCGGAAGACGATGCCGCCAAGACACGGAACCCCGTAAGCCTTACCATGAATCAGGAAGCAGTGTAGGTGTTCACCGCTCCAATCGAAGGCATTCAGAAGGATTTCATGGAGTTGGGCCAGACTGGTTTCACTGATTACGAGCAGTCGCCGCCACACCAACGGACTCACGCCGCAGAGCACAACGCGAAGTTGATAAATTACAGGGGACGATACCGACGCTTCAGGCATGCCGCACTTTACCCACGTCCACACGTACGGTCTTCAGCCTGACCCCCCGGAATCTCCCGCTCTCCAGTTAGATAAGTTTCCGCATATAATTCTGCCCTTAATTGAAGAGAACAAGAGTGAAGCCGATCGCCAGGGGAGCTACCTCGTTCCGGTTGAACGCGCTTTGCAAGAATTTCAGGAAGGAAAGATTAGCCCGACTGGTCGTGCTACCATTTCGGTGCCAAATTTCGCAGCCATTGTCTCATTTCTCCAAATGAGCGACATGGTCGCGATCGCACCACGCCGGCTGGCGTTGTGGGCTGCGGCCAACGCCCCGCTTTTCTTGCTGGATCCGCTTTACCCGGCGGTTGCCGTAGAGATCGAGATGGTTTGGGACAGACCTCGGATGAAGACCATACTATCCGTTCGCTATTAAATGAACTGGTCGCGTCGGTCGGAAATTTGCAATGATGCCGGCTCCGATTACTTCTTTTTCCTCCGAATTTGTGCCACAATCCCGGCCACACACTTGAGTCACAGCGGCTTCAGGACACGAGCGCGCCGTAGCAAAGCGAAGGCGGGCCCTCGGCTGTTATGTTCGACCATTTCATGGTCGCGAATCGTGAAACCGCTTATTCACACGAATATACATCTGGATTTCCGGCGGGTTTTCGCCCACGTGAAGATTTCGCGCCTGATCGATCAGCTGTTTTTCGTCTTTTGTGATCCGCTCACACAGAAGCAGGTACTGGGACCAGGATGGCATCATGATCTGGACATGGAAACGGTTGCGCCGGGTAGGATCGGCAAACAGCTGCCAGCTGTACGCTCCATTCCGCAAATAAATCAGTCGCAGTTCGTTCACAAACGCGTCGAGCTCGGGCCCTCGACTCTCGTCCAGCTGGACATCGATCGTAATCAGCACCGGCCCGTCGGCCGGCCGCGGGACATGAATGAAATTGAGCGAGAAGGGAGCGATGGGCCCGGACTCGATGTTGAGCTCTTTGGTAAAATCAATTGATAACGGGACAGAGAACAATTGAACTGTCAGCAACAAAACCAGGATGACCGCGGCGACTGCTATCAACACGGTAGCGGCGCCCCAGGTCTGGGCGCCGGCCCCATAGATGATTCCGCCGAGCGCTATTGCTCCTTGAGAAAACATAATGACCGTGGCATTCATCCGGCCACGAGCCCAGGCGGGCATGGCACGCTGCCCGGCCAGCCAGAGCTCGTTAGCAGTGGAGGTCCAAGCCACGCCGGTCAGGACCGCGATCAGTGGCAGCAGCTGGGTTTGGCGCACAAAAGCCAGCAACACCATGACTAGCACAAAGAGGTACGCGGCCATTTTTGTTAACGTGTCGGGCAAATAACGGGCACGGCCCCAGGGAAGAATAAATGCTGCCGTGATCACGGATCCGGCGCCCATGCTGGTGTACAACAGTCCAAGCTCAGCCGCGCCGATGTGCAATTCGTTCAAGGCGACGACCGGTAACAGCGCTGGGATCGCTGCCACCAGCAGAGAGAACAAGATCTGCCGCACCAAGATGACTTGCATCCCGGGTGCAAAGCGGACGTAGCGGACCGCCGTAGCAAACGATTGAAAGAAGTTCTCCATCACAGATTGAGACTGCGCCTTCGGTTCGCGCCACTGCAACAGAGCGAGATTAAACAACAGAAATGCCGCGCTGTTTGCTGCAAAAATGGTGTTTGTCCCGATTAACGGTATCAGCGCCCCGCCGAGGGCCGACCCGATCATCCCGGAGAGATCAAGCTGCAGTCCATTCAATACCGTTGCGGAAGGAAGCTCTTCGCTGGAAACGATGTCCGTCAGCAGGGAGCAAAACGCCGGTGCGTTGAAGGCAAAACCCGCTCCGATTAAAAATACAAAGAGCAGGATGAGGTAGCTGCTGAGGAGATGCAACCAACCAAGAACCGCGAGACCTGCGGCTGCAACTGCTAACCAGACGTGCATGATTGCTACCAACCTCGCGCGGTCCACCAGATCGGCGACAGCGCCGGCGGGAAGAGTAAATAGGAAAAATGGGAGCGACGTAAATGTCGACATCATGGATAAGAACAGAGCCGAGTGGCTAAGCTCGTTCATCGCCCATGTCGCCGCCGTGCCGTGAGCCGAGGCACAGGTTCCCGAAATAAGTGATGCGAACCAAATCGCCCGAAAGCTGCGGTTTCGTAAGGCAATCCAGCTCGAGCTCGTAGCACTTTTAACCATCGCCTGCCGATTGACGTTTAGATTAACCCCGATACCGAAGCTTCCAGTCCACGAATTAAGTGCAGTAAACGACCATAGTCTACGATTTAAGTACAGGGAGACCGGGAAAAACCGGGGGCTACGCCGCCTTCGCATCGCATGTTTCGTCTATTCCTGGGTACCAACGCGACAGCGTGGAGCGCCAGTCCTCGTTCAAAACGCGGGTCCGTACTTGCAGTAAAAGGTGAGCGCTGCGGCCGGTCCACCGCATCTGCTGTTTCTTAACAAATCGCTTGCTCAGAACTTGATTGATGGCTGACTCAACGAAGGCTGTCGAGATGGTCTCTCCGTGCCGGGTAACGATCGCCGTAGTTCGGAATCTGGGCCTGAGCGGCGAAGGGCTTTCCGAGCGACAGCTCAATGACTTTGCCATGAATAGCATTCGTTTGATGCTGGCCGACGTCGGGAGCGAACGTTGTTTACCGTCCTCGCCAGACCGCTTCGATACAGTCGATGTTGCTGGCGGAAGTAGGCTATTGTTTCTAATGTCAAGCCGATATTTGCTCGCAACGCTGCTTTGCGGCGCGCTCTCAGGGTGCGGCGTCCGCACTCCCGCAAAATCGCCGGTCAAAGTAGAAGTGCTGCGCGTCGAGCTGACCGAGGCAGCGAAGACAATGACTTTAACTGGGGAGATACGCGCGCAGGTGGAGTCTGATCTCGGTTTCCGCACCGACGGTCGGATTACGGAACGGCTGGTGGGTGTCGGCGATCACGTCTCTTCCGGCCAGATACTCGCGAAGCTCGATCCACAAGAGCAGCAAGCCACGGTCGACGCAGCGGAATCCGATGTTCGCGCGGAGGAGGCAAAACTTCGCAATGAGACCTCTAACTTGGACCGAGAGAAACTTCTGCTTTCTCGCAAAACGGTCCCGCAATCGGAGTATGATCGCGCGGAGGAGTCGTTCCGCACGGCGCAAAGCTCGCTCGAGGCCGCAAAAGCTAAGCTTGCGACAGCGCGTGACGCTTTAGGGCAAACAGAACTTCGCGCCGGCAATGCTGGAACGATCACCGCGCGAAACGCGGAGATCGGTCAGGTGATATCGGCCGGGCAACGCGTCTTCGTTCTGGCCCATGACGGTCCGCGCGATGCCGTCTTTAACGTGAATGAATCGGTGTTCGGCCAGCAGCCCATCGATCGAAACGTTCCGATTGAGATCAAACTCGTCACTGATCCGAGCATCCATACGACCGGCAAGGTGCGCGAGATTACACCGACCCTAAGTGGCGCGGGTGGAACGCTGGCGATCAAAGTCGGGCTGGATGAGTCGCCTCCAGCCATGACGCTGGGAGCGGCGGTCTTTGGTGAAGGGCCGCGGCCGCTGGACTCGCAAGAGGCGATCACGCTTCCTCCAGGTTCATTAGCATCAGCGGCGGGGCAGCCAAGTGTGTGGATCGTGGACCCCGCTACGAGCGCGGTATCTGCGCGGCCGATCACGATCGCGCGATATGAAACTGACGGGGTCATTGTCGCGGCGGGGCTTCGACCGGGCGACCTCGTTGTCACGCGCAACGCGCAGAAGATGAGTCCAAACCAGACGGTCGCCATCGCGGAGGAGCACCAGCCATGAAGACATTATGGATTCTCTTGTTAGCCGCGGCCGCCGGACTTACGGCATGCCACCGGCGTGCCGCCGCACCCGCGCCGCCCATTCGGCCGGTGCTCAGCATCGTTGTCGCGCCGGAAGCGGCAGGAGGAGCGGCCTTCGCCGGAACGGTGGACGCCCGTTACGAATCCATCCTGGGTTTTCGAGTGCTCGGCCGGATGATCGCTCGCGACGTGAACGTGGGTGACAACGTCAAGCAAGGCTCGCGACTCGCCGCGCTCGATCCCACTCCTTTCCAACTCGCGTTGCGGAATGCGGAGGCCGACCTGGCAAAGGCAGACGCTCATCTGCAGGAGGCGAAATTGAATGCGGTGCGGCAGCGCCAGTTATTCCAGCGAGGAGTGAACGCGGAAGCGGAATTCGAGGCGGCGCAACATGAGTTCGACAGCGCCGAGGCGTCCAAAGAAGCGGCGCAGGCGAATGTGCGCATAGCGCAGGAGAAGCTCGGCTACACAGAGCTGCGTGCCGAGTTCGACGGCGTGGTGGCCGCGACCAAAGCCGAAGTCGGCCAGGTGGTTCAGCCTGGGCAGGAGGTGGTGCATGTTGTTCGCCCGGAGGAGCGGGAGGCTGTTGTCGATGTGCCGGATAATATCGCGGCAAACCTTCGTCCGGGGATCGGCTTCATCGTGACCTCGGAAGCGGAACCCGCCACGCGAGTCAAGGGACTGGTGCGAGAGATCGCGCCCCAGGCGGACCTGGCGACGCGCACGCGACGCGTCAAGATCACGCTGGTCGATCCACCGCTGAGTTTGCGGCTGGGAACCATCGTGAAGGCGGTGGCAGGGATGGATGCCGGCGCGGAGATCGAGCTGCCTTCGTCCGCACTCCTGGAGCGCGATGGCAAGACGTTCGTGTGGGTGGTTGATGCCGCCACCAGGAAAGTGTCGATGCGGGAAGTAAAGATTGGCGCACGCGACGCAGATTCGTTCCGGGTCGCGGAAGGACTCGCGGCCGGCACTCGCGTCGTCACGGCGGGCGTGCATAGCCTCTTGCCCGACCAAGTCGTGAAAATTCAGGACACTCACCTATGAAGACGAAATTCAATCTTTCAGAATGGGCGCTGCGGCACCGATCGCTCGTTTGGTATTTCATGGGCATCTTCGCCGTCATGGGCGTGGCTTCATACCTGAACCTCGGGCGCGAAGAAGATCCGTCGTTCACGATCAAGACGATGCTCATCCGGACGCAATGGCCGGGCGCATCCGTGGACGAGATGTCGAAGCAAGTCACGGAGCGGATTGAGCGCAAGCTCGAGGAACTCGACGTGCTGGATTACACCAAGAGCATGACGATGCCCGGTCAGACGATCGTGTTCGTTTACCTGCGGGATGCAACCAAGGCGCGCGACGTTCCCAATACGTGGATGCGGGTGCGGAACATGATGAATGACATCCGTGCGGACTTCCCGTCGGGCGTGACGGACCTAACCTACAACGACACCTTCGGCGATGTCTTCGGCAACATCTATGCCTTCACCTCAGATGGGCTGACTCAGCGGCAGTTGCGCGATTACGTCGAGCACGTCCGGAGAGAGGTGCTGCTGATTCCCAACGTCGGGAAGGTGGACCTGATCGGCGCGCAGGACGAAGTCATTTTCGCCGAGTTTTCGGTGCGGCAAATCGCGGCGCTTGGAATCAACGAGCAGGATATCCTGCGCACGATCCAGGCGCAGAACGCGGTTGTCCCTTCCGGCGTGGTGGAGGCCGGACCGGAGCGGATCGTTCTCCGCGTCGGTGGGCAGTTCATTTCCGAGGAGAGTCTGCGTGCGATTAATCTGCGCGTGAACGATCGCTTCTATCGCCTTAGCGATCTCGTCACCATCACCCGCGGTTACGCCGACCCTCCGCAGATGATCTACCGGGTGAATGGCGAGCCGGCCATCGGCCTCGCGGTCAACATGAAAACCGGCGCCAACGTTCTGCATTTCGGCGAGGCCTTGAAGGAGAAGATGAACAAGATCATTGGCGAGCTGCCAATCGGGGTCGGAGTGCATCAGGTGTCTGATCAACCAGTCATCGTGGAGGAGTCCGTCAGTCAGTTTACTCATGCCTTATTTGAGGCGGTCGCGATCGTGCTCGCCGTCAGCTTCGTCAGCCTCGGTCTGCGGGCCGGCCTGGTGGTCGCCCTGGCGATACCGCTGGTGCTCGCGATGACGTTCGTCGCGCTCGAGTATCTCGACATTTCGCTTCAGCGGGTCTCGCTCGGCGCATTGATCATCGCGCTCGGGCTGCTCGTCGATGACGCGATGATTGCCGTGGAAATGATGATCAGCCGGCTCGAAAAGGGCGATCCGCTGGAGAAGGCGGCGACCTATGTCTATACCTCGACCGCGTTTCCGATGCTCACCGGAACGCTGGTGACGGTGGCCAGCTTCCTGCCGATCGGTCTGAACAGCAGCAATGCAGGTGAATATACCTTCTCGCTCTTCGTCGTCATCGCGATTTCACTCATCCTGTCGTGGCTCGTCGCGGTGATCTTTACCCCGCTGCTCGGCGTGACGCTGCTGCCAAAAACGCTCAAGAAACATGATGAGAAGCCGAGCCGCACCAGCGCGATTTTCCGGCGACTGCTCGACCTGGTCATGCGACGGTCGTGGCTGACGGTGGCGATTTCGGTCGGCTTCTTCCTCGTCTCACTTTATGGAATGAAGTTCGTCCAACAGCAGTTCTTCCCGCCATCGGCCCGGAGTGAACTCGTCGTGGACCTCACGTTGCCGCAGAACGCGTCGATTGCCGCCACGAAAGCCGCGATGGACCGCTTTGAACGCCATCTCGTCGGTAACAGTGATGTGGACAGTTGGTCCTCCTACGTCGGGGAGGGCGCGATTCGTTTCGTGCTCACTCTCGACGTTCAGATGGCCAACCCGAGCTTCGGGCAAATCATCATTGTAGCTAAGAACGTCGAAGCGCGCGACCGCCTGAGGGCGCAACTCAAGGAGATGGCGCACAATGAATTCATCGGCATCGACGTTCAAGTGGAGCTCCTGCCCATGGGTCCACCCGCCGGACGTGCGGTGCAATATCGCGTCAGCGGACCCGACGTTCAGAAAGTGAAGGAACTCGCCCAGCAACTGGCGGCGAAAATCGGCACACATCCACTGCTCGAGGATATCGGCTTCAACTGGATGGAACCTTCGCGCGTCGTGAAGCTGGAGGTGTTGCAGGACAAGGCGCGGCAACTCGGCGTCACTTCCGAGGCCATTGCGCAAACGCTGAACAGCGTGGTCGGCGGCGCCACAGTCACGCAGGTCCGTGATGACATATACCTCGTGGATGTCCTCGCCCGGGCACGCGACGCGGAACGCGGCTCGATCGAGACCCTGCAAAACCTGCAGCTCATGGCCGGCAACGGGAAGGCCATCCCGCTCGCCGCAGTCGCGAACTTCCACTACGAACTCGAGCAGCCCATCGTCTGGCGACGGAACCGGCTCCCCACCGTCACCGTGCGGGCAAACATCCTCGGCCCAACGCAACCGGCCACGATCGTGCAACAGCTCAGCGGACGCGTGGACGAGTTTAAGCGCACGCTGCCGGCCGGCTATCGCCTCGAAATCGGAGGCCCGGTGGAAGAAAGCGCAAAATCGCAAGGACCGATCGCGGCCGTCGTCCCGCTGATGCTCTTCACGATGGCCACGATCCTGATGATCCAATTGCAAAGTTTTCAACGATTGGTCATGGTCATCGCGGTGGCCCCGCTCGGTCTCATCGGTGTGGTCGCCGCCTTGCTTCCCAGCAATTCGCCGATGGGCTTTGTCGCCATCCTGGGAGTCCTCGCGCTGATCGGCATTCTGATTCGCAATTCGGTGATCTTAATCGTGCAGATCGAGGAGCACCGGCGCGACGGCATGGGGACTTGGGAAGCGGTTTTAGAGTCCACGATGCACCGGACGCGCCCGATCATCTTAACGGCCGCTGCGGCCAGCCTCGCGCTGATTCCGATTTCCCGCGATGGCTTCTGGGCTCCCATGGCGTTCGCGATGATGGGCGGCATCATCGTGGGCACTCTCCTCACGCTGCTGTTCCTGCCGGCACTCTACGTCGCATGGTTCCGCGTCAAGCCTCCCGGCGGAGCAATCAAAGGGGGCGACTCCGACCGCGGGGCGCACATCGGCACGCCTAACGATAGGTGCGACCAGTTGAGTCATGAAATCAGCACGTCTACTTCGCCGACTTCGAAAACAGATTAAGAGAAGTCAAACTCATATTCTTCTTGCCGCCGCGCTCGCCGCGCTCGGTGCTTGCGCGCCATTGGCGGAGGTAAGCAAAACTGAGCCAAAGCTAGGCGCGCAAGATGGAACAATTGCCGAGCTTCGGCGCACTGAGCAGGCGATCGCCGACGCCCAAAAGTTAAAGCGCACCGACCCAAATAGAGCGGT
>Ga0209039_10003522_pt1 | contig 12171 bp, 7 predicted proteins | sample BogFormECP12_OM1_FD_188238 | JGI IMG/M metagenome (GOLD analysis project Ga0209039, IMG submission 188238) | Bog forest soil microbial communities from Calvert Island, British Columbia, Canada - ECP12_OM1 (SPAdes) (version 2) | ecosystem: Environmental > Aquatic > Freshwater > Wetlands > Bog ...
TCGGCTGTGGCGGAGAAGAAGCGTGTCACTAGGCCGTTTTCAAAATTGCAACCTGTTGGAAATGGACCACTTCAGCGAGTATGGTGTAGAAGACGAGTCAGAGGGATGGCGAACGACTCGGTCTGGGAAGTGCCGCTCAGGGTATCGATGGCGAAGCCCGCATCGGCGTACGGGCGAACGGCTCCCTTCGCAAACCGGTACTTGGCCAGGATGGGAAACTCCCAGTCGCCGGTGCTGGTCTTGTCGGCCAGCCATGGGCCGCCGCTGTAGCCGTAGTGGCGATAGATTCCGTCAACCTCGATCGCCAGATTCCACGGCAAGCGCGCTTCGACGGTCCCCCCGATGGCATACCGGTTGATGGATCCGGTGTAGGAGGAGGCGGGCGTGCCGAGGAAGTTCGTCAGCGGGACACCCGCCTTCGCTCCGTATGAGAATAGCTGCGCGGAGGCGAACTGAGCGCCGGAGAGCAGGAGGAACAGCCAGGCGGCCACCGGCGCGGGCTTCGGGCATGTTGCGCTCACGCTTCTAAGACCCGGTGGCGCACCGCTTCGACTACACCGGAGAGTACCGTGGGCCGCCATGTGCGCGCCGGCGGGAAGCGCAAAGGCGAAATCCGGCAACTTGGTCTGGCGTCCCATGCCGTGATAGTGGGCTTCACAACGAAACGACGCGGCCTTACCGGCGACCACCGGGACAAGGGCTGGTGTCGACATCGGCATCCTCCCCGATACCAGCGGCAGCGCCACGGATGCGGGCCTGCTCAACCCCCTCGTCTTTCAGAAGTACCTGTATGGCGCGACGATCTCCGTGCCCGGAGACGCAGCCCGGGTCTGCCGGGATCCAGGCGTGTCGGCCTATCCCGTGGTGCTCGGAATGCACGACACGGTGGTGACGATCCATCGCGAGTTTGGCCCACCGGAAACCAGGGTGATTCAGAGCGCGGCGAAGAATTTCGCGCGTTTGGGCGAGCTGACCGGTGGCATGGCGTTCGCTCCCCCGGAGATCGCGCTGGACGTGGTCCGCGACACGCTTCGCGCCCTGGCGCTGGCGGTGCGCACCCAGTAGGCCGCCGGATTTGTGCCCGACCCGCCGGACACCAAGCCGCGGCGGCACAAGATCGGAATCCGGCTGCGCGACGCCAAGGTAGGGAAACTGATGGGCGGCAGCAGAACCATCGTGCATTAGGCGGAGCTAGTTCGTCTTCGGGGGACTCGCAGGCAGGATGCCCAGCATCCACGAGAAATCCTGCGAGACCCAGGCGCCTCCACACTGCGCGGGGAGAGGCGCCTTGCCGGGCTTTCCGATGGGCGGCGTGTGCGGGAAATTGCCGAAATTCGGATTCTCCTGGCCGGCCGTGCTTACCAGCGCATACGAGTGGCATGTCATGCACGACGCCTGGTGCGGAAGCACTTGGGCGTTGAACTCTACGAACGAGTTGCCGAGTTCGACGGGCTTGTTGGCGGTATCGACAAACGCGGACTGGGCGGCTACAAGGCGGTAATTGAGGAACTGTTTCGGCAGACCGGCCTGAGTCATTAGCGCCGTCAGAGCGGCGGTCGGCTCAGTGGCCTGGCCCGTACTGGCCGCGGGGTTGGATCCCCACGGGTCGTTGCACGAGTCGTAGAGCTTGGGATTGCAGCGATTCGGATTGGTTTCGGTGTTCTGGGGCTCGAATGTCGCCCACAGCCAGTTGGGAAGCAGCTTGGAGGAAAGGTGGATCCCCACCAGTGCATAGCAGGTGCCGGAGATGGTCTCGACATAGACACCGGCGGGCGGGTTAGTGGTGCAGTCGAAAGCGGTACTTAGCGATGAGGCCGGCAACCAGTCGGCTTTCACTTCCACTGCCGGGACCGGGAAAGTAATCGCCGCTGAACTGGCGTAAGCCACTTGCCCGGCCAGGTTAGTCAGCGTGGCGCCGGCGGCGGGGGCCTTGACGTAAGCGGCTTCGGATGGATCGGCAAATACTTCCTCGCAGAACTGCGCGCCGGACGTCAGATTTTTCGGCACAAAGGGCTTCAAGGCTGCCGGCGCATTCCCCGCGGTGGTCATAGGGCTGCAGCCCCCGGGCGCGGCGCCCGCAGCCTTCAGTTCCGCTCCAGGATGCCGGAGCCTCTCGCCAAGCCGGCTGGCGTGCAAATGGCGCACCGGGGCCGCCGCGGCCGCTCCAGAGACGGGAGCGCATCCAGGGCTGTCGGGCTGTGCGAAGCAGGTTTGCTCAGTCCAGGTCTCCCAGGTGAGTTGCCCGTTCACCGGGCAACTGGCGGCCACGAAGAGCTGCCAGGCCGTTTGTTCGTTGCTGCCCGCCATGGTGGTGGGCAGCGCGCACACCGATGGGACGGACTCGGCTGACTTGGCCATTTCGGGTGGCTTGGAAGTGCACGAAAGCTCGATGCCCAGAGTAGCTGCAAGGATGGCGAGCAGCGCTGCTGAGTCTCTGATTCTTTTCATGATCATTCCTCCGTTTCTATGCTGGAACGGCCGCAAGCACGCAGCCTTCCAGTAAGGTAGCCCAATGGCTGATTGAATACCATCACTTTCTTAGAAGATGAGATAAGTTTTACGAGTATTAATGGATTCCTCCCGTGACACGCCGTTCCAGCGGGATGGAGCGCCGTTCGGCGGGGTGTCCACCCTACCGCCGCACCGCCATTTGGCCCGCCCGCTACAATGGCGTTCGGAGAGAACATGTCGAACTCACGCCGGCAATTCCTAGGTTGTGCCTCCACCGCTCTGGTGACCGCTACGGTAGCGTGCCGCAAGCCCACGCCCGATTCCCGATCGCTTCCACCGGGAGCCCCGCCGGCTTTTGGCGACGCGCCGGGTGTAGGCCCGCCGGTCTCGCCCGCCACCTTCGCAGAAGCGGAGAAGCTCGCGCAGTTCGAACTCAGCGCGGCGGAGCGCCGGATGGCGGCTGGCAACTGGCGTATGACCATGGCGCCTCTCTACGAGCGCCGCGTGGGACCGCGCAAGGTCCCGCTGCCTCCGTCCATCGCACCCGCTTCCCGCTGGTATCCCGTGTTGCCGGACCAGACGGCCGCCCCCGGAAGCGATCGCTTCGTTCGCACTTCGGGCGAAGCGGACCGCCTTCCCGCGACCGACCACGACATCGCTTTCGCTCCGCTTTCCCGCCTTTCCCGGTGGATTGAAACACGTCAGCTTACCTCCGAGCGGCTTACCCGCCTGTACCTGGGCCGGTTGGAGCGGTTCGATTCCCGGCTGCGCTGCGTGATTACTTTGACGCGCGATCTGGCTCTGTCGCAGGCTCGACAGGCCGACCGCGAGATCGCCGCGGGACACTACCGCGGACCGCTCCACGGTGTCCCATGGGGAGCGAAGGACCTGCTCGACACCGCCGGCATCGCCACAACCTATGGCGCCGAGCCATACCGCAACCGTGTGCCCGCCGCGGACGCTGTTGTCGTCAGGCGTCTTAACGATGCCGGCGCTGTGCTGGTGGCGAAGCTGAGCCTGGGCGCGCTGGCGCTGAACGACGTGTGGTTCGGCGGCCAGACCATGAACCCATGGCTCCTGGAGGAAGGAGCTTCCGGATCGAGCGCCGGTCCCGGTGCCGCCGCCGCCGCCGGCCTGGTGGGCTTCGCTATCGGCAGCGAGACCGAAGGCAGCATCGTCAGCCCTTCCATGCGCTGCGGGATCACGGGATTGCGCCCCACCTACGGCCGCGTGCCGCGCACGGGCGCGATGACCCTCTGCTGGTCGCTGGACAAACTCGGCCCCATGACCCGCGGTGTCGAGGACGCGCTCCTCGTGTTGCAGGCCATTTCCGGCCCCGACGCCGGCGATACCGCCAGCGTGCCCAGCCGCCTCGATTTCGATGCCGCAGCCCCCGTGGCCGGCCTGCGGGTTGGGTACATCCCAAGGTGGATGAAGGAAAGCCCCGCCACCGATGTCGATCGCCATGCGCTGGAAATCACGCGCAAGCTCGGCATGGTTCCGGTGGAGGCGTCGCTGCCCGACTGGCCCTACGGCTCGCTCAGCCTGATTCTCTTCGCCGAGAGTGCCGCCGCATTCGAAGATCTTACGCTCGGTGGCGGCCTGAAGGATCTCAAGGCACAGGTTCCCGACGCCTGGCCCAACCTCTTTCGCCAGGCCCGTTTTCTTTCCGCGGTGGACTTCGTGCAAGCCGACCGGTTTCGCCGCAGAGTGGCCCAGGAAATGGCGCGCGTCTTTTCCCAGGTGGATCTGCTGCTGGTCCCATCGCTGCGCGATGAAATGCTGACCATCGCCAACTTCACGGGTCATCCCTCGCTGACGCTACGTGCCGGCTTCGTGGAAGTCTCCGAGGCGCGTAGCGATTGGGCGCCGGACCCTGCGCATCCCCTGCCCAGGTTCGCACCTCCACGCCGCGTGCCACACGGCATCACCCTGATCGGACGGCTTTTCGACGAGGGCACCCTGGGACGCGCCGGGCTCGCCCTGGAGCGAGCCCTGGACGTTGCCGCCGAACGCCCCGAGGGTTTCTCCTGAGATGCTACTCGACGCCCCCGCAACGCGGTCAAACGGTACCCCGGGTGGATTACAGCGAAACCAGCGTTTGCCGCAGTATGACCTCCGCCTGGCCGAAGTTGCCGGCCAGCATGTCGTCGACACTAAGCGAAGGGGCGGCGTCCAGCACGGTCATTCGGAACAGACCGGCGGGTTTCGCGGCCGCGCCATTCTGGGCCAATGCGCGCCCGGCTTCCACAAAAAGGGCTGAACCGAGCGAACGGAGGTACGAACCGGCCACGACATTCCCTGCGAGACGCTGGTTGAACGCTCGCACAAAAGTGTCCCCGAAAGCGGAAAGCGCGGCGATGGCAGCGGACGGGTCGGCTGCCGCTGAGGTCCGGAACTTGGCCAATCCGGCAGCCGCCTTCACCACGCAGTCGATCAGATCGAATTCAAACCAGAGCAGGGCGCCGAGAACGGCCGGCAGCAGATCGGTCTGTGACTCTTTCGTCAGTGCGTCGTGGATAATGTGGTTCACATTGACCTGATCGAACTCGTAGAAGCTCGCGGAACCCTCGCCGGTTCCCTGCGTGATGGCCAGCGCCGCTTGCATGGCCGCCTCCAGAGCGGCGCCGAAATCCGGCGTATTCATGAGCGCCTGGATCGTCGGCGTACCGTCGAGATCGAAGTAGATTTCGTTCTTGGCGGCTCCAATCTTGTTATCGGCGGTGAGTTGGAACCCGTTCGAAGCGGGGAGCGCTTTGTAGGCCAGGACCGCGTTCGCCGCGACGCCGCCGTCGTAATTCGCCGGATCCTGGAAGTAGTAAAAGGGAATAATCTGCCGCAGACGCCGCTGGAGTTCCTTCGACATGGCAAAGTACCGCGGGTCTTTCGCATTCGCCGGCGCGCCGAACCAGGCTTGGAAGGCTGTGGGCGGCAGGCTGACGTCGAAACTGAAAACCACCGGGCCCAGGACCCCGGTGTGCGCAGAATCGATCTGCCCATCCACCGCGGCCACCCAGTCGCCAAGCGGCTTGCGGTCGAAGATCCCTGGCATGTACTCACCGGCCAGTGGCGTCAGATCCTGCTGGAGTTGCGCGGCGCCCATGGCGCTGGCGGCCTTGGTCAACGTGTACGCATAGCTCACCGAAGGCAGGCTGAACTGGACGATGCCGGTTCGAACCGGAATGGTGGCCGCGAGCGCCAGCTTGCTGTCGGAGGCGGTGCGCGCGTGGAAGAAACCGGTATGGTCCTTCACCTCATCCTGCGCGTCAACCTTGTACAACAGGACGCGGCCATTCTCTTCAACCGGGCTGACGCTGGCGATGGAATCCGAAACGTCGTCGGTGCTGAAGTTGACAAAGGGCATCGTCAGATCGGAATGGCTCTGGCGATTGATGTCATGGGTCAAGGTGGCGGCATTGATGGTCACGCCGGGAATCATCTGCAACAGGATCCGCTGCATGTCTCCGTCGATAGCCTGTTGAAGCAGGGAGACAACGCCCGGTTTTGCCAGATCGAAGGCGACATCGAGCAGGGCCGTGGTGGTGGTGGATTTCTGGTAGGTCGAAGTGAAGTCGATTTCGTACTTCTTCTGCACCGCCTGCCGGGCCAGATCGTAGAACTTTTCGGCGTTGTCGAGGAGCGCCTTGAGGGCGGTTTGCACCTTCTGCACGTCGGCGAGGGCCAGCTTCGTAGCAGGATCCTTGCCAAGAAACCCGGCCAGCTTGGCCTGCAGCCAGGCATCCAGGTTGAACGCGTCGACATCGCTCTTGACCTGCTGAATGACGTCGAGGCCCAGGCTCTTCGTGGCATAGTCGATCAAGGACTGCAGGGTGTTTCCGTTGACGATGTCGAGCGCCTTGCCTGCCAGGGTTTGGATGGTCTTCCATTCCGTGCCGCCCAGGATCGCACCCAGTGGTGTGGTCAGGACCGTCGAGTTGACGAACTGGCCAACCGCAGTCTGGAAGAAATCGGCGTCGCCCATGGCCTTGGCTATCTCGGCCGTGACGCCGGCTTGATCCAGTCCCTGGATCTTCTGCAGGAAGGCGGTGAGTTTATCGACGTCCATATTCTGTTTCAGGATCTTCGCCAGCATGGTGGCGGGCTTATGAGTGAGCGCGTTCCAGTCGGCGACGAACTGATCCACCTTAGCCTTGCCCGCCGCGAAGAGTTGATCGGGGTTGACGCCGGTGAGGCTGGCGAACTCCTTCATGCCGCGCTGCTCGATAAACTTAGCGACGCTGCTGGCACTGGTGATGCCGGGGTCGGTGAGGTCCTGAACCAGTTGGGCGGTATGAACGCCGAAAACCGCGGAGATCAGGTCGTCGATGTTCTTGCCCTGTTGAAACACGTCGGGGAGTGTGACCTGTTCTCCGGCGCTGGCGTCGAGGGCGAAGTTCCAGCCGTCCTTGTCGAGCTTGAACAAGCGCAGGCGGAATACCGGGGCTTCGGTTTCGCGGGAGAGCGCAACGGCGAAGGCGCCGTTCGCCGAGAACCCGAGAGCGGCATTGGCCGCCAGTTGCACCTTCAAACCGAGATCGCCCTTTAGAACCCCACCGGGGAACTGCCGCATCCAGGAATAGTCGTAGCCTGCCTGCACGCCTAAGTTGAGAGCCACGCTGCCATCTACTTCGGTAACAATCCAGGTGCGCGGCTGAATCTGGAACTCACCCTTCGCATCCGGACCTTCGAATTGGCAGGGCAGAATCCAACTCCGAATTGTACTTTCGAGCACATCGCGCGCGCCTTCCGCATTCTGAAACTCGTGGATCACGGCATAATCCGCTTTCCGGCTGGCCGATCCGCCGAAGTTCGCGGTTATCCCCGTGCCCAGCGCCACGGCGCCCTTGGCGGCGGCGCCAACGTCATAGCCGCAACGAAGCATGAAGAAGCGCGATCCTGGTTGCGCCGTAAGAGCCAGGCCGCCGGCAATGTCGCGTTCCGGCGAGAGGTCTTTGACGAGATCCGCGGGATCCGGGTAGATCCCCGCAGCAAAAAAGCCGCTGGCATTGGCGCTGAGCGCCACGCTGTCTTTTCCGCCCGCCGCCGAAAACGGAATCGAGGCGCCCGTGCTGGCGGATAGATTGACGCTGCCAAGAGCGAGCTTCCCATCCGGAAACTCCTGGTTGGCGACAATCGCGAGAACGGATGCGTCGGTATCCGGTCCCTGCACGGTAAGCTGAACATCGTTTTGACCGTCGCCGAACTTACGATCGATCGTAAATACTCGAGTGGGGAGAATCGCTGGGCCCATTTGAAGCTCCTTTCGAAATACGCCGCTGGAGGCGGGGATCTACCGGGTAACAACTTCCTCGGGGTTAGCGCTTGGAATCCGAATCATATTATTTCAAATCCATCGTTCGTAGGCAACCGCCGTGTACGAGTCTAAAAGGGGGGCTAGTCAAATTGTGTCAATTAGGATACAAACCCAGCCGGTGCGGCGGTAAGTGGCCGAGAGCTTCAACGGCGGCGGGGCGCTTGCATTCGGGGCTTGAGGCTAGCCGCGCGCCGCGACCCTTCACTTCAGCAGCGCCGCCGACTTACTCGCGAAATCCAGCACCCACGACGGGACCAGCCCCAGCGCCAGCGTACCCACGGCGGGTAGAATCAGCGCCACGCGGAACGCAGGCGTCAGCGGTTCCACGGCGGCAGTCCCATCGGCGGGATCGCGGAAGTACATCGCCACCAGCAGCCGCAGATAGTAGTAAGCCGCCACCGCGCTGTTGAGCAAGCCGAGCACCGTCAGCCACACCAGGTGCGACTCCAGGGCCGCCTTGAAGATATAGAACTTGCCGAAGAAACCGGCGGCCGGCGGTACGCCAATCAGCGAGAGAAGAAAGATGCCGAGCATCGCCGCCGTGAACGGCTGGGTCTGCCCCAGGCCGGCCAGGTCGTCGATGGACTGGCGCCGCTCCCCGCGGCCCGAAATGTGGCTGACCACGGCAAAGGCGCCGATGTTCATGAAGGCGTACACCGCCAGGTAGAACATGGTGGCCGCGACGCCCGCTTCGGAGCGCGCCCGCAGCGCCACCAGCACGTACCCGGCGTGCGCGATGGAGCTGTAGGCCAGCATGCGCTTGAGATTGGTCTGGCGCAACGCGGCGAAGTTTCCGATGGTCATGGAGGCCAGCGCGGCCATCCACATCAGCGGCTCCCAGGCCCTGCCGAGCGGCGCAAAGGCCGTCATGAAGATGCGCAGGAACACCGCGAACGCGGCGGCTTTCGGGCCCGCCGACAGGAACGCGCTCACCGGCGTGGGCGCGCCCTGGTACACGTCCGGCGCCCACATCTGGAAGGGCGCGGCGGAGACTTTGAAACCCAGCCCGACGAACATCAGAGCCGCCGCGGCTCCCATCAGCGTTCCTCCGGCGCTGCCGGAAGTGGCCAGCAGGGCACGCACCGTGGTCAGGTTGACAGTCCCGGTGCAACCATACACCACGGCCACTCCGTAGAGGAAAAACGCCGTGGCGAAGGAGCCCAGCAGAAAATATTTCAGCGCGGCCTCGTTCGACCGCCGGTCGTCGCGCAGGTAACCGGCCAGCACGTAACTGGCGATGGAGGAGATCTCCAGGCCGATGAAGATCACGATCAGGTCGTTGGCCGCCGCCATCATCGACTGCCCGGCAATCGAGAACAGCAGCAGCGCATGGAATTCGCCGGCCTCGGCCTGCTGGCGCTTCAGGAAACTGTAAGACGGCAGAACCGTGAGGATGCCCACGCCCATCACCAGCACGCGGAAGAACGTGGCGAACGCGTCCACCCGTAACATGCCCCCGAACGCCAGGCCACCGTGCATATAGGCGAGCGCCGCGCCCGCGATCCCGGCCACGAGCGCGGCCAGGCTCAAGTGGCCGAAAGCCGCCGGCCGGCGCTTGCCGAGCAGCGGATCGAGCACCATCAGCAGCGTGCCCATGGCCGTGAGAACGATCTCCGGCAGGAAGCGGACCAGGTCGCCGCCCGTGAACCCCGTCATGACGATGTCAACGGGCACGCGCCACCTCCGCCCGCGGCCGCGTCTCCACGCGGTATGGCACGTTCACGTCGGATTGCGCCAGCACCTGCGCCGTCACCTTGCCCACCGGCGGCAGGAAGCTCTGCGAGTAGACGCCCATCCACACCATCATGATCAGCAGCGGAATCACCGCCGCCCACTCGCGCGGGCGCAGGTCCGACACGCGCGATCTCACCTCGTCTCCCGCCACCCCATAGAAGACGCGCTGGTAGAGCCACAGCATGTAGCACGCCGAAAGAATCACGCCGAGGGAAGCCCACACGGCCCATTTGAAATGGGCGGCGGCCGCGCCCTGCAACACCAGGAACTCGCCCACGAAGTTGTTGAGGGCAGGCAGGCCGATGGAGGCCAGCGTTGTGACCAGGAACGCCGTGGACAGCCACGGGGCCGCGGTAGCCACGCCGCCGTAATCGGCGATCTCCAGCGAGTGGCGCCGCTCGTACAGCAGGCCCACGAAGACGAACAGGGCGCCCGTCGAGATGCCGTGGTTCAGCATCTGGTAGACCGCGCCGTCGAGGCCCTGCTGCGTGAACGAGAAGATTCCCAGGACCACGAAGCCCAGGTGGCTCACCGAAGAGTAGGCCACCAGCTTCTTCATATTGGGCTGCACCATGGCCACCAGCGCGCCGTAGATAATGCCGACGATCGCCAGCGTCGCGATCCACCCCGCCGACTGGCGCGCCGCGCTGGGGAACAGCGGCAGGCAGAAGTGCAGGATTCCGTAGGCGCCCATCTTCAGCATCACCGACGCCAGCATCACCGACCCGGCCACGGGAGCCTCCACGTGCGCGTCCGGCAGCCAGGTGTGCAGCGGGAAGAGCGGCACCTTGATGGCGAAGGCCACGAAGAACCCAAGGAACAGCAGCATCTGCTCCTCGGCGCCGAGCCGCAATTCGCCGCTTGACAACTGGTTGAGAATGGCCGCGTAGCTGAACGTGTGCGCGTGAATGTAGAGATAGACGATGGCGGCCAGCATGAGCACGCTGCCGGCCATGGTGTACAGGAAGAATTTCACCGCGGCGTAAATGCGGCGGTCGTGGCCCCAGATGCCGATGAGGAAGTACATGGGCACCAGCGACACTTCCCAGAACACGTAGAACAGAAACAGGTCCTGCGCCAGGAAAACGCCGATCAAACCGAATTCCAACAGCAGCAGGAAGGCGTAGAATTCCTTGGCGCGGGTGCGGATGGAGCGCCATGAAATCAGCACGCAGATGGGCGCGAGAAGGGTGGAGAGCAGCACCAGCCACAGGCTGACGCCGTTCACCGAGATGGCGAAATGGATGTTGGGCGAGGCGATCCAGGGAACGTCCGTCGAGAGTTGTTCGCCGCCCGCGCCGCGGTCGAACCACGCCAGCAGGCCGAGCGACGCCAGGAACGTAACCAGCGAAACCGCCAGCGCAAAGCGGCGGCTGGCGTCCGGCGACCTCCGCGGCAAAAACAGCGCGGCCAGGAATCCGGCAAGGGGCAGGAAGAGGACCACGGTCAGGAGAGTCACGGTCATCGGACCAGCCCTCCCGCCAGCCCCATCATGGCAATCAGCACCACCGCGCCGAGAACCACCCAGGTGGCGTAGCTGCGGATGTTGCCCGACTGGATGCGCTGCAACACGCCGCCCAGTTCGCGCGCCCGCGTGCCCACGCCGTTCACCATGGCGTCGATCACGGCGGCGTCGAGCAGCTTCCAGAGCACCTCCCGCGACCCGTCCACCAGCGGCCGCACCAGGGCGGCATCGTAGATCTCATCCACGAAGTACTTGTTGTAGACCAGCTTGTAGAGGCCGGAAACGCGGCGCGCGAAGGCGTCGGCCATGCCGGGCCTGTACAGATACATCAGCGTGGCGAGCGCAATGCCGATCAAGCCCGCCGCCACGGAGACGGCCATCAGGGCGGGGTCTTCCACGGCTTCTCCGGCGTGGAAGACCCCGCGCAGGAATTCCGGCACGCGCAGGAAGTACCCACCGCCCAGCGAAAGCAGCGCCAGGATCGCCAGCGGAACCAGCATCACCGGCGGCGATTCGTGGGGATGCCGGTCGCCGCGGTACTCGCCGAAGAAGGTCAGGTACATGGCGCGGAACACATAGAACGCCGTCATGCCGGCGGTGATCACGCCCACCCAATAAATCCAGGGTGTCTGCCGATACGCCGCAAGCAGGATGGCGTCCTTGCTGTAGTAGCCCGAGAACGGCCACACGCCGGCGATAGCCACCGCCGCACAGACCATGGTCCAAAACGTCCAGGGGATCTTCTTTCGCAAGCCGCCCATCTTCGACATGTCCTGTTCGCCCGCCAGCGCGTGGATCACGCTGCCCGCGCCCAGGAACAGCAGCGCCTTGAAGAACGCGTGCGTCACCAGGTGATAGATGCCCGCCGAAAACGCTCCGCTGCCCACACCTACGAACATGTAGCCGAGCTGCGAGACCGTGGAGTAGGCGAACACTTTCTTGATGTCGTTCTGCGCCAGGCCAATGGTGGCCGCGAAGAACGCCGTGGCGATGCCGACGATCGCAATCGCGTGCATGGCCGCCGGTGCGTGCGTATAAATCGCCCACGCGCGCGCCGTCATGTAGACGCCGGCCGTGACCATCGTCGCCGCGTGGATCAGCGCGGAAACCGGCGTGGGGCCCTCCATGGCGTCGGGCAGCCAGACATACAGCGGCAACTGCGCCGACTTGCCGCACGCGCCCACCATCAGCAGCAGGCCGATCGCGG
>Ga0209039_10003523_pt1 | contig 12161 bp, 9 predicted proteins | sample BogFormECP12_OM1_FD_188238 | JGI IMG/M metagenome (GOLD analysis project Ga0209039, IMG submission 188238) | Bog forest soil microbial communities from Calvert Island, British Columbia, Canada - ECP12_OM1 (SPAdes) (version 2) | ecosystem: Environmental > Aquatic > Freshwater > Wetlands > Bog ...
CCAAGCTCAGAGGAGACCTCAACGTACTATTCGTCGGAGACCCGGGGACCGGCAAGTCGGAGATGCTGAAGTTCGCTTCGCAGGTCGCGCCCCGGGGCATCTACGCCTCGGGAAGGGGAACCACTTCCGCAGGGCTGTCGGCGGCCGTCATCAGAGAGAAGAACGTGTTCATGCTCGAGGCAGGGGTCGTGGTCCTGGCGGACCAGGGGATAGCCGCGATCGACGAGTTCGAGAAGATGAGGCCCGAAGACAGAACCGCCCTTCACGAGAGCATGGAGCAGCAGACGGTGACCATAGCGAAAGGAGGAATCTACGCAACGCTGAACGCCAGGACCGCGATCCTCGCGGCCTGCAACCCGGTCCTCGGGAGGTACAACCCATTCCAGAACCTGACGGAGAACATCGGAACGCTTCCAATCCCGCTCTTGACGCGCTTCGACCTGATTTTCGTGACGAAGGATCAGCCCGCCCCGGCCGAAGACGAGAGGCTGGCCACTCACATCCTGTCGGTCCACGAGAGGCAGGGCTACGCCGTCCCTCCTCCGGTCGAATTCCGCCTCCTGAAGAAGTACATCGCGTTCGCCAAGAAGCTGTCGCCGACCCTCACGAAGGAGGCCATGGCCCGGTTGAAGGAGTACTACCTCGAACTGAGGAAGGGGAGGGGTGACGAGGGACAAATCCCTCCTACCCCGAGGACCCTCGAGGCGATGATAAGAGTCGCAACTGCGAGAGCCAGGATTCTGCTCAGGGACAAGGTGACCGAGGAGGACGCCCTCGCCGCCATCGCTCTGATGAACAGGATGGTGGAGGACGTGCTGACGGACGCGACCACCAAGAAGACGGACTTCGGCATCCAGCTGGGGAAGCCCCTGGGAGAGACGAAGAACCTCAGGAGCGCGATGGAGATCTTCAAGACGCTGGAGGGAAGCGAGAAGAAGCCGGTAGAGCGCAAGGCGTTCAAGGAGGAGCTGCTGAAGGCGAAGTTCACCGACGAGGACGCCGAGAAGATGATCAGGACGATGTTCAGAGAGGGCCTGATATACGAGTCAAGGTCCGGATTCTTCAGGCGTGTCGGCTCCTAGAGCCGAGGAGGCAGGCTGTTGAGGTTTGACGAGGCCCAGCTCCCGGCTGAACTGATGGAGTACGTCAGGGACAAGGGATACGTCGAGCTCTACCCTCCGCAGGAGGAGGCGGTCAGGGCCGGCCTGCTGACCGGAAAGAGCCTGGTCGTCTCCGCACCGACGGCGAGCGGGAAGACACTGATCGCGATGATGGCCGCCTTCGTGAAGGCGAAGGCGGGGAGGAAGGTCGTCTACCTGGCGCCTCTCCGGGCCCTGGCCTCCGAGAAGTACCACGAGTTCTCGGAGCTCTCGAAATATGGGGTCCGCACGGCGATCTCCACTGGAGACTACGACTCGAGTGGGGAGTCCCTCGGGAGGGCGGACATCATCGTCCTGACCAACGAGCGATTCGACTCGATAATGCGTCACAAGGTATCCTGGCTATCTTCGGTGGGGCTCTTCATAGCGGACGAGGTCCACCTCGCCGGGAGCGATTCGAGGGGGCCCACCCTTGAGATGATCCTCACCCGGGTAATGTACCTGGGGTTGGACGCCCAGCTGGTGTCCCTTTCAGCGACCATCAGCAACGCCAGGCTGCTCGCAGACTGGCTGGGCTCAGACCTGGTCGAGGTGGACTGGAGGCCCGTCCCCCTGAGACAGGGGGTCTACGACTACAGCAGGGTGGTCTTCACTGACGGTGAGGAGAGGGCTCTTCCGAGGTCGACCTACGGCCCCCCCATCGACGCGGCGATGGAGACACTGCGCGGGGGCGGGCAGGCGCTCGTCTTCGCCAACACGAGGAGGAGGGCCGTTAGCCTGGCGACCAGGGGGGCGGAGCTGACTCCGCGGTTCCTGAGCGACGCGGAGAAGAAGGCGGTCGCAGAGGCAGCCAGGCGGATCCTGTCCACCGGTGAGGAGACAAGCCTGAGCAAGCTGCTCGCCGAGATCGTCGCCAAGGGGTCGGCGTTTCACCATGCCGGGCTGGAGGCCGAGCACCGGCGAATCGTAGAGGAGTACTACCGGGCCCGCGCGATCAAACTGCTCGCGGCCACCCCCACACTTGCCGCGGGAGTGAACATCCCCGCAAGGCGCGTGGTGGTAGCCGACATGACCCGGTATGACGTCGAAAGCGGAGGCAACTCCGAGATCTCCGTGTTGGAATACAGGCAGATGGCCGGGAGGGCGGGGAGACCGCAGTACGACGAGTACGGGGAGACGGTCATCATACCGCCCCCCTCCAGACCTGCGGCCCAGACCCTGGAACACTATGCGAACGAACCCCCCGAACCAATCAGGTCGAGGCTCGCCGAGGAGTCCGCCATGAGGTCCCACACCCTCGCCGCCGTCGCGACCGCGTCCGGGTTGTCGAAGGCCGACCTCAACGGCCTCTTCAGCCGGACCCTCCTGGCCAGGCAGCTGGGAGAGGAGGAGGTTGGGAAGCTCACGGACCGGGCCCTTGGCTACCTTCTGGGCGAAAGGCTTGTCGAGTCCCATGGCGGCCTCATCTATGCCACGGACTTCGGGAGGCGGGTCTCGATACTGTACATCGACCCCGCGACAGGGGTGATGTTCCGGGACTCGATGAGGAAGGCAGGCGAAGGCGGGACATACACGGTGGGGCTGCTGCATCTCGTCGGGAGGTGCCCCGACTTCGAGCCGAAGTTCCCCCTGAGGAGCAAGGACTTCGAGATGGCCATGGCGTTCGTCGAGCAGCACGCTAGCGAGATGCTCGAAAGGCCGAGCACCAGGTCGTTCGCCGACTACGACGAGACGCTGCAGGACATGCGGACAGTGATGGCCCTCCACGGCTGGATCGACGAGTGGAGGGAGGAGCAGCTCCTCTCCAGGCTGGGGGTCGAGCCGGGAGACATGCACAGGGCGGTGGACAACGCAGACTGGCTCCTGCACAGCCTCGGGGAACTGGCGAAGCTCTTCAGGAGGCCGGACCTGGTGAGGCAGGCCGACGTGCTCCGGCGAAGGGTCGCGAGCGGGGTGAGCGAGGAGCTGGTAGAGCTCACCACCCTTCAGGGAGTGGGAAGGGTCAGGGCTCGGGCGCTCTACACGGCGGGTTTCAAGACCCTGGAGGACCTGAAGGAAGCTCCGGCCGACAGGATCGCCCTGGTCGAGAAGGTCGGCACCGCCGTGGCCAGGCGGATCAAAGAGCAGGTCGCCAAGTATTGATCCGGTGCACCGCCTTCTGCCTGGCCCTGGACCGTGAGCATGCCAGGCGTGCGCGGGCCTCGGCAGTTGGAATCGATAGGGCCGGGGCCGAGAAGGTGCTCACAGAAGATGTTGGAAGAGGAGAGGTCCTGGCGCTCACAACAGGCTACGGGGAGGGGTTCCCCGTGGTCCACGGGTGGCTTGCCCAAAGACCGGAAGACGGTGAGTTCAGCATGCTTTCATCTGAGGACGGAGTGGTCGTCGCCTCTCGAGACCCTGCCGGGACGAGGCCGCTGTACGTGGCGGAATCGGGGAGCTGGGTCTCCAGCGACCACAGGTTCTTCCCACTGGAGGAGGGGGTCCTGCTGGCCCCCGGCTCGGCCTACGATGTTTCGACCGGCAAGGTCGTCATCGTCAAGAGGAGGGAATCTAGCTTCCGCGGAACCTTCGATGAGGCAGGGGCCGAGCTGGCCCGGCTCGTCGACAGGGCGGTGGGTGAGAGGGTAGCGGGAAAGAGGAGGGTGGCGGTGGCGTTCTCTGGAGGCCTCGACAGCTCGATCCTCGCCCTGTGCGCAAGGCGGCACGCCAGTGTTGTCGCGTGCACGGTGCACTCGCGAGGGTCGCGGGACGGCACGGTGGCCCAAGCTGCCGCCGACGCCCTAGGGGTGGAGCTGCTGGCGCAGGACGTCGATGCGAAGGCGGCCGAGCGGGAGATCTCCGGACTTGCACTCCCATTTAGGGCGACTCTGATGGACAGGGCCCTGTGGTGCATCTACTCCATGGCCTCGCGGGCGGCTGCGGAGGCCGGGGCCGAGGTGATACTGCTAGGTCAGCTGGCCGACGAGCTCTTCGGAGGGTACGAGAAGTACCTGCGGACGCTCGCCGGCGAAGGCCCGCAGGCCGCCGCCTCGATGATGGAGGGGGATCTGCGAGGATGCGGGATGAGGGGGTTCGTGAGGGATGAGGCGGCGTGCTGCCGGTGGCTTGAGCCTAGGTTCCCGTTCGCAGACAGGCGGGTCTTGGAGCTCGGAAGGGGGCTCCCTCTGGGCTTCAAGGTCAGGGGGGGAATGAGGAAGGCCGTGCTACGTGAGGCGGCCGAAGTGCTCGGAGTTCCCGCCGACCTCTGTGGCGCCCCGAAGAAGGCGGCCCAATACAGTTCGGGGATCCAGAAGCTGCTCGCGTGATTCAGGCTTTTTAAGGCATCATCGCCGGGGCGACCCATGATTCCTACACCTCAGCCGAAGGGGAAACTCGTCGGCTTCAAGCCGCTTCAAGAGAGATTCAGCTACTATGCTCTAGACGACGGAACGGTCCTCGGAGTCAAGCCCGCGATGGTGAAGGTGTACAGGCTGGAAGGCCCGGACGGCAGACCAGCAGTCTCCCCTGACGGAACCCCTGCCTACTTCTTCACGACCCAGAACATAACCCAGGTCCTTACCCCGGACGAGTACGAATCGATCAAAGACAGCGACATCAGCAGATGAAGGCGACGCCCTATGTGGCGTCGGAGGACTCCTCGCTTCTCAGGAGGGCGATGAGTTCCCATTCCGGACGCACCTGCCTGGAAATCGGGGCCGGCAACGGCGGGAACCTGGTTGCGGTTTCCAACGGTTTCGAGCTCGTGGTCGGCTCTGACCTCGTGAGGCCTGAGATGGGGGACTGGACAGACGCCAATGCGAACTATGTCCTCGCCGACCTCGCGGCATGTTTCCGCGACAAGACCTTCGATGTGGTTGCGTTCAATCCTCCCTACCTGCCATCGGACGGGATCGGTGACAATGCGACAGACGCGGGGAGAGATGGCGAAGTCCCTCTTGCTTTCTTGCGGGAGGCCCTGAGGGTGGTGAAGGACACGGGCACCATCGTGATGCTGCTCAGCGCGGAGAGCCCCGTCGAGAGAATCGGCGCGGAATGCGGCCGAAGGAACTTCCGGCTGACCCGGATGGAATCGAGGCATCTCTTCTACGAGGAGCTGGCCGTATACGAAGCTAACAGGCCTGGCTGAAAGCCATTCCAAGGCGCTTCTGACCCCCGGGGCTACGACGGATTCGGAGGGCGCGTCCCCGATATGGGCGAGGACAGGGAAAGGCTCGCACCTACAGATTAGGGTCAACGCAGGAAGAGTTTGATTCTCAGCGCTGAGAATCGCGTTCCCGCATTAAATACAGGTCACCTACCCTAACGCATTCGGGAGCATGCTTAGACAAATATCACTCGAAATCACGCCAGAAAACGACTTCCAGGCTTTGGCCAAGGCGCACGCCGTGAAGATTTCAGTGACGGATTGCAGGGCGTTCAACGACAAGGGGATGACGATGCTGCTCGACATCGGTGGAAAGGGAGAGTCTGTGCGTGGAGCGGTCACCAGCATAAGGAAGATGAACGGCGTGAGGCAGGTCTTTGAAGGGGAGGATGGGGGAGAGGGGAGGCCTCTTCTCGTCGTGCTGGACAGGCCCAGCATCTGCAGGGCGTCCAGCGACGCCGCGATCATCTGCTTGGAATGCCCGTTCAGCTCGCCGGAGGAGCCGGCCATGTGGAAGTTCATCGCCAGGCGGACGAGCGACCTCAGGCAGATCATGGCAAATCTGGGGCGCGAAGGGATCCAGGCCAGGATCGAGGACGTCTCGCCCCTGGACCAGAAGGCGACTCTCACTTCAAGGCAAAAGGAGATAATGGCCACAGCGATGTCCAGAGGGTACTTCGACTTCCCTCGCAAGATCAGTCTCACAGGGCTCAGCCAGCTGGTCGGGGTCAAGCCGTCTACCCTCAGCGAGATCCTCAGGAGCGCAGAGCGCAGAATAATGCTCAACGCGATAGACGTCCCGATTTCAGAGAATTCTGCGAAGTAGTTTCCAGGCCAGCAATGCCCCAGGGACGGCAGTCGGGGGTGCTAGATGAGCGTCTGATCCCCTGCTATCTGGCCTAAAGAGCGGTGCGTGACTGCAGAAAAGTCGTAGTCGTTGGCGTCGTATCCTTCCGCCGAGTATTCGTCTCGGTGCTTGATCAGGAGCCAGAACTTCTTCCCGAGGCTCGGCGCTTTGACAAGGGCGAAGGAGCCCTTCAGCTTGTCTCCGTAGAGGAAGAACTTCAGGTTCCCCGCCTCCAGGCCGCCTGCGGCGGCGGCTTCAGCTTCCTTCCTCCCTTGGATTCGCGTCCTGACCCCCTTGCGTGGTTCGTCCTCAGGGTCGTAGGTCCCCTGGTCCCAGATCATCACGGGGCCGGCCCCGTATTCTCCTTTGGCGATGTTTCCCTCGAAATTGCGGTAGGGAAGCGCGTGGTCGCCCGTGGGCATTGCCAGCCTCTTCGGCCTGCTGTCCAGAGTGGGGCCCTTGGGGATGGACCAGGATGGCATCACCCCCCCTATCTCGAGACGGAAGTCGTAGTGAAGAGACGTCGCCTTGTGTTTGTGAATGACGAAGACTAGCTTGGAACTCGTCTCCCCGCCGCTCATGGTTTGACGGCCCCGTTCAGGCTGACAGGGTGTTTAGGAGTTCTGTTCAGGGGCGGGGGACGCCTTTAGGGGACGAATCCCGGCGGGGCGCGTTCCTTCCTCCACTAGCAGAATGGTCTCTCCGCGCCGAGCCTGACAGTTCGGTGGGCCCCCGAGAAACCGAAGCCAGACCTCTCTTGCCGACATCTCTGGAGACTCGCTTAACTATGGGCTCGGTCAGATGACGTCATGCTCACTTTCACTCCATTCAAGACTACGAGAAGGAACTCGCCCTTCGACTTGCCCAGGCTAGTCGACGACCTCGTAGGAGACCAGGTAAAGAAAGGGGATGTGCTCGTAGTCTCAAGCAAGTTCATTGCCATATCGGAAGGGAGAGTCGTGTCTCTGAGTTCGGTGAACCCCGGGGAGCGCGCGATGCAGCTTTCTAGCCAGTACGGCGTCCAAGCGGAACTCTGCGAACTCATCCTCAAGGAGTCGGACTCGATAGTGGGCGGAGTCCCCGGGTTCATACTCACCCTATGGAATGGCCTGCTGACCCCCAACGCTGGGATAGACAAGTCCAACATAGAGCATGGGAGGGTAGTCCTCTACCCGGAGGATCCGCTCGAGTCTGCCGTCAGAATCGCCGACGAGCTGAGGAAGCGCAGGGGAGTCAGTGCCGGTGTGGTCGTCTCCGACAGCAGGCTGACCCCCACGAGGACTGGCACGGTCGGCGTGGCCTTGGCCGCCGTCGGCATCCAGGCCCTACACGACATGCGGGGGCACCCCGACCTCTTCGGCAACCCGCTGAAGGTCACCAGACAGGCTGTAGCCGACGACCTCTGTACGGGGGCTCAACTGGTAATGGGGGAAGCCGACGAGGCAACCCCGGTCGTCCTCGTCAGAGGCCTAGACACAGCCGGCGAAGAGGAAACGAGATATGCGCCGGCTGACTTCGCCATCCCAGTCGAGCAGTGCGTGTTCATGGGTAGCCTGGGGTATCCTCGGAAGGAAGGCAGCGCCTGACGTGATGGGGTGAAGGCCTTGGCGCCTGAGCGCCTGCCGTCCGGGCTTGCCTAGCGAAGCCGAACTGCACCGAGGCTCCACAACTGGAGAAGGGGGCTGACGGAAATATTAAGCCTCAAACGCGAGGACCGGCCAGATGCTCTCCGTACGACGAAGGACCTACGCGGTGGCCTCGGCGTCTGTCTTCGCAGTGTTGTACGCGGTTCTGGGGCTCTTCCCAGTCTCGGCGATCATAGGAGCAGGCGGCTTCCTTACCTTCAGGGAGGTGGTTAGCCCGCTTGCGGGGATGCTGTTCGGCCCCCTCGTGGGAGGGGCATCGATGGTCTTGGGGAACTTCGTCGACTTTGCCATGGGGAAGCCCGTGGTCTTCGATTTCCTGGATTTCATTCCCGACATGGTCTCGGCGGTGGTCGCAGGCCTGGCGTTCACGGGCCAGAGGAAAGCAGCGGTTGGAATCCCGGTGCTCCTGTTGGCCTGGTTCTCCCTGGACCCGTACTCGGCGGTGGTGGTCAGCGTGGGAGGAGTTGCAGTCCCGTATCTGTGGATGCACGTCGTTTCATTGGGCGTGCTCTCGGTCGCGCTCCTGTACGAGGGCAGGGGAAAGCTCGGCAGGCTCGCGCCTGCGTTTGTGGGTGCCGTGACGTTCGCATCAACGATGAGCGGGCACGTGGCCGGGGGAATCATGTACGAGAACGTGTTCTTCAGATTGGACGGAGTAATTCCCGCGGAGGGTCTTCAGGGGTTCTGGACTCTGGCCTTCTACGCCTACCCCTTCGAGAGGATTCTGTTCACGGTGCTCGGGACGATGGTCGCATACCCTGTGCTGCGGGCCATCGCTCGGAGGCATTGACCACCCCAACTGAGTCCCAGTCGGCCGGACAATCAAGAAGGTCCCTGGGCCCGCACGGATTAATAGGCTGCCCCAGTGCTCTGCCTTCATGATCAGGGGACTCGGCTCCGTCGCTGTTCTCGTCCGCGATGCCAAGAAGTCAGCTGAATGATACCATGACAAGCTCGGATTCGAGGTGGTCGGGGACGAAGGACACTCCGCATTCGTGAAGCCGAGGGGATCGGATACGCCTCTGATTCACCTCTGCGCGAAGTGCGACGCGTGGGAAGATGATGGGCCGGGAGGCCGCACTGGAGTCTGGTTCCGATGCGGGGATATCTCCATTCGGAGAGATTCACGGACAGGCCATGTATTGCCGGCGAGCGACCCGCAGGAGGTCGAGAAGACCTATCTGGGACTCATGGAGAAAGGGGTAGAGTTCGCCGAGAAGCTTACGTCGGCTGACTGGGGCAAGTATGCGATCTTCAAGGACCTCGACGGCAACGAGTTCGAGATCTCGTAGGGAAGGCTGATTCACAAGGTGGAGAGGGGCGCACCCTCTCTGTCTGAAGCGGCCCCGAAAAGAAAGGAGGAATCCACGGGCCATGGAGGTCCAGAGCCCACGGGTCTATCACGAGAATATGGTTACTCTTTCCGTCCTGTGGCTCCCGAGGTTGTTGGCATCGCCGGCGTACGACGCTTTGATCGTGGCGTGTCCCAGGCCGATTCCTGTCATCATGACGGTGCAGACGCCGCCCGATGAGAGTTGGCACGCTGGGGAGGAGAAGAAGACGGCTCCCTTCCCCGACGTTTGGGACCACGAGACGAACTCGTTTGAAACCGAATCCGTAAAGCCTGTCAGAGTGGCTGTGCAGGTCGTAAAGGAGTTCAGGGCCACCCATGCGGAGACGCAGGACATGTAGAGGGTTGTCTTGGCGGGTCTAACGTTCAAAGTGGCGGTTCCAAGGCTCCCCGCGTTGTTAATGTCCCCGCTGTATGTGGCCCGTATGGTGACCTTCCCGGCAGTCGTTACCGTCATTGACGCGGAACAGCGTCCCCGCGGGTTGAGCACGCAGGTAGCCAGAGGGATTCCTGACCTGGTCCAGGTGACGGTCCCGCCCAGCTTGTAGCCAGTCGCGACAGCTCCGCACGTGATCACCTTGGACGATCCAGCGATTACCGAGGTCGGCGTACAGGACACCGTCGTCTTCGAAGTCTTCTGGCTCACTGTGTACCCGAAAGTTCCCGACGAAGTTGGATTGTATGAGTCGCCGCCATAGCTGGCTGACAGCCCCACGAATCCCGCCGAAGCGGGCGAGTACCCGACCGTGCACGAACCGCCTGAGAGCCTGCATGTGAGTCTGGTGAATCTGCCCGAGCCGCCGGCGGTCCGCCAGATTGCAGACCAGTATACGATTCCTGTCGGCATCCTCGTTCCGACGACTGTTGCGGTGCAGGTTGTGCGTCCCCCGACGACTACCGATGGTGGCGTGCAGGCGATTGCTACGTTGTTGTCCTCGACGACTAGGCTCCCGTTGCTGGGGAGGTTATTCTGATCCCCGTGGTAGGCCGCGGTGAGAGTGGTCGAGCCGTTCCGTATCCCAGACACAGTGATCGCGCAGGTAGGGCCGGGGCCGAGAGTGCAGGAAGCGGGATGCACCAAGATGGTCCCTGGGCTCCCCATCGACCAAGCCACTGTGCCGGTTGGAGAGTAGCCGTAGACTACTGCTGTGCATTGCGTGGAGGTGCCGTTGTTTACCGGGTCGGACGCACATATGATGGAAGTGACGGTTGTCGAAATGCCGACTGCAATAATCGCCTTGCCAACGCTTGGCAGGTTGTAGGCGTCGCCCGAGTATGTCGCGGTGATGTTCTGAGGCGAACCAGAGGTGGAAGTGGGGATGTAGAGGGCCGAACAGGTTCCGCCGACCAGTTCGCAGATTCCGCCGAAGAACGCCCCTGGGCCGGATGACACGAACGAGACGTTCCCCGTAGGGACGGACCCCGAAACGAAGGCGGTGCAGACCGAAGGCTGCCCCACCGTGACCGGGCCGGTGCAACTGAGGATGGTGACCGAAGGGGTCACGGCAATGAACGAGCCGAGCGCCTCCCCCTCGTTCCCCAGGGGGTCGAAGGCGTCGACGTAGAAGGAGTAGGTGCCGCCGACACCCGGGTTGGGCGCAATCCCGACAAAGTCTTGGGAAGTTGAGTTGTACGTCATCGGAAGATAATAGCCGTAATCCGTGAATGCATCCACGCTCCCGGACGTCACCAGTGTCCCGTTGGGATAGGTGATGTGGGCGGACAGGATTTCCGGAGCCGTGCTGTTGATCGCCCATGTGGGGGCGGATACCGACGTGACGACGTTCAGGCTCGTGGACGCCACCCTGACAAGCGTCTCGCCGTTGGCCGAGTTGCCGTGGCCGTCGTTCCCGGTCACAACTATGTTGTAGAATCCAGTGGGGTCAGACGGCGGGATCCTGAATGACCCCATCCAGAGGCCGTAATTCGGGTTGAAGTTGAGCGTCACCCGCCCGAGGGACCTCCCGTTGTCCCAGATCCTGGCGCTGTACGACCCCGTCGAGGGGTAGTATCCGTGGGGGCCGTTGTAGATGAACGACGCAATGAGTATTGAGTTCCCGAGGACGTACGTCGGGTCGTCGGTGAATGTAGAGCCCAAGAGCCCCGCGTTAAGCCATGAGTACGCAGGCGCCGCAGGGGTGTTCACGGTTACGTGGACGGGCGCGGCTGGGGCGTGACCCAACTTTAGACAAGAAGAGCAGAAAGTCTCTGCCCCGGTCCCGGTGATGCTGAGCACCCATGCACCCTGGTCACGAGAGGAGTTGATGAGGAAGCTGCCCTCCCACATCTGGTCTCCGGAGTTGAACGCCAAGGGTGCGAACCCCTCTACCGGTCCGGACGGAGTGCCGAGATAGAACGTCGCGTTGAAGGAACCGCCTGTGGTGATGGTGCCGTCGGTGTTAGTGACGATGGCCCGGATTGGTATCGCGTCGCCCACCATGAAGAACCCCCAGGAGGCGAATATCGTTATCCCGTCGCCCACTGAGAAGGTGGTGATGCCGCTGCCGCTTTGAGGACCGCTGGTGACGAAGACCGTGGCGGTCCACATGCCTGGCGGATCCGTCCGTTGGACGTCGTATGTGCCCGTCCAGTTGCCCGCAGACGGGTCGAACGCCACCGTGATGTTCGCCACCACCGATCCGGCGCGTGACTTGATCAGGGCGTACCCGGTGCCGGTAGTCACCGTTCCACCGCCCCCCGTGACAGTCGCAGATATCTTCACAGAGTTGTAGCTGGCGCTCGTCCCGAGGGCCACGCTGCTGGCCGCATGGACGCTCAAAGACGTCGTGGGCTGGGCCAGGTAGGTGGCCAGCTCGCCAATGTTAGGCGTGCCAACGCCCGTCAATGGGTCCCAGGCAGGGCCGGCCTGAAGCGGGTCGTTGTTTCCGACCGTCACGTCGTGGAAGGCTTTGGCGTATTCGGACGGATTGTCTAGAATCGAATAGATCGATGGGTTGATGAGGCCTAGATTGTGGCCTGCCCTCTCGTCAATCAGCGCCATCGCGCCCGCCCACGAAGGCGAGCCGACGCTCGTACCTCCGTAGATGAAAAGGCCCCCGTTCACATAGACCAG
>Ga0209039_10003524_pt1 | contig 12161 bp, 12 predicted proteins | sample BogFormECP12_OM1_FD_188238 | JGI IMG/M metagenome (GOLD analysis project Ga0209039, IMG submission 188238) | Bog forest soil microbial communities from Calvert Island, British Columbia, Canada - ECP12_OM1 (SPAdes) (version 2) | ecosystem: Environmental > Aquatic > Freshwater > Wetlands > Bog ...
GATTATTCTGTCGATCTGACCCGTAACCGCGGTTATCGCAAGGGTGCGCCAGACAAAACCATGGATATTGAAGTGGCGCACGTCTTACGTTGGCGCGATGGCAAAGTAATTGCCGGCAAGGGCGCTATCTTTGGAGATGGCACCACGGAATACGACCAATTTTGGTCTCGCTCGCCAGTAGTCACCCCATCCACTCATTAGGGAGGAATCCAATGTCAAGCGAACAGAATAAAAAAATTATGACCCGCATGATCGAAGAAGTCTGGAATGAGGGTAACCTGGCTACTGCCGATGAGTTGTTTGCCCCCGACCATACCAGCCCGAGTGCCCCCCAATTGCCTCCCGGGTCTGAGGGGGTCAAAATCATGGTCAAGGCGTTTCGCCAGGCCATGCCTGATTACCACATGCAAATCGATCTGATGGTTGCCGACGATAACCAGGTGGTTGGTCGTTTTACCCAAAGCGGCACCCACACAGGCGAAGATTTAATGGGAATGAAGGCTTCAGGCCGCAAGGCTACCTGGACAGAGATTGGCGTCCTACGGATTAAAGACGACAAAATCGTCCAAAGCTGGTATGAAGCCGACATGCTCAGTATGATCCAACAGTTTAATGGCACAAAATAAGTTGTTTTAAGGAGAATTGCAGTGAGCGACAACCCTTCAAAAAAAACAACTCTGGCCGAGAAAATCTGGCAAGGTGAAGTGACACCGGGTATCAGCCACACGGCGCCCGGACACTCCTTGAGCGTAAATGAAATGAAAGATGCTATGGTGCGTCTGTATGACGAATCGAACAAGCAGAATTTTTCGGTGTTCGATGAGATGTTCGCTCCAAATTTTGTCAGCTTCGGCGGAGCTGGATTTCAAGATCTGGTGGGAGCAGAAGCTTTTAGGCAATTGTACGTCCAGTTTCTATCCAGCCTGCCAGATTTAAACTTTCGTGTAGACCAGGTCGTTGCCGAGGGCAATTTATGTGGCGTACGCGGCCGGTTGAGCGGCACACATCAAGGCAATTTTATGGGCATTGCACCTCCAACTGGCCGCTTTATTTCTTGGACTGGTACAGCAATTTTTCGTTTCGATCAAAATGGCCTGATGGATGCCCGCTGGCAAGAGTGGGATGGTTTGAGCGTGATGCAGCAAATGGGCGTCATACCGGCACCCACCGCTAGCGGCACACAATTCCCTAACCCAATACCACCCTACGTAGACTGCGGTTACAGCTCTCCCGTCCAGAATAAATCTTCCTTCCTTAAATTATTAGATGAGGGCTGGAATAATGGCAATTTATCAATCATGGATGAGGTGTACCACTCGCAAGCAACCTTTCCCAGCAACCCCGGCCAGTCGTTTGGCAGCCAGGGCGCCAAGGCGACGGTAGGAATGTACCGCCAGGCAATGCCAGATTTCCACGTCGAGCTTAAAAACATCCTGGCTGACGGAGATATGGTGCTGGCCTGGTTCTCTCAGAGCGGCACACAGAAGGGAGATCTGATGGGTGTTCCCGCAACCGGTAAAAAAGCAACCTGGGGCCAAATCATCATTGCCCGCTTTGCGGCTGGAAAAATTGTGGAAAGCTGGAGCAACGAAGATATTCTTGGTCTGATGCAGCAGCTTGGTGTCGGTGGAAGCCCTTCTGCAGGAGCATAACCGGGATCATATAAAGGAGATACTTGAATTCTAAAAGAAGCATCCAAAGAGCTGCACGCCTGGAAAGTAAAGTGAAGAAACAATGACCATCGAAACCAATAAAGCTATCCTGGGCCGTCATTTTAATGAAGTCTTAAATCACGGCCATCTTGAAGTGATAGATGAAATCTATTCCAGTGACTATATATTGGATGCACCTGTCCGTTCCGATGGCAGCTCTCAAGAGCGTAGTCTTACTAAGGGACGCGAACAATTGAAACAAAGAGTAATCTTGTTTCGGACAGGCTTCCCCGACATACATTTTGATATGGATGAAATTATTGGAGAAATGGATACAGTGGTGGTGCGCTATACCTATTCCGGCACTCACTTAGGGCTATTTGCTGGGGTTGAGCCAAGTGGATGTTCCATCGCCATCCCAGGCATCCTGATTGCCCACTTAATCGATGGCAAAATATATGAAGCTTTTAGCGCCTTTGATAGCGCCGAGTTATTGAAACAGCTCGCTTGCTAGATTTGCAGCTTCATGGATAAAATTATCGACCGCGCCAAGGCCAGGATCGAAAGGAGAGCAGATATGGATAATCATGAAACAATTCGCAAATATTTTGAGTTCGCCAACGCCGGTAAATGGGATGCCTGGTGCGATCTTTTTACGGATGATATGGTGATGGATGAACAATTGGCCGGTCATATTGTTGGCCTGGCCGCGCTGCGACCGATGATGGCCGGGATGGGTCAGGCCTATGCCAAGTTCCAAAATGTGCTCAAGGAAATAGTCGTCGAAGGGGATCAAGGAGCAGTCGTTTCGCACATTTCTGCCCTGGCCGCCAAGTATCCCGATCAGCCAATTGAAGCGGATGTAATGAATTTCTACCGCTTCCGTGATGGGAAATTCACATACATGCGCAATGTGCATGACACAAAGCCATTCGAACCATTCTTGCGCCAGATTTCCGGAGGTTAACGATGAGTGACTATGATTTTATCGTTGTCGGCGCCGGTTCGGCGGGATCTGTGGTCGCCAATCGTTTGAGCGAAAATCGAAAAGCCAGGGTACTGGTGCTGGAAGCCGGTGGGACTGAAATTGGTCCCAATGTACAAAACCCCTCCTTGTGGTTTACGCTGTTGGGATCTCCAATTGATTGGGGCTATACCACGGTACCTCAGGCGGGTTTGAATAATCGCGTAATTTATGAGCCGCGTGGCAAAATTATAGGTGGCACCAGCCAGTTATACCTGATGATGCACATTCGCGGGCATCCGGAGGATTATAACAACTGGGTTTACCAGGGTAATCCAGGCTGGGCATATAAAGATGTGCTGCCATATTTTAAAAAAATGGAAAACCAGGAAGATAAAACCAGCGACCTGGTCGGCCAGGGTGGACCTCTGAACCTGATTAATCCCAGGGACTATCAGCACCATCCATTAACCCCGTTATTTATTGAGGCTGGCCGAGAGTTGGGCTTCCCTTACACCGAAGATTTCAACGGCCCCAATATGGAAGGTGTAGGTTGGCATCACGTTAACATCGGAAAAGATGGTAAACGAAACAGCGATGCAGTAGCTTATTTACTGCCGGCATTATCACGTAATAATTTGACCTTGAGCGCCAATTCTCAGGCAACACGCCTTCTTTTTGAAGGAAAACATTGTATCGGTGTGGAGTATATGCAGGACGGCCAACTTAAAACAGCCAGAGCAGGAACTGAAGTTATTGTATGCCTTGGCGCACTGGAGTCGCCTCACCTGCTTTTAAATTCTGGGATCGGCAACTCTCAGCAATTGAAAGAATTTGACAAGCCAGTTCTGGTTGACCTGCCGGGTGTTGGCGAAAATTATCATAACCACGTCCTGACCGGAGCGATTATGGAAACCAGAGAACCGGTAGCCCAGGGCCATCTAAATACCTCGGAGGCCGGCCTATTTTGTAAATCTGAGCCAGGCTATACAACACCGGATTTGCAATTCAACTTTGTCCACTTGCCGTTTGATGTAATCGTGGGACAAAATAATCCCAATTCTGTTTCATTGATCCCCGGTTTGCAACGTCCTCAATCACGCGGTTGGGTGCGTCTCGGCAGTCGCAATCCGCTGGATAAACCGCTGCTTAATCCAAATTACCTGGCGGAAGAAGCAGATGTAAAACGTATGGTACAGATGACCAAAATGTCTCGTGATATTTTTGGCACAAAAGCTTTTTCCAAAGTCCTTTCCGGGCGCGAATTATTGCCAGGACCTGAATTCAAAACCGATGACGATTTGCTGAAATTTGTCAGAAATCGCTGTGATTCCTATCACCACCAAGTAGGTTCATGCAAAATGGGACAGGATGCCATGTCCGTAGTAGACCCTCAGTTACGGGTCTACGGCATCGAAGGACTACGGGTTGCGGATGCCAGCATAATGCCATCCATAACTACCGGTAACATTCACGCGCCCATTATCATGATCGCCGAAAAAGCCAGCGATATGATCAAGAAAGATTACGCCTTGGAGTAATTGTGACTTGTGATAGGCAATAAAACATTACTTTTTCATATTGTTCACAAAGTAAAACAAAACGGAGATTTAACGATGGCATTACAAGGTAAAAAGATAGGCATCCTGATTGAGAGTGATTTTTACGAAAAAGAAATCTTTTATTACGAACATCGTTTCGCAGAAGAAGGTCTGGAGGTTCGCTGGATGAGCCGTTTATGGGGCCAGTCGAGTTTAACCTTCTATGGACACGACTACAAGGTGCCTTTTACCTGCAACCAGAGTTTTGAGGGCATGAGCGATGACGAACTTCGCAGCTTCAGTGCCATCATCGTTCCCTCAGCGTTCGTCTCCGACCGCCTGCGCTACTCCGAAGATCTCAAAAAGATGGCGCCGGCCGTGGAATTCATCCAACGGGCATTTGCCGAGCCGGGAATACTGAAGGGCATCATTTGCCACGGGATGTGGCTGGTTTCAACCGTGCCTGAGTTGGTGCGCGGCCGTCCGGTGGTGGCACATCCTAACCTGTACGGGGACGTCAAGAATATGGGTGCGATCTACACAGACCAGGATGTTGTGGTGGATGGTGATCTGGTAACCGGGCGGACAGGTGGACATTGCCACCTTTTTGCACGTAAAATCATTGATTTGCTGGCTAAAGACTGAAAAATCACGATCTTATACCGCACCGGCTTGATATTCATCGATCGGAAAAAAGCCAGTCACTGATCAAGATAAGGATGAAAAACGAATGACCGTTACTCATTTCTCACATGTTGGTTTGACCTGCAAAGATCCACTCACAATAGAGCGGTTTTATACCAAATATTTTGGATTCAAGCGGGCTCGCGTGGTTCCACTTGGTGGAGAACAAATTGTTTTCATCAAATCCGGCAATTTTTACCTGGAACTATTCCTGGCCAAAGAAGAATCGCCGCTTCAACCTCCGGAAAACGACGGCTATGACTTCTCAGGTTTGCGCCACCTGGCCTTTGAAGTAGACAACGTAGACGACAAACTGGCTGAACTGGGCAACGCCGTAAAAATCAAGCTTGGCCCTGCGGATTTCAGCGACTTTATTCCCGGTTGGAAGGGCGCCTGGGTGGCCGACCCGGAAGGCAACATCATCGAACTTAACCAGGGCTATGTGGACCAGGATAATCCGCCACCTTTGTATTGAGAACTTCTACTCAAACAGATACTGTCGAGAATTGCCATAATAAAAGGAATTATTCAAGATGAATGAAATCAAGTTTACTTTTTCCGATACGATTGCCGGCTACGTCAGCGGCTTTGACCGCGAAAGCGATACTTTTGGCCTCCGCACCAGCGACGGGAGAGAATACAACCTCAAGCTCAAGTCAAACACATACGGCTGGATCGCCAATAACCTGGATGAACCCCGCCAATGGTGCAACCCCGACCAGATCCGAACCATGCTGGTGCCGGGGCGTTACATGTTCAATTATGGCATCTACTACCCCGAAGGCGGCGATTTTAACTATGAAGTCCAGTTTGTCATTTTCATGGCCGCCAAGGAAAATGCCTATGGCTTCGAACTCGCCGATTGGTGGTCGAAACAAATTGTCTCGATCGGTGATTTCTATATCCGGGCGGAGTTCGGAGAAGGGCACCCTATCGACTATCGCGATTACCGCACTATTATCAACCTGTCAGGCAAAAAGGAAGCCGATAACTTCCGCCAGGAAACCGACACGATCTCGCGCCTGGTATATGGCATGGCCTCCTGCTACCTGATGACCGGCGAAGACCGCTTCCTGGAAGTCGCTGAAAAAGGCACCCTGTATCTGCGTGAACACATGCGCTTCTACGATGCGGACGAAAAGGTGGTCTACTGGTACCACGGCATCGATGTGCATGGTAACCGTGAAGACAAGGTCTTCGCCTCCGAGTTTGGCGATGACTTTGATGCCATCCCGGCTTACGAACAAATCTATGCGCTGGCAGGCCCGATCCAGACCTACCGGATCACAGGCGACCCGCGCATCTTGAAAGACGCAGAAATGACCGTGGACCTGTTCGAGCGCTTCTATCTGGATAAAACCCACGGCGGCTATTTCTCGCACCTGGACCCGATCTCGCTCGACCCGCGCAGCGACTCACTGGGTCCGAACAAAGGCAAGAAAAATTGGAATTCGGTCGGCGACCACGCTCCAGCTTACCTGATCAACCTGTACCTGGCGACCGGCGAAAAGCGCTACGCCGATTTCCTGGAATATACCTTCGATACCATCGCGGCGCATTTCCCTGATTATGAGGACAGCCCGTTCGTACAGGAAAAATTCTTTGAGGACTGGTCTAAAGACCAGAAGCACATGTGGCAGCAAAATCGCGGGGTGGTGGGACATAACCTCAAGATCGCCTGGAACATGATGCGCATGAACAGTCTTAAAAGCAAGGACGCCTACGTGGCTTTGGCTCGGCGGATTGCTGAAGAGATGCCCAAGGTGGGCATGGACAGCCAACGCGCCGGATGGTACGACGTGATGGAACGCGTAAAGCACGGCAAGGAAGAATGGAACCGTTTAGCCTTCCATGACCGCAAAGCCTGGTGGCAGCAAGAACAGGGCATTCTGGCTTACCTCATCCTGAACGGAACATTGGGCAATAGTGAATATCTAAAAATTGCCCGCGAGTCGGAGGCCTTCTACAACGCCTACCACCTGGATCATGATGACGGAGGAGTGTACTTCAACGTGCTGGCCAATGGCCTGCCTTACCTTCTGGGCACCGAGCGCTTCAAGGGCAGTCACTCGATGAGCTTTTATCATGCTTCTGAACTATGCTATCTTTCGGCAGTATACAACAACCTGTTGATTTTCAAGCGCCCAATGGACTTTTACTTCAAGCCGCAGCCCGGCGCCTTCCCGCGTAATATTCTGCGCGTATCGCCGGATATCCTGCCTGAAGGCAGTATCCACATCGGCAAAGTATGGATCAATGATGAACCCTACGATAATTTTGATGCAAATAATTTGACCGTCAAATTGCCGGCCACAAAAGATCAGGTACGCGTCAAGGTTAGGATTGAACCCGTTCAAAGAGAACATTAACTGATAACGAGGGGTTACTCGTCTTCTGCTCTCATATTCGACCAGGAAGCCTGTAACCCCTTGTTCATTGTTCGTTCGACACCAGAGGAGTGTGGCAAGTGGAAGTAAATAAATCTTTGATACAAGACGTAAATGTGGTTGAAATAACGGGTGACCTGGATGGTAGTACTGCACCAAACGTCCAGGCAGAAATCATTCCTCTGGTTACTCCTGAGGCAAAATTAATCCTTGATCTGAGTAAAGTGGGCTATATGTCTAGCTCAGGTTTACGGATGTTGTTGGTCACGTATCGCATGATTACAGGCAAAAGCGGCAAGGTCATTTTAGTAGGCCTTTCCGAAGAAATCCAGGATACCATGTCGATGACCGGGTTTCTTGATTTTTTCACCTACTTGCCAACCCTGGATGATGCATTAAAGGCAATTGTCTAGTTTGATTGGAGTCTTTATGGAACGGATCGATGCGTATCCAACACATGAATATGAAGGTTTCAAGCTTCGTCCCGGGAAACCTTTTCCATTTGGAGCCACTTTTGTTCCAGGAGGGGTGAATTTTTCAATTTATTCCAGCCATGCCTCAACCTGCAAGCTGGTACTATTCGATAAAGGGCAGCCGCAACCAAAAGTCGAGATACCTTTTCCGGAAGAGTTTAAGATCGGCGATGTTTTTTCAATGGTGGTTTTTGGACTGGAATATGAAAACATCGAATATGGCTACCGGTTGGATGGGCCTTTCGATCCTCAACAAGGGCACCGGTTCGATCAGACTAAGATATTGCTGGACCCATATGCTAAAGCCATTAGCGGGCGAGATATTTGGGGAAAGCCGCCAAATTGGGATAATATCTTTGCTCACCGTTCTCTGTTGGTGTACGATGACTTCGATTGGGATAAAGATCGTCCATTAGAGATCCCGATGGAAGATATGGTCATTTACGAAATGCATGTCCGCAGTTTCACCCGGCACCCCTCCTCGGGTGTCAAGTTTCCAGGCACTTTTGCCGGAATCCGGCAAAAAATACCTTACTTGAAGGAACTGGGGGTAAATTGCATTGAATTAATGCCAATCTATGAGTTTGATGAATTTGAAAACAGCCGCACCAGCCCTGTAACGGGTGAAACGCTGATGAACTACTGGGGATATAGTACGGTAGGTTTTTTTGCACCAAAATCCGGTCTGGCTGCGACCGGGAAAATGGGTATGCAGGTGGATGAAATGAAGACGTTGGTGAAAGAACTCCACCGCAATGGGATTGAAGTTTTCCTGGATGTAGTTTTTAACCATACGGCCGAAGGGAATGAAAACGGGCCCTATATTTCTTTCAAAGGTATTGACAACAAAACTTATTACATGCTGACGCCAGAAGGTTATTATTTTAATTTTAGCGGAACCGGAAATACTTTAAATTGCAATAATCCTGTTGTCAGAAACATAGTGCTGGATTGTCTACGCTACTGGGCGGCTGAATACCATATCGATGGTTTTCGTTTTGACCTCGCATCCATCCTGGGGAGAGATCCTTTAGGGTATCCACTTTCTAATCCTCCGCTGCTTGAGTCGCTGGCTTTTGACCCGATTTTGGCCAAATGCAAGCTAATTGCAGAAGCGTGGGATGCAGGTGGGCTGTATCAGGTAGGCTCATTTCCTGCCTACGGGCGCTGGGCCGAATGGAATGGCAAATTCCGCGACGGGATACGTAATTTCTTAAGAGGAGAGCCCGGTAAGGTAGGGGATGTCGCACAGCGGATACAGGGCTCGCCGGATTTGTATGCCAGTCGTGGGCCTACAGCTTCAATTAATTTCATCACCTGTCATGACGGCTTCACGCTCTACGATCTAGTCGCTTATAACGACAAACATAACGAAGCCAATGGCGAAGGCAACCAGGATGGCTCCAACGATAACAATAGTTGGAATTGCGGATGGGAAGGCCCATCAACCGATCCGGCGGTCAACGCTTTGCGTCTTCGCCAGATGAAAAATGCAGCGGCTATGCTGCTGGTCAGTCAGGGAGTTCCTATGATTTTAATGGGGGATGAAATTACCCGAACCCAAAAAGGCAATAACAATACCTATTGCCAGGATAATGAATTAAATTGGCTGGATTGGGACCTGGTGAATTCACAGGCTGAATTGTTGCGCTTTTTCCAAAACCTGATTCGGTTCCGATTGGCACACCCTGTCCTGCGCAATCGTTGGCATTTGATCAATCAAGATCGGATTGGCAGCGGTTACCCGGATATTTCGTGGCATGGCACGCAAGCCTGGAATCCAGATTGGTCCAGCTCGAGCCGTGTCCTGGCTTTCATGTTGGATGGCAAACACGCACGTGGCGGCACGCTTGAAGACAATTCTATTTATGTGGGCATGAACATGCACTGGGATCGCCTGTGGTTCGAATTGCCCAGATTACCGGAAGGGAAAAACTGGCATGTTCTCGCAAATACTGGCGCCCCGGCTCCCGAAGATATATGGGAGACCGGTTGTGAACCCAGGCTCGATCAGCAGGACGGCATCTCATTAGGGGGTCGTTCTGTGGTCGTATTGGTTAGCAAGTAATTATTAAGAAATCTAATTTCACTATTTTTAAGACGAAAGGACAAATGTCATGGCTTTCAATGTAACTTCTAAAATTTTGGAAGATGGAACGGCCGAGATTACCCTGGTTGGAGAACTGGATGGAAGTGTTGCGAATGATTTCAAGGCCGCAGTTGAGAAAGTAGCGCTCGAGAAACCAAAAAAAGTGGTATTGATGGTAAAGGATCTGGAATATATGTCAAGCGCCGGTTTGCGGGTGCTGGTTTTTACTAAGCAAAAAATGGGTTCGGATGTCGATATTTATGTCATCGCTGCTCAGGACGCAGTTCGCGACACAATCGAGATGACCGGTTTCCAACATAGTGTCATTATTCAGGATGAATATAACGCAATATAAAACCATTTTGTTTGTTGATTGAGTGGCCCTGTTTGGAAGGTTACTCTTCATTGTTAATTTCATGGAGGTTTGATGGCGATTTCAACCATAGATGAAAGAGTAGGTTTTCTCAGGAATTCACTCTTGTTTCCAAATCCCAAATTAAAGACACTGCAAGAAATTGCTTCGAAACTGGAGGATGTAGAGTACCAAGCAGACGAACCAATTTTCAAAGCCGGTGATTCGGGCGATTATATGTATTTTGTCAAAAAGGGTAAGGTACGGGTTCATACGGAAAACCGTGTTATCGAAATTCTGGGTGTTAACGCAATATTTGGTGAAATGGCCCTGCTTGATTCAAGACCCCGCATGGCTACGGTAACTTCCGTTGAAAAAACCGACCTATTGCGGCTCGACAAAGCTTCATTTGATAAATTAATCCATGGACGGATTGAAATCGTCCAGGGTATTACCGATGTCCTCACAAAACGGCTACGCTTTCAAGATCATGAACTGGAAGAAACACGCCAAAGCCTGGAAAAAGTAATCCTGCCATTGGGCATTGCTCTATCTACAGAAAAAAACTTGGATCATTTGGTGGAACGTATCCTGTTAGAAGCCAAAAAATTGTGCAGCGCCGATGCAGGGACGATGTATCTCTGTACTGCTGATAATCACCTCAAATTCAATATCATGTTCACCGATTCTCTAAACATTGCTTTGGGTGGGTCAACGGGCAAAGAAATTCCTTTTCCACCCATCTCTTTAGTGGATAAAAATAATGGCCAGCCAAACTACCATAATGTTTCCACTTATGTTGCAAATACCGGCCATTCCGTAAATATTCCGGATATATACCATGCCAAAGATTTTGATTTTACCGGCACGATGGAGTTCGACAAGCGCATGGGTTACCGGTCGATTTCAAATCTGACCGTTCCGCTTAAAAACCATTTGGGTGATGTGATTGGGGTATTACAGTTATTTAATGCCCAAGATACAACCACCAAGCAAGTCGTCCCATTCAATGCTTATCAGCAATTGATAGTTGAATCGCTCGCCTCTCAAGCAGCTGTATCTCTGAATACTCAGGAACTGCTGAAACGCCAGGAAATACTGGTAAAAATTGAACATGACGTTCAGGTTGGACGCCAGATACAGGCTGATTTTTTGCCAGATGTGTTACCTCAACCGGAGGGATGGGAGATCAAAGCCTTTTTTCAGCCGGCACGCGAGGTAGCCGGTGATTTTTATGATGCATTCATGATCGATGATAACCTGATTGGGTTCGTTATTGCAGATGTTTGTGACAAAGGTGTCGGGGCGGCGCTCTTCATGGCTCTCAGCCGTAGTTTGATTCGGGCATTTGGATGGATCAATAGTCGCTCCAATCCAGAGTTTAACAGCAATACCTCGGAAAACCAGATGCTTGATTTCATCGAGATGGGATTAGACCCCATTGGTCTTACCAATAATTACATCGCTCAAATCCATAGCAAAATGAACATGTTTGTAACCCTTTTTTTTGGCATGCTTGATCCAAAAAAAGGGGTGGTGACGTATATTAATGCCGGGCATAATCCCCCTGTTCTGCTGGATTCCAACGGGGAGGTAAAAGCCCGCCTGACACTGACCGGACCAGCGGTGGGCATGCTACCAGATATTATCTACGCCTACCGGCAGATAACGATAGAACCTGGAGATTTATTATTTTTATTTACCGATGGCGTGCCCGAATCGCACAATCCAGCAGGTAAGTTATTGACGGAAAAAAGAATGCTGGAAATCTTATCAGAGCCCGTCCCGGCTGCCAGTGTGCTTCTCGATCGGGTTGTCCATGAACTCAATGATTTTATGTCTACTGCCAATCAATTTGACGATATCACGATGTTGGCGATCAGACGAAAGCAAAAATGAAAGAGTTGCCAGACGAGTTGGAAGCAATGATCAGATTAAGGATGATACGTTATTAATACAGTCGAAATCCCCGCATGGATGAGGATTTGATGAAAATAAGAGGCCTTAATGAATAAAAGC
>Ga0209039_10003525_pt1 | contig 12159 bp, 12 predicted proteins | sample BogFormECP12_OM1_FD_188238 | JGI IMG/M metagenome (GOLD analysis project Ga0209039, IMG submission 188238) | Bog forest soil microbial communities from Calvert Island, British Columbia, Canada - ECP12_OM1 (SPAdes) (version 2) | ecosystem: Environmental > Aquatic > Freshwater > Wetlands > Bog ...
TCATTCAGAACTCGCGCCATGTTCCCCCACCCCTTCTATAAACCGACCGCCGGTTTATTTATAAAGAGATTATAGCCGGGTATGAGGCACCTGTCAAGCGTTTGTGACCCCAATATGTCATTGCCGCAGGTATCGGATGGTTTTCCGATTGAAGCAATCTCCCTGTCGGCCCTGCATGGAGACTGCTTCACCGATAGAACTGGCACCCTTGCGGGTGCACCTGGGGTGTGCAAATGCGTCGCAAAGCCTCACCTTCGGCAGTGACACCTGCATGACGCTGCCGAAGGTGTCGGGCCTGAACCCAGCAGAACGTATTCCTTTTCTTTCAGGTCGGGCTTTATAATACAATCAGGTCCATAAAGGAACTTTCGATGACCCTCATCCGACCCGAGACACCCGCTGACGTGGCCGCCATCTATGCCGTCAACAAACAGGCCTTCGCTGGCCGCCAAGCCGAACCCGGCCTGGTGGACGCCATTCGCACATCCGCCGGTTTTATCCCGCAACTCTCGCTGGTAGCTGAGCAAAAAGGTGCGATTGTCGGGTACATCCTGTTCAGCCGCATCCACATCCAGACCGACAACGGCCTTCTGCCCACCCTGGCGCTGGCCCCGCTGGCCGTCCTGCCCGAATACCAGAGGCAAGGCATCGGATCGGCGCTGGTTCGGCGCGGTCTGCAGGAGTGCCAACGCCTCGGCCAGGCAGTGGTCATCGTGCTGGGATGTGCGTCTTACTACCCGCGCTTCGGCTTCTCGGCCGGGCTGGCGAAAGCGCTGGAATGCCCCTTTGGCAATTGCGGCGAGGCCTGGATGGCGCTGGAAATCATCCCCGGCGCGCTGGCTGGGGTGCGCGGCGGGGTTGTCTATCCGCCTGCGTTCGATGGGGTATAACCGTAATAGTCAACTTTATAAAACAATATCAGGAAAAGAAAGAGGGCGTGCCTGCAGCAGCACACCCTCTTTTATTGAAGGAATTTTCCCCGCTTTTCCATCCTTTAATATCAAATCTTTGCTATCGACCCCTGGCACGGTGGTCTGGATCTTTTTGAAAGATCCAGACCGTGTCCAGGCTTCTAGGAGAGAAAGGGCTCAAGCCAAATTTTACTGTTACCTTTTTGATGATCGAAATTACAACCTGTAAAATTTTACAACCCTGGATAAACAATCTTTTTCTTATCATCATTATAAGAAGAAGTACGCTCAGAAACATTTGTATACATTTGAAATAATTAGCCAGCGGGCAATAATCCCTAATTTTTTCTTTTCCTGCGCCGGTCGAGCTGGCGTAAATACACCGGTCGAGCTGGCACCCCTACGGGTGCACCAGGGGTGCGTAAATACACCGGTCGAGCTGGACCTCTACGGGTGCACCAGGGGGTGCGCAAATGCTTTACAATAGATAAATACCCATACTCCCAGAGGGACACCACCTTGACACTCAACGCTCTTGATTTCGCCTTAATCGGACTAGCAGCTATGGCAGCCGGTCTGGTCAACGCCCTGGCCGGCGGCGGCACGCTCATCACCTTCCCTATGTTGACGGCGGTCGGAGTGCCGGCCGTCATTGCCAACATCACCAACACAGTGGCCCTTTGTCCAGGCTACCTGGGGGCCACCTTTGCCCAAAGAGAAGACCTGAAAGATCAAAAAAAACGGCTGTGGATGCTCCTCCCGGCCGCGGCCATCGGCGGGGTCATCGGCGGTTTGTTGCTTTTCAATACCAGCGAAAAGGTCTTTCGCCAACTGGTGCCGGTCCTGATCCTGTTGGCCTGCGGCCTGCTGGCGGCTCAGGAGCCGCTGCGCACCTGGCTGACAAAACGCGCCGGGCAGGCCAGTTCCAGGAAACTATCCGAGCGCTGGGCTATCCTGCCGGTCGGGCTGGCAGCCATCTACGGCGGTTATTTCGGCGCCGGACTGAGCGTCATCGTGCTGGCCGTTCTGGGTCTGGTGCTCGATGATAACCTTACCCGCCTGAATGCCCTCAAGCAGGCCATCTCCTTCAGTACTAACATAGCAGCCGCTGTCCTGTTTATATTTTCCGGGCGGGTGCTGTGGCCGGCCGCGCTGGTTATGGCGGTTGGGGCCCTGCTGGGCGGCAGCATCGGCGGCCGTCTGGCCGGGCGTATCAAACCCAGCACCCTGCGCTATACCGTCGTCGCCATCGGCGTGGTGGTGGCTGTGATCTATTTGCTGCGCGGCTAGGCTTTTCCCTCACCCTGCCCTCTCCCGGAGGGAGAGGGTTTAACCGCCCCCTTCCCCCAGAGGGGGAAGGGTTGGGGATGAGGGCTTTGTCACAGAACGCACCCCGGCGGTGTTAATCCTGTAGAATGGTGCAAAGAAGAGTTCTGACCCAGAGGCAATGGATGTCGTTTAGATCCGAAGAAGAGCGGGCCGATCAAAAAAAGCGAGCTGCTTTCGAAGATCTGTTCCTGCAAAATTGGGAGAAGGTGTACGGCGTGCTCTTCCGGCTGACCGGCGACCGCGCCGAAGCCGAAGACCTGGCGCTGGAAACCTTCCTGCGACTGTGGCAGCGCCCGCCCGCTCAAGACCAAACCCTGGCCGGCTGGCTGTACCGGGTAGCTACCAATCTGGGCTATAACGCCCTGCGCTCGGCAGGACGCCGCTGGCGGCACGAGCTGGATGCCGGTATGGAGGCGCTGGCCGTAGACAGCGGCTCGCCTAACCCGGCCAAAGAAGTCGAACGGAACGAAGACAGGCAGCGCGTCCAACAAATCCTGAGCCAGATGCAGGAGCGCCAGGCTCAACTACTTATTCTGCGCCATTCAGGGCTATCTTACCAGGAAATCGCCGAGACCCTCAACGTCGCGCCAACTTCCGTCGGCGCTTTGCTGGTGCGGGCAGAAAAAGAATTTGTTCGGCTATACGAAGAAGGAGGAGACCATGCACCTGACGGATAATTCCCTGCGTGCTTATCTCGACCAGCAGCTACCTGAGCCGGAGCGCAGCCGCATCGAGAGCCACCTGCAAGACTGCCCCGAATGTGCCGAGCGACTGGCAGAACTGAGCGCGCTTGCCAAGCAGGTCAGCCTGCACATGGCGGCCCTAAAACCCGGCGCAGCCGAGGCCCCGCGCCCTGCCTCACTCGCTTTACGCCAATTCAATCAAAAGGAGACACGTCCCATGTTTAATATTTTCTCAAAACGAAATCTGCGCCCCTTATGGGTGACAATCGCTGTGATCGCCGTCCTGGCGATAGCTCTCAACTTCCAACCGGTGCAGGCGCTGGCAGCCGGTTTCCTGGGCCTGTTCCGCGTCCAGCAGGTGACGATCCTGCCAATTAATTCGAATACCATTCAAAACCTGCAAAACAACCAGGACATCTCCAAGAGCGTCAGCCAGTTGTTCTCCGATTCGGTCACCACCACCCGAGCTGCCACTCCCCCTCAACAGGTGCCCGATGCCTCCAGCGCCAGCAAACTGGCCGGGTTTGAGGTGCGCCAGTGGAAAGACAGCAACCTGCCGGCCGATATCACGGTTTCAAGCGGCCAGGCCTTTACCTTCACCGTCAACCGGTCCCGCGCTCAGCAAATCCTGACCAGCCTGGGCAACAACAGCCTGCAATTGCCCCAAAATATCGACGGCGCCAAGATCTCGGTGGATATCCCGGCTGGCGTCAGCACGGCCTACGGCGATTGCCCAACCATGAGTGCCATGCGTCTTCGCGAAAAGGCTAACCTGGCTGCCTCAACACCGGCTGCCTCGGCCGCATCCGCCAGCGATTGCCTGGTGCTTTTACAGGTGCCCAGCCCAGCCATCAAAACACCCCCAAGCATCGACCCGGCCCAGTTAGCCGCCATCGGTCTGCAGGCGCTGGGCATGAGTGCCCAGGATGCTCAATCCTTCAGCCAGAAGGTAAACTGGAGTACCACCCTGGTCATCCCCATCCCGACCGGTGAAGTGAGTTACCAGGACATCCAGGTCGACGGCGCCAAAGGCTACGTGCTGGCCCCTGTGCAGGGTACCGGCCCCGGCAATGCGCGCTACTCGGTGGTGTGGGTCAAGAACGGCATCATCTATTCCGTGGCCGGCACCGGCGACCCGGCCCAGGGACTGGCGGTCGCCAACGACCTGCAGTAACCCCCCTACCCCCCATTTTCTCCGAAAATGGGGGGTTTAAGATTCACTTGCCCATCCCTATTTTCGCCGATAATGCGGGGTTTAAGATTCACTTTCCCATCCCTATTTTCACCAGAAATGTGGGGTTTAAGATTCGCTTTTCCATCCCCATTTTCGCCAGAAATTTTGCCGTCAACTCAATCTCTTTGGCAGCGAAAATGGGGGTTTGAATTGCACTGCCCTGCCCCTCGTTTTCGCCAGAAATTTAGGAGGACGCAAAATTTTGCGTCTCTACACAACACCTTTGGCGATGAAAATGGGGGTTCGCCACGTCAATGGCGAGGGGAATTTTGTGGGTTGATAATTAAGGTAAAATCACTTCATGTCTTCAGAATTTGCAATCGAAACGCAGGAGCTGCGTAAACAGTACGGCGACAATCTGGCGGTGCGCGGCCTGTCTTTGCAGGTGCCGCAGGGCGAGGTATTTGGCTTCCTCGGACCGAACGGCGCCGGTAAAACCACCTCCATCAAAATGCTGCTGGGTCTGGTCTTTCCCAGCGCCGGCAGCGCCCGCTTGCTGGGCGAGCCGCTCGGCAACCGTTCGGTGCGCGCCCGTATCGGCTTTTTGCCCGAGCATTTCCGTTTTCACGACTGGCTGAGCGCCGGCGAATTCCTGACCCTGCACGGCGAGCTGTACGGTATGCCCAAAGAGCAGCTACGAGCACGAATCAGAGAATTGCTCGAGCTGGTTGGTCTGACGCCTTTCGAACATAAACAGCTGCGCACTTATTCCAAAGGCATGCTGCAGCGTATTGGACTGGCGCAGGCGCTTTTGAACGACCCGCTGCTGGTTTTCCTGGATGAACCAACCTCGGGCCTCGACCCGGTTGGGCGGCGGCTGGTGCGCGATATCATCCACAGCCTGCGCCAGAAAGGCACCACGGTTTTCCTCAACTCGCACCTGTTAAGCGAGGTCGAGATCACCTGTGACCGGGTGGCTTTTATCAAACAGGGTGAAGTGTTGCGCACCAGCCAGCTCAAGAGCCTGGTGGATGGTGAAACCAGCGTCACCATCCGCTGCAGCGAGCCAGCGCCCGAAACCCTGAGCGGGTTGGAACAGCTCGGCAAGAACGTGCGGGCAGACGGCGACACCATCACCCTGACGGTTTCCGAGGAAGCCGTCCTGCCCGCCATCACCCGTTATCTGGTGGCGCAGGGCCTGGACGTTTACGCCATTACCCCCCAGCGGCTTTCGCTGGAAGACCTGTTTATGCAGGTGGTTGGTACCGACGGAGGTCTGTAATGGGAACCTGGATCATCGCCCGCCTGACCTTCCGGGAGGCCTCCCGCCGTAAGATCGCCCTGACCGGTTTTCTGCTGGGACTGGCGTTCGTAATATTGTTCAGTATAGGATTTTTTTACATTAACCAGCAGGTGCGGCAGAACGTGCAAAACAGCCCATTTCAAAGCCCCATTACGATGCAAGAGTATTACAACACCTTCACGCTGGCCGGGCTGTACGTGGTCAATTTCCTGATCATCGTCATGGCTGCCCTGGTGACTGCGGATACCCTGGCCGGGGAGATCTCAAGCGGCACCATCCAATCCCTGGTTACCAAACCCCTGCGTCGCAGCGAGATCGTGTTCGGCAAGTGGCTGGGCTATGCCATCCTGTTGGCGCTGTATGTGGTTTTAATGGCCGGCGGCATCCTGCTGAGCACTGCCCTGCAATCCGGTTACAGCATGCCCAATGTGCTGAGCGGGCTGGCGTTGATGTACCTGGCCGCCCTGCTGGTCATGACCATTACGATTGCCTGCAGCAGCCGCTTTTCCACCCTGGCGACCGGCGGGATGGTGATCGGTCTGTACGGGCTGGCCTTTGTGGGTAGCTGGGTGGAGCAGATTGGCTCATTGATGAACAGCACTGCCGCCGTACAGGTGGGAATTGTCTCCAGTCTGATCATGCCCAGCGAGGCCATCTGGCGGCGGGCCGCCTTTGAGATGACCGCCCCGCTCTCACGCATGATCTCATTTGGGCCATTTTCCAGTGCATCCGTACCCAGCCCGGCCATGATGATTTACGGCGGGCTTTACCTGCTGGCAGCGCTGTGGATTGCCGTTCGACAGTTTGACCGCCGCGATTTATAATTGGGGCAGGACAAAACAAGAACTCATGCAAACTTTCCTGCGCGCCAACTATCGCAGCGGTTGGCTCATCATTGTCTATCCTATTCTGATCTTCCTGACAGTTCTGATTGGCTTTCCGCTCATCATCTATTTCGGCCTGGAATGGGAAAGCACCCTCTGGCTGGTCACCGCCATTATATCCGGCTTCGTCCTGGGTCTGGTGCTCAGCCTGACCACCTATCCGATTTTCTTGAGGCAGTCGCGCCGGCAGTACGGCGAGATTGGCCTGACCTCCCAGGCCATTACCTGGCGGGCTGAAGGCGCCTTGCGGGCGGTGCGTCGCACCCAGACGATTTCCTTTACCCAACCCTACCGCGCCAGGCTGCTGGCGGGCGAAGGCGACCAGGGCCAACCCGGCTTTATGCTCGAAATCAGCGCCGGTAAATCTGCCATCGCCCTGTACTGGCAAGGCATCTCCTGGGCTGATCTGACGGATGAATTTGATGCGCCAGATTTTGTGGATGAGCTGACCATCTCCTCATCGGACGGGCTGGTGGGCTTTGATCTGGACGGTAGCCAACCCCTGGAGCGCGCCCTGTTGGATACGCTGCTCGGCATTTTGTGGCAGACCCGCCAGAACAACCAGCTTTATACCAGCTACCTGCAACAAATCGCGCTCGAGGTTTAAGCTCAAAGGGGGGGTCATGATGACCCCCCCTTTTTTCATTGTTACCGTAGAGACGCAAAATTTTGCGTCTCTACGGTTATATTTTATATTCATGCCTGGGCATCAGGTGCTGGCAGTGCAGATCCGTTCAACTTACCGGCGCGTTCCAAGAACCACTGGGCCGTGCAGCGGATGGCCTCCGGCAGCGGGGTAGCGATATCCCCAAAAGTCTTTCCAAAGCGAGTGTTATCGACGATAAACGGTTCTTCGAACTCATACAGCATCTCGACCAGCTCACGCATCAGCGGGTTGAACAGTCCCAGCGCCTGGATCAGCAGGCGGGGAGCAGCCTGGATATGCGGCTTTTGATGATTCATCTGGCAAATTTGCTCAATAAACTGGCGGGTTGTGATGGTTTGGGCGCTGGGTAAATGCCAGGCCTGGCCGAGCGCTTCGTCGCGCTGGCCCAGGATAGCCAGTCCGCTGGCAATATCCGGCACATAGGTGTAGGTGTGCAAGAGATCCGGGTTTCCCAATACCTGCACGGTTTTACCGGCCAGGGCTGGGGCAAACATGCGCTCCCCACTGGTGCTCTGGAGAGCGCCGGGGCCAAAGAAGTCGGAAGCCCGCCCGATGGCCACCCGCACTTTGCCGGCGGCGTGTGCTGCCAGCAGTTCTTCGGCCAGACGCGCCCGCACCCTGCCCTTACGGCTGGTAGCGGCATAGGGCAGGTCTTCAGTCATCGGCCGGCCGCCGGTCGGGCCGTACATATAAACGTTTTCCATGGCCACCAGCTTGGCTCCTACGGAGGCCGCTCCTGCCAGCACACCCGCCTGAAGCGGGGGAAATTTCTCGGGCCATTCGGTATAGGCCGGGTTGGCGCAGTTATAAACCACCACAGCTCCCTGGCATAGCGCCCGGGCCGCATCTGGATCAGCAGCGTCGCCGCGCCTCAGCTCGACGCCGGGCGGTACTGCCTGTGGCAAAGCGCCGCTGCGGTTGATGATGCGTACCCGTTTCCCTTGCGAGGCCAAAACCTTCATTAATGCCAGCCCGATTGGGCCCGAGCCAAAAATCACATGAGTTTCATTACCGGAAGTATTCATTATTTCTCCTTTATTCCTATTCGGCGCAACAGATTTTCGACCTCGCTGCAATAAAAAGCATCCACATCCCCCACCACCGGCTGCAGATGATTGAACAATTCCAACATAATCAGGCCGTGGATAAGCGGCCAACCCGCCGTAGTCAAATACAGGGCCAGCAGCGGCAGCCGCACACCCACGCCCTCAAGCTGCCGGCCGAGTTCCTGGAAATAAGGCTCCAGCTCCGGCGGAACCCGGCTGTACTCTGCCTGGGGTGAGAAGTCCGGGCTTTCCATCGACTGGGCGATCAACCCGGCGATGATAATGATGCTGCGGTTAGCGGACAGCGTGGTACTTTCTTCCGGCGCCACATAGCCCGGGATGGGGTTGCCATAGATCAATTGAAAATCGACCGGATAGGCCAGCGCCCAGGTGCGGTAGGCCAGCAACACCTGGCGCAATTGCTCATCAACAGGCAGCTCACGGCAATCCTGACGGGTTTGCTCCAGGTGATCTGCCAAAGCGCCAAAGGCATCCAGGATCAGGTCGGTGATCAACGCAGCGCGGCCAGCATAGTAATGGTACAAAGCCGGGGCCGTCATATCCATCTCACGCCCGATCGCCCGGATCGAAATGCCGGCCGTGCCGTCCTTTTCCATCAGACGGCGGGCGGTACTTTTAATTTCAGCTCGGATGGCTGTATGCTGTTCTTCACGACGGACTTTTGACATGCTCACAAATCCTTTTTATCTAACAATGTAATAATTAATAAACATATATAAATATATTTTACACTGTTAATTTTATTTTGTCAAGGGTGATTAAAAAAGAGTAGCACCGAACGAACTGGCGTAAATACGCCGATCAAAAATCAGTGGAATCTGCCCCGCCTGACCTGCCAACTATGGCGGCCCTCCGGCCATCTTTGGCCTGAACTCCGCCGTCTGACGCGCCGCGTCCCTCGAAAGCCACTCAGACTATTAGCCGGATGCTTATCCCGGCGCCAACGCGTCTTAGCCCACCCTGGACGAGTCTTCATGTCTACACGACGCAGCGCCGGCATTGTCCCTGACAGCAGCGGCAGCCCACCTAACCAGGTGCCATTATCGACCACAGTCTGAACTGAATGCCGCACTATACTGTGCCGGAGGCCGCTCAGGGGTGCACCTGGCTGGAATGGACGATAGTGAGACTTTCGCGCCGCAACTGTTTCTTCGGCCAACACAGCCGATGATGCGCCTTGCAAAAACCAGCCAATAAAAATCAGCCACAATCCATCGTAGAGATTCCCGCTGGCGATCGAGTATAAACCTGCAGCAATAAAACCCAGGGCGATCACCGTTCCGGCAATTCCCGTGCTGTGGTTGGCTGAAGCCTGATCCTGGCTAAAATGCCATAAAATCGAGCGCAGTACCCGACCACCATCCAGCGGGAAAGCAGGGATCATGTTGAAAGCCAACAGCGAGAGATTGATGCGCGCCAGCCATGTGCAGGGAGCGGAAAGATAGGCCAAATTTGGCGCCAGCAAACTAACCGCCGCAAAACACAGGCCCAGCGCCAGGCTTACCAACGGACCGGCCATAGCGATCGTGAACTCCACACCGGCCGAGGGCGGCTCCTGGCTGATCTGAGCCATCCCACCGAAGACAAACAGCGTCACATTTTTGACCGGGATCGAATTTCGCAGAGCGGCGTAGCTATGACCCAACTCGTGCAGCAGCACCGATAGCGCAAACAGCAGGCTGGTGAGGATGCCCAGCAGCCACGAGGCTGCTACAGAAAATTCGGGATGGCTCTGAGGCAGGATTCCAACTGCCATCGACCAGGCCAATAAGATAAATATGGCAAACCAACTGGCATGAACGTAAATGGGAACTCCCCACACTCGCCCGGCCAGAATACCGTTCTGGATACTCACTCTACCACTCACAACTCGCTTCCTTCATTTCATCAACCCATAACAATAAGCCGGCGCTGGCCCCCAGGGTTTGCACCGGCTTATCACAAAAATCTTGGCGTTGCACGGCTGCGTGCATACGCTACTTCATTCGCTCTTAGCCCATTCACTAGACTAATTCTATCTTATATGTAATTATAGTCATAATATATCAATTGTCAAGACATTGTTTTCGGTCATCCATTTAACTTTTGCTTATTTCGAAGGTACTATATAATTAAAGCTTGAAATTGTTTGTAAAATCCCATTACAGGTACCCCGCCAAGCGAAACGAGCCAATGTTCATTCAGTCAATCAGGGGAGAAGCACAATGAACAATATAGAGGTACTGATCATCGATGACGACAAAGACATAGCTGCCTGGTATCGCACGGTCTTAACCTTAATGGGTTTTGAAGTCGAGACCGCCCTATCTGCACGCCAGGCGCTGGCTTGCCTGGCAACTTGCGTACCCAACCTGATCATTTTGGATCTACATTTGGGCCATGAAATTGGCGGCGAAGATATTCTTTACCAAATCCGCTCGAACGCCCGTTTTGACAAAACGCGGGTCATCGTCATTACCGGTTATCCCACCACTGCCGAAATGGTAACCAACCTGGCCGACCTGATTATGATCAAACCGGTCGGGTTGGACCAGCTCAAGACCCTGGTAAGCCGCATTGTTTCTTCTGAGGTTGAGCCCAAGAGCCTGCCATTCCGCGATCCGGTTACCTTATTGTTTAACAAAGAATTCTTCTTCACCCGGCTCGAGTTGGCCTTCGAGCGAGCCAAACGCCGTCCCGAATTTTTCTTCGCCGTGATCGCCTTTCAAGTCCACGCAGGCGAGCCGGACGGAGAGGTTATCCCGCCTGAAGCCACGGCTGCCATCCTGGGCGAGATCGCCGACCGTTTGAAACAGAATGTGCGCCCCACTGATACACTCGCCCGTGTATCCGGATGGAAATTTTTCAGCCTGCATGAAGATTTAAAAAGCAATGAAGACGTCGAAATCATCCTGGGGCGCTTAAAGCAAGTCATCACGCAACCGGTTAAGTACGACAAATTTGAATACCCTCTGACTGTCGAATACGGGGTCGCCCTGGCGGCGGCGCGTTATAAACAGCCGGCCGAGATCTTCGAAGCCGCCGAACAAGCCTTGAAAAAAGTCCAGGGAACGAGCTGAGACTGGCAGATTTGCTATGTTGGCTTCTTGCCCTTGATAGAAAACAGTAATGGCACCAGCTCCTGGCCACCCGGCAGCCGGTAATAACCGTCCGTGCCCAATTCGAGAAAAGGAAACTGCTGAAAGACCGTGTAAGGGAACTCGTGCAGGAATTCCAACTGCAACCCGGCTGCGATCAAGGCGCTGACCAGCTTTCCGAGCGGATAATTCCACTGGTAGCACACTTTTTGCTGCGTCACGGCGCTGCGATCCGCATAGGAACCTTCCACCTCACACTCGATAGCATTCGTGTCGAAATAAGAGCTGGCTACACGCAGTGGTAACTCGCCGCTTGTCTCGTCATATACCATGGAATGAGGGTGGATCTCGGCCATGTAGAACACCCCACCCGGCTTGAGAAAATCCATGACAATCTGCGCCCAACTCGCCAGGTCGGGCAGCCAGGTCAACGCCCCATAAGAGGTATAAACGATATCGAACTCTGTATTTAGCTGCTGAGGCAGATCATACAGGTTGCTCTCAATAAACTCGGCCGGAATGGCGCATTCCTGGCTGAGCTGGCGCGCCAGCCGGATGCCTGCGGCTGAAAAATCCACCCCCGTCACCCTGGCGCCCAGGCGGGCCCAGGACAGGCTATCCTGGCCAAAATGACATTGCAGGTGCAGAAACGTTTGCCCAGCCACTGATCCCAGTTCCTCCAGCTCCAGACTATGCAGCGTGCAACCGCCCGCCTTGAACGCATCCAGCGCGTACATCTCCGAACGAGCGTTGATCGCCACCAACTCATCCCAATGCGCCCGGTTGGCGCGCAGTTGTTTATCCAAGTTCTTCCTCCCGAATCCGCTGCGCCGCCTCGATCATGGCCAGATAACCCTCTACCGGCACGTATTCCGGGATGGAATTGCCGGAACCCAGGGCATAGCCGCATGCCGCAGCCCGGAAACGCCTGCCTCGCTCGAGCACTTCATCCACAATCTCGGCCGGTTTTTTCTGGCACAGCAGGTCCACATCGATGCCGCCCAGCAACCCAATGCGCTGGCCATAGAGTGAAATCCAGCGATCAAAGGGGGCGATCACGTCTT
>Ga0209039_10003526_pt1 | contig 12152 bp, 8 predicted proteins | sample BogFormECP12_OM1_FD_188238 | JGI IMG/M metagenome (GOLD analysis project Ga0209039, IMG submission 188238) | Bog forest soil microbial communities from Calvert Island, British Columbia, Canada - ECP12_OM1 (SPAdes) (version 2) | ecosystem: Environmental > Aquatic > Freshwater > Wetlands > Bog ...
TCACAGGCGTCGTGTTTTGTGCGCTGGTCTCAGCGGTGCTTTTGCGTTACGCGAGGCGAGGTGGAGTGTCTCGGAGTTTCTTCAGGGGCTAAAGCCCATTTGTTTGCGGGCTCTACGCCGGGGCTGAAGCCCCGGCCTCCTAAAGAGAAGAGCTTTTTCGCATGGTTGCCTCTTGCTATCCCAAGGGTAGAAACGTATGCCCTGACGACAGCCGCAGTTCCGGCTGCTTCGCTCACGGAACATTCAGGATTTGTTCCTCGTCTTGAAGAAGGAGGATGTTTCCATGGGCGGATCCGTACCGGTCGAATCCTTTCCTACAGAACATACCCCAGGCGCCCGTCCGGGAGAATGGGCACTCCTGGGCGGGCTGTCTTTCGTGATGTTTGCCGCACACATGCTGGTGAGCGGGCGGTACGGCTATTTTGTGGATGAACTGTACTACCTGGCTTGCAGCCATCATCTGGCCTGGGGCTATGTCGATCAACCCCCTCTCATTGCTTTCATAACGTGGCTGGAACGCGTCACGCTGGGTGATTCTTTGCACGCACTGCGTTTCTTGCCCGCGGTGGCGGCGGGGTTGCGCGTGCTGCTGACCGGCTTGATCGCGCGGGAGCTGGGGGCGCAGCGATTTGGGACGGCGCTGGCGTGCGTGTGCGTGATGGTGGCGCCGGTTTATCTGGGGCTGGATTCGCTGCTGACGATGAATGTGTTTGAGTCGTTCTTCTGGATGGGCGCCGCGCTGGTGGCGCTGAAAATTTTCCAGGGGGCGAGCCAAAGGTTATGGTTGCTGTTTGGCGTGATCTGCGGCGTGGGGCTGCTGAATAAACATTCCATGCTGTTCTTCGGATTCGGATTGTTCGTGGGACTGGTGTTGACGAAGCAGCGCAAGCAGTTTGCGGGGCCATGGATTTGGCTGGCCGGGCTGATCGCGGTGTTGATCTTCCTGCCGAACTTGGTTTGGGAGGTGCAACGGCATTTTCCCACGATTGAATTGCTGCGCAATGTTCAGCAAAGCGGGCGCAATACAGAAATGGGGCCGCTAAGGTTTCTGCTGATGCAGGCGCTGATGATCTTTCACCCGCTGACCGCTCCGGTGTGGATTGCCGGGCTAGTGGAACTGCTGCGCGACCGCGAAAGAAAAGGCTGGCGCGTGCTGGGCATCACCTGGCTGGTGATCATGGCCTGCATGCTGACGATGCACGGGCGGATGTACTATCCCGCTCCGGCGTATCCCATGCTGTTTGCGGCGGGCGGGTTGGTGTTTGAACGGTGGTTGACGGGCATGCAGAGCGCGCGGTGGCTGAAACCCGCTTACATCACATTGGTGGCTGTAAGCGGACTGTTGATTGCGCCGTTCGCGTATTTCCCGATGCTGACAGTGGACCAGTACATCGCGTACGCGAACATCATGCATTTTGCGCCGCCGCGGATCGAAACGCACCGGCTGGGGCCGCTGCCGCAACTCTACGCGGACCAGTTTGGGTGGAAGGAGATGGCGCAAGTGGTGGCAGACGCATATTACAGATTACCGCCGCAAGAACAGAAGAGTTGCGCGATCTTTGGGCAGAATTATGGGCAGGCGGGAGCGATTGATTTCTTTGGGACGAAGATGGGATTGCCCAACGCCATCGGCGGGCACCAGAATTACTTCTATTGGGGGCCGCGCGGATATACGGGCGAGTGCATGATCGTGATGGCCGACCGGCCGGAGCGGCTGCACGAATTGTTCGAGAGCGTGGAATTCGCCGGGACGGTGTATCACCCGCTGTCGATGCCGTACGAGCACTTCGACGTGTACGTGTGCCGGCGGGCGAATTTCGGGACACTGGAAAAGATTTGGCCGCAGCTCAAGCGCTGGGACTGAGCAAGGCCATTCCTTGTCATGGGGGGGAAGCGGATGCTATCGTGGGGTATTCGCGGAAAGTGCGCGGACGGCGCAGGGGTGTGCTATCGTGTGGCCCTGCAATCACTTACGGGGAATTCTGGGCGTCCTTGAAGCGCGTTCCTGACATTCGGGCGTATCGCGGGAAGTGGCCGGAGATTGCCGCGTCCGCGTACATTGACCCGTCGGCCGTGATCATCGGCGACGTGACGATTGGCGAGGACTCCAGCGTGTGGCCGCTGTGCGTGCTTCGCGGCGATGTGCACTTCATTCGCATCGGGAAGCGCACGAGCATTGAGGATGGGAGCGTGCTGCACGTGATGATAGACCAGTACCCGCTGATTTTGGGCGACGATGTGACCGTGGGGCACGCGGTGATGCTCCATGGGTGCACGATTGAATCGAATGTGCTGATCGGGATGCGCTGCACTATTTTGAATGGGGCGGTGGTTGGGAGCAATTGCATTATTGCGGCTGGGACGCTGATTGCGGAGCGCACGGTGATTCCTCCGGGGAGCCTGGTGATGGGTTCGCCGGGGAAAGTGAAGCGGAAAATGACGGCGGCGGATATCGAATCGGTCGAGATGTATTCGGGACGATATGGCAAGTACAAAGAGATTTATCGCGCCGAGGCAACAGAGCGGGGCGAGAAGGTGGATTGGAGCAAATACCGGGGCTGAGCAGTTTGGCCAGTGCATACCAGGGACACATGGCGGAAAAACGAAAATTTCAGGCGATTAAGGGGACGCGGGATTTGCTGCCGCCGGAGACGGAGTTGTGGAACCGGGTGGAGCAGACGGCGCGCGAAGTGTTTGGCACGTTTGGATTTGGGGAGATACGCCTGCCGATCATTGAGAACATCGATCTGTTTGCGAGGTCCATTGGTTCTGAGACGGACATTGTGGGCAAGGAAATGTTTTCGTTTGAGGAGTATGGATTTACCGCTCTCGATACTTTTCGGCGCAACATCATTACATTGAATCTAGTCGGTCCGGAACCCAGATTTGGGTTTTTTAATCCGCAACTCCACGTCGATAGATTCCTAGAAGCACTTTCCTTTTCAGTACAGAAAGGCGAGATTGCCAAGACACCGGAAGTGCTTTCCGCACTGGAGAACGTAACGGAGCTGCGCGACCACCTAACGGCAGAGCTGCAAAAAGAAAAGCCAGACCGTGAGGAAGTGCGAGTCTATTGGAGCGCAATTCAGCAACGCGCAAAAAACGTCCATCTGGGGGACCAAATTTGTTTGCGACCAGAAGCCACGGCGAGTGTTTGTCGCGCATATATCCAACAGAACATGCAGGCGCTGGCGCAGCCGGTGAAGCTGTACTACATGGGGCCGATGTTCCGGCGGGAGCGGCCGCAGAAGGGGAGATACCGGCAGTTTTATCAGATTGGGGCGGAAGTGCTGGAGGCGATCACGCCCAACACGGACGCGACGAAAACGATTGGGAAAGACGCGGCGGTGGACGCGGAAGTGATTGAGATGGTGATGGCGTATTTTGCGCGGCTGGGGTTGGAAGGCGTGCAACTGGACATTAATTCGATTGGGCACAGCGCGCCGGATTGCCGCCGCGGGTATGTGGAGAAGCTGAAAGCGGCGCTGGAAAAAGTGAAAGACAAGCTGGGGGCGGACAGCCAGCGGCGGATTGAGACGAACCCGCTGCGGGTGCTGGATTCGAAGTTGGAGAGCGAGCAGGAGATTATCGCGGGGCTACCGCGGATTGGCGATCACCTGTGCGCGGATTGCGCGAAGCATTATGCGGAAGTGAAGCGGCAACTGGAACTGCGCGGCGTGGCTTATCGGGAAAATTGGCGGCTGGTGCGCGGGCTGGATTATTACATGCGGACGACGTTTGAGATTACCGCGCGGGGCTTGGGTTCGCAGAATGCGGTGTGCGGTGGCGGGCGCTATGATGGCCTGGTGGAATTGCTTGGCGGTGCGCCGACGAAGGGCATTGGCTTTGCGATTGGCGAGGACCGCGTGATCCTTTCGCTGCAGGAAGCAAGAAAGGAAGTGGCTAGTGGCGAGTGGCTAGTGGCTAGCGGGAAGAGCGCGTGCGATGTGTATGTCGCTTGGATGGGGAAAACCGCTGAGGCGACGGCGATTCGCGCGGCGCGAGATTTGCGTGCGGCAGGATTTCGCGTGGAGTTGCCGCCGGTGGAGCAGAAGTTCGGCAAGGCGCTGGGACAGGCGGATAAGCTGGGCGCGCGGTATGCACTGATTTTGGGCGAGGATGAAGTGGCGAGCGGGGAATGGACGGTGAAGACCTTGGCGGATGGGACGCAGGGGAAGGTGCGCGGGGAGGGGTTGGTTGCGTATTTGAGGAGGAATCTGAGTGAAAGGGAAGTGAAGCAATGAAGCAAAGAAGTAATGAAGCGAAGAAGTGTAAGAGTGTAAGTGTGCCAGAGTGAAAGAGTGAAAGAGTGGGAAGGCCTCAGGCCTGAAGGCCTGAGCTACAGAGGACTGACGTGCTGGACTTTTTGGGTGAGTTGAAGCGGACACATTATTGCGGGGTGCTGCGGGCGTCGGATGCGGGGCGGGCGGCGACGATTATGGGCTGGGTGCACCGGCGGCGCGATTTGGGGAATTTGCTGTTTCTGGACGTGCGCGACCGCTCGGGGATCGTGCAGGTGGTGTTCAACAAAGAGACACAGCCGGAGGCGCACGCCAAGGCGGAGCATGTGCGGAGCGAGTTCGTGGTGGCCGTGGAAGGAAAAGTTACCGAGCGCGAAAAGGCGAATCCGGAGCTGGCCACGGGCGAAATCGATTTGGTGGCGACGAAGCTGCACATATTGAACACCGCGAAGACGCCGCCGTTTCCCGTGGAGGAGGAAATCAGCGCGTCGGAGGAGACGCGGCTGCGCTACCGGTACCTGGATTTGCGGCGGCCAAGGCCGCACCGCAACCTGGCGCTGCGGCACAAGATTTTACTGGAAATGCGTAAGACGATGGACGAGATGGGGTTCATCGAGGTGGAAACGCCGATGCTGACGCGCTCGACGCCAGAAGGCGCGCGCGATTATTTGGTGCCCAGCCGCGTGCATCACGGGCAGTTCTATGCGCTGCCGCAATCGCCGCAGATCTTCAAGCAGATTTTGATGATTGGCGGGCTGGACCGGTATTTCCAGATCGTGAAGTGTTTCCGGGACGAGGATTTGCGCGCGGACCGGCAGCCGGAGTTTACGCAGTTGGACGTGGAGATGTCGTTTCCGCGGCAGGAAGATATTTTCAGCGTGATCGAGAATGTGATGGTGCGGGCGTGCGCGGTGGCGGGGATCGAAGCGCAGGCGCCGTTCCCGCACATGCTGTACAAAGACGCGATTCGCAAGTATGGCAGCGATAAGCCGGACATGCGGTTTGGGATGGAGCTGCACGAGGTGACGAATTGTTTTCCGGCGGAGGCGAAGCAGAAGCTGCAGATTGGCGGCAACGTGTTTGTGCTGGCGGCGCCGGGGGCGGCTGCGTACTCGCGCAAGCAACTGGATGAACTGGCGGAGAAGGCGAAGGGGCACGGAGCGCGCGGGGCTTACTTTGTGAAGGTGGCGGCGGAGGGGATTACTTCGACCGTGGAGAAATTGATCGGCGCGGAGAACGTGAAGAAGCTGGCGGAAACTTGCGGCGCAAAGACGGGCGATTTGGTTGTGGCGGTTGCCGCGAAAGAAGAGATCAAGGGGACGGAAGCGGCGGCGCTGGTGGCGGGGCAGATGCGGCTGCAGCTTGGGGAGGCGCTGGGGCAGATTGACAAGACGCAGTGGAAATTTTTGTGGCTGACGGGATTTCCGCTGTTTGAATGGAGCGGGACGGACAAGACTTGGGTGAGCGCGCAGCACCCATTCACGGGGATTGAGGACGAGGATTTGGAGAAGCTGGAGAGCGCGCCGTGGGAGGTGCGCTCCAAGGGCTACGATCTGGTGCTGAATGGAGTGGAGTTGGGATCGGGGAGCATACGAATTCACCGGCAGGATATTCAGGAGCGGCTGTTCAAGGCGCTGGGCTTGACGGAAGAGCAATTGCGGCGGCGGTTTGGATTTTTCCTGGATGCGCTGACGTATGGCACGCCTCCGCACGGAGGGATTGCGCTGGGGCTGGACCGCGTGACCATGCTGCTGGCGGGGGAGAAGTCCATTCGCGAGGTGATTGCGTTTGCGAAGACGACGGCGGCGGTGGATTTGATGGCGGAATCGCCGAGCACGGTGGATGAGGAGCAGTTAGATGACCTGTCCGTTCGAGCGATTCCAAATGTCTTGAGGCCCAGATGCTCTTGTGGCGGGGTCTGGCGAATTTCGTTTGAGAGAGGGCCAAAGGGCGGAGGTCTTGCAAAAGACCTATTCTGTCCCTTGGGAGATCATAAAATCACCCTAGCGAGCGTCGATATCAATGGCTGGTGGCTCGCCGAGCACCTAAATCCCGTAACGAAGAAATGGACAATTATCGATGGTGGTAAGGGGACCACTTAATGAGAAATTCTGCGTCAACTGAAAACGCGGGTCGGAGGCTTCAGGGGCTAAAGCCCAGATAATCGCGTGGAATTTGCGTGGGGACTAAAGTCCCCACCTCCTAGGGAAGTGGAGGCTCGCCGCGGTTCGTGGAGGAAGAACGCACGCAGACAGACTTTCTTCTTTAGGAGGCCGGGGCTTCTAGCCCCGGCGTAGCTGAGGACATCAAGTTGGGCTTTAGCCCCTGAAGGGAGGTTGTGATGTCAACGCCGGGACATAGAACAGTCGCTGGCGCCTCCTATTTTGTCACCACGAAATGCTGGGAGGGGCGCAGCCTCTTCCAGGTGACGGAGGTTGCGAAGATTCTGCTCGACACTCTGTTTCATTACCGTGATTCTGGGGCGTACTTGCTCCATGAGTTTGTCATTATGCCGGACCACTTACATATCATGCTGACGCCCGGTCCTGAAACGAGTCTCGAAAAAGCGGTGCAGTTGATTAAGGGCGGGAGTTCGCATCGAATTCACAAAGAGCGCGGCGGGAAAATGGAAATCTGGCAGGTAGGTTTCCATGATTGGACAATACGAGATCTGGAAGATTGGAGAGCAAAAGCAGTCTACATTCATATGAATCCCGTGAAGGCGCGACTTTGCGAACGGCCTGAGGACTGGCCTTATTCGTCCGCGAACGGGAAATCTCGCCTGGATTCATTGCCTGAGAAATACCAAAACCTAGCTTCAGGGGCTAAAGCCCAAGTTGTTGGCGCTTTTATGCAGGGGCTGAAGCCCCTGCCTCCTAAAGAGACTGCAAGAGTCGGACCTAAAGGTCCGACCCCCGGTGCCCCAACTAAAAAACCAGATACTGCTGCGGCACACCCTAAAGGGTGGAATTCATGAGCAGGATACGAATATTGCCGGAGGCGGTGGCGAACAAGATCGCGGCGGGCGAGGTGGTGGAGAGGCCGGCTTCGGTGGTGAAGGAGTTGCTCGAGAACGCGCTGGACGCGGGCGCGAATTCCGTGCGCATCGAAACGGAAGTTGGCGGGAAGCGCATGATCCGCGTGATCGACGATGGGCACGGGATGGCGCACGACGACGCGCTGCTGGCGTTCGAGCGGCATGCGACGAGCAAGTTGCGCACGGCGGAGGATCTGCTCTCGATTGCGACGCTGGGATTTCGCGGAGAGGCGCTGCCTTCGATCGCGGCGGTTTCGCGGCTGCTGCTGGAAACGCGTGACGCCAGCGAAGCCGAAGGCACGCGGGTGGAGTTTGCGGGCGGGAAACTGGTGAGCGTGAAGCCCGCGGGGCTGCCGGCGGGAACAACGGTGAGCGTGGCGGATCTTTTTTACTGCATGCCGGCGCGGCGGAAATTCCTGAAATCGGACACGACGGAGCTGGGGCACATCGCTTCGTTGGTGACGCATTACGCGCTGGCAAATCCGGGGAAGCAGTTTACGCTGACTACCCCGACGCAGGAGATTGTGAATTGCGCACCGGTGGAAAAGCTGGCGGACCGCGTGTACCAGTTGTTTGGGAAGCAGGCGCTGGACGAGTTGGTGGAGATAGCGCCGGTGTCCGCGGCGTTTCGCGCGGCGATCACGGAGCCGGAAATGGAAGCGGGGGAAGAGTCGGCGACGCTGACGGTGGCGGGGTTTACTTCGCGGCCGGAGATTCAACGGTTGAACCGCAATGGGATTTACGTGTTCGTGAACCGGCGGCTGGTGCGGGACCGGTTGATTCTGCACGCGATTCATGAGGCTTACAGGAACATTCTGCCGCCGAATGTTTTTCCGGCGACGCTGCTGTTTTTGGAGATGCCGTACGACGAAGTGGACGTGAATGTGCATCCGGCAAAGATCGAAGTGCGCTTCCGCAGGTCGCAGTTTGTGCACGACTTCACGCGGGACGCGATGCGCCAGGCGCTGATGAATACGCGGCCGATCGCGAGTTTCGCGGCAGCGGCGACGATGGCGCCGAATCCCGTAGCGCCGCCGGGCTCGTTCGCGGGAGGATTTGCGGAGACGAATGCGAATTCGGGAGTGCCGCGGGCGATCATTCCTCCGCTGGAAGAGTTGGGAGTTGGATCCGGCGTGGGGTCGGATTACGCCTCGGGCGGGGGATTCGATTTGACGGCAGCGCCGCAGGAACCGGTGCCACAGCGGTTTCCGTTTGAGCCAGGAGGATCGTTCAGCCCCGGTGCGGGGATGGGAACAGCGATGCCTGCTGCGAATTGGGCGGAGAATCTTTCGCGCGCGAGCACGGAGACTCCGGCAACGCTGCCGCGGCCGGAACAGATTGCGGACCTGAAGCCGCTGGGACAGGTGAACGCCAGCTTCATCGTGGCTGTGAACGGCGAGGGATTGTGGATCGTGGACCAGCACGTGGCGCACGAACGCGTGCTGTTCGAGCAGCATCTGGAAGCGCGGCGGGCGGGGAAAGTGGAAGCGCAGCGGCTGCTGATGCCGATGGTGATCGAGCTGGCGCCTCGGCAATTGGTGATTTACGAAAAGATCGGCGAAGAGCTGGCGGCGAATGGATTTGAAGTGGAGCCGATGGGACCGAAGAGTGTGGCCATACAAGCGGTGCCCGGAGGAATTGCCGCGAGCGATGCGGAGCAGTTGTTGACGGAAATACTGGATGGGCTGGAGCGCGAGAACGCCGCGATTTCGATTGACACGCTGCAGGCGAAGATAGCGGCTTCGACGGCCTGCCACGCGGCGATCAAAGTAAACATGCCGCTGGACCAGACGAAGATGGAATGGTTGCTGGCGGCTCTGGCCAAGACAGATTGTCCGATGAGCTGCCCGCACGGGCGGCCAGTGGTGCTGCGGTATTCGTTGAAGGAGATCGAGAAGGCGTTTCATAGGATCTAGTGGCGAGTGGTTAGTGGCGAGTGGCGAGCCAAGACTGATAGACTGCGATGGATTCGGTTGTGACTTGACTCCTGATAAGTGATGTCTGATTACTGATATCAGTTATCAGATATCAGCGATCGGGAAGCAAGAGTTCAGAAACACGCGTTCGGGTGCGAGCCACTTGGAGTTCAGCTGAGGGGAACATTGAGCGAGACACAAAAGACCGCGGTGATCTTTGGCTTGGCCAACAAGAGGAGCATCGCGTGGGCCATCGCGCAGAAGCTGCACGAAGCGGGGTGGCGGCTGGCGATCACCTATCAGAACGAGCGGCTGGCGCTGGAGGCGAAAGAACTGATCACGGAATTGCCCGGGTCGGAAGGCTTCATGTGCGATGTGTCGTCGGACGAAGAGATTGCGAAGCTGTTTGTGGAACTGCAGGGGCGCTACGGGGTGCTGCACGGGCTGGTGCACAGCGTGGCCTATGCGCCGGCGGAGGATTTGAAGGGCGATTTTGTGAATACCAGCCGCGAGGGATTCCGGGTCGCGCACGACATCAGCGTGTACTCCCTGATCGCAGTGGTGCGGGCGGCGGCGCCCTTGATGACGGAGGGCGGCGGGATCGTGACCATGACGTACTACGGCGCGGAAAAAGTGGTGCCGAAGTACAACGTCATGGGCGTGGCCAAGGCGGCGCTGGAAGCGACGGTGCGGTACCTTTCGAGCGACCTGGGGTCGAAGAATATACGGGTGAATGCGATTTCGGCAGGCCCGATCAGAACGCTGGCGGCGCGCGGCATTTCGCAATTGGGAGAGATGCTGAAAGCGCACGCAGAGCGCGCGCCATTGAAGCGCAACGTGGACCCGGCGGAAGTGGGCAGCACGGCGGTGTTTTTGCTTTCGGAAGGCAGCTCGGGGATTACCGGAGAGACGCTCTACGTCGATTGCGGCTACAACATCATGGGGTTTTGAGGAAGTGGCGAGTGGCGAGAGAAAAGCGAGCTTAAGGGCGATCAGCGATGAGATATCAGCGATCAGGAAGCGCGGAATTCAGAAACTAGAAAATGGAAAATAGAAATTGGAAATTGGAAAAGCAGAGACAAGAAGGCGGAAAAAAGGGGCCAGGGACCAGGAAGCGAGAGCGGGAATCACAGAGATGAGTGCACGGCTGACGATTGCGATTGACGGGCCGGCGGGGTCCGGGAAGAGCACGGTGGCGCGGCGCACGGCGGCGCTGCTGGGCTACTTGTATCTGGATAGCGGAGCAATGTACCGCGCGGTGGCGCTGAAGGCGCTGGAGCGCAAGATCCCGATCGAAAATGAGGCGGCGTTGGAAGCGCTGACGCGGGAGACACGGATTGAGTTGAAGTCGCCCACGCCGGAGCAGGAAACCGCGGGGCTGAAGAATCGCGTATTTCTGGACGGACGGGAAGTGACCCAAGAGATACGCACGGCGGAGGTGGCGCAAGCGGCTTCGCGGCTGGCCACGATTGCGGGGGTGCGCGAGGTGCTGGTGGCGGAGCAGCAACGCGCGGGACAGGGCGGCGGGGTGGTGATGGAGGGGCGGGACATCGGCACGGTGGTTTTTCCGAAGGCGGAACTGAAGATTTTCCTGGAGGCTTCGGCGGAAACGCGAGCGCAGCGGCGCTGGAAAGAGCACCAGGAAAAGGGCGAGAACTTTTCGCTGCTGGAGGTTTTGCAGGAAGTGCGCGAGAGAGACAAACGTGACCGGGAGAGGAGAGTCTCGCCGCTTGCACGCGCCGCGGATGCGGTGCTGATTGACAACACAGCCATGGGAATCGAGGAGACGGCGCGGCTGATCGTGTTCCTGGCGCGCGAGCGGGAGAACAAAAGGGATTCCGCGGGAGCGGCGCTGGAGCGCGCGTGAAGGTGGTTGTCGGCCTGCCTGGTTGGTGAAAATTAACAAGTGATACAGTAGATGAAGGGAAAGCGGATTCCTCGCTGCGCTCGGAGTGACAATGGCATTTACGCATTGCCGCCAAGGGATCAGAGGCGAGCAGCGATCTAGCCACGATCCCTCCACTGCGGCCCGCAAACGGCGCGGGCCTTCGGTCCCTCCTGCGGCGGGCAGGCGGGATGACAACCGTTTGCGAATTGGCGAGATGCGGTCGAGCGTGCTCGACTCCTACAAAGAATGACCCAAGAGAGAGAAAGTTGAGGAATCAGAAGGTGAGGGCGGCGGCGCGCTGGATGGCGAGCTTGTAGGTGTCGGGGAGTATTTCTTCGATTTGGCCGAGGCGGGCGGCGCGTTCGCCGAGCACTTGCCACTCGGCACGCTCCATAGCGAGAAGAACTTCGTAAACGTCGCGGAAAGAGTTCTGGCCGCCGCAGAGAGCGGCTTTGACGTCCTGGGAGACGGGGAGCTGCGTCAAGACGTCGCCCATGGGTTTATCGAGCAGGGCATCGGCGACGGAGAGAAGACCCATGAGGAAGAGGCTGGAACTTTTATCCTGAAGGCCGGCAGGCCGGGCAATTTCCTCGCAGAAATAGGCGCGCGTGAGAGCGGTGCGGATCAGCTCCGGGGGTTTGCCGCTGCTCAAGGCGATGACGGCGAAGATGGAGAGCCAGCGGCGGAATTCGCGTTCACCGAGCAAGTTGAGGGCCTGGCGGATGCTGTGAACCTCGCCGCGAAGGCCGAGGACGGGCGAATTCAGATAGCGGAGGAGGCGGTAGAGCAGGGAAGGCTCGAGCTTGAGGAGGCCCTCGATGCGGTTGAAGTCGAGTTCGGGAGCAGCGACGGCGTTGAGCAACTGGAGCTGGATGAGCTTGTTGCCGGGAACATCGCGCGTTTCGATCATGGACGGCCTGCAAAAGAAGTAGCCCTGGAAATAGGTGAAGCCGAGGCGTCGGGCTTCATCGAGGTCGCGCTGGGTTTCGACTTTCTCGGCGAGGAGGGAGAGATCCGGGCTGCGGTATTTGGCGGCGAGGGATTTGCGCGCATCAGGATCGAGCAACTGG
>Ga0209039_10003527_pt1 | contig 12149 bp, 11 predicted proteins | sample BogFormECP12_OM1_FD_188238 | JGI IMG/M metagenome (GOLD analysis project Ga0209039, IMG submission 188238) | Bog forest soil microbial communities from Calvert Island, British Columbia, Canada - ECP12_OM1 (SPAdes) (version 2) | ecosystem: Environmental > Aquatic > Freshwater > Wetlands > Bog ...
ATAATAAAAGATCCCGAGACGCAGAAGACACGCTACGAAGTGATCGAACCTACTCTTCAGAAAGAAGAGGAAAAACAACTGATGGAAATCAAGAGTCTCCTCATAGAGGAAGTCGACGTAAACCTAAATGAAATAGAAACGAGGGAAAAAGCAGAAAATTACCTGAAGGAACAAACCCAAGAGACGATAAAGAAACACCGGATAAAAGTGGCCCCTGAAGCTATAGACAAACTGACATACTACATAACGAGAGACTTCATAGGCTACGGGAAAATAGATCCTCTAATGAAAGACCGCTTAATCGAAGACATATCCGCTGACGGTGTGAACATTCCAATATATGTCTGGCACAGAATGTATGAATCTTTACCGACAAACATCGTATTCGAGAATGAAGCTGAGCTAGACTCTTTTACGATACGAATGGCTTACCTTTCCGGAAAAAACATTTCGATAGCTTCACCGATTCTTGACGCTTCGCTCCCAGACGGAAGCCGCATTCAACTCACCTACGGCAGCGAAATAACACGTAGAGGTTCAACCTTCACCATAAGACGTTTCAAAGTTGACCCACTGACCATCTCCGACTTGATCGCCTTCAAAACAATCTCTTCAGAAATGGCCGCATATCTCTGGTACATCGTAGAAAATCGAGCATCAGTTCTGGTAGCAGGAGGAGTAGCCTCTGGAAAAACAACGTTGCTGAATTGCTTATCAATGTTCATAAAACCAGAAATGAAGGTGGTAAGCGTAGAAGACACACAAGAACTCAATCTGCCACATGAAAACTGGATTCCCTCCGTTGTGAGGCTAGGCTATGGGCACGAAGACAAGAAAAGCGGAACGATTACACTCTTCGACCTGTTAAAGGCAGCAGTGAGACAAAGACCAGATTACATAATAGTAGGTGAAGTCCGAGGAGAGGAAGCCTACACCCTGTTTCAAGCCATGGCAACAGGTCACCTTGGAATGTGTACCATACACGCGGAATCCGTCGAAGCCGCAATAAACCGATTAGAATCTGAACCCATGAACATTCCAAAGTCCCTCATAGCCATGACAAATGTGATATTGGTCATGGGTAGGACAGAAGTCGAGGGCAAACCTGCGAGAAGAGTAAACGCCACAACAGAGCTATTCGGGCTTGATTCAAAATCAGGAAACATAAGCACCGAAGAAGTTTTCCATTGGAACCCGAAATTTGACCAATTCTCCTACTCAAACCACAGCTTTCTGCTTGAGAAACAGATGAAAAGACTCGGAATTGATGAGGAAGAAGTGAAACACGAACTTAATCGAAGACAGACAGTGCTCAACTGGATGACGAGTAAAAGTGTTCGCCGATATACGGAAGTTGCAAACGTGATTCGAGAATATTACGCCAACCCCGACAGGGTATTTCAAAAGGCAAGAGTTGGACTGAAGTGAAAAACAATATTCTCACAAGAATCAAAAGATTCCTCATTCGTTTGCAAGCAAGACTCAGAGCTATATTCTCCAGATCAGCGGGTAATATCGAAAAGGCCCCCGAGAAAGCGCATGGCGGTTCCTTGCCAAATTCTGAATTGGTAGTCCACAACCTTATCGGAGCCAAGACAGCATGGATTCTGCCCCTTTTCAAGGATTTGGACACAAACCTTCGGAGATCAGGTCTCAAAGTCAACTTTAAGGCCTATGTTAGCCTCACGGTTTTCGCCACCTTGCTGGTTTGCGCTTCTGTTCTGACCGTGACGCCGTGCGTGTTGTTTCTAATGTTTGATATGCCACTTCTTTCAGCAGTCATGTTTGGCGTTGGAGGTTGTCTATTTGCATTTGCTGTCTCAATTCTTGGGTTTTATGTGTATCCAATTTACAAGGCCGACAACCTTCGAAGAAATTTGGAGGATGAACTTCCTTTCACCACAGGTTATATGGCAATTCTGGCAAGTGCTGGAGTTTCACCTGAAAAGATGTTTTATTCCTTGTCGACCCTTAGCAAACCGCTCGCAGTGACGAGTGAGTCAAAGGATGTCATAAGAAACGTGAATCTCTTTGGATCCGATATCATTTCTGCATTGGAAGAAATGTCAGATCGAACTCCTTCTCAAAGATTCCGTGAAACCATAGAAGGATTAATCACAACAATCCATTCGGGAGGCAACATGGCAGCGTACCTCCGTGAAAAATCCCGAGAGTATATGAAGCTGAAGAGAATAAACCTAAAGAAATACTCTGATACTCTGTCGATGTTGTCAGAGGTCTACGTCACACTGCTGCTGACTGGCCCACTGTTTTTCGTAATAATGCTCGTCGTTATGTCAATGCTTGGTGGAGGCAGTTTCGGAATATTCAGTCCTGATCTCATTCTGGAATTGCTCACGTACATAGCGATTCCCCTTGGAGCAATAACCTTCCTGATAATCTTGGATACGATGTCACCCAAATGGTGAAGAAATGCCAAAAGTAGAAGACAAGTTAAGGAAAACCGCTTGGATCCTCTCAATCACGATAGCCGTGACCATAATGGCCTACGCATTTCTGGCGTTTTGGCCAACGGAAACGTTTGATGAATTCGTGCTCTTTGCCATAATGACCGCTGTCTTCCCTACAGCGATGCTGAACTACGTGGACTATCGATGGAGAAAAGCCGTGGATGAACACTTGCCAGATCTCTTCAGAAGCATTGTTCAAGCTCAAGAAACGGGCATGACCCTCCCTCAAGCAATAGAAGAGGCATCGAAGAGGGAATATGGGCCATTGACCAAGGAATTGAAGAAAATGAACACTCAGATTTCATGGGGAATGAGCTTTGAAGAGAGCCTGCAAAGCTTGGGAAAACGTGTGAACACAGTGCTGATGCAAAGAACCGTGCCGATGATTATTGAGGCCGGTAAATCAGGAGGACGAGTGGAAAAAGTATTCGACCCTCTAGGCAAATTCGTGCAGACCACTTTGTTATTGGAGAAAGAACGACGAACACAGGCAAGACCGTATATCGCAATAGTCTATGTCGCGTTCTTTGTGTTTCTTTTCACAATAGTTCTGCTTTTCCGATCATTCTTTGCAAATGCTCAGGGGCTGTCGATGCTTGCAACAGGCGCCGTGCCTGCGGATACGATTGAGCGAATATTCTTTCACATGACATCAATCCAGGCTTTTTTCGGTGGGCTTGTGGCAGGAAAGATGGGCGACGGCAGCATAAAAGCCGGGCTGAAACACAGTTTGATCCTTATGCTTTGCGGTTATTTAGCCATCAAACTCTTCCTTTGAGGGTGACGAAATGAAAAAAGTGCTCAGAAGATTGTTCCGCGAAAAGAGGGCCATAACCGCTGTTCTGAGCAATCTGCTGCTCACAGTCGTGGCTGTCTCTGTTATGGCACTTGCCACAACTGCAACATATGTGATAACAACTAACCTTCATGACACCATGGGCGAACGAGTCATTATCGAAGATCTTTGGTTCAACAATTCGACTGCCGGCATGGACATATATCTTCGAAACATTGGGCAAGTTGCTATACAAGTCTCAAGTATCTACGTGAACCACACGTCCCAATTCGTTCAAGCCCCTTTTAGTTTGGGCATAGGAGCGCATGGGTGGTTGAACGTTTCACTTGATTGGGCTTCGGGTAACACGTATTATGTGGACCTTGTCACATCACGAGGAACACATGTCGGGGACTACTTCAACGCGCCATAGGCGCACTCCCGTTTAGGCATGCATGAGAAGTATTTTACTTTGTTTTAGTTACTTTTTCTCTCAGTTTGTCTATGGCTTCCTTCTGGTTCTTGGCTTCGATCGTCTGGATGTTGTACAATTCTGCCATTTTCCGTGCGTTGTCATTCAGCCTCGGAATCGCGATAAGGTAAGCCCTATTTGGAGAGACATCGAAAATCTTGGCGAACATTGCTATCACTGGCTGTTCTGAAACCACGTTTTCGGCGGAAGACGCGAGATCAACCACTGTGATGTTTTCGCCAGTTTTTCCTTTCGATGCGGCTATGTCAAACATGTGATTTGCCCCGGACTTACCTTTCAAAAAGGCAGGGCTGGCAACTTCAAACCCATTTTGTTTGAAAAATTCACATACTGGTGAAATCAAAACCAAACCGTCAGAAGCTTCTTTTCTAGCTTCTTCCATCAGAGTGTAGGCGTAAACATCCTTAATGACTGCATCTTCAAACGTGAAATCCTCACGGCAACTTCTGCAGAACATTCTGACTATAGGAATATCGAAACTCTTTCCGCATTCTCTGCAACTGCACCAAACCCCCGCCCTTCTATAGTCGACGTCGGGTTTTCTCAGCTCATCATTGCATTTCGGGCAGACGAGTTTGTCTCCCTTATGGAAGTTGGCTTCCACATCCATGTACCCGCATTTCACGTGTTCTATCAAGTAGCTTTTCTTGATATTGAATGATTTACAGTATGGACAGCAATAACGGATAGAAATTCCGGCCGAACTGCATTTCGGGCAAAAAACGACTTCGTCTTGAAGTTCTTTGGCCAGTATGCCTGATTCGTAGAGTTTAACCAATAACGTTTCAGCTTTCATTGAGTCACTTACAATAGACTCGACCGCGTCATACGTGTACCCGCGTTTTGGATCAAACGATGGTTCAATCTTCTCAATTTCACCGCTTAGAAATTTGCTCAGCAACAGCTGCGTGTTCCTGTCCTTGTAGAGTTCTAATCGTTCTGCCTTGCTGACCGTTTCGTTTCACTCCACGATTTCAAAGTTTTAGTTGTCTTAAAATCTCTTAATATCTCGTCTTCTGAACGTTTTAAAGATTTCCAGGGAATATATTTGTTCAGGATGGCGCCATCCACGCGATGGGAACCTTAATATTCGAAGCACATATTGAACTTAGAAGTAATAAAGATAATCGGTGAGATAATTGGCGTCTCAATCCAGCTCAGGTCGTTCAATGACTCGGTGGGCGACCTTGAAAGGTTCAGCTGCAGCATTGATTTTTCTAGCCTTAACAATAGTGATTGAGATATTTGTTGTCGTCTACGCCATGGATTTAGGTGTCGCAGACAACGGTCTTCTAACAGTCAATTGGCCCGTGACTTTCTCTATCAGCCCACTGTTTGAGCTGGTCCCAATAGCGGTCATTCTCACACTTCTATTCACATGGGTATACGTGAGAAAAAAGCTTCCAGCCAAAGTTGTACAATCACTCGGAAGAACCGAGGGTCAAGGCCCCCGAAGAGCAGAACTGAAAAAATCAGTGCCCAAAACTGGGCAATCACCAAAAGGTTCGCCTGAAAAGGCAAAGTCAGCCCCTATGGAGGACAAAGAGATTCCTCTTTGGAAAAGACTGCATTTTGCCAATCCAACGATAAGAAGTGCATTGGTCATTCTCCTTGTCTTCTTGGCCATCGTCCTTCTGGTGACCGTTTTAGCCTATCCTTCTCTCATCTACCAGACTTTGACAGGCTCTTATCAGAATCACTCTTCATTCTACAACTTCGTCGTCTCCGTGTCGAATGCTATAGATGGTTTCTTGAGGGCTGCCTCTCCAATAGGCAGTTTTGTCTCGGCAATAAACGGGGGCCTCGTCGCTGCCTCGCCGGCAATCAGAAGCATCGGCATGGCACTAGGCAGGTTGACTGCGCCCTTGGCGAATCTGGATGGGCCGGGCAAGTACTTGGCGTTCCAAAACGTCGCAACATGGATGACAGTTCTATTGGCACTGTTCTATGGGCGATCTCCAAGAAGAAGATATAGATACCGAAGGAAATAGAAAACTTCTGGAATTTCAATGGCTGATCACCCCCGGTTCGGTCCTGCTGGGGTTCCACCATCCTTCAGCATTATGAAAGCCAAGTTGGATGATGTTCCGAGGCTTCTGCGGGAGGAGGGGCTTGACGCTTTTGAATATGAAGCTGTCCGTTGGGGGCAGAAACCCCAAGTAAAAAAGGAAGAAGCCGAGAAATTGGGCTCGGCAGCAAGAGAAAACGATGTATGGCTCAGCATGCACGGTTCATACTTCATAAATCTTTGTGGTAACGAGCAGATTCTGGAAGCAAGCAAGAAGCGCCTCATTGCATGCGCCATTGGCGCCAGCTGGATGGGTGCACACGTCGTCGTTTTTCATCCTGGATTTTACGGTGAGAGGTCGCATAAGCAAGCTTTCGATATATGCGCCAAGGCTCTCAAAGACACCGTTGAGATCATGCGGTCTTTGGGAATCGATGATGTTAAGATAGGGCCAGAAACGATGGGGCGTACCTATCAGCTCGGAACTCTAGATGAAATAATAAGATTATGCGAAATGGTTGAGCAAACACAGTTGGTGATCGATTGGTCTCACCTATACGCTCGAGACCAAGGAAGGCTTCGTACGATTGAAGAATTTCGAAAGGTCGTGGAAACAGTGGAAACGCGACTTGGAGTGGAAGCTGTCAGAAACATGCATTGTCACTTCACAAAAATCGAGTTCACCCTCAAAGGCGAAAAACGTCACCACACTCTCGAAGAAACACGTTACGGACCAGAATTCGAACTGTTGGCAAAGGTCATAGCCGAATTCAGGCTCAGACCAGTCATAATAAGTGAAACCCCACTTCTAGATATTGACGCAGCAAGAATGCGGAACATACTCATGAAAGAAGGGAGCAACATTTAACTCAATAACCATGCTGCGACACGTTTTTAATCATGGCTCCCAGTGCTGTTATGGGTACATGTTTTGGCGAGACTCAAAGGTTTCCAGAAACTAACGCCGATAAATCAAGCCATGACAAAATTCTTTGAAGCCATAAAATTCCCAAAGCTCAGGACAGCCCTTGTCTCCATTGATTCAGCTCTGAACCGCGTTCTAGCCGAAAAAATCATCGCTGAACAAGATGTTCCAGGCTTCAACAGGTCAGCAGTTGACGGATTCGCTGTCAACGCTACCGAAACCATTGGAGCAACACAGTTTCAGCCCAAGATTTTTCAGTTGACACCTCGCAACCGAGCGAGCAGCGGAAAAGCAAGGCAGATATGGACGGGAAACCCGCTTCCAGCAGGCACAGATGCAGTGGTTATGCTTGAAGACACGAAACGGGTCAGAGACAGAGTCGATGTTTGGAACCAAGTTACTCCGGGCCAGAATGTATCAAAAAAAGGAGAGGACATTCAAAAAGGAACCACAGCCGTAGAAGCGGGAACACGTTTGAAACCGCAACATTTAGGCTTTATCTCAGCTCTCGGAGTAGGAAACGTCAAGGTCTTCGAGAAACCTCGAGTCGCTGTGCTGAACACGGGAAACGAGCTGAAAAGGTTGGGTGAGGAGCTGGAAGAAAACCAGATTTTTGACACCAACAGCCATGTCCTTCGAGCTCTATGCAGTGAGTTAGGAGCAGAACCAATTGACTTAGGTTTAGCAAGAGATGACGCTAACGAGATATCGGAGAAACTCAAGGTTGGACTCAGAAAAGCCGATGCCGTAATGACGTCTGGAGGAACCAGCGTCGGAGGTTTAGACTTGGTCCCAGACGCTGTCAATGATATTGGAAATCCAGGCGTTATCATTCACGGCATCGCAATGCGTCCGGGCATGCCTACAGCTCTAGCCGCTGTGGAAGGAAAACCGATCCTGATTCTTCCAGGCAACCCCGTAGCAGCGATGGTGGCGTTTGAAGTGTTCGCGAGACCGCTAATCTGCCGATTGCTCGGGATGAAGCAGGTTGAACCTAGACCTGCGGTACAGGCCAAGATGACCCGAGGAATCGCAACGGCCCTCGGGAGGAGAAACTTCGTTCGAGTGCGAATCTTCAAACGTGATGAGCAATTGCTGGCAGAACCGGTCAGTGCCAAAGGCTCAAGTATGATATCAACAATGACTAGGGCAAACGGCTATGTTATCGTTCCAGAAAATCGAGAAGGACTCGAAGAAAAAGAGTCTGTGATTGCACAACTTTTTGACACTGTTGAAGGATGAAATATGATGTTCAGGAAACTGTTGAGTTTTGATGAAGCAAAGCAAACCATCGCAAAACAATTCCCTGCCGAACCCTTAGGCGTCGAAGAGACACCACTTCTGCAATCTGATGGGCGCATACTGGCTGAAGATGTAATCGCGGACATGGACATCCCGCCTTTCGACAGATCTACAGTCGACGGATATGCCGTCAGGGCAGAAAACACGTTCGGCGCGGAGGAAAACAAACCAGCCAGATTAATAGTCTCAGGAACGGTGAGCATCGGCAAACTCCCGAGAACCACAGTCAAGAATGGTGAAGCAGCCGAGATCGTAACAGGAGCGCCAATACCAGAAGGCGCAGACGCCGTCGTTATGATGGAATACACCACCCGAAAAACTGAAACGGTTACAGTTTTCAGCGCAGCAGGCAAAGGCGAGAACATCATGAAAGCTGGCGCAGACATCAAGAAAGGCGAGAAAATCCTAAGCCAAGGGCAGTTACTGCGCTCGCGGGAAATCGGGGTTCTAGCAGCCATAGGAAAAGCAAACACAAAGGTCAACACTATTCCATGCGTTGCCGTGCTCTCAACCGGACCAGAATTAACAGAGCCAGGCAAAAAACTTTACCCGGGAAAAATTTACGACATCAACGCTTACACACTAACAGCCGCAATCATGGAAAGCGGTGGAAAACCCAACTATTTGGGGTTGTGTCCAGATAACATAGAAAGGTTGCACGCAGCGCTAACCCATGCACTAGATAGTTCGGATATGGTTGTGACTTCTGGAGCAGTTTCCGTCGGTCCGAAAGACGTCATGCCCAAAACGTTAGACACACTTGGAAAACCAGGCGTGATTCTTAGCGGAATAGCAATCAAACCCGGAAAACCCGTGACAGTAGCCTCTATCTCCGGAAAGCCAGTGTTTTCACTTCCAGGCCATCCCGCATCGGCTCTGCTGACTTTTCAACTGTTTATACATCCACTAATTCAAAATATGAGCGGCAGAAAACCCCAGAAATCTGCAGCTGTCAAAGCCTACGCATCCATGAGAATGTTCCCGGCCAAAGGGCGAAGAACATTCGTAATGGTAAAACTGAAACGCGAAAGCCCTGAAAGATTCGTCGCTGAACCAGTTCCAACAGCCCAGTCCGGAGCAATAACGATGCTCGCAAAGGCTGACGGATTTCTAGAGATACCTGAAGACCTTCAATTCATTGACGCTGGCGAACTCGTCATCGTCAAGCTCTTCTAAAATAGCGCTTTCCTGTGAACCTAATCATCAGAATATTTCAAGAAGAAAGCGTCGTTCGATTTTTGGAAACTATGTCTCTGATTATTTTTCAAAAGTCTTTCTTTTCATTAATACGTAGGTTGTGCAAACCCATGTTAGAATGAGGTAGATTAAGGCACCGCCACCGAGAAGGCCGTCAGTTCCTATAACGTAGTAAATCATGAACGCTGAAAATGTCGTTCCCACAAGAAACAAGATTACCACAAGCCAAGGACCCCAAGTCCTCTTCCTAAACAAGCCGTAAGCAGTTATCAAGCTGAAAATGCCAATTACTGCAAGATGCACAGGAAAATTGGCCATGACCAACAAAACCAAAAAAATGATGCCAACAGCTGCATAGAAGGCAGACGTGGCGAACATGCCCTTATTCTCAATTTTCAGCCTTGATCCAATAGACACTGCCATCTTTCTCCTTTAGCTAAAGCATTGGCAATATCGTTAATAAGTCTTAAGGCACAGTGGTCCAATTAAGGACACAATCGGATTTGAAAAACAAAAAGACGTGCGATACTTCACATCGAAGCTTGTGGCGCTGAGGAACTGGACAGGGTTGGATTTGTGTCTCTGATACTCATGGAGCGCGCTATCTTTCTCATTGCAAACATGAAATCCAGAGGCTTAAGATATTTTCGAGTACACGTGTCGATGAATTCTTGAAGTTTTACGTTTTGAGATAACATGTACTTTTCTTCCCAATCATGCAAAACCTTTGAAAACAACGGTTTGAACGGTTCCAAGAATGGGCGACTTTTCTCAAGTTGCAAAACGTTCTCCCGTTCAATTTTGCGTTCTTCTGAATCTTCAGAAAGCTCCATCTGTAAGCAGGGAAGAATAATCTCTTCCATCATAGCTCGCCTAGGCTGCCATAGAAAATGGCCTACGAAAAACTTGCCTTCTGTTGAATATCGATGACCCAACATTAACTGGTGCAACAGTTCATGGAATACAGCATCAACCACAAAACCTTCCTCTTGCTTCTGAGCATCAACGAAAACATACTTGTCATGAACCATGCAAGGCATTCCAAATCTGCTGGAGAGAGACAGAAGAAGGAAAATCGTATAATCGGAAAGCCGAAACTTTGTCCGCGCAATCTCCTGTGCCTTTTCCAATGATGGAGAACGCTTCTCCCATGAACCAGCATAATCTCCCAGTTCCTCGACGCGTCTAGTCGCTGGATAGTTTGCTTCTGCTTTCTCAATGAAGACTTGAAAAGGTCTCAGCAAATTTCTGTACTTCTCATCAACGTCCGGAAAAACAGTTCCACGTTCATCAATCAGGGAAGTGCACAAAAAATGAAACTTGGGCAACCCTTGGTTAGGTGAAAACAAACCGTGTTTCTTAGCAAGCTCTTCATATCCAAGAGCCAACCCTTCAAGCGCTTTGGGAACATCTTGTGCAAACCTGTGGGTCAAGGATTTGTGAGACAAGCTGTTAAGTAGAAAAGACACATCAATCTCTTTACTGTTCACGAATGATATTTTTGGAATACCCAACAAGAAACATCCTCCGACTCAAACCGTGAGGATTGAACTCCAATACCTCTTTCTTGTTTAAAAAGGTATTACGTCCAATCAGTGCGCGCGCTTAAGTCTAACAGAATTAGTTTCATTTTTAGGTCACAGTATTTGTATGATCTAATAAGTCTTAAGGCACAACGACCCATCTTTAGGACACACTACGTACACCTGTCTTTTTCTCTAGCCAACCAATGAAGAAATAACGCGCGCCGCGCGCTTTGAGCTAGCGAGCGTCTTCGAAGATTGAATTGGGAATTGCTCTTCGCCATGAGTCTGGATCCTTGTACTTGACTTGTGGCGCCTTATCTTCTGTCTGCTTTTCTTTTCCCACAAGGATTTTCTTCATTTTTGACAAGAGTTCTCTGTGGATCTCCTCGTCTCTGATGATGGTTTCGAGAATGTCCTTCAGGTCTTCTAAGTCCACATTGTAGATCTCGCGGATTTCTCTCGTCATGTATCGAAGGGTTTTGAGTTGAACTAGAATATAGTATTCTTCGCCGACAGTGCTCTCAAGGAGCATCAGCTTCTCAACTAAAGATGAAATGTGGTCTTTGGGTATTCTTTCTTTTGTGGCGATCTCCCCTGCAAGACGCTCAAGCACCGTCCATGTTCCGCCAAAAAAGAGATTCTTTTCGCAATTTTTGGATTGCTTTTTGGGCTTACCTATGCTTTCGCTTATTCCCTTGAGGAGTACGGAATGTTTCCGACTATCATATGCTATGTGAAGCAGCAAGGAATTGATTAACGGAATATCCACTTTGTCGGCGAGACTTCTGTAGAGTAAATATGCTCTTTCCTCCAAAATGCTTGCACAGCGCAGAAAATCTGCAATGCTTTCCTGCTTGAGCTTTGTCATTTCTAGATTCCCGAACCAAGATAATTCCCAAAATGATAAACAATTTATGAATCAGAAATCTAGACGCACATTAAAGAAAAGAGCGCGCGCCTCAGAATCAATTTAATGTCAGATCATCTTGGGAAAGAAGAACCGAACTTAAATCCCTTCATACTGACGTGATTATCATCATAGGCGCCATGATTATTTCATCTTTCGCCAGCTAAGTCTTATGAGAAACCGTTGAGTTAAAGCTCGCTACTCAAGGACGGACTGCTTTATGCTGCTATAGACGCGCGCAGGCTCCGTAAGGGCGCGTGAAACAGGAGAATTAGCAAGGAAACATAGAAATATATATTCTTTACAACAATTCTACGAAATTGTCAGAGATATATGGTAAATAGAATGTGATGCGATGACAACTAAAAGAAAGAGAGAAAGGATGAAAGAAGAAAAAAAGAAGAAAGAAGCAATGAAGCAGAAATGATGCCTATTGTACTATGGACGCGCGCATGGCTGTTCCTAAAATGGTGTAAAGTGGTGTTAAGTCTTATTTTCGGGTTTGGGGGCAGATTTGAGGCGTGCAGTTCTTCCTTGTTTCTTTG
>Ga0209039_10003528_pt1 | contig 12149 bp, 10 predicted proteins | sample BogFormECP12_OM1_FD_188238 | JGI IMG/M metagenome (GOLD analysis project Ga0209039, IMG submission 188238) | Bog forest soil microbial communities from Calvert Island, British Columbia, Canada - ECP12_OM1 (SPAdes) (version 2) | ecosystem: Environmental > Aquatic > Freshwater > Wetlands > Bog ...
CGGAGGCGGGCACGTTATCATGGGAGGAATCACCATGATTCAAGACGTACTCTCCGAGGGCCTCACCTTCGACGATGTTTTGCTGGAGCCGGCCCGCAGCGAAGTGCTCCCGGCCGAGGTGGACACGCGCACGTGCCTCACTCGCCAGATCGGATTGAACATTCCGGTGGTCTCCGCCGCCATGGATACCGTCACCGAGTCGCACCTGGCGATCGCGCTGGCGCAGCAGGGCGGCATCGGAATCGTCCATCGCAACATGTCCATCGACCGGCAGGCCGAAGAGGTGGACCGCGTCAAGCGCAGTGAAAGCGGCATGATCGTGGACCCCATCACCATCGGTCCCGACCAGCCCATCTCGGCGGCGCAGGATCTCATGAGCCGGTTCCGCATCTCGGGCGTGCCGGTCACCAAGGGCGGCAAGCTGGTCGGCATCCTCACCAACCGCGACCTGCGGTTTGAGAACCGCTTCGACCTGCCGATCTCCGAGGTGATGACCAAGGAGAACCTGGTGACGGTGCCGGTGGGCACCACTCTCGAGCAGGCCGAGGCCATCCTGCACAAGCACCGCGTCGAAAAACTGCTGGTGGTGGACGACCAATTCACCCTCAAGGGCTTGATCACCGTCAAGGACATCCAGAAGAAGTTGAAGTACCCGAACTCGGCCAAGGACAGCCAGGGCCGGCTGCGGGTGGGGGCGGCGATCGGCGCTACCGGCGATTACCTGGAGCGCGCCCAGGAGCTGGTCAGGCGCAAAGTGGACGTGCTGGCCATCGACACCGCGCACGGCCACAGCGCCCGCGTCATGAGCGCGGTGAAGACCATCAAGAGCAAGCTGCCGGAAGTCGAGCTGATAACCGGCAACGTGGCCACCTACGAGGGCGCGAAGGAATTGATTTCGCTGGGCGTGGACGGCGTCAAGGTGGGCATCGGCCCCGGCTCCATCTGCACCACGCGCGTGGTTTCCGGCGCGGGCGTGCCGCAGATCACCGCCATTGTGGAGTGCGCGCGGGCCACGCGCGAAGCCGGAGTGCCTCTCATCGCCGATGGCGGCATCAAGTATTCCGGCGACATCACCAAGGCGATTGCCGCCGGCGCCGACACGGTCATGATCGGCAGCTTGCTGGCGGGCACCGACGAGAGTCCCGGCGAGACCATTCTCTACCAGGGCCGCACGTTCAAGACGTACCGCGGCATGGGCTCGACGGGAGCCATGCAACAAGGCAGTTCAGACCGCTATTCGCAGGACCCCAATTCCAAACTGGTGCCCGAGGGCATCGAAGGGCGCGTGGCGGCCAAGGGACCGCTGTCCGAGATGGTGTATCAGCTTGTGGGCGGCCTTCGCTCGGGCATGGGCTATTGCGGCGCGCGGGACATCGGCGAGCTGCAGCGGAAAGCGCGTTTCATGCGGGTCTCGAGCGCGGGCCTGCGCGAGAGCCACGTGCACGACGTGATCATCACCAAGGAAGCGCCCAACTACCGGGTGGAGTAGTCCTCAAAATCGGCGGTCACCGCCTTCTCCATCTTTCGCGCGGCTTCCAGCAGCCAGCCGCGCGGCCTCTTCTTCAAATCGGCGCGCAAGACGCGCGGCTGGATGCTGCCCAGGTGGATATTGGCCGTCTCCCAGCCCATGGAGTGCAGCAGTCGGATCTCGTCGCGCTCTTTGGGGAGGGCGGAAAGCTCGATGCGCGAGCAGTCGGGCGCCAGGCGGCGGACGATCCAACGCCTCTGCAAGCGCACGAAAGGATCCCGGCAGCGCACCGAGCGGTCCAGAATCTCCTGGTAGAGAATGGGCGCCGTGCCTTTGCCCTCTTCCGCCCAAACGCAGGCGGAGGGCGCCAGGGCCTTGGCCTCGCGCGCCACCGATCCGCCGCGCCACTCGGCGATGGCCACGTATCGCTCGCGGCCCAGGCTGCCCAACCCCGCCACCCGGTGCACCATCCGCCAGGTGACACCGCGCTCCGGCATCATCCTGGTAATGGCCTTGATGGCTCCGGCCGGTGGTTTTTCCTTCAGGTCTTCGAGGGCGTGCAGCTTTTCCCAATACGCCTCCGGCTGGTGCAGGCGCGCGGTGGCCATGGTGCGCAGCGCCACGTGATGCTCGGCCAGCGCAAAAGGCCGTCCGCCGGCTTCGACGGCCTCGGCATAGCCCTGCAGAATGGCTTCCATCCCGGCTTTCGGCTCGCAGGCCATCTTCGCCAGCAGCGCGCTGGCGGCCAGCCGGATGAGGTCGTTGGTGTAGGGCAGCCGCCAGGCCTCGTCGAAATCGTTGATGCCCCAGATGAGCCGGCCTTCGATATCGCGCCAAGTCCCGAAGTTCTCGACGTGCAGATCTCCGACGGCCAGCACGCGTGGAGCGCGCGCCGCCCCGCCCGACACTTCCGCCCACGTCTGCGCCCAACGGTAGTAAGTGGCGCGCATAAATAGAAAAGGCGCCACGCGCATTTGCTGGTGCTTGAGATTGAGATCGGCCTCGAGCAGGCGCAGATGGCGCGCCAGCCACGCTTCGTACCGCTCCGTTGCCTTAGCGATTTTCATATCGGCCTCTCCGGGTTACGTCAGGAACTAATAGCCACCGCGGAGACGCAGAGACGCAGAGAATTAGAGAATAATGTTTTCTCTGCGCTCTCTGCCATCTCTGCGTTCTCTAATTCTTTGTCTTTTCCTTTGTCTTCCTCTGCGTCTCTGCGTCTCTGCGGTGACCTATTTCTTGCTATTCCCCCGCCGTCGCGGGCGTCAGCATCCACTTCAACACGCCCTTCGGCTGGGGGCCCAGGCGGTCGCAATCCACGCGCACCAGCGCCGCTTTCTTCATATCCACTTCGAGCGCCGGGCTGCCCAGAAGAAACGCCGCCATGGAACTCATCAGAGGCTCGTGGCTCGAGAGCAGAATGGAGCGCTCGTCGTGGCGCGAGCGGATCTCCGCCCACGCGTCGAATGGCGACGCGTCCGCCAGCAGCGCCGGCGTGCGCACCACCTTGCCCTGGTATCCGAGCGCCTCCGCCGCCACGTCGGCGGTATCGGTGGCGCGGCGGTAGGGGCTGGAAAGGATCAGGTCCGGCGCCACGCCGGCGGCCCGCGCGCGCTTCAGCACGCGCCGCAGTTTCTCGCGCCCTTCGCTGGTGAGGGTGCGCTCGGAATCCGCGTGTCCCGGCCGGGCATCCTCGGCGATGCCGTGCCGCAACAGGTAGATCTGCATCAGACCGTGGCCTTGGCCTTGGGGGCCGCACGTTTGCGCGGCCGCACCCGCAGCAATTGCAGCCGCCGGATCTGGCGCTGCAGTTCGTGGAAGATCCGGTCGATGGGCTGGGAGGCGTCGATCACAACGAACTCGTAGCGCTCCACCATCGAATCCAGGGCCCTGATCAAGCGGGTCTGGTAGCGCACGAAGCTCTCGTACATATCCGGCCCGAACCGAAGGTCCATGCCGCTTTCCCAGTAATCGAAGGCGCCGCGGCCCAGCACCACCCGCGACACCAGGTGCTCCACGTCGGTGCGCAAGTAGAAGACCGCGTGCGGCGCCAGCGCAAACCCGGCCACCTGCTCGATCCACCGGCGGTCTTCGCCGCGGGCGATGGCCCGGGCCATGATCGAGAATATGTAGCGGTCGATCAGCACCACGAAACCGGCGCGCAGGGCGGGCATGATCTCGTTCTCCAGCCGGTCCGCGAAATCGGTGGTGTAGAAAAGGGTCATGGTGATGGGGCCCAGGGTGTTGCCTTCCTTGGCCATCTGGATGCCCTTGCCCGCCAGCGCCGAGCGCGCCATGCCGGTATCCAGCACGGCGTGGCCTTCCTGTTCGAGCCACTGGCGCAACTGCGCGATCTGCGTGCTGCGGCCCACCGCGTCCGGCCCCTCGATGACGATCAGCTTGCCCTGCAAGTCGGAGATGTCGACGCCCGGCAGCGGTTCGCTATAGAACTGGAGCGGTTGTGGCTTGCGCATTGAAATCTCCTCCCACCGGCTGATGCAGGATGCCGTTTTTCAAACTGTCGCCCAACACGTTCATGACGATTTCGCGCATGAGCCGCTGCTGCTCTTCGATGGACTGAGTGGCGTCGATGATGTGGAACCCCACCTCTTGCGCCATGCCTTCGTACTCGTCGAGAATGCGGCCCTGGAAGATGCGGAAACTCTCTTCCACGTCGCGAGCCAGTCCCAGGTCCATGCCGGCTTCGTAGTACTTCAGCGCGTCGCGCCCGCCCAGGATGCGGCCCAGCGCCACGTCCAGCGGCACACGGAAATAGAAGGCGATGTTGGGGTGCATGGCAAAGCGGTAGAGGTTGCGCACCCAGCGGCGGCCCACGCCGCGCGCCACGTCGCGCGCGAAGGCCGTGTAGGCGTAACGGTCCGCGCACACGATGGCGCCCGATTTCACCAGCGGCAGGATGTAGCTTTCCATGCGGTCCGCGAAATCCGTGGCATGGATCAAGCTGAATGAGGTGGGGGTGAACATCTCCTTCTTCTTGCCGCGCCGCGTGGCCTGCCGCACCAGGGGCGAGGAGTTCCACTCGCTGAAGGCGACGGCATAGCCTTGCGAGCGCAACCAATGGCTCAGAAGCGAGATTTGAGTGGATTTACCGGAACCGTCGATCCCCTCCACCACGATCAGCTTGCCGCGGTACCGGTTGGGAACAAAGAGAGACATAAGAGAGCGGTGTAAGAATCCATTCTACCGCTTCGGACACAGCCCCTTCCATCGGCGGCGCGACCGTTGTAGCGCCGGCGGCGGAACGCCCGATGCGGGTCTTGGCCGCCGGTGGGTTGTCCGGACTGAAACAACGCCGGTGACAAGATCACCAGCGCCACCGCTTGTGTTACGATCTCGCCATGAAGAAAATCCTCTTCCTAGGTTTCCTGACCCTATTGCTCTCCCCGGTCTTGCCGGCCGCGTCCAAGACCTTCGACATGTACGTGATTGATACCGAGGGCGGCAAATCGCTGCTCCTGATCTCGCCGTCGGGCGAGAGCATGTTGATCGATTCGGGCTTTCCCGGAAGCGACGACCGCGACGCGAAGCGTATTGCGGAGGCCGTCCAGGCGGCCAACCTGAAGCAAATCGATCACATGGTGACCTCACACTACGACGGGGACCACGTGGGCAATATTGTGGCCACCGCAGCCAGGGTGCAGATCAAGACCTTTTACGACCACGGCGATGCCGCCGTCAAGGATCCGGGGACCACGAGATCCGTGCAGGCGTATATGGCGCTCGCGGCCAAAGCCAGGCGCGTGGTGGTGAAACCCGGCGACAAGATTCCCTTCAAGGGTATCGACGTGCTGGTGTTGACCGCCGCCGGCAAACACATCACCACGCCCGTCAAGGGTGGAGGCGCGCCGAATCCGTATTGCAAAGACACGCAGCCGATGAAATGGACGCGCACCGACGAAGACAACTCCGAGAACGGCAACGCCGTCGGGCTGCTCTTCACTTACGGCAAGTTCCGCATGGTCGACCTCGCCGACCTCACCTGGAACCGGGAAATGGAGTTGATGTGTCCGAACAACCCCATCGGGTCCGTGGACCTCTTCATGGTCAGCCACCACGGCAACGATATCTCGAACTCGCCCGCGCTGGTCGACGGGCTTCATTGGCGGGTGGCCCTCATGAACAATGGCGCCAGGAAGATCGGCGCCCCCTCGGTATTGAAGCGTCTGCGCGAGGCGCCGGGGATGCAGGCGCTCTACCTGTCGCACTATTCCGTCAACGGCGCGGCGGAGAATCCTCCCGAGGAATTCATCGCCAACATCGTGCAGGATTGGAAAGACCCCGCGGACGGCAAATTGCTTAAGGTGTCGGTGGACAGGAACGCCAACATCACCGTAACCAACGGCCGCACCAACGTTTCCAAGACCTACAAGAAGTAGCCGATGGCGCAACTGATCGGTGTTCCTTATCTCTCCGTGGTCGCCGCTGCTCGCAATGACGACCACGGGGGCAATCTTCTGCGCCGTTTACAGATCTTCGTAAACGCTTTGGTGGGCCAGGCCAATCGGCACAGCCTCCCAATCGAGTTGGTGCTCGTCGAGTGGAATCCGCCCGCTGAGAAGCCGCCGCTGATAGAGGCGATCCGCTGGCCCGCCGATCCCGGCGGCTTTTGCGCAATCCGCATCCTCACCGTCCCAGCCGCCGTGCACCGCCGCTATCTTCACTGGGAAGCCCAGCCGCTCTACCAGATGATCGCGAAAAATGCCGGCATACGGCGGGCGAAAGGCGAATTCATCCTGGCCACCAACGTCGATATTCTGCTTTCCGACGAGCTCATGCGGTTCCTGGCCGAGCGCCGCCTTCAGCCGGAACGCATGTACCGAACCGACCGGCACGATGTGGCGGAAGATGTCCCCGTGGATGCCGGCGTCGAGGACCAGTTGGCATACTGCGACGGCCACCGGCTGCGCATCAATGCCCGCGAAGGCACGTTCAGCCTCACGCCGGAAGGGTATCCCATGCCTCGACCCGCCGACATCGTGTCGATTGGGGACGGCATCTTTTTCGGCCGCGGCTGGAGCGCTCCCGAACAGCATTTCGGCCAGTTGTCTCGCCGAGTTACGGGCACCGCGAAAATATTATTGCGGCCCTCCCCGGAGGCGCGCGCGCTGTTTCTCGAAATCGACGGCCCCTCGGAGATTCGGGTGCAGAGTGTCACAGCGCACGCGGAAGGCCGGTCGCTGGTGCGCATCCCTGTGCCGGCGAACGTGCCTGAGATCGTGGTCGAGGGGTTCTTTCGCGCCTTTCGCTGCGGATGGGATCGCGCGGCCGTCAATCGCCTTACGGTTTCAAAAGCGCCGGCGCGCCTCATCCCCCGTGCCGCTCAGTTTCTAGCCCGTGCCATCGCCTGGTCGAAATCGCCAGGGCCCATCGGACTGCCGTGGCGGCGAAAAGGCTCCGCGCCGCCGCCCGCCGAGCTCCATATCAACGCCTGCGGGGATTTCACGCTGCTTCACCGGAGCCACTGGATGGAGTTGCGCGGCTATCCCGAATTCGATTCGTATTCGATGAACATCGATGCGGCCTTCTGCTACATGGCGCACTATGGAGGCGCCATCGAGGAAGTGCTGCCCGAGCCGATGCGCATCTATCACATCGAGCACGCCGCCGGATCGGGCTGGACTCCCGAAGGCCAGAAGCTCTTATTCGACCGGCTGGCGGCAAAAGGAGTTCCATGGCTGGATTGGGACCAGGTGCTCGAGTGGGCCGCCGACATGGAACGTTTCCGGACGACCATGGTCTTTAACCGCGAAGGCTGGGGCCTGGGAGCCGACGAGTTGCAGGAAGCACGGCCCTAAAACTGCGCCAACCGCGCGAACAGGCCGGCCAGGGCGCCGCCCATCAACGGCCCGGCCACGGGAATCGCCGCATAGGCCCAATCCGACCCGCCCTTGCCGGCCACCGGCAGAAGCGCGTGCGCGATGCGCGGACCAAGGTCTCGCGCCGGGTTGATAGCATACCCCGTAGTTCCACCCAGGCTGAGACCGATGCCCCACACCAAGCTGCCCACCAGGTACGGTCCCAAGCCCGCCGAGGGGCCGCCGGCCGCCACCGCCTTCGAGAAAATGGCGCTCACCACCAGCACCAGCACAAACGTGCCGACGATCTCGCAGAACAGGTTGGCGGCCGGGCGCCGGATGGCCGGGGCCGTGCAAAAGCAGGCCTTCTTCGTGCCGGCTTCGGGGGTCACGCTCCAGTGCGGCAGGAAGTACAGCCACACCAGCGTGGCGCCGGCAATGGCTCCCATGATCTGCGCCGCGGCGAAAGGCGCCAGCTTGCTGAAATCTCCGGAGCTTACGGCGAAGCCCATGGTGACGGCGGGGTTGAGATGAGCGCCCGGGCTGCCGCAGGCGATGGCCGTGAACACGCCCGTCATCACCGCCAACGCCCAACCGGTGGCGATCACCATCCATCCGGCGTCCTGCGCATAGGATTTCTTGAGGTTGACGTTCGCCACCACGCCGTTCCCCATAAGGATCAGCACCAGGGTCCCCATGAACTCGCCGAAGATTTGTTTTTCCACCAGTCGCTCCCTATTCTTCCAACCAATCGAACGAGCGTGTCACCGCTTTCTTCCAGAACCCGTACATCCGTTGGCGCCGCACGGCATCCATATTCGGTTTCCAGGTCCGGTCGACGGACCATCGCGCGCGCAGATCTTCGAGGTTCTCGAAGAAGCCCACCGCCAGCCCGGCGGCGTAAGCGGCTCCCAGCGCGGTGGTCTCCTTCACGGCGGGGCACACCACGGTGCGGTCCAGAATATCGGCCTGGAACTGCATCAGGAGATCGTTACCCACCATGCCGCCATCGGCGCGGAGAATGTCCACGCGGACACCCGCATCCTGCTCCATGGCCTCCACCACTTCACGCGTCTGGAAGGCGGTGGCTTCCAGCGCGGCGCGCGCCAGGTGCCCCTTGTTGGTGTAGCGGGTCAGGCCGGCGATGATGCCGCGGGCGTTGTGCTTCCAATACGGCGCGTACAAACCCGAGAACGCCGGGACGAAGTAAACGCCGCCATTGTCCTCCACCGTACGGGCCAGCGTCTCGATCTCCGGGCTCCTGCCGATGAGGCCGAAGTTATCCCGAATCCATTGGACCAGGGCGCCGGTAATCGCCACGCTGCCTTCGAGCGCGTACGTGGCGGGCTGGTCCTTCGCCTGGAACGCCACGGTGGTCAGCAAGCCGCACTTGGACTGGACGATTTCGCGGCCGGTATTCATGAGCAGGAAGCACCCGGTGCCGTAAGTGTTCTTCGCTTCGCCGGCGTGGAAGCAGGCTTGTCCGGCCAGGGCGGCCTGCTGATCTCCCAGGATGCCGGCCACCGGAACGCCCCGCACGGCCTTCAGCCTGGCCACGCCATACGGTTCGCTGCTGGACCGGATCTTGGGCAGGACTTGGTGCGGGATGCCGAACTCCGCCAGCAATTCCGGATCCCAATCGAGGGTCCGCAGATTCATCAACTGCGTGCGGCTGGCGTTGGTCGAGTCGGTGACGTGGAGTCCGCCCTGGGGACCGCCGGTAAGATGCCAGACCAGGAAAGTGTCGATGGTGCCGAACAGAACGTCGCCCGCTTCCGCCTGCTGGCGCGCGCCGGCCACATGGTCCAGCACCCAGCGAATCTTCAAGCCGCTGAAATAGGTGGCCAGCGGGAGGCCGGTCTGGGCGCGAAACCGGTCGGGGCCTCCGGCGCGCGCGAGGTCGGGAATGTAGTCGGCCACCCGCGTATCCTGCCACACCAGGGCATTGTAGAGAGGTCGGCCCGTGGTGCGGTTCCAAAGAACCGTGGTCTCCCGCTGGTTGGTGATGCCAATGGCCGCCAGGTCGCGGGGTCCCAGGGAGCGCTGCTCCATGGCGGCGGCCACCACCTCTTCCGTGCGGCGCCGGATCTCGTCCGGGTCGTGCTCCACCCATCCCGGCTGGGGGTAGATCTGCTGGTGCTCTTTCTGCGCGCTGGCGACAATCGCTCCGGCGCGGTCGAATATCATGAACCGCGTGCTGGTGGTTCCCTGATCGATTGCTCCGATGTAGTCTGGCATGGATTGACCTCTTCGATGCCGCGGAGGCTCCGGCGTCTGAAGCCAGGCAAACGTCCCCCTTCGGCGGCTGCCGAGCCGCGGGCGAGACGCCAGATGTCAGCGCATGCTATTGCCTTCGCTCTTCATGACCATGGCGTTGCGGTAGGCCTGGTCCTGATACGGACCTACGATGGCTGCGCACTGGTCGCTGAATGCTGCGCCTTCCAGCACCTGTTTCTTATTGTTCGTCATCTTGCCGAGCTGGTAATTATCGAGGCCCAGATAGAACAGCGCCGGCCCCATCAAGGCCGGTTCGCCCTTGATGTACGGAAGGGCCGCGCGCAGGCTCTTGTTGGATAGCGCGTACAGGTTCTTTTCGCCGTTCGAAACACCGGAGATCCAGTAGCCGCGACCCAACCATGCGCTCTTCTGGCGCTCCCAGTCGGCGGCCGCCATCGCCTCGGGCTTCTGGCGCGCATTGGCCGCTGTCACCAGCCTGTTGGCGAGGGAGATGGCGCGGTCGGTCTGTTTCTTCGCCTGCGCCGTGGTGGCCGCCACCAGCAACAGGTCCGGGTTATTGGGGAGGTTCACGACGGCTTTATCCACGATGGCTGGGATGTCAGCCTCTTTCCCCACCTGGCGGAGCGCCGCCAGGTAGGCCTGGTAACCCTGGTCCAGGTACTTGCTCTTGGGACTCATCTGCTCCAGTGTTCCCAGCAGGTCTACCATCGTCGCCGGCTCGGCCTGGACGCCCGTGGCATACAGCGCATACTCGGCGTATCCTTGGGCTTCCTGCGCGTACTTGACGCGGTTGGGCCAGTCTTCCTTTTCGATTGCGCTCGTTGGCACGGGCGCGACAATCACCTTTTGCGCCAACTCGAACAGCGGCGCCGCCAGTTTCTTCACCTGGGCGGCATCCTTCTTCGCAACTGCGTCTTGCAGACTCTGGTACGTGTCGTCCAGTTCATCGGCGACCACGACGGGTCCGGTCATCAGAAAAATCGCAATTCCCACTACGGAAAGTTTCATGGCACCTCCTACATAGCCTAACGCAAATTTATGCCTAAGCCGGATTCTAGCATCTGCACATCCGGAATGGCGAGGGGGGCCGCGCGGCGGCGTGCCGGAGATCGGCATGGCTTCTCGGTACATAACCCCTTTCCCGTGGCATAATTAGGAACGCTCATGAAGATCGGCTACCTCAACCCCTGGCAAAATGCCGCCGAGAATCAGTGCTTCCAGTCACTCGCCATCGCCGCGATGCGAATCGGTCACGAGCTCGTGCATTGTGCCAACAGTATGGAGGTTGCCGCCTGCGCGCCGGATTTCGTCCTCGCGTGCTCTTCCGTTCAGCCCAAGCTCAACGACACTCCCCACTATGCCGTAATCCACGCGCCCAGGGATCTCTATCTCACCGAGCGCCGCCACTACAACAACATCCTGACCTGCGACGGATATCTAACCATTTCCGATTCCCTCGCCCGTTTCATCCGCGATCTCACCTTCGGCGCCGGACGCCCCCAGGAAGCCGGCTTCTACTTCAGTACCTGCCAGCGCCAAGATATCCGAGCCGATCTCGCCACCCTGATCGCGTCCTCCCGCCTCAAAATCACTTACTGCGGCACCAACTGGGACCCCCACCGCGCCGCACTCATCGCCCTTCTCGCCCGCCACGAAGGAGTCGAAGTCTTCGGTCCCGAGCAGTCGTGGACCGGCATTGATCGCAAGGCCTATGGCGGCATGCTCCCCTTCGACGGAGTGTCGGTGCAGAAGAAGTACGCCGAGAATGGCATCGGCCTGTGCCTCTTATCCGACGAGCACTACCGCGACGACGTCATCTCCAACCGCGTCTTCGAGGTGGTTTCCGTCGGCGCCATCGCCATCTGTCCCGACATCCCCTGGCTCCGCCGCCACTTCGGCGATTCCCTCTACTACATCGACCAGTCCTTGCCCCACGCCTACCTCGTGCGGCAGATCCTCCTCCGCCGCGAGGAGATCTACCGCGACCCCGCGGCCGCCGTCGAAAGGGCCCGCCACGCCCGGGAGATCTTCGAGCGCCACTTCGCCGCCGAGGTTCTGCTGGAGAACGCCGTTGCCTACCACGACCGCGTGTCCGCCCAGCGGAAAGCGACTCTCGCCCTCGGCGCCGAACACGCCCCGCTCATCTCCGTAATCGTCCGCTGCGGATCCCGCCCCCTCGCCGTCGTCCGCCGCGCCGTCGAATCGCTCGCCCGCCAGTCCTACGGCCGCTTCGACGTCATCTTCGTCCGCCACAGCGCCCTCGACCTTTCCCCGCTCACCAGCCTCGCCTTCCCAAACGTCGAGTCCATCCGCGTCATCGACGCCCCCGCCGGCGAACACAGCAACAGTCTCTGGGCCGGCCTGGCCGCCGTCAAGGGCGACTACTTTTCCGTTCTCGACGACGACGACTGGCACTTCTCCAACCACTTCGAGACCCTCTTCCACCCCATCGCCAGCCCGCCCCCCAACCGCTTCTTCGCCTACAGCGGCGTAATCGCCGCGCAGCCCGACCCCTCCCCCATTCCCGGAGGCGGCTCCGACAACCGCCACCTCACCCACTTCGGCATCACCGCCACCGACGACCTGTTCGCCATCTCCGGCGCCTTCACGTCCAACTGTTTTGTGGC
>Ga0209039_10003531_pt1 | contig 12139 bp, 15 predicted proteins | sample BogFormECP12_OM1_FD_188238 | JGI IMG/M metagenome (GOLD analysis project Ga0209039, IMG submission 188238) | Bog forest soil microbial communities from Calvert Island, British Columbia, Canada - ECP12_OM1 (SPAdes) (version 2) | ecosystem: Environmental > Aquatic > Freshwater > Wetlands > Bog ...
TGGTGATCGGGCCCAGGATCTTGGCGCCTGCCCCGATGATCACCCGGTCGCCGACAGTGGGGTGGCGCTTCCCCTTGTCCAGGCTGGTGCTGCCGAGCGTGACGCCCTGGTAGATCGTGACGTCGGCACCTATCTCCGCGGTTTCCCCGATAACCACGCCGGTGGCGTGGTCGATGAACACGCCGGGAGAGATCGCGGCGGCGGGATGGATGTCGACTCCGGTGAGCATGCGGGTGAGTTCCGCCAGCGCCCGGGCGGGCAGCCGGGCCCGGTGACGCCACACCAGTGGCTGGCCCGGTGGCCGACCAGGGCGTGCACGCCCGGGTAGCAGATGATGACCGTCAGCGCCGAGCGGGCGGCCGGATCCCGGTCCATGGCCGCCCGCACGTCCCGCCGCAGGACCGCCAGCACGGCTAGTCGGCCAGGTCAGCGAACAGCGCCGTGCTCAGGTACCGCTCGCCGAAATCGGGGAGCACCACGACGACGAGCTTGCCCGCGTTCTCCGGCCTGCGTGCCACCTGCAGCGCGGCCCACGCCGCCGCGCCCGAGGAGATGCCGACGAGCAGTCCCTCTTCCTGAGCCAGCCGCCGGGCGACGGCGAGCGCGTCCTCGTTGCCGACGGTGATGATCTCGTCGACCAGGTCCGTGTCGAGCACCGGCGGGACGAAGCCGGCGCCGATGCCCTGGATCGCCAGCTCGTCCAGGTAGAAGGGGCCGCTCGACAGGTCGGCCGGGTCCAGGGCCAGCTCCGCGGCATCGTCGTCACCGAGCGCGAGAACCCAGTTCAGCGGCGAGAGCGCGGCGCCCGACAGGATCAGCCCGGCATAGCGGCGGGGCTCGCGGGCCGCGGCCACCGCGGCGGCCACCGAGCCGAGCGAGTGGCCGGCCAGCCAGACCGGCCGACCCGGCTGGACCGCCTCTGCGAGCGCCGTCAGCCGACGGCCGTTCTGGACGAGATCGTCGATGGACGGGATGACGGCCCGGTCACCCTCGGTGAGCCCGTGGCCGATCTCGTCGAGCGCCCAGAGCTCGATCCCCGCGTTGTTCAGCGCGTTGCCGAGCCGGTGGTAGAGCCCCGAGTGCTCGCCGAAGCCGTGCAGGAATACGATCGCCGCGGCCCTGGGGGCCGGTACGCGCCAGGCCTTGTAGTACACCCGTCCGGTGACTCCGCCGAAGGTGGGCATCGTCCTTATTCCTCCTTTTCCTATCGACATTATCTTAAATCATGACGCGCCTGCGTCCGTCAAGGGGGCAAGCACTGCCAGTCCGGGAAGCACCGATAATTCACGGCTCGGTCGTCGTCGAGACCACAGTCAGGAGGTTCGCTCGCGCCGGGGGATGAGGGGCCGTGCCTCAGCCACATGCTGTGGGACCGGTGAGCTGAACCTGACGGTACGGCCGTGACGGGCGGACTCGTCCCGGACCCGGCGATCCGCCGTTGGGCGAGGCCGCCCGCAATCTTTACAATATAGACCTAATTTATAGACAATACCCCTTAACCTGCCCCTACCCAAGAGGTCCGGAGTGTCGCTCACGCGTCAGGCCTCCTTGTCAGCGCTGGCTGGCACCAGGGCCTGGCGGCCTGGCCATATACGTCGGATGAGCAGGTACATCTCGCAGCCGAGGCAGAACCCGAAGGCTCCGTTCAGGAACGCCGCGGCCAGCGCGGCCGCCGTGGCCGTCCTGCCCAGCCAGGTCACGCCTGCCGCGTAACCGGCCACCCCGGCGATCGCGAAGACCAGGCCGACCGCCTGTGGTGGGGACGAATATGAGCTCGTCACAGCCGGCCGAGGCGAACGCGGCGGCGTAGCCCTTGACCATCTCGGCGCTGGCGGCGGCGCCCGCCGCAACCTGCCTGGCCATGTCGCCCATCCACGCGTAGTAGTGCAGGAGCTAGTTATCCGCCTGATCACGGGCATTGGGCCCGAGCGCGAAGGCCCCATCCCGCCTGGCGCCGGGGCTAGGAACCGGCTGGATACCAGCGGCTGACCGTCAGGCGCGAGAACCCGGAGGTAGCGTCGATGTAGAACCGGGACGTAGCGGTGGCCCAGCCGGGCGGGGTGAGCACCGTCCCGCCCGCGACCCCGGTCAGGTTCTGGTCGTCGACCGACACGAAGGACGCGCCGCCGCCCACCGTGACCTGGGCCGGCACGCCGCCGGGCAGGCTGAGCAGGAACTGGCTCGCCCCGCCGGCGAGCAGGAAGGGAAGCGTCCCGGCGGGTCCGGGCAGGCTCACGTCCAGGATGTCGGAACCGGCCGTCACGGCGATCCCGCCGACCTTGCCGCCGCGCAGGTCGGCCACGGTGCGCTGAGTACCGCCGGCCAGGTCCAGGCTCCACGTGACGGCCGAGTTAAGCACCACCTTCACCGCGTAGCTCGAACCCTGACCGTTGTCGCCGGAGCCGTGGGCGGCGCCGGTCAGCGAGAGCACGATCAGTCTGGAGCCGGAAAGTACCGGCCGGACCGGGGCATCATCTGGCGTCGAGGCCCGCAGCAGGGTGCCGCCGAGCTTGCCGACGCTGACCTGCAGGACCGGCATCCCGGTGGTGACCTTGAGCGCGGCGCTGGTCCGCCCGGCCGTGGAGATGGACACGACGTGCGACGAGGGAGACGTCGTGAGGGCCAGGGCCGTGCCGCCGACCGCCACGGCGGCCACGGCGGTCACGACCGCCACGATGACGCGTCCCCGGGTGAACAAGCCGGATATACCGCGCACGGTCCCCACCCTAGGGCGTTCCCCGCGCCCCGGCGAGCGGGGGCCGCTGACGACAGAAAACGTTTAGATGTCGCCGCGGGCCATGCCGAGCAGGCGGTCAAGCACGGCCCCGTTGCTGACCCGCAGGCCGTCGTGCTCGTACTCGCTGGTCACCCAGGCCTGCAGGCCGCGGATCGCCCGGGCGGTCTGCATCGATAGCTCCCGATCCACGTACATGTCGCTGTAGTAGACGGCAGCGGTCACCGGCACCTCATTCGCCGCCAACCGCGTGGGGTCGTATAGGGGCGGCCAGTCATCTCGTTCGGCCAAAATATCGGCGGCCTCCCGCAGCGGGCGCAGCACCGGGTCGGCGTCGATCATCCACGGGTAGACCATCTCGCCGGTGAAGTACAGGGGATCGGAGCCAGTAACCCCGGGGTCGAACTCCCCGAACTCCGCCCTGATCCGCTGGGCGGCCCACCGGGTCGCGCACCCCTGGGCGTACGCCGCCTCGTGCAGCAGCGCGTACAGCGGTCCGGTGGCGAAGCTGAGCTCGCTCATCATGGCGTACAGGAAGGCGTCGGAAAGCTCGTCGCCGGCGAACGGGTCCTCGAGCAGGTAGTGCAGGGCGTGGCTGCCGCCGCTCTGCCCGAGCATGGCGCCGGCCGACTGGAATGCCGCCACGGTCAGCGGCGCCCCGTCCGGGAGCCGGACGTCGCGGGTGGCCAGGTATTCGGCCACCCGCCGGGCCTGGGCCACATCGTCCGGGTACCGCTCGTAGTGGGCGGCGTTCTTGGCGGCCACGGTGCGGTAGGTGCGCCGGTAGACGTCGTCGGCGGTCACGGTGAGCCCGGGCAGCCCGCCGGTGATGAACGCCTCCCGGATTCCGTGCGGCGCGAACGACAGGTAGGTGACGGTGCACATGCCGCCGAAACTCTGCCCGAGCACGCTCCACGGCTGATCGGTCAGCTCGCGCCTGATCAGTTCGGCGTCGAGCACGATGCTGTCGGCGCGGAAGTGCGTCAGGTAGTCGGCCTGGGCCTTCGGTCCGAGCCGGGCCAGGGTCCGGCGGTTCGCGGGGGAGGACCGGCCGGTGCCGCGCTGGTCGAGCAGCAGCACCCGGTAGTCGTGGAGCGCGCGATCCAGCCAGGACTCCCGGCCTTCGGGCCGCTGCGCCCCGAACCCGGGGCCGCCCTGCAGGAACACCAGCCAGGGCAGGTCCGGGCCGGCCTTGTCGGCGGCGACGACCTCCCGGGCGAACACCTCGATCTGCTCGCCGTCTGGCCGCTGGTGGTCGAGCGGGACGCTGAAGAAGCGGTCGGTCAGCACGGTGCCTGGATGGCGGAAGCTGGTCACGATCCGACCGTACTAGGGTCGTCGCCATGGGAAGCGTTATCCGGCCGGTCACCGTGGCCGAGCGGCGGGCGCGGCTGGCGGTCCGGCACCACCTGGCCCCGGCGGGAAGGGCCGCCACGGTGGCCGGCGCGGTGGCCAACATCATCGGGCTGCACGGCACCGACCCCGCATCGGTCTACCTGGCCGCGTGGGCGCGGACCGGCTCTGTCGACATAGCGACCATCGAGCACGCGCTGTACACCGAGCGGGCCCTGGTGCGGATGCTCGGCATGCGCCGGACGGTGTTCGTGGTGCCGGCCGACCTGGTGCCGGTGATCCAGGTCGGCTGCACCGATCAGATCGCCGAGCGGATGCGGCGGGACCTGGCCCGGCGGGTGGAGGATTCCGCCATCGCCACGGATGGCGGGAACTGGCTCAAGGAGGTCGGCGAGGCCACGGTGCAGGCGCTGGCCGCCCGCGGCACCGCGACCGGCGCCGAACTCGCCCAGGACGAGCCGCGGCTGCGCGCCCAGATCGTCTACGCCGCGGACAAGAGCTACGGCGGCCCGGTGAACGTCACCACCCGGCTGCTCACGCTGCTGTCCGCCGAAGGGCTCATCGTGCGCGGCCGGCCGCGCGGCGGGTGGACCTCCAGCCAGTTCACCTGGTTCGCCGCCGGCGACCAGCCGCGGCCGCCGGCCGCCGCCGCCCGGGCCGAGCTGGCCCGCCGCTGGCTGCTCGCGTTCGGCCCGGGCCGGCCCGCCGACTTGCAGTGGTGGACCGGCTGGACGGCCGGGCAGGTCAAGCAGGCGCTGGGGCAGCTGGACATCGCCGAGGTCGATCTCGGCGGGACCAGCGGCGTCATGCTGGCCGCCGACGAGGTCGAGCCGGCGCCGGTCGAGCCGTGGCCGGCCCTGCTGCCCGCCCTCGACCCGACCGCGATGGGCTGGCGCGACCGGACCTGGTACGTCAGCGATCACGCGGCCGCGCTGTTCGACCGGTCCGGGAACGTCGGCCCGACAGCCTGGTGGGACGGCCGGATCGTCGGCGGCTGGGCCCAGCGCCACGACGGCGAGATCGTGGTCCGGCTGCTCGAGGACGTCGGCGCCGAAGCCTCGGCGGCCATCGCCGCCGAGGCGCAGCGGCTTCGCGAGTGGATCGGGCCGGTCAGGATCACCCCCCGCTTCCGCACTCCGCTGGAACGCGAGCTAGCTGGCTCGAGCTAGCGGGCCGGGGCCAGCCGCCGGAACACCGGGGACGGCGCGGGAAGCCGCCCGTCGCGAGGCGTGCACTGGCTGGTGATGCGGGCCGCCGCGTCCGGCAGGAACGGCGCCAGCTCCCGGCCGATCGCCGAGCACGCCCGCACCAGCAGGTACAGGACGGCATGGAGCCGCGCCGGGACGTCGTCGCCGCGCTCCGCCGCGGCCAGCTCCCAGGGCCGGACGCGGTTGATGAACCGGTTCGCCTCATCCGCGATCGCCCACACCGCCGCCGTGGCCTGGCGGAAATCAAACTCGTGCAGCGCCGCGCCGACGAGGTCGCTAACCTGCCGCAGCGCCGCGTCGAGGTCCTCCCCGCCCGCCTGCGCGGCGAGCACGTTCTTCAGCGAGTTGTCGTCGGTGCCGGCCTGGAACCTGACGGCCTTCCCGCGCCCGCGGCGGTAGCGGGCCAGCACGCCGGCCTGCACGAGTTCGAGCGCGAACCCGATGTGCGGGCGCGCGTTCACGTAGGGAATGGTGGTGGTGATATAGGTATGCGGCGCGGTCATCGCAGCCTCCTTCAGGGGGCTCCGAGCGCCTATACGCACGTCGAGGCCCCGTCGCAGGGCCTCGGAAACGAAAGTCCGGACGCGTCAGTGGCCCCGCGCGCGGGGCATCATCACCTGTCGTCCATAACTGTTCACATTTTCAAGCATACCGCCCCGATCCAGGTGCCAACATGATCGCTCGATAGGTTGTGCCGGTGCGACTAGGCGTAAACGTCCCGAACTTCGGTCCCGGCTGGGCGACGCCTGGCACCCGCTGCGGTTCACCCCCGGATGGCTGGCCGAGGCGGCGGGCCGGCTCGGGGCCAGCGCCGCCGAGCAACAGCGGCCGCAGCCCGCCCTGATGCCGCGCATCGCGCTACGCCTGACCAGGGCGCCGGCCACCGACGGCAACCGCCTGGCCGGTCACGGCACGATCGACCAGATCGCCGAGGACCCCGGCCAGCTGCGCTCGCTCGGCGCCGACACCGTGGTGCTCGACCCGTTCAACGGCGATCACCAGGAAACGGCGCATCCTGAGACGGCCTGGCAGGCGCTGGCGACCGTGGCCGAGCGCTGGAACCAGCAAGAATCAAAAGACAATGATCCCGAACGGAGCTGAGGTGACACATACCGAGCATGCCGACGGCGACAGGGGCGTCGCCCCGGGAGACCTGCCGCACCTGCGCCGCTGCGTGGAACTGGCGGCCGAGGCCGTGGACGCCGGGGACTTCCCGTTCGGTTCGGTGCTCGTCGCGGCGGACGGCCGGGTCCTGGCCGAGGATCGCAACCGCGAGAACACCATGGGCGATGCGACCCGTCATCCGGAGATCGAGCTGGCCCGCTGGGCCGCGGCCCACATGACGGCGGCTGACCGGGCCGCCGCCACCGTCTTCACCTCGGGTGAGCACTGCCCGATGTGCTCGGCCGCGCACGCCTGGGTGGGACTCGGCCGCATCGTGTACGTGAGCTCGTCTGAGCAACTGACAGCGTGGCTCGCTGAGCTGGGCGTGCCGCCGTCCCCGGTGCCCGCGCTGGCCATCCGCCAGGTTGCCCCCGGCCTGAAGGTGCAGGGCCCGGTACCCGGCCTCGACGAGCAGGTCCATGAACTGCACCGCCGCTTCCGCAGCTGATGCCACCCTGGACCGGGCAATTCTGCGGCCATCGGCGTGTCGTTTTGCCTGAATGTCGCCTCTGTGAGAATCGTAAGAGCGACATAACCAACGATTCTCTCACCTCGCGAGACTGTCAGCGGGCACACTGGAAGCTGAAAGGGGGGCACCCCGGACCATGGGCGAGGGCAGCGTCGTGACCTGGCCGGACGCCGTTGCGGATCCGCCAGGTATGTCGGCTTCGTGGCCGTTGTCGACCACTTTGCCGCTGGGAGCCCTGCCGGGCGCCACGCCGTGTGCCCGCCTGCATGCCCGTGCCGTGCTGGCCGAATGGGGCCTAGATGACCTGGCCGAGGCCGCCGAGCTCGTCGTCAGCGAACTGGTCACCAACGCCGTCCGGGCTTCGACGGGACCAGACGACAGGCCGCGTTACGACGCATCTGGGATGCCGGTCGTGGTCCTCCGGATGGCTAGCGACAGCATCCGGCTCCTGATCGAGGTCTGGGACGGCATCCCCGGCGCGCCAGCCGCCGCGCACCCCGAACCCGACGACGAGAGCGGGCGCGGCCTGATGCTGGTCGCGGCGCAATGCGACCGCTGGAGCTGGCAGACCGTCCCCGGCTGGCCCGGCAAAGTCGTCTGGGCCGAGTTGCACAGCCAGTGACAGCCAGTGACAGTTAGTGGCGCCGGGTTTCACCCCGGTCGGGTGAGTCCCTCCCGGCGGCGCCGCACTGTCGGTAGGTGCACGTGATCCTCACTGCGGCCGCACCCGAGGCGTCGGCTGGGACGTTCAACGAGGTGATGGATCACGTGGCCCAGGGGTTCGAGGCTCTGGGAACCGCCATCCTGGTCGTCGGCGTGATCTGGTCCTTCGTGCTCGCGGCGGCGGCCACGCGGCGGTCCGGGTGGTCGGCCGCGGCTTACCTGGTCCTGCGCCAGGCGTTCGGCGGGACCCTGCTGCTCGGGCTGGAGGTCCTGGTCGCCGCCGATCTGATTCGCACCGTCGCGGTCGCGCCCACCCTCCAGAATGTCTACGTGCTCGGGCTGATCGTGGTGATTCGGACGTTCCTGAGCTTCTCGCTGGAAACCGAGATCGAGGGCGTGGCGCCGTGGCGGCGGGCCACGATGGGCGGCGCGGGGACGATCCGCCGGGCCGCGGCTACCGCCCTGGGGTCCGAGGCGCCGCCGTGACCCGGACGGCGTCGCCGACGCGGATCCGGCCGGGGTGCAGCACCTCGGCGTAGACGCCGGCGCACGGCTCAGGATCGAGCCCGGCCAGCGGCGTGACCCGGTTGTGCCGGGCCAGCACCCGGAGGGCTTCGGCGTCGCGGGCCAGGTACAGCCGCAGTCCGGCGTGTACGTCGGCACGCACTGGCTCCCGGTGACGGTCATCGCCGCCAGCCGATCCCCGCCCTCCAGTCGGATTCCGGTATGGGCAGGAAGTCGTCCACTTGCTCGAGGAGCGGTCGGCCCGACCTGTTACGGATTCGCTGTACCCGCCGTACCAGTCGCTCACCGACGACCGGGAGAATATGGACGACGCGGGACGCCTCTTCCGCCGATGTTCCTTCCTCGGCCAAGGGCCCAACCGACCGGCGTCGGCGGGAGGACGGTGCACGAATTTGGCTGGCCTACGGCCTCGCTCTCACATCGTCCGCGTGCTCCGCTGACGGAGCCTCTTGCGGTGACGCTCGATGCCTGCCTGCGGCACTGATCATCCACTTCTGACCGCAGGATGCCAATGGTCGCATGCGATCTTCTGTGGATCGAGCTCGCGTGTCGGTCGCCGGAGGTCAGCGCTTGGCGATTGCTTCGCGGACGGCGGGCACGACTTCGTGTGCCCAGAGGTTCAGTGTCGTGTCGCTGAGGCTGTCGCCAGGAGGGAGCAAGTAGATGAAAGCGGCGGCGCCGTGTTCAAGCACGGCGAAAGTCAGTTCCTCTACCCACTGCGTCACTCCGCCCCCGATCCAGCGGCCCTCGTCGTCGCGGGTCTCTGGTAGCGGGACCCGGGTAAGGCGCCCTGACACGTTGTAGATGGTGTCGACATCAGTAGGGTTTCTCCCTACCGAAGCAGCCGCTTCGTCGATGATGGGCCGTGACTCGGCAACCCGCGTGCTGAGCCAGTCGGCGACGTGTCCTGGTATCCATCCGTCCGCGTGTCGGCCGGTTACTGCCAGCGCCTTCGGGCCGAGCGATCCGATCCAGATCGGTGGCGTTGGTGCGGCCGCGGGTGTCAGCCCGGTGACGTGGTAGAACTCGCCGTCGAACGTGACCGGATCGCCGCCGCCGGAGAGCGCTCTCACGACCATGATCGCCTCTTCCAGCGCTCGTATTCGGGCTGCGGGCGACAGGCGGGGGACACCGAGGGCGACGATTTCCTCCCACAGCCCGCCCGCACCCATTCCGAGAACGACACGACCGCGAGAGATCGTAGACAGTCCCGTGACGGTCCGGGCGAGCATGGGAGCGGGACGGCTTAGCAGGTTTGTGCAGATTACCGCTCCGGTGATGTTGCTGGTTGCGCCCAGAACGAACCCCAGCGCGGCATAGGCGTCGACGCGCTCGGCGAAGTAGGGATGGTCGGAGAGGCTGACGACGTCGAGACCCGCGTCGTCGGCTAGGCGGGCGTGCCCGAGCATCTCGCTCACTTGGTGGACGCCGGTCTCCAGCGAGAGGCCGAAGAGGACTTTGTGGTTGGGGGTCACGATGCCGTCGCCCCGAGCAGGCCGAGGTGCATATGGAGTTGTCGCGCTCCAGTCCCTGGTCTCACTATCATGAACTGTTCATATCACCTTCTCTCCTGGCTTGAGGTTGCCTGAGGCCTGGGGTCATGACGCCACCTTCTCTCCTGGCTCGAGCTGCGGCCGGGTTCCGTTCGGGCTGAGCTCGGGGACGTGCTTGTAGATGGTGGAGCGGCTGACGCCCAGCAGGCGGGCGATGGACGCGACGGTGGCGTCGGGCTGGGCGAGGAGGGCCCTGGCGTGGCGGACCTGCTCCTCGTTCATGGCGGGCGGGCGGCCCAGGCGCTGGCCGCGGGCGCGGGCGGCGTCCAGGCCCTCGCGGGTGCCCTCGATGATGAGCTCGCGGATGAACTCGGCGAGGGCGGCGAAGACGTGGAAGACCAGGCGGCCGCCGGGCGTGGTGGTGTCCAGCGACTCCTTCAGCGACCGGAACCCGATGCCCCGCTTGCGTAGGCCCGCGACGATGGCGAGGAGGTCCTGCAGGGACCGGCCGAGCCGGTCCAGGGACGGGACCATGAGGGTGTCGCCGGGCATCCGCCTGTGCGGCCCGGGCGCCCAGCGCCAGCACCTCCGAGACCCGGTCCAGCGCCCCGGTCATCGCCTTGCCGGACGTGCGCCGCGGCGCGGCCCGCAGCCGCTCCAGCTCCGAGACCCGCTGGCCATCAGGTACGACCAGCAGCCCTTGCAGCCGGGATGGCAGCACCGGGTCAGCGGCGGCCGCCGCGTTCGCTCGTGCTCTTTCCCTGGTGCTGCCTTCACATTAATAGTTGCATAGCAACTAGTAGCATGTCAACTAGAAACGTTGGGAGTAGTATCAGGTCATGCCTGCCGCACTTGTACTCGCTCCCCGCAGCTCACCGCTCGGCCTGACCGTCCTGGCCCTGCTGCACTACCAGCCCCTGCATCCCTACGGCATCCAGCGGCTGATCAAGCAGTGGGGGAAAGACCAGGTCGTCAACGTCGAGCAGCGCACGGGCCTGTACCGGACGATCGAGCGGCTGCTCGCCGCGGGCCTGATCGCGGTGCGCGAGACCGAGCGCGACCCGCGCTATCCCGAACGGACGGTGTACGAGCTCACCGACGCCGGGCGCCAGACCGCACGGCGCTGGCTGGAGGAGATGCTCGCCGAGCCCAGGCAGGAGTACCCCGAGTTCCCGGCTGCCCTGTCCCACGTGCTCATGCTGGAGCCCGCCGAGCTCGCGCGGGTACTGGACAAGCGTGCGCAGGGGCTGGCTGAGGCGATGGCCGCGCTCGACGCGAACGCGGCCGCGGAAGCCGGGCACGGGCTGCCCAGGATCGCCATGCTGGAGACCGAGTACCAGCGCGCCGTATTGGCGGCCGAGGCCAGGTGGGTGACGGAGATCCTCGGCGAGCTGCGCTCGGGGGAGCTGACCTGGTCCCGGGATGAGCTCCTGGCCTTCGCCGAGGGGCAACCCCGGCCGTGACGGCACCGAACCAGCTGGGGGAGTTCCTGCGGGCCCGGCGGAGCAGACGGCAGCCGTCCGACGGCGGGCTGCCCTCCGGTGTGGGCCTGCGGCGGACTCCTGGCCTGCGGCGGGAGGAGCTCGCCGCGGTCGCGGGGGTGAGCATCGATTACTACATCCGGCTCGAGCAGGGCAAGGAGACCAACCCGAGCGGCCCGATCCTGGACGGGCTAGCCCGGGCCCTACAGCTGAACGAGGAGGAGCAGGCGCACCTGTACGTGCTGGCCAACCAGGCCCTGCTGTCGATGATCGCCAATGGCGAGCAGACGCCGGGGCGGCTGCCTTCGCCTGGGCGACCGCCGGCCTAGGCCGCCCCGGTGCCGTACTCTGCCCTGTCTCACCTTGACTGCCCGCGTTGCGGCGCGCAGCGCGACGCCGACCAGGTGCAGGGCACCTGCTTCTGCGGGTCTCCGCTGCTGGCCCGCTACGACCTGGAGCTGGTCCAGGCCTCCCGGCGCGACATCGCGGGCAGGCCGCCCGACCTGTGGCGCTACCACGAGCTGCTGCCGGTCCGCGAGGCCGGTCACGTGGTGAGCCTCGGCGAGGGGATGACGCCGCTGCTCGCCCTGCCGACGCTGGGCCGGGCGCTCGGCGTGCCGAGCCTGCTGATGAAGGACGAGGGCCTCATCCCGACCGGCACGTTCAAGGCGCGCGGCGCCGCCGTGGGTGTCTCCCGGGCCGTCGAGCTCGGGGTGTCCGCCATCGCCATGCCGACCAACGGCAATGCCGGGGCGGCCTGGTCGGTGTATGCGGCCCGGGCGGGGATGCGGAGCCTCATCGTGATGCCCGTCGCCGCCCCGGCGATCACCCGCGCCGAGTGCGCGGCGGCCGGCGCTGAGCTGTACCTGGTCGACGGCTTGATCTCAGATGCCGGGAGGCTGGTCGCCGCCGCCGTGGGACGGCGGCCTGGCTATCAGGACGTCTCGACGCTCAGGGAGCCGTACCGGATCGAGGGCAAGAAGACGATGGGCCTGGAGATCGCCGAGCAGCTTGGCTGGCGGCTGCCCGGCGTGATCGTGTACCCCACC
>Ga0209039_10003532_pt1 | contig 12137 bp, 10 predicted proteins | sample BogFormECP12_OM1_FD_188238 | JGI IMG/M metagenome (GOLD analysis project Ga0209039, IMG submission 188238) | Bog forest soil microbial communities from Calvert Island, British Columbia, Canada - ECP12_OM1 (SPAdes) (version 2) | ecosystem: Environmental > Aquatic > Freshwater > Wetlands > Bog ...
TCTTTATCACAGCAGCTTACGGTGGTTTGAAGCCAGCTCCTGTAAGCCGACTCCGAGGGACCTACCCTCATCTCTCCTGTACTTTGTCGTGGCACACACACTCCTACTAATGATGTTGCCAACCCATTCCATTTCATGTTGCCCCCTTTTTTCACAGATTTTTGGCGGCGATTTCTCTAGTCATTTGAAGCCATACTCCTTCCATCGGGACAGCACGAGATTTTGAATCTCCTCAGGCCACGCGTGCTTGAAGTCAGCGATCCTGGGCGTGTCCTCTTTCCACTCAAAAGGGAACGTGGCGTCATAGCAGACAGCAGCGCCGGTGTGGGTGGCCCTCTCCTCGGGCGACAGGAACGGAAAAAGCGCATGGCTGGGCGCACGCTTTTTTACATGAATATCCCTGACAGGGTGCACCCTTGTCGTCAAAGCCCACATGACCTCATCCATATTGGTGGCATCTACATCGTCGCCCACGACGATGACTACCGGTCTGTATACGCCGACCTTGGTTCCCCAGATAGCGGAAGAAAGGGTGTGGACATAACCCGGGTATGTCTCCTTCGCAGATATGATAACGGCCATCATCGAAGGCGTAAGATAGACCGATTTAAACGGAAACCCCATTTTGCGCAATTCCATCGCCAGGGCGGCACTGCCGTACAATGAGTAAACGAACGTGGTATCGTCAAGCGGCTTGCCAGGTGTTGACACGGGTAGGATAGGCTGATTCCGATGGGTGACACAGTTGACCCTGAAAACAGGCTGTAGCCCCCCATCACTGGCAAAATAGCCTGGATACTCTCCGAAAGGGCCCTCCGGTCTTCTTTCGCCCGGCAGGACCTCGCCTTCCAGAACGATCTCTGCTGTAGCAGGCACCTCAAGATCAATCGTTTCACACTTCACGAGTTGTACCGGCTCTCCCCTTAAGCCGCCCGCAAGATCAACCTCGTTCACGTGGGACGCAACCAGGGACATAGACGCAGAGGCACAGGCAGGGTCCGTTCCTATGACAACTGCCATAGGCATCGCTTCTCCTTTTGCTTCATATCTCCGATAGTACATCCCCGGCCCGTGCTGACCCGGATTGGCGAGCCACCCAATCGAGCGTCCGTCGTGAACCATATGCCTGTACATACCCCAGTTGACCCACCCTGAGTCCGGGTCACGGGTGATATCCGTGTGCCATGTGCCAATGAATCGCCCCCCGTCAAAACCCCGGAAATGGGGGGCCGGCAATTTCAGCACGTCGATAGCATCACCCTTTATGATATTTTCCTTACACGGCCCTTTGTCGACCAATACAGGTTTTATGGGATGCTCAAACCGATGCACTATCTCTTCAATGATTTCGGGAGCAGGCGTGTTCACGGGGAGCTCCAGCGACAGACAGACCCGACCGAAGACATTCGGCCTGGCAGCGCCGACTAAGTTCGCAAAGACCTTGCAATCGGAAGGGTAACCTTTGATCTTTTCGAACAGAAGGGCCGGCTCCCGTAAATCATTCGCCCTCCTCATGATCGCACCCAGCTCGAGGTTCCAGTCAACCTCTGCCTTAATTCTCTTGAGGTCTCCCTCTTTTTCCAGCCGGTCCATGTAAGCTCTCAAATCAGCGTAGGCCATTTACATTCCTCCTTCTTGTCAGACTATCCTCTTCCACCGCAAGCGACTTCCAACCCTCCAATACCCTCCTTGACGATCGTCTCTCGTTATCTTCCTGGGCGGGGAATCAGGAGGATGAAGAGCAACAACTGCCCGCTGCCGGGCAAGACCTCGGTAAGGACAACGCCGCGATGACGGACAATGAGCACACCCTATATACCAGATTGGGCGTCTCCTCAGCTGGACCTTCCTCGCTGATCTGCACAATAATAGACGCACCGTGAGCAAGATTGACAACGCCCATCAGCCCGAACATCAGACTGAGGCCGGCGGCAAGGAGAAAGAGCAACATACCGAAGGCAATCCCGTTGAGTACCTGAGAAATAGCTACGGGTAATGTCACAGGCGTCTACCTTCCTGAGCATGACCCCGGGGGAATACGACACAGTCTCTAACGCGAACATAAGGTCAATCGGGGAGACTGTCAATGTGGGGGGGGTCAGCATGTCATTTAAGAATTAAAAGTGCACACCTAAAGTGGGATTTAAAGATTAAAAGTGCACACCCGCTTTAGACGCTTTGCTCTGAATCCGAGAAGGAGGGTTCAAGAGTGGGACAGTGCACAAGAGATTTACCGATGAACAGGTCAGTGAGGTTTATCGAGCTGTATCTGTACAAGGAGATCCAAGGAACGTATATGCAGGAAGTTTTCGTCATTCGGTTAGGCAGAGTGATGTTGGAGTGTGTTACTCCCTCTCGATGCTTGATTATCGTGCGATTACACCGGTCCCCTCTTTCTTTCCACACGTATAATCTCCTAAAACTATCTCCCTTTTCCTCCCAGGTATGCCTGTTTCATCCGTTCGTCTCCCAGAAGATTCGCGGATGTATCATGGAGTACAAACCTACCCGTCTCAAGCACGTACCCGCGGACAGCTATTTCGAGGGCCATATGCGCGTTCTGCTCAACGAGGAGGATGGTGGTGCCGCTCTGGTTAATTTTCTTGATGGATTCGAAGACCTGCTCCACCAAGACCGGAGCAAGCCCCAGCGAAGGCTCATCCAAGAGGAGCAGCTTCGGGCGGGCCATCAGCCCCCGTGCGATGGCCAGCATCTGCTGCTGCCCGCCGCTCAGCGTCCATGCCAGCCTCTTTGAAAACCTCCTGAGGTCAGGGAAGAGGGTGCAGACGCTCTCCATGTCGGCTTCGATCTCCATTTTCAGTTTGCTGTGGTGCGGCCGGGAGCTTGCCCCGAGAAGAAGATTGTCTACTACGGTCAAACCGGGAAATACCCGCCTGCCTTCCGGCACATGGGCAATTCCCTTCCTGACCCTGCTTTCCGGGGATATCTGGCTGATGTCCTCACCGTCAAATTCCATTATCCCGCCGCTCAATTTCAGGAGGCCCGATATCGCCCGGAGCGTCGTGCTCTTTCCGGCCCCGTTGGCACCCAGGATCGTCACGATCTCACCATCCTGGACATCGATAGAGATCCCTCTTACCGCCAGGACCGGGCCATAGGAGATCACGACGTTCGTGAGCTTAAGCATATCGCGCCCTCTTGCCCAGATACGCCTCGATGACCCCTTCGTTGTTCTGAATTTCTGCCGGGGGACCCTGGGCAATGCTTTTCCCGAAATTGAGAACGGTGATGGAGTCCGAGATCTCCATGACCAGATTCATATCGTGTTCGACGAGGAAGATTGTGGTCCCCCGGTTCCGGATCTTTTCGAGAAGGCGCATGAGCTGGGAAGTCTCGGATGGGTTCATTCCTGCCGCAGGCTCGTCCAGAAGAAGCAAATCGGGCCCGGAGACCAAGGCTCTCGCAACTTCCAGCAGCCTCTGCTGCCCATAGGGAAGGTTCTTGGCCGGGGCGTTCGCCAGCTCATGGAGTCCGACAAACTCGAGCATCTCTTCCGCCTTGCAGAAGATTAATTTCTCCTCTTCCTTGACACCGGGAAGGGAAAAAACAATACCGAAAAGACCGCCCCTCGTCTGGCCGTGCAGACCCACCATGACGTTCTGAAGGACCGTGAGTCCACTGAAGAGCCTTGCATTCTGAAACGTACGCTTCATGCCCTCTTCTACCAGCAGGTGCGGACGTTTATTCAGAACGCTTTGACCCTTGAAAAGAATGCGACCGTCGGTGGGAGCATAAACCCCGCTCACGAGGTTGAGCAGGGTGCTCTTTCCGGAGCCGTTCGGCCCGATCAGGGCCCTGATCTCTCCCTCGCGAATGGAGAGGCTCACATTGTCCACTGCCACGAGCCCCCCGAACCACTTAGTGAGTCCCTGGATCTCCAGGATGGTCTTCACTTGCCTTCTCCTGTCGCCCCAATCCTTCCAGAGGATGGCCTGCCAGCCGCTTCCTGTCCGTCCGGGTTAATTCTCGCCGCTATTCTCTGTACGATGGACCTCGTAAGTCCTGCCAAGCCGTCTGGCATGAATACCATCATAAAGATGATGGCCAATCCGAAGATGGCCATGGCCCACGGGCCTTGCAGGAACCTGAGCCACTCGGGAATGAACGTAAGGAGCGAGGCCCCTACGATGGCGCCGGCGATGGAACCGACACCTCCTATCATCAGCATGCAGATGAACAGGATGGACATATCGATGAAGAACGTCTCGGCGCTCACGAACTTCGTGCGGTGGGCAAAAAGCTGGCCGGCCAATCCCCCGTAAGCCGAGCAGAGGGCAAAGGCGATAACCCTGTATTTGAAGGCATTCACGCCTGAAAGCTCGGCGGCAAGCTCGTTTTCCTTTACGGCTTGGAAGGCCCTGCCCATGCGGGAGTTTTTGATCTTTAGCTGGGCCAGGGCGGCAATAATGAGACATGCCAGGCCCAGATAGTAGAAACTTGCATTGGTCGAGAACTTGAATGGGCCTAAGACCGGGGAGGCGATCCCCGGGATACCGTCGGCCCCTCCCGTAAACTCTTTCCAATTATGCAGTATCAGGTTGATGATAATACCGAAGCCGATGGTGGCCAAAGCGAGATAGCGGCCGGAGAGTCTCAGGGTAGGAAAACCGAGCATTACACCGAAAGCCCCGGCCATCGGCGGGGCAGCAAGGAGCGTGGCCCAGAACGGCCACCCCAGGCGGGTATTGAGAAGGGCCGCAGTATAAGCCCCTATTCCCCAAAAAGCTGCCTGCGCGATGTTCAATTGCCCCGTGAGACCGAGGACAATGTTGAGCCCGAGCACCGCGATGGAGTATATGATCGCCAGATCGATCGTCCCGAGCCAGTAATTGGAGCGGACGAGTGAGGGCAAAGCGACCAGAACGATTGCCGCCGCGAGGTAAAACAGGATCCTGAGGGAAAACCTTTTCACCCGCACGCCGGATCCCCATTCATGCCTTTTCCGCGATCTTTTCGCCGAAAAACCCCTGGGGTCGGAGGAGCAGCACGGCTATGAGTATGACAAAAGCGAAGACATCTTTGTAGGTAGCGGAGATGTAGGCCGCACAGAATAATTCGACCACTCCTATGAAGAGGCCCCCGACGATTGCCCCGGGGATACTCCCCAATCCGCCGGCTATGCTGGAGGCAAATGCCTTAAGGGCGATCATGAAGCCCATATCGGCGGTCACGTAAAATACGGGGGCGAGGAGGATGCCAGAGATACCTCCCAAGAGGCTTGCGTAGATGAACGTAATGAGGATGATTGTGTCGACGGGGATACCGAGCAGACGAGCCATGTCGCGGTCTTGCGCCGTCGCCTGCATTTTCTTGCCGAGGAGCGTCTTCTCAAAAAGCAGGTACTGGAAAACGACCAATACGATGAGCGTAGCTATGATCAGGAGGTATTGAGGAGGGACGAAGACGCCGAAGAAGCTGACGGTCTTCGCCGTAAACAGCCCGGGGCTCACGCGGGGGTCCGCTCCGAATGTCAAGAGCGACGTGTTCCTCAGGAATAGAGAGGCGCCGATCGTGCTGACGAGGACGGTTACGAATGGCCGGCCCCGCAACGGGTGATAGACCGTGCGCTGAAAGACTGCCCCGAAAAAGACCATGAGCCCTAGAGTGACCAGGTAGGCCCAAAGAAAGGGGACTTTGAGGGTGGTGAGCAGGACGACCGAAATAAATCCGGGCACCATGACAAATTCGCCTACGGCGAAGTTCAGGATGCCTACCGCTTTGTAGAGCAGCGCGAAGCTGAGGGCGACCAACGCATAGATACTGCCCATTGCCAGCCCGGTTACAAAAAGCTGGGCGAACGTGGTGACGTCAAACATATTCGCTCCGGCTTGTCAGGACGCCAAAAGGGCGCCAGACAGACAGCGGGGGAGACTATTTCTGCCCCACGCTGATCGTTCTGATGAAGCGGGGTTTTCCGCCCTTCATCTGAATAAGATGGGCATCGTGGATTCCGTCCCCGTTGGACGTGAAATTGAAAGTCCCCATAGCCCCCTTATAGCCCCTTGTCGCCAGGATCGTATCCCGAGTTTTATTCCTGTCAGTGGTCGTCCCCGCCCTTCTCATCACGTCGGCAAGCAACATCAGACTGTCATAAGGATAGGCGCTCTGGAAATCCGGTTCCTGATTGTACTCTTTGAAATACCCTTCGCGAAAGACCCTTGCCTGCGGACTCGCTTCGGCAAAATAGTCCACAGCTCCATAAGCACCCTCAGAAGCGTCTTTGACAAGGTCGACAACCACCTGGGACAGAGCCGCCGGGCAGCCTACGATTTTCCAATTGATGCCGAGCTCCTTGATTTGTCTGAATACGATTGCCGCGTCTTCAGCGTTCGTGGTGTAGAGAACGACCCCTTCCGCCCCGGCGTTCTTGATGTTAAGCAGCTGAGCAGTGTAATCTTTTGTCCCGGCTGTGTACCGTTCCCGCCGGACAGGGGCCTGGCTATACTTCTTCAACGCCTCTGCCACTACGTCGGCTCCGCCAGTCCCGAAAGCATCGGCGTCATGAAGGATGCCGATTCTTGTGAGCTTCAGATCCTTCGCCATGAATTCGGCCATGGCCGTCCCGTTAATGCTGTCATCAGGGCGCACGCGAAATAGCCATGGATTACCTTGCCTGGTCAATTGCACTGCCGTGCCGGCTATCAACGCAGGGATGGCGTTTTCTTTGATGATGGGAGAAACGGCCTGTACATGGGTGCTACGTCCGGGCCCGGACAGGGCGATGACCTTGTCCTCGATAGCCTTATTGACGGCGTTTACCGTCCCTTGAGTGGCCGAGTTATTGTCATAAGTGATGACCTGGATACGGCTCCCGTTCACGCCCCCGGCGGCATTCAACTGTTTCTCGGCAAGCTTTGTGGCTCTGATCCCCCTTTCTCCGCTTGGTGCCGCCACTCCCGTCTGCTCGGTGATCAGGCCGATCCGAACCGATTTTTCCGTCTGGGCCTCACCGTGAGCGGCAAGAAGGGGAAAGAGTAAAAAGACAGTCGACAGAACATATACCGTTCTAATCCGAGACATAGCGCACCCCCTTTATTTATTAAGTGTCCCAACTCGGGCCCCGAAGGGTCACGGCCGGGATTCCGTGCCTTATGTTCGCTGTGTGTAGGCTTTGATCATTTCCCGAACCGCATCGGCGGATGCCTCCAGCGCCTTGCGTTCTCCCGGTTGCAGCGGAAACTCCACGATCTCTTTGACCCCTCCCTGCGCCAATCTCACCGGAACCCCAAGGCTGACATCCCGCAAGCCATACTCTCCCTGGATGCAGATCGAGCAAGGTACCACAGGGGTCTCACCCGAAGCCATGGCTGTAACAATTTCGCCGATAGACTCGGCAGTTGTCCATCCCGTAGTTCGCCCGGGATTCCATTCGGCCCACCGGGCCCAAAAGCTGGTCGCCTCCCGCCTTATGGCATCAATCTCATCGGATGAAAGAGAGACGGGCTTCCCATCGACCCGGACGCTGCTGAACAAGGGGACCTGCGTCCGCCCGTGCTGACCGAGCGTAAAGGCATCAACGGCTGTCGACGGCGCCGATAGGACCTTTCGAATGGCCCAGCGGAAGCGTTGAGTGTCGTTGTAGTTGAGGCCTATCACCTTGTTGCGGGGTACGGACAGCTCACGGTGAATTAGGTAGACGAGAGGGTCCACGGGATTGGTGACGACGATCCAAAATGCGGAGGGTGACTCTGAGAGAACCTGTTTGACTATCTCCAGAACATGTGAGGCATGGGCGGCGAAGTGCTCAGGCTTGAAGAACGCCTCGTTGTGTTCCGGGGCGGCCAGGAGGATCAGGTCCGAATTTCCAGTGTCGGCGACCTCGCCAGCCCGCACGCGCTTTGCCGCTCGATGGGTTACGGCCTGCTCGATGTCGAACGCGTGGGCCTCGGCCAGTTTACGGCGAACATCGAAGAGAATTATCTCCGACGCTATTCCCTCCTGCGCGAGCCGATACGCGCTGGTCGACCCGACAACGCCGGCACCGCCAACTATGCTGATCTTCATTCTCCCTCTCTTTCCAGCTTCTCGCCTTATTATTCACCACGTTCGCCCTGGACGAGGGCAGCCTTGTGGATGAGAACCAGCGATTTCTTTTAGCCATCGTAATCGTTTTGAAGAATGTCTAATTATAGACGCACGCTTGAAATTCAGTCAACGCTTTTTTACATTAGACTCTTTTCGGCCTCTATTCGTCTGTAAACTGCGAATACACAAATCTCCCCAGGAGATTATCGTGCTTGAATAAAGGTTAAAAAAAGGGATCGAGCCGTCCGGGTCCTCGTACTGCATAAACACGGCAAGGCCGGGACTCGACGGCAGCGGGTGAGGACGGGTCCCGGCCAGAAAAGCTGTCCGTACTGCACACTACTTACGCCGCTGCTACGTATCACTCTTCTATCAAGTCTGCTTCCGCATCAAGCGTCAGATACGCATGCTTGCCCACCATGAATCCGCCGTGTTCCAACTCCAAGTTGGTCAGCATACCGAAATCCTCGCGGTTCACTCTCGTTGTTGCCTGAAAGCCGAAGGTGGTATACATCTTGTCATCGTCCTGAAAATGGGAAGGTCCGGCATAATGCACATCCAAGGTCACTGGCCGCGTCACACCGTGAACGGTCAGGTCCCCATGCACCAGGCAATGATCCAGGCCCGCCCATTCAACACGGGTGCTCTTGAACGTAATCTTCGGATATTTCTCCGCATCGAAGTAGTTGGGACTCCTGAGATCGTTGTCACGCTTCTCTACGCCCGTGCAAATGCCGGCAACGTCTATTTCAGCCTCCACTGACGATTCAGCTACCTTCAGCGGATCGAAATAAAGTGTCCCCGATACTTTGGTGAAATGGCCGCTTACCCACGTGACCATCATGTGACGAATAGTAAACTGAGCAGCAGTGTGATCCGCATCGAGATTAAATTTAGCCATAGATACCTCCTTTTTTTCTCTTAACCTTAATTTTTTCTTTGGTCCTTACCTCCACCTGCTTTATCCTCGCGCCTTTCCCCGCGCAGGCCACTGAGCCATTGTGTAGCAACATAGAAGACCGGTACAAAGGGAATAGCCAGGAGCGTCGAGGCAATCATGCCTCCGAAGACCACGGTGCCGATAGCACGCTGGCCGGCAGCGCCGGCACCACTGGCGAGCAGCAGAGGGGCTACTCCCAAGACAAAGGCAAGGGAAGTCATGAGGATTGGGCGAAAGCGGCGGCTTGTGGCTTCAATGGCCGCCTCGGTCACGGACATGCCCTGCCCTTGGAGGTCGCGTGCGAACTCCACTATCAGGATGGCATTCTTGCTCGCCAGGGCAATCATCAGTACCAGGCCTATTTCTGTGTAGAGATTGGTGTCAAAGCCCCGGATGAGAAGACCCAGAAGAACTCCCACCAGCGCCATGGGCACTACAAGAATGACTGCCGCAGGAGAGGTCCAACTCTCGTAGAGCGCTGCCAGCACCATGAAGACCAGGATGATAGACATGGCGTGGATGAAGTATGCCTGGTTGCCAACCCGGCTTTCCTGATAGCTCGTAGCTGTCCAGTCGTAGCCCATCCCCTGAGGCAAGCCATCCGCTGCCAGACGATCCATCAGCTTAAGGGCCTGGCCGGAGCTGAATCCCGGAGCGGCCGAGCCGAAGATCGCGGCAGCCGGGTAAAGGTTATAACGTGTAACCAGCTCCGAGCCTTGCGAATGTCTGACTTCGACAAGGCTTCCAAGCGGCACCATGTCGCCCTGAGCATTTCGAGTATAAAGACTCTTTATGTCCTCGGGCCTCAGCCGGTTCGCATCATTCGCCTGGATGTATACCTGGTACACCTGGTTGAACTTATTGAACAGGTTAGCGAAGGAGGAGCCGAGGTAACCCCGAAGCGTCTCAAAGATGTTATTCAGTGGTACTTGAAAGGACTGAGCCTTCGTCCTGTCTATATCCAGGTAGAGTTGGGGGCTGTTTGCGTTGAAGGTGCTTGTCAGCCCACCGAGGCTCGGCTCTGAATTGCCTGCGCGGACAAGCTCATTTGCAACCTTCTGGAGTTCTTGCAGGCCGTGGCCTTTCCGGTCTTCAACCATCATCTGAAAACCGCCCGACTGGCCTAACCCCCTGATGGCCGGCGGGATCACGACAAAGACAGTAGCTTCCTGAATGGCTGAAAGCTTTCGGTTGAGGCCGGATACAATCTTTTCCTGACTCAGCGCGGCGCCGCGCTTGCTCCAATCTTCATAGATGATGAATGTGCTATTAATCGTGGAGACGTTGGCGCCATCCAGAAAGGAGTATCCTCCGATGGTTACCCAACTGGCGATGCCCGGGGTCTTCTTGAGGATATCGCCGATCTTCCCTGATACCTCCCGGGCCCGCGGCTGCGCTGCGCCGTCCGGAAGCCGCGCGAATAGGACGGCAAAGCCCTGATCCTCGATGGGAAGGAAGCCCGTAGGCCGGCTCACAAACTGCCAACCCGCCAGGGTGATGATGACGAAGAAGAGAACGACCATAGACCACGGACGGTTCACCATCCTTCGCACGAGCCCCATGTAGGGGTTCTTCACGGCCTCGTAGGCTTTATTGAAACCGCGATAGAACCAGTTCAACGGCTTCTCGGGGCGCGGCCGCAACCAGATGGCGCATTGCGCCGGCTTCAGGGTCACCGCGTTGATCGCGCTGATAACGGCTGTTGCGGCAATGACCAGAGCAAACTGCCGGAATATTTGTCCGGTAATGCCGGGCAGAAAGGCTGCCGGAAGGAAGACCGCGACGAGGGCCATAGTGATGCCAATAATCGGGCCGGTCAGTTCTCCCATGGCCTTTATTGCGGCCTCCTTGGGCGAGAGCCCCTTCTCTATGTAATAGGCGCTGTTTTCCACGATAACTATGGCATCGTCCACCACAATGCCGATGGCGAGGATCAAAGCAAACAGTGTCATGAGGTTGATGGTAAAACCGAGCGCTATCATCGCCATAAAAGCTCCGATGATCGTTACGGGGACGGTAGTGGCGGGAACGAGCAAAGCCCGGAAACTCTGCAGGAATACCATGATGACGATCAGGACCAGAATGCCCGCTTCGAACAGGGTCTCATAAACCTTGGACACAGCCCCCCGGACGAACTTTGTGGTATCGTAGCGGATCGTGTACTTCAGACCTTCGGGGAAATCCTTGCTCATCTCCTCCACGGCCTCGTAGACCCTGTTAGCCACGGCGATGGCGTTGGCCTCGGGAAGGGCAAAGATGACGACCTGGGCTGACCTGATTCCCCCTATATTGGCAAAGTTTGAATAATACTGCTGGCTCAGCTCGACGCGGGCAACATCCCTGAGGCGCACTATCTGGGCACTCTGGCCGGGGTCGCTTTTAACAATGATGTTTTCGAACTGACCGACATTGGAAAGCCGGCCGAGACTGTTAATGGTGAACTGGAAAACCTGGTCCGTGGGCACCGGAGGTGCGCCCAGTTGACCGGCCACGACCTGCACGTTCTGGTCACGGATGACGCCTAGAACGTCAGTGGTCGTGAGATTGAATGTTTTGAGCCGGTTAGGATCCAGCCAAACCCGCATGCTGTATGGGCCGGCCCCGAAGACCCTTGTCTGACCCACGCCCGGCAGCCTTGCCAGCGGGTTCAGCATGTTGATAACGCCGTAATTGGAAAGGAAGGCTTCATCGAACCGATTGTCCTCGGAGTAAAGACTGACCACCAGCAGAATGTTGGTGGAAACCTTCTTCACCGTAATCCCTTGCTGGGTAACATCACCCGGGAGCTGGGCGAGCGCGCTGTTAACCTGGTTCTGGACGAGGGTGAGCGATTTGTCAAGGTCTGTCCCCACGTCAAAGGTGATGGTCAGCGTGTACGACCCGTCACTCGAACTCGTTGACGACATGTAGATAGAATTCTCAACGCCGTTGACGGCCTGCTCGATGGGTACGCCTATCGTGTCGGCAATGACCGACGCACTCGCACCCGGATACCTGGTGCTTACCTGAATAGTCGGCGGAGTGATCGGAGGAAACTGCTCCACCGGCAGACGGTAGTAGCTCACCAGTCCGACAATGATGGTCACGACAGCGAGGACATTCGCAAGGATGGGTCGCTCGATAAAGAACTTAGAGATCATCCCTGTGCCCC
>Ga0209039_10003533_pt1 | contig 12137 bp, 22 predicted proteins | sample BogFormECP12_OM1_FD_188238 | JGI IMG/M metagenome (GOLD analysis project Ga0209039, IMG submission 188238) | Bog forest soil microbial communities from Calvert Island, British Columbia, Canada - ECP12_OM1 (SPAdes) (version 2) | ecosystem: Environmental > Aquatic > Freshwater > Wetlands > Bog ...
CCGAGAACCTGCGAGAGCTGATTCGCGCTACGCCGTTTCAGCCCTTTGCCATCTGCATGGCGGACGGCAAGCGAGCGGTGGTTGACCACCCGGAATTCATCGCCCATAGGCCGGGCGGCCGTGTGGCTGTCGTGGTTGGTCCGGACGATAGCACGTGCTACATCGACGTGATGCTGATACTCCGGCTCGAGCTCGCTCCCCCAGTGCCGGCGGGGTCGGTCGCTCCGAACCCCAACGGAGGGGAGTGATTCATCTCGGGAAAAGCCGGTAGGACAAGCTCTGACTTGCGTCCGCCGCGGCATGACGGATGCAACATCAGCAGCGCGCGAAAGGGCCCGGATACCAGCGTATCCGGGCCCTTTTCCGTTGATCGGCGGTATCGACTACGGAATTTTGGGCTTTGGCGTGGAGGAACGTCCCGGCGCCGTGTTGCTTTTCTCGACGGTCCAATCATGTAAGTGATCGTCGATCAGCTTCGTCATGATCGCGCCGGGACCGGTATGCGACATGACCGCGTGAATACAAAGTCGTTCGTACTGTTCGCTGCCGATCTGGAAATTGACTCGCTTGCTGCCGGGTGTCGCGGCGTCCCGAACGACTGGCCGTCGAATTCGTGCCATCGTGGTTGTGCTCCCTTGCTTGGGTGTCCAGGGGGAACCCCGCATTAGCGGGGTCGCTCCCCTGCCCTATCTTACCCAGGTGGATACTTTACCCGATCGGAAGAGGCTACACAGCTTCGGCCAGCCGCGGGCCCAAGGGCTCAATCACGGGAGCCGGCTCGTTGATTCCCCGCTGACCGAGGTAGACGCCGGAAAGCTTCTGCTCGAGCAGCTCGGCGACGATCGCCGACTCCGTACGGCCATGCCAGCCTGCGTATGCTGATAGGCGACGAGCCAGGTCGGTGGGGATTGAGACCATTTTCCGTGCGCGCCCGGGCGGCTTCTTGCCGGTTCGCGTTCGCTTCCGTTTCGCATCCATGCCTGCTCTCCCATCCAGCCCGACAGTCCTCTGCCGGCATGCCGGTTTTATCGGCGGTCGGGACTGAGAGACAGCAACCGAAATCGACCGGTGCCCCGACCGGCAGGGGAGGGGAGGTGTGGACCTCGGAAGGCGTGGGCGGCCTCAGGCGATCGCCGGCGGCCCGGGCGTGGGATCTATCGAGCCGCGCGGCAAGCGTCGCACGGCGGGCCTGGCGGGACGCGGACGCGGCCGGATCGCAGCCAGCTCGCCGGCTCGGCCGCCTCGCAGCCAGTCGCGAAACCGGTCGCCGCAATCCTGGCAGATGACCAGGGGACTGCGGATCCAATTGCGCAGGTCGCCCGAGGCTTCGAGCGTACTGGAGCGCTCGATCAGGAGATCACCGCAGCGCATGCAACAAAGTCTGGGCATTTGAGCAGTGTACTTCCTCCGACCAGTCAGTTGAAGCGCGACGACACGTCGTATGCGGTCCGCTGACTGACCCCATCACGTCCCCAGGATGCGAGGGCCCTGCTGACCGAGGTATGCGGGTCCCGTTTGCTTCGACCAAACGTAGCTCGGCGAAAATGAGCCGCTCGCCCATGACCCTCCGAAGAGCGTGGCGACCGGGATTGTTCCGACAGTCGTCAGAGTCACAGTATCGGTGGATTGCGATCCTACGCCCCCTCCGCCGAATTGGAGGTTGACCGAGGTCACAGTGCAGACGGTACTGTCGCTCGTGCGGGTGAACTGGTCGCCCACCACGACAGCTCTGCCGCCCACGCAGAGGAAGCCTTTCCGGACTTCGTAGCCACTCTCGCTTCGGTTGGCGGCGGGTCCACCCGGATCGGCCAGCGCGTTCCAGTCCGCGTAGATCATTGCTTTCTCGCTTTCTAGATATGCATGTTAGTTTATGTTCGTCCACCGGCTCCGACCGAAGACATGGGCCGTGCCGTTCGTCGCGACGGTTGCCGTGGGCCTGCTCTCCCGGGCCTCCGCTGGGCTCGCGGGCGTGATCGGCTCGGGTTGCTCAAACGCGTAGTCGTGTTCGGACTTCAATCGCGCCACGAGGGCCCCGAGGGCGGCCAACAATGTGCTCGCTCCTGAATCAATAACCATAAAATGTGGGACTGTTCGGCCAAACCCTGGTCATCTTGTTCCACGGCGGATTTACGTATCCATCGCTCATCGTAACTGTCATGCGCCCGATTTCATCCTGCGTGATCGAGCTCACAGTCACTAGATGGCCGGCGGAGGTCGAGGAGTTCGACCAATTATATGACCATGTGTCACCGACAGCGATGCGAAACGAGCCGTAGAAGCCATTGCAACAGGAGTTACTGACGCTGGCATACTGTACTGGAATTGCGGGCATTTCAACTGTCTTTCATGGGTTCGTGTTGTCCGGCCCACGCCGCGGTGGATACCCCAGACAGCGCGTCAGCCGGGAAGATAATTCAGGAATTGATTATGCTTCAACAGCATCGACGTTTCACTTCGGATGGAGGCGAAACCCGCACCTGCGACAATCGTAAAAGCCCGGTGGAATCCACGTCATCTGGGATCGGACACCCCGAGCGTCGCATTTTTCGCAGAAGGTAGTCTCTACGGTTTTCGGCTTGGGCGGCGGGGCCTGAACGACGGGCTTGCGCCACAAGAAAGACGCCTCGCGTCGGAAGCCATGGCAGGCGGGATTGATCCGGGCCTGGTAGGCGCGCAGCCGGATCAAGTCGATCTGCATCGACGGCGAAATTCGACCTGTTTCCATGTCCATGGCCATCGACTTACCTCCCAACCGAAATGCTCGGACTGCCGAGATTGAATGCGCCGTTGCCCCCGCGCACGACCTTGATCGGGACGTCCTGATCCTGGTCATGCAGACTCGGGCCGAAGTTTGTGGGATTGACTAGCGTGCCGCGTTCGCGTGCTCTGGCGCACCAGGTCTGAGCGACGGGATCCGCGCCCGACATGTCGCGGGGGTCATAAAAGTAGACCCCGTCGTCGGCGGCCTGGGAGCGCAGGCGGGCCGAGCCCAGTTGGGCGTCGAGCGCCGCGATGGCGTTTGCCTTGAGCTCGGGATGATTCGGGCCTGTTTCCACGCGTTGCCGCTGGTCTTCCAGGTTGCGGACCTGCGCCGCGAAAGCGCCGGCCAGCTCCGCGATGTTGGTTGCCCAGTCTTGGCGGTCTTGATACTTAAGCAAGGTCATTCTCCTTCATATAAGTAGAGTAAGCACTCGGTTCTTTCAACTGAGCCGTCTTGCCTTCGTAGCACAAGGCCGTGCGCAAGCCCTGAAACCGCACAACCTCAGGGTCACTCGAGATGAGTCGCGCGACTGTCCAGGTCCCTTTGCCGATGTTGTCGGCCGCGGTGCTCCAGGTCTTTTCCGCGTCACCGTCGCCAGCCTTGCGCGCGGTCTCAGCCTTCCGGGCCGCGAACGCGGCGTACGCCTTGACATCGGCCTGGTGCCGCTCTTGCTCTCGGCGCGCGGCCTCATAGCGCCGTCGCTCTTCCAACCAGGCGCCCTCATCGGCCGACAGTTTGACAGGGGCCTGATCAGCACGATTGTTGATTCGGACTTGCTCCCAATCGATGGCCATCGTTACTCCTCAGGGATTAAGATGCAGAACTCCCCGCCCAGGTCGACCCAGTTTCCAGGCAACACACCAGGCCACACAGGTACGGGCGCGGGGTCGGGCGTGGGCGCGGGGTCAGGTGCGGGCGCGGGACCAACTGCGGGCGCGGGGTCGGGCGTGGGCGCGGGGTCAGGTGCGGGCGCGGGACCAGCTGCGGGCGCGGGGTCGGGCGTGGGCGCGGCCAGCCCGTACCGACATAGAAGATCATTGACGATTTCGTCCTTCCGCGCGGCGGACACTCGCGGTCTGACCGGCCATCCCAGGACCCGGTTCTTGAGCTCATCGGTGATCGTCCAGTTCTTCATTTTCTCGGCCACACCCAGCTCATGCAGCTCAGCCACGAATTCCTCGGCCTGCTCTCGGGACAACCCTTCCGTCATCAGCGCGGCGACGAGCGCGACGTCCTCCGCAATACTCTTCTCGGTCCGGACTCGCTCTCTTTCCTGCTCCGCGGCCTGCTCGGCTCTCCCGGCCGCCCTGATCGCTGTTTCGATGCTTGCGAGGTTCGCTCTCCTCATACTGTCGAGAACTCGCATTGCAGCAAGCTTACTGCGGCGTCCGGCCTCAGGGTCAATCAGGATCTTCCGCAGCTCGGTCTCGTTTGCCTGCACCAAGTCGTCGGGAATCGGCCAGTGAGCATCCAGCGCGAGACGGAAGAGCGACAGTGACGCCAGGTCGGCGCGCTTTCCCCCCACTCCCCCCTCGCCGGTGTCCCCTGACTTCCTCACTGTGACCTCGAAACGAGAGCCCTATCCGCGGGCCTGTCGTCGTTTGGCGACCAGCTTGTCAAGACCGCGGGCGGCGGCGATCTTCTCGAGGTCCCTGCGCGCCTTCCGGACCGTCTCTTCGGCCTGGAACGCCTTCAGGTCCACCAGCTTGAACAGGACCTTGCCGCCGGGCGAGACATCCGACGGGAGGAGCCGCTTGGATGCAGCTACGTACAGGCGATTGCAAGGAACGCCCAGAAGCTCCGCAGCCTGCCGGACGCCGAGATGATCAGCCAAGAGTGCAACCCTCCCACTACTAGTTTACGCGATAGTTGCAACAAATGGCTCTTTCCACTGCGCTTTCCACTGCCCGCAGTCGATACAACCGCTGCTAAACAAGCAACGTGCGAGCGCCGGTCGTAACGCTTGATCATGGGATGCCGCGAGCGCGCCCTTTGGTAGCGGGTACCGTTTCCGCGTGTTGCCGGTTGCAGTGGGCCCCTGGCAGGGGAGTATCGGGATTGCTTATGATGGCGGGTGGGTTGGACGCATCCCTCTGCCGGCGGAGAAGAACCTGGCAGGGGAGTATCGGGATTGCTTATGATGGCGGGATCCAGGTCGCTTCACCCCTGACGATCGCGGCCGGAGGGTGGATCTCCGGCCGCGTTCATTTTCCCGCCCAGCCGGTCACTCCGGCCTGGCGCTTCGGGTCGCGCGTGGCCAGCTCGCGAAGTTGCCCGATCGCGTGGTTCTCGTCCGCCGCGTCCCCGCTCATAGCCGGAAGTCCAAGGGGAGTCTCCGCTGGAGGATCGGCGGGCGAACGATTCTGAGCATCGGCAACGGCTTCGGTGCGGGGCTTTTCGGTGGAGTGCCGAACGTCCGCAGAAAGTCGGCCGCTTCCAGGGCGGCGGCCTGGATGTCCGGAAACTCGATGCCATCCTTGTCGGCAATCTTCAAGGCCTCGAAAACAGCCGTGAAGATGTAGACTTCTGCTGTTTCAGCCGGCGTCCTGACGGGTTTGGCTTTTGCGCTCATGATGCCTCCCCGAAATACTCATTGAGCATTGCGACAACCGCTTCCACGCAGTTCGGGTGCCTCTCTTTGGCCCACGTCAGAATCTTATCCTTGATCGCGTCCGGCTCATCATGGCTATTGTGCTTTGCCTTGCCGAGCATTTCCCGCACAGCTATGAGTACTTGATCCTGGTAGGAACGTACAGGCTCAAGAAGCTCGTCAAGACTGCGCTTCAGGTCCTCTGTTTCGCCGGACGTAATCTTCTCTGTCATCATCTTCACGAGGTAGCCGATCGGACTCTCAATCTTCTTGGACGGGTGGATCTCTCTGCGACAGAACTTGAGCTCGAGCCGCATAACCGCGATCGCGAACGACCGCCAGTCGTGGTTGATTCGGTGGCCCAGAGCGTCACTGACAGTGAAACCCAGCTTGCCCACGTGCGTGCACTTGGTGATGACTTTCGTCACCATCTCGGCGCCCTCGGCGTCCGTCTCCGAGGTCTTCTCTTCCTTCCCCTGAGCGCAGCGAACGTCGTCGTCTTCGTCGTCGTCGCGAATTTCGCCCGGAGGCGATGACGACGATGACGACGATGACGAGTCATTGACGACTGACGGAATATCCTTAAGTGCAAACGACACGGGTGTCGTTTGGAGCGCCTCTGGTGTCGTTTGAAAAACGCCAAATGTCGTTTGGAACGACACGGGTGTCGTTTGGAGCGCCTCTGGTGTCGTTTGGGATTGGCAGCCCAAACGACACCCGTGTCGTTTGTCGATTGGATCTTCGGAACCATATCGCTCGGGGTTGATACGCGCCAGCTCAGCGCTAACCAAGGCCCAGAATTTCTCGGTCAGAGCCGTTTCCCTGGTCGCACCCACGCCACGGGTTTTCTTCACGCATTCAGCGAGTCCGTTGCTCTCGAACTTCAGGAAAGAGCGTTGAACGGTGCGAACGGTCACCTTGCCCTTCAGCTCGTCGGCAATTTCCTCTGGCGATGCCAGGCAGGTCTTCTTGCCCCACCAAGCGTGTCTGGCGGCCACTTGCAGAATCGCGCACTCGGTCAAGCTGTAGCCCGGGATCGTCAGGATGGCAACGCAGAGGTCATCACGAAATGGATTGGCGCTCCCGGATGTGCGCGCAGTCATTTGGCGCCCCCTTCCAGCGCGCGATGCCCCTTCTGCATCGGCACAGTCGGTCCTTGACCACTCCGGGAAGCATCGGGACCGCGGGTGCGATGGCAGCGATTACTGGAACTGGCCTCCTTGCCCATCGCTCAAGCCCCCGACGCCTCAAGGTCGCGTATCGCCTGGCGGGCCGCCCGGGCGGCTTCCGCCTTCGTCCGGCCCGGAATCCGAGCCTGGCTCGGCGGAACAGGCTTCCTGCCCCGGGAATGGGCCTGGGAGGCCTCGTTGAGGGCCTCGATGAACCGGGCGACGGCCTCGATGCTCGTGCAACGCCGCGGGCCGGCCAGTACGCTGTCGAGCTTGATGCCAAGCTTCCCACGCCGGCAGTAAAGCCCAATCGTGATTTTGTGCAGCGTGCCGCCGTCCCGCCCCGGGATGAGCTTGGCGGCCTCTTCCAGGCTGATGAGCCGTTCCGTCGTGATGTCGATAGCCATGAAAAAACCCTCGCCAGCGCCGTTGGTCAATCCGACGCACCGAGGATGTCATAGCAAAGCATCAACATGCAAAGTCACCTAAGTGACATTGCATGGCAGTTATCTGCCATTGCTTATCCGTGGTCCATCCACTCTAGTTCTTCCCCGGTCCGCTTGATAACGAAACCGACTCGCCGGGCCGTCGCCTTGGCCCTTCTCACGAGATTGGACACTTGCCCCGCGTTTTCGACGATGTCCAAGCCCGGAATCTTGACCTTCCGCCAGCCGACAGCCTCGAACCAATTGAATACATCAGATCTCGTTGCAGCATCCGTACGCAACGTGATGTGCTTGCCCTTGTAACTGAGCGTCATCGTTTCCTTGTTCCAGGAGGGCGTGGCCGTCCTGTTCTCCGGAGGTGGGGCGGCCGCCTTCTCGAACGGAATGAACGATCCGTATTCGTCATCGCACTCTTCATCAAGGAGAGCCGCATCTAGATAAAAGAACCTGTAATCTGACTCATGACCGACCCAGAATCGCTCGACGACTTTGCCAACGCTCGCATGGAACCACGGAAGAGCCGCCAAGTTGACTTCGCCAAGTCCCGTTGCGGCAACTTGGGCAACTCCCGATAGGTCTCTGAGAGCGGGCCATCGACACAAGAGTTTCATGTATATCATCTCCTCGCCTAAAGTCGCTTTGATCTTGACTGGGTTCTCTTTGAACAGACTCTCGATCCCATGCTCGAACAACGCGTACCACAAGAACCACACCCTGGCTCCGATCACATCCCCTTCGTCAAGGGCTTGCTCGCAGAGCCAGGCCAAGATGACAAAGCTCTTACAACGAGACGCGAGAAAGGAGAAACCAACGCTCTCTGGAAACGCTTCGGGCAGGGCCGGAATCGGTCCGCTCTTTTTCGGGGTAGATGCACGGCTCCCCTCCAGGCCAGTCACCGACCCATCGGCGGGCGGGCCGTCGGAACGCTCACACATGGCTTTGTCCCTTGAGATGAAGCCGCCGGATGAGGCGACGTCTCAGGGTTCGTCGCGCCCATCCGGACGGCCAAGGGCCGGGTAATTACTCCGGCCTGCTCCCTCACTGTACCGCTTCAACCGAGCTTCATGGCAAGATCGATCGCCGCGTCCAGGTTGCGCTCGGCATATGTCTCCGTCATGGATATGTTGCTGTGTCCCAGGATGACCTGCGCCGCGTCCAGGCTGGCTTGCTGGCGGATCCGGGTTGCTCCCGAGTGCCGCAGTTGGTTTGGCGACCATGGCTTGATTCCGGCCTTCTGGCACGCCGTTCGGATCGCTGCGCCATAGCCGGCAACGGAGACATGCCCGCCGCGCTGGCTGCGAAACACGAACCGGTCCGGATCCTCGGGCAGCCAGGGAGCGAGCAAGAGCCGGGCCCGTGGGCCGATCGGGATGATGCGATCCTTTCCCTTGTGCATGGTCTTGTGCAGCCGCGGGCGGTAGATCCACACGGGTTGTGACTGGTCAATCTCGCGAGGCCGCATGGCGACCAGCTCCCCGGGCCTGCACGCCAGCAAGAGCTGGATCTTGACCATCGCCCGGTCCCGGGTGGACAGGTGCGGCAACGTCGCGTCGATGGCGTCCTGCTCGACCGGCAGCACGGGTTCGGTCTCCGGCGCCTCGCATCGCCCCTTGGCCAGCGACTTGACGGCCTCGAGGCCGTGGGCCACGTCGGGCGGGACAAGCTCGTTCTCGACGGCGTACCGAAAGACCCGGGCGATGATGCCGGTGAACCGGTTGCAGTCGGTCCGGCACAACCCGCCGTCGATGAACCGCTGCCGGACGGTCTTGAGCTTGAGGGGGGAGAACTCCTTGGCGGGCAGGCTGGGGTAGCTCTCTCTGAGTGTCTTGATGGCGCGCTTGACGTTCCCCAGCTCGGTTGTCGGCTTGCCGTCCTTGACGTAGTAGCCTTCCGCCCAGCGCAGGTACTGGATGCAGACTTCGGCAACCATGATGTCGCTCGATTCCGACTCACGAGCCGGAACCGGTTCACCCTGCATCCACGCGGTGATGAGCCGTTCGTAACGGAGCCTGCTCTCGGGAGTGCCATGCACGCCGAGGTAGTGGTCCTTGCGGTCGATTGTCACGACCGCCTGGCGGGAGGCTTTGTGGAGACGATAGGACGGCGGGCGGGTAGAATTGATCTTGTTGGACATGGGCCTTGCTCCTAACAGGGCTTGTGTTCAAGGGGACGGGCGGAGTCACGATCCGACCGTCTCCCATCATTAGAACCGGTCAACTTCGGTAACGCAATCCGGTAGTCAAAGGCACTTTTCCAGGGTTTGAAGCCACGTTAGACGATGCTCCTCTGGCAACAAACGGCTGAAAACACGCGGCGTAAGTCATTGTCAAGTCCTTGTTTGCGTTGCCATGAAATCTTGAGCATGCAACATCCGGAAGCATCAAACAACGTCCGGAAACAGTAACGCTCCGGTAGTCGGCGGTAGAAAAAAACCCGGGCTCAACCCGGGTGTCTTCGCCGGCGATCACCGCGGAGGCCGCCTCAAAGCGTGATAGAACGCCATGCGATGGCATCCGAACTTGCGGGCGATCGCGGGCCAGCTCCAACCGGCCTGGCGAAGTTCCCGGGCTTGAGCGAGAACCGCCTCAGTCATTTTCCGCGGTCCGCTCGCATAGACACTGCCCCATGTGTCGGCAATCGCCGGCGGCGGATCTGCACCGGGGACCGGGGCCAGCTCCGCCGCGGTCTGGTCCATCGGACCGGCGATCGCCGCGGCGGGGACCTCGAGGGTCGTGGTAGGGTCGCGATAGCGCGCGTCCGTGCGCGCCGATCGGCTCCACTCGTTATCAAAAGGAAAGTCGGCCATTAGAAATCGAACCCCGAAACGCGCTCGACCAGGTTCGGAACGTCGGCATGGCGATACCATTTCGCCGCGGTCTGCTCTGTCGTATGTCTCAAGATGCGCTGAATCAGGGCGGGTCCGTAACCGTGATATTCGGCGTGGGTTGCCCATGAGTGACGAAGGGAAAGCAGAGTCATTCCCTCGATGCCAGCTCGCTGAGCGACGGCTTTCAACCTTTGCACGGGCTTGGTTCCAGGAGGTCCCCCGGTCCAAGGGCCCTTCCGATTCAAGGTCGGGAACAACCACTCGCATGACGGAATCTCAAAATCGGCAGGATGGTCGAGACGATGCTCGAGCCAGTCCGTCAAGATCGGCACAAGCGCTTCAGGGATCGGCACGGGCTGCTCGCTTCCTTCCGTCTTGAGCCGATGCCCTCCATCTCGTCCGCGGTCGGTCAGGGCGATGAACCGGGCCTCGAGCCTGATGTCCGCCGCGTGCAGGTAAAGGGCCTCGCTCGCGCGCAGCCCGCAGTAGGCAACCGTCGCGGTGAGAGCGTAAAGCCGGCGGGCGCGCCACTGACTCCAGCCGGCGGTGGATTCCACGTCCGCGGCCATGAGGGTCAGAACCCGGCGAATCTCGTCGCGCGAGTAGTGTTTCTTCTCGGCCGGCGGAGGGATGCGTCCAATCCACTGGCTAACGCGGCGCAGGGCGAACGGGGAAACCCGGAGATAGCCGTTGATGACGGCCTGGTTACAGATGCCCCGAAGAACCCTGAGATAGCTTTGCAGGGTCCGGGGCGATTGACCAGGCGGCCGGGCCTCTATGACTCGAGCGACCAGAACCGGGGTCAAGTCGGCTGTGGTCTTGACCTCGAGGGCGGCAACCTGGTCGAGAACGCAACTCATCTGCCGGCGGGTTGCCGCGGCCCGGTGCGGCGGATCATACAGGCGAAGGACTTCGTCGCGGAACTCGGGGAAGGGGATCGGGCGGATACGCATCGTCAGTGTCTCCTGTCGTCAGTGTGGGGCGAATGAAGAAAGGGACGGTGAATCAATCGACTCACCGTCCCAACGTGTCAGAGGGCGTTTACGGCGATCAGCCAACCGGCAAGCCGGCGGCCCCAGGGTTGTAGCTCGGAACCGGCGGGATGTCCTCGAGGGCCTCCATCTCCTTGCGGATTTGCTCCCGGGCCTTGAGCCGGTCCATCTGCCATTTTGTGCCATTGCGCTTCTTGCCGCTCAGCTCGAGCGAGGCGGTCAGCTCATCGAATTGGGCCCGCAGTTGCTCAAGTCGCTCACGCTTGGTCTGCATCGCCCACCTCCTGTAACATGGCGATGCCGCCTGGATGGGCTCGCATATAGGCCGCATCGCGCCGGGCCAAATCGGTTCGGGCCAGGTTCATCAGCTCCCGTTTTCGGGTCTTGCGGTTGCGACGCTTCGGGTCGGCGTTCGCTTGCTCAAGCAGGGTCAGCACTCGGTAGAGGCGCTTGTGGCGACGCTTCTCCGATCGGCGGGTTCTTCGGCCCACGGTCCTGCCCTCCAAAGGTGAGTGGGCCGTCCGTGGCCCTGGGATGGTTCAGGCACGGGCAATGAGCTGGGCCTTGGCAATCCACCTGTCCAGGCTGATCTCACGGTCCCTGCGGGCCTGGCGGGCCTGCGGGCTGCGGGGTATTGGATGGTCGTTGAGATACCGTGCCAGCTCGACAATGTGGGTGTCAGCCTCGGTCGCGTCGCCGCGGCCCGTGGTGACGATGGCGTGGGCGACCGGATAACAACGGGCGTCATGGGAGGCGTCTGATCGGTCGAGCCCGCAGTGGCTGCAAGTCTGAGTCGCGTTCATGGTCCTGTCCTTCGTCTAAACTCCGTCCCCCTCGGTTGCGGGGAACCGTGCGGGTCGAAACGCTCGACCCGACACCAAGATCGTAGGCGATTGTCTACCTGATGTCTACACGCTAGGCCATTAAACCCTCGGATTGTGCACCTATGGTTGACGCGTTCAGTTGGGTTATCTAAGATGAGGTAAACATTATGACCCCATGTGGTATGCTGGAGCCGGTCCCTGGCAACCCGATGGAGTCTCTCACCCATGGCCAAGAAGCGAGCGGAGAAAGTGATTACCACCCGCCAAGTGCGGTCCGGGCGGCCTGTCCGTCTCGACTTGACGGAAGCCGATCACAAGAGGATGGAACGACTTGCCACTGAGCGGGGACTGAGCAAGGCGTCCTACGCTCGCATGGCCGTTCTAAAGCAGATGAAGGCCGATGAATCAGAAGGGAGCGGGAAGTGAGAGCCGAGAACCTGCGAGAGCTGATTCGCGCTACGCCGTTTCAGCCCTTTGCCATCTGCATGGCGGACGGCAAGCGAGCGGTGGTTGACCACCCGGAATTCA
>Ga0209039_10003534_pt1 | contig 12125 bp, 12 predicted proteins | sample BogFormECP12_OM1_FD_188238 | JGI IMG/M metagenome (GOLD analysis project Ga0209039, IMG submission 188238) | Bog forest soil microbial communities from Calvert Island, British Columbia, Canada - ECP12_OM1 (SPAdes) (version 2) | ecosystem: Environmental > Aquatic > Freshwater > Wetlands > Bog ...
AAACGAATCCACAAGGGGAAAGGCGCGAGAAAAATCCAACCGCCACCCCAACGGAGAAATATTGCTTGACAACGCCGATGCCGTTATAGACGCGCTACGTGCTACCCCCGCTCGCCTGGGTATAGTGCTCCCGGCACCGCGAGTGGTCCTACTTAGCCGCCCGTTTCTTAAGGCCCCAAGCGTAATAGAACTTCAAAGTGGTCATCGCAAACACGTAGCAGTTAAGAACTAGCCACACGCAATTGGAGCGGGTGCAGAAGGGGCTAGCGTTGCGAGCAATTTCCCATACTGCGATGCAGATGCCAAGCACGATGGGGCCCGACAAGCCGAACTGCCACTCGAAACGACTGAATTTCGGCTTTCGCAGATCATTTAAGAATGGCTCAAACCCCCAGAACGGATAATCGCCCGGCGGCTCTGCACCGTTTAGCAACGGTTGCATTTGAGGCTTCAGCGTCTCCTTGATGTAGATGACGCACGTGAACATCTCAAAGGTAACGTGCAGTACAGCCCACGTAACAACCTGCACAGCAAGCAGCCCCCCCCACGCAAGAGTGAGCGGTGCGAGGGACCTCCACCCCTGTAGGAAGACACCAAGGGCACCCGCCGCAATGGCATACGTCCCGTATAGAAGTGTTACCCAATACGTTATCCGTGTGGTCAATGCGTTGTATTCAGCAAGATGGGTTTCCAGGCGCTTTTGGTTGATATCCGAGCGGTCCATTAGACGCACCTCCCAGATCCATCCGCAAAGCGCAGAGCAGTTTTTCAGACTCTGCGGATCTTCGACGTTTTCCGAGTATACAAGCCGCAGAGTACAAGAACAACCCCGCGCTACCAAAGCAAGAAGCAAGTAGTGCACAGTTTCGCGTCTCAGAAACTCAGCGGCTCACCTGATCGAAGGAACCGCAGAGTTCGAAAAACTCGAATCCGCACTACCGGCTCATTCGCCGCTAGAGGGCGGGTAAGGATCTTACAAGCTTCACGGTTTCAACGCTCACGCGGATGACCTGGCCCACGAGGCGCACGATGTATTCGGGGTCGTCGGGGCGGTTGGGGTCGGAGCGGATGCCGCTGTGCTTGTCTTCCGTCACCTGGTATTGGTCAATCACCCATTCCAGCGCGCTGCGATTGCCCAGGCGGTATTCAAAGGTTTCGGGTGGAATGCCGCCCAGCGTCAGGGAATCGTTCACCTTGAGCGAGCGGTGGTCTTTTGCCAGCCGCATCTTGTCTTCCACGCGATAGGAGAGCGGGATTGTAGCGCCGCCCTTGAGGTCCGCACGATGTAGGGCCGAGCGGCGCTCGGCCTTAGGGCGAGCGCTGCTCGCCCCTACAACGCCCGAACTCGTTTCAATGTATTTCAACGGCCACGGTTCGAGCTTTTCGTAATCGATGTGCAGCCGCGCCAGTTCTTTCCCAGCATTCGAGAATCCCCAGAAATCCTTTGCCAGCGGAATGCGCGGCAGTTCGCGCTTCAGGTTCTCAGCGTATTTCTCGCGGTATTCGGGATGATGCAGAACCCCGTAGGCGTAATAGAAGATGTCCCACTTGGTGATTTTCTTGTCGTTGTAGTGTCTGCGAAAATATTCCAGCGCCCAGTCGGTGATGTTCTCGTGTCGGTTCGTGCCGTCTTCGTCGTATGCGTAGAAAGGGAAACACTGCGAGCCGCTCTGAGGGAGGACATCGACTAATTGAGCTGAGGCCAGCCCGAAGAATGGCCAATTCATCCCTGCCTTGGCCCAGATGATGCGGTTTTCGCTTTCACTGGCGGGCGTTGGGAAAATGGAGGGCATGACATATACTCGTTCGTTTACAAACCTGTCGAAAAAAAGATAGCGCCTGCAAAAAGGGCGATATAGGGCGATTCGAATTCTACTTTCGTCAAACGTTGCGTACGCGCAGCGTTGGAGGTTCATCTTCAAGGTACCGCTCCATTTGATCTTGTCGTACCGGACGAATTCATCAACAGGTTGCTTACCGCCAGAGCGCTTGTAGCGATCCACTTCGCCGTTGTAGTCGTCGATGAACCGCAGTACTCGATCACGGAGCGCGTGCTTGTGAAAGTCATACGCAACCTCGTCGCGATTCGTCTTCACACCACCAGAAAAGACCTTGAATACCGCTTGAGAGTTCTCTGAGTCCGCTGCTTTGGCAACCTTGCTGCCAAGGGGAACGAAGGCCTTGAATTCCTCTGCGTGCTCAGGGACGAGCCAGTTGTATTTGTAGTCAGGGGTAAGTCGGGACCAAGGGACTGAACTCAGGGAGGTGAACGACCTGAGGTACCGCGCTTTTTCCTCTGCCTTCCAATAGTCTTCTACGGCATGGTAATTAATCGTGTTCGCGCGAGAAGCCCGCTTGCGGACAAGCACCGTTATTCCGACTCCACAACGAATCAGGTCGTGAAAGATATTGCCGCCTTCTCTACGTCGCCGTTCACTCGTAGTGCGAGCGTTTCCCTTAAAGTCCAAGTGGTAAACGCTGCTGAAGTCAGACATCAGGTGTTGCCGGAACCCGTCGAATGCAATCCCTGGAAGAAAGCCGTTGTTGGACACGAACGTGACAATGCCATCGCGGTTTTGCAGTCTGTCAGTTGCCCAGCGGAAGAACTTCACATATGGATCAGACAGCGCGGTCTTACTGCTGGCCTTGGAATCCTTGGCGTAGGTTTCGGCCACTCGCTTGTCGATCACGTCGTACTTGCGGTTCTTGTTGTTGTCGTTTTCGTTCTGCTGGTTCATGTTGTACGGTGGGTTCCCAATCACCACGGTAATCGGCGTGCGGCGCTGGCGCTCGACACGCTGAGCGTTCTTCTGCGTCATGAATCCAAGAGCATGCTGGCTGCCTTCGGCGAGGTCGAGCGTATCTACGAAGCACAACCCTTCGAATGGCTCATAAGTACCGGTCAGTTCGAAGTAGGCGTGTTCGATGTTGAGCGCGGCGATGTAATAGGGCAGCAGCATCACTTCATTAGCGAAAAGCTGCTCGCGGTACACGCGGGGCAAGTCGCGGCCGGGCATGCGGCGCAACAGGTTCACGACAAAATTTCCGGTGCCGGTGCACGGGTCGATGATGTAAACGCCGGGGCTCGATAGACTTTTACCAAATTCCTTTTCCAGAACCTCAGCCACGCTCGCGCACATGAAGTTGACGATTTCCTGCGGCGTATAGACGATGCCATGCGTGTCGGCCAGCTTTACCGAGTAGCCCTGGAAAAAGCGCTCGTATACCGTGTTCAGGAAGTGCTGCTTTTCGCTGAAGTCAGGCAGCAAGCGGGCGGCGCCTTCGATGGCCCGGTAGAACCGGTCCAAGCTCTTCAAATACTCGGTACGGTCGAAGCTATGGCTCACCAGGGCGTCGATGACGCGCTCCACTTCCGCCGCGATGGCGTTGCGCTTCACGAATTCCGGGTTATTGAAGACGGTGCGGAATAGGCGCTCGGTAAGCAGGTGCTGCACCAGCATCTCATCCACCGCCTCAACGCGGATATTGGGATTGAGCGCGGTGCGGCAAAGATCAAAGAACTTCTCGAAGGCGGACTGGAACGGCGCGTTGTCCTTGTGCGCCTGCTGGATCTTCTCCACCAGGCCGCGCGCGAGGTCGGGCACGCGCTCCTTGAATTCGTCAACCGCTTCTTCGAAGCCTTCAATATCCGGCTCGGTGTAGGAGAAAAATTGGTTCAGAAGGGCGGCCAACTCTTTGGGGTTGCCGAGACTGTACGGCCCGTTGATCTTCTGCTTGCTCTGGAACAGGACGCCGGTTTGGGTGTCCTCAAAGATGATGTTGGAGAGGGGGTAGCCGCGCGCGATCTTCCGCTTGATCTCGGTGTCAAGATCGTCCTGGGTATCTTTGGCTTCCCAGTAGCCGCGCGGCAGGCTGTTGCGGTCGCGCAGGGTGCCGTCAGGGCGAATGACCGCCCCGCCGGACTTTCCCGAAAGCTCGGCGATGAAGGTCCAATCCTTGAGCCGGGCGGTCTCCTGGAGCAGGGACTCGAAGGGCGAACGCACGCTCATCTCGTTCAGCACACCCTGCGCCCGCAGGGCGGTGACGTTTTCGTAATACTTGCGAATGGAGCGATGCGTGGGTGTTATGAGATGGTGACCGGTCATAACGGTGGAGGCAATACTAGCACTTTAGGCGGGGGCGGGCCAAGCGCCAATGTGTTGTGCCGGATGGTGGACATGGTCGGCGGTGGGCGTGAAAAGCCGCGGACCAAGAAAACAGGCCCGCGCTACACTCTCTTGTGGGTTCGATGATGACTTCCACCGGGTACGGCACGGGGGAGACCTTGGAGGTTATGGCCGCCACGATGGTCAGAGGACTGTAGCGATTGCCGATATCGTTTTGGATAACCAAAGCGGGCCGGGTCTTCTTGATTTCGTGGCCAACGGTGGGGTCGAAACTCACCAGATGGATTTCACCCCGGGTGATATGAGTTATTTTCGGCTTTTGGTGCGGCGGCGAGATTTTTGCCATGCCTCTTCCTCGAGAGGAAACCATTCCAGGGCAATCTGGAGGTTCTCTTGGGCATTGGCCTGATAGCCGGCCTTGAGCTGTTCCCGCAAATTCTTTTTGGCGCGGTTTTTGACATAGTGGAGGACAGCCGTAGAAACAAAGCGGCTGCGGCTGCCTCGGGTGGTCACCCGGTCGAGCACCGCCAAAGTCTCATCCGGCAGCATGACGTTGATGCGTTTACTCATAGGAGTCGGTGGTAACAGCGCTTGCCTTGTAAGTATACACACACTGTGTGTGGATATCACTAGCGCAATGCTATTGCTATTTTAGGTGGGGATTTCTTTCGCCCCTTGCGGGGCTCGGGCGGGGGGGCCGATTCCCCCCTGGGCTTGCGAAGTTGTGAGAAAATCCTCGAACGAGCAAAAGCATCTCGCGCAGAGGCCGAAAAGGAAATAAAGCAGTTGTTTACTTCGAATCTCTGCGCCTTGGCGTCTCTGCGCGAGATTGTTTATTTTTTCACAGCTTCTTGCGCCGTGGGCTACGGTCTTGCGCCGCCGCGCGGGCTGGCGGGAGGCACGCAGTTTGGACCAACAGAAAGCTCTTCCCGAGACTCGCGATCCCGAACGCAAGGGCTGGCGGTCATCTTTGCGATTCGAAGGGTTTGCCAGTGAGCACCGCCCCGATGCATCGGGGCGCTACGCTTGCTCTTTCCTATCGGCAGGGACGTGCCAGGACATTTCGTCAGAGTTTGATCTTCCAGCCTGTAGGCTAATTTCCCTATTGACAAGCCAATATCGTTACGGTATAGTAATCCAATCGGCCAGCCCCAACTGGCCGAGTTGCAAGGGCGCAGACCTATATAAGGGGTCAGCGTAATCCATACGAAAAGACAGGTTCTAGGTGCTGGGGACTAGGTGCTGGGGGAAAACCTCCAGAACCCAGCGCCCAGCACCCAGAACCCCTGGAGATTTTCCATGTCGCTCATCAAGAAACACGAAGTGACCGAGAAGCAACTGGCTGCGAATCGAGAGAACCAGAAGCTTTGCCATGCTCCGGTGACGGACGAACGCCGCGAGCGTATCCGCGCTGCCCTGCGGCGTTTTGGCTACAACGTGCAAGCGGAGGAGATGGCCATGCGCGGCCTCGGCGAGGATCCGGCCGACTTCCGGGAACTGCTGGAAGCGCTCTGGGGGGAATGGAATCCCGTCGGCAGCGTGCAGGAGGGCATGGTCATCCGCCTGGCGCGGGTCATGTGGCTGATGAACCGCGCCGATCGCTCGCAGGAGGGCGCCGCGCTGCGCCGCGCCCAAAGCGCCGACCGTGGACGCGACAACCGGCTGCACGCCCGCATGATGCGCCTGAAGATGACGGTGAAGACTCTGCGCTCGCTCGCCCACTCCGTGGCGTGCTGGCACTATGTCACCACCGTCGAGGACCTGGAGGTCATGAAGAAACTGCACCAGGAGGGGGTAGCGGGCGAAATGGGTGAAATCGCCATGGACCTCTTCTCCCAACTGCGAGAGCCTAACGCCAATAAGGATGGAGTTTCCGAAGAGGAGCAGTATCGCGGCGCCTTCAATAGCTTCCGGTCAATCTTCGGACTAGAGGAAATAAGGGAGCCGGTCTCCATGCTTAAACCCTCAGGAGAGTACATCGTGATCCGGCCCGAGGGCTACGTCGAGCCCGATGCGTCTCCCGATGGTGAAGAGGGTGAGGAATCGAATAAGGACGACCGGTACCCCAAGATTACCGAGGAGGACTGGATCGCACGCGAGCGGGCGCGCAAACTCTTGCGGAATATCCTGAGCCGGCAGGCCGAGGCTTGTGAGGCGGAGCGCAAGACCCTCCTGAAGGAATCGCTGGCCGGTCCCTCGCCTTACGAGTTCGCCGCGGAAATCGCTCCCAGCCACGCCGATGCCTTGCTGATGCGCCGAACGCAAGATGCCAACATGCGGGAAGTCCGCCGACTTATCAACCTGCTGCTGAGGATTAAACGCTATGAGCGTCAGATGCAAGCGTTAGAAAAACCCGATCCTTTCCATTATGTGTCAGAAACAAATGAGGTTAGCAGTTTAGCGCCAGAATGTCCAGAACCATTATCTCATTCAAACGAAAACAGTTAGATTGAAACAAGGGAATCGGGGAGAAAAAACGGGCGCGGCTTTCCATTATGTACCAGAAAAAAAAGGAATTAGCCATGATGAGCGAAATTTGCGCAAAAATCTATATTATTGAAATTAAAATAGTTAGCTTGCCTTCGCTGGCCAGGGTTATGAAAGAAAAAGGGAAATAAAAAATGAGGCTGACATTCTGTAAGTCATTGAAAACACATATAGAAAAAATGTCTGTTTTCCGCCTTTCCATTATGTTGATGAAAACAAGCTAGTTAAATCGTTCTATCCATTATGTTGATGAAAAGAAAGGGAGTTAATGACAGTGAAGAGTGATGAGTGATGAGTGACAAGAAAAAACTCCGAGAGCGGAAAGGCGGCCAGAGCAAGATTCTTCGCTGCGCTCAGAATGACAGCGAAGGGCTCCGGCGGCAAAGGACTCTGGGTGACAGCGAAGGGCTCTGGATGACAGATGCGATGAGCTTTCGGCTCGCCACCTTAAATGAAAATGCGCGAAGCGTCTTGGACTGCGGCGGTCCGGCGCCGCCTTGGAATAATGCCGAGGAGGACGACTAAGGCGGCGTCGAGCCGCCGCAGTCCAAGGCGCCTTCGGCACATTCATTTTCAGGACAGCGCAGCGGGCTATGTTGAGGGGGAGGCCAAACCCGCAGCGCCGACGACCCAACCCCGGCGTGACACGCTACCCCACTTCGGCTATCGGTAGTTTCAGGTGAGAGGATGAATCAATTTGCCGACTTTGAAATTCACAAGTCTCAAATCACAAAACGGCTTCCCTTTTTTCCCGAGGCGCGGTATTTCTTGCCTGCACGGTTCCCGGTAGTGGGTTAAATTGATGTAGAGGCGGCTTTACGCCGCCACGTGGCGGGATAAACCCGCCGCTACAACAGCAAAGTGACCCACTCCACGGTTCGCAGGTCGATTGATTTAAACCAGCCGCAAGGAGGTTTCAGAAATGGAGCTTTGGCATCGCGTTCGCGAGTTCGCAATCATCTTGCTTGCCATCCTGGCTTTCTGGCCAGCGCCGCGGGGTTATGGGCAAACCCCGGCGACGGCGCCTTACAACGTCCTCTTACGGACTCCCGACCGGATGGGAGCGGTTAAGTTCACGGTAGTTTCACGAAAGCCCGTGGCGGAGGCGAGTGATTTTCTGGCCGCCGATCCCTCGGGATGGGTTGATCTCATGCCGCACGGGTCCTTTCAGGGTTGGACACGCGTGACCATCCCGCCCGGGAAACCCGTTGATCCCGTCACCCAATGGAAGCTCGACAATAATCATGGAACCATCCTCTGCGAAGGCGATCATGGGCACGAATGGCTGCGCTACGATCGCCAGCTCACCAATTTTCTTCTCCACGTGGAATGGCGCTTCGAAAAGCGTGAGGGGCTGAAAGGGTACAACAGTGGAGTCTTCGTGCGGAACGACCTGGAGGGGCGAGTTTGGCACCAAGCGCAGGTGGGAGACCTCGCGTACATTTTCGGCCAGACTCTGATCCACGGGGAGCTGTCGCCGATGATCAAGACTCCTCCACCGGTAGTCAATCCTCTCCACCCCATCGGCGAATGGAATACGTATGAAATTCGCTGTGATGGCCCGAAAATCACCCTCTGGGTCAATGGTGATTTGACCGGTGAATTCGCAGTGCCCGAGGTACCCAAAGGCTATTGGGGCTTGGAAGCGGAAGGCTATCGGATCGAATTCCGCAATATTAAACTGAAGAGCCTGCCTTGATGCCTGGATGCGAAGCTTTGGCGTGCGTCGGGCTGCATGATATGCGAACCCTACTCCTTTCCCAGTCTGGAAAAGGAGCGGTCGATGGTGAACGACAGGCTGGCGCGGGCGACCTCGACGTAATTCACCAGGGCCTCGCGATAAAACGTCAGGCTGCGTCCGCGCACCACGCTTTCCGGTGCTTTGGGGGCGACCATGTGGTGGATTTCATGCAGCAGGATGCTGAGCAGGCGGAAGCGCAATTGTTGGTCATGAAATTCTTTCAGGCGGCTTCCGGCAATGAACTGCGTGTCGAGCGCGGTATCCATGATCGGCTGTGCCAACCAGCTTTCCACGCGGTCAAAGGCGATATCCATCTCGCCCACGGCGGCATCGCCGAAAGCGTCGTGGGGTTCGGAGAAGGGCGCTTCTTTCACAATCATGTGCCGGTGGCCCAGGCATCCACACAGATTCTTGCGGCGCAATTGGACAACGATGAGGCCCGGCGCTTGCTCGAGGATTTCCGTGTAGGCTTCACGGCAGTGCGCGGGCGTCTCCGCCCAATCGTGTTCGATGGCATGCGCAACCTGTTCCGCCTTCGCCGGATCGCGATAGCGATGCGCCACAACCACCACGGGCCGCGGACGGTCCGGAAAAACTGCCAGCCGATACCGCCGCCCCGCCAGCCACTCCAGCCAGCGCGCCGCCCGCGGGCGCGACGTGAGGTAGCTCTCGATTGCTTGTGCCAGAGGTGGACACTCCAGAGCCATGGCTACCCTTTTGAACTTCCTGCCTTACGACAGTACCAAGGGTTTCTCCCGCGAAGCCAGAATATCGGCGGGCAATCCCATGACTTGCGCCAGGGTAGGAGCGATCGGCTTCAGCGATATACGCCCGAGATTTTTTCCGGGGGCGATGTTCTGTCCCACCGCGATGAACATTGCTTCCATGCCGGAGCGAGAGGGGAAGTATCCGTGGGTGCCGCGATCCTTGGCCGAATCTTTTACCACCGGCCCTTCCAGCCGGTCGGAGAAATAGAAGCCGGGGGCGGCCTCGATCATGAGTTCGGCGTCAGGGTCGGCTTCGAGCGCTTCGAGTTGCCGCCGGTCGACAATCTCCTGCACCGCGCCCGTGGTGAGCAGCCGATCTACGGCCGTTGCCAATCGCCGCCGGTCATCGGCCGAGGATTCCTCCAGCCAGTAAACGGCGAGCGAACCGCCGGCGCTCACCGCGCCCAGCCGCCGCAACGTTACGGAGCCGTCGGCGCCGCGCGCGAAAAGTCCATGCTTGGCAAAAACCACCAGGGGCGCAGCTTCTTTTTCCACGGGCACGAAACCGTGATCGGAAAGCACCACCAGCGTGGTCGCCGGGTCGGAGGAAATAGCGTCGCGAATCTTCCCAATCGCCTGATCGGCCGATTCCAGCGCTGTGAGCGCCTCCTGCGAGGCCGGGCCGAAAGCGTGGGCCTGCGAGTCGTACCAAATGAAATGCACCAGCAGCAGATCCGGCCGATAGTGGTTCCACAGGTAGAGCGCCGCTTCGCCGCGTATTTGGTCGGGATTAGCCTTGCCGAGCATCGGCATCAGCACTCGTGCCACTTCCGCGAAGAGTCCGGGAGTCGAGTGCCGCGCGGGAGTATCAAAATCGTGATTCGGGTCGGCCAAGGCGGGATTCCAAATTTCCGGAATGTTGTGGTCGATGGCGGCGCCGGCGCTCACCGGCCAACTGAGGGCAGCGATCCGGCGGCCGCTGGCGCGCGCCACGTCCCACAAAGCCGGCGCCCGCAGCGCCTGCGCAAACCAGCACCAGGGCCGGGCTTTTTCCGTGGGATCAAGCGAAGCAAGATGGCTGTAAATACCGTGCGCGCGCGGGGGAAGGCCCGTCACAATCGTGGCATGCGCCGGGTACGTGGTGCTGGGATAAATGGTTTCGACGGCCTCCGCGCTCGCTCCCGCCTTCTCAAGCGCCACAAGATTCGGGAAGCGGTGGCGGCGCTCCGGCGCGCGATAGATGTCCGGACGCAGGCCGTCTACGGAAAGCAGTACCAGTCGTCCGGGTTGAGATGCCGCGCGAATCACTCGAACATACCTCGATGGCCCCCATCACGCCGGATGGGGGCCTTCAGTCGCACATCTTCAATCCTGCTTAGCGCACCGCCTCCCGGTGCGCGATGCCCTCGACGTGCGTCACGAAGGCCTCCGGCTTGCCGGGTGGAGCGATCTCGAACTTCACCTTTACCGTTCCGTCTGCGTCTTGAACATAAGTCAGCCTTTGGCGGGGAGCTTGCGGAGTCGCCTCGCTGAGAAAAGTCAGTACTTTCCCCTGCTCGCTGAAGGTGGCCGTATAGTGAATGACGAAACCCTCGCTGTCGAAATAAATGGCCCGATTGGGTGTGGCATCAGCATCGCGATAAACGATCAAAAGGTCTTCATGCGTGAAGGCCGAGCGCTGCGGCGTGGCGGGAAATTCGAGATGGTTCTTCCGCACCAGGATTTTTCCCTGCAACTCGAGCTGGAAGGAAAACGCACCCTCTCCCTTGCCGGGCTCGCCGTGACCCTCGGCAGTCCACGTGCCGACCAGGAATTTGTACGGCCCCCAGACATCAGGCGCTTTGGTTTGTTGCGCCGCTGCCAAGGGTGGTATCAGTAATGAACATAGACAGAGCAGTGTTAGTCGTCGCATCCCCTCTCCTCCCTACATCGAGCCGAGACCAGTTGACATTGTTTACCACGTTTCGAGATATCCGGCTACCACCGGGTAGCGGGCTGGAGCGTCGCTCGGCCCTCCCCTTCGGGGAAATGGCGGAGGCACGTCCGCTTCAAAATGAGTCACTACCTACCGCCGTGCCAGGCACCCTCGGAAGCGTGCGACGTGGTATAATGATAACATCTCAGGCGATGGAGTTCGCCTTCAACCGTCCTTTTATTGGACTGATGACTCCTGGCTGCTCACTAGCGCCAGGAGTTTTTTTGTTGGGCACGGGGGGCATGCGGAAAAGGAAGGTACATTGCGAATTCTTCTTCTGATCGTGTTTGGGTCGGTGGGAACACTTGCCCGTTACGCCTTGCAAGGTCTCATCCAGTTCCAGACGGAATCGACGTTTCCAGCAGGCACCCTGGTGGTGAATCTGCTGGGCTGCTTTCTATTGGGAGGCATCGGCCAATTCGGTCTCGACCATCTCTCCTTCCCGCCGGAGTGGCGCATTGCCGTCACCGTGGGATTTTTCGGCGCCTTCACCACCTTTTCGAGTTTCAGTTGGGAAACCGTTCACCTTTTTGAAGACGGCGATTGGATTCACGCTTGCGTATATGTGACCGTCAGCTTGGTGGGCGGACTCTTGCTCCTGCGCACCGGCATGCGGATGGCAAAGTGGTTCTGAGTGGAGGCGTTATGGAACACGAGCGCTTTGAAGGCGAACGCACCTTGATGCGGATTCATATCGGCGAGTCGGACCGTTGGCAAGGTTCGCCGCTCTATGAGGCCCTGATCAAGCTGTTTCGCCGGGAAGGTTTCAGCGGGGTCACCGTGCTGCGCGGGGTGGCCGGCTACGGCTCAGCCAGCCGCCTGCATACCGACAAGCTTCTCCGCCTGTCCCAAGACCTGCCCATCGTCCTCGAAGTCATCGAGTATGCAGAGCGAATCGAAAACCTCCTGCCCAAGCTCGATGAGATGGTGGGCGGCGGGCTGGTGACGCTCGAGAAAGTTCGCGTCATCCTCTATCGGTCCAAGAAGTAAGGGCCCCTTATTCACCCATCGCGGCCGCAGGCTTTAAGTGGGCTGAGGCCTTGGAGTAGACCAATCCTCCACCCGCTGAGGGCCACGGTAGGACAGAA
>Ga0209039_10003536_pt1 | contig 12117 bp, 7 predicted proteins | sample BogFormECP12_OM1_FD_188238 | JGI IMG/M metagenome (GOLD analysis project Ga0209039, IMG submission 188238) | Bog forest soil microbial communities from Calvert Island, British Columbia, Canada - ECP12_OM1 (SPAdes) (version 2) | ecosystem: Environmental > Aquatic > Freshwater > Wetlands > Bog ...
AAGGAAGGGACAGGCGATGAAGCACCGGGACAGAGTTCTTATGGCGCTCAATCACGAGCAAGCGGACAGGTGTCCGATGCAGATTAGCTTCACTCCGGAGTTTGCCTCCCGACTCCGCCTGGACATGCTGAAGCAGGATGGCGCGGCGCACAACCCGCTCGGCGGGGGAAACACCTATGAGCTGGAACGCGCTCTCGGTGAAGATATGCTCCTGACCTCGGTTGGCTGGGCGAATTGCTACTACCAGGAACCGGGCAATTACACGGACGAATGGGGGATCGGGTGGAAACAATGTGAGTATACCACCCGCTTTGGCAGGGGGAGCTACACGGAGATGGCCACGCACCCCCTCGCTGAGGATGCGGCTCTTGAAACTTACCGCCCCCCGGACCCCACTCGCCCGGAACTCTACGAGGATGCCTCACGGACTCTGCGGGACTTCCAGGATGAATACTGGATTGTGGGCGTCACCGTGACGACGATCTTTGAATGTGCCTGGGCATTGCGTGGGTTGGAGCGAATCCTGATGGACTTCGCGCTCAATCCGGAAATCGCGGAAAGGATTCTCGACATTCCCTATCAATACCATTTGACCGCGGCCAAGCGGCTTGTGCAAATGGGCGTCGACATGGTCTGGACGGGTGACGATGTGGGCGGGCAAAACGCCTTGATCATCTCCCCGGACTGCTGGCGCAAATTCCTTAAGCCGCGCATGGCCAATTTCATTGCCGAGGTGAAAGCCATCAATCCGCAAGTGAAAGTCGCCTATCACTCCGACGGTATGATTACGCCCATTATTCCCGAACTGATCGAGATCGGCGTAGACGTCCTGAACCCCATTCAGCCGGCCTCCATGGACCCCGCCGAGATCAAACGGCAATTTGGAAAAAACCTTTGTTTTTGGGGATCCATCGACGAGCAGCATACTCTGCCCTTCGGAACGCCCGAAGAGGTTCGCCGGGAGGTCGAGGAAAGGTTAAGAACGATAGGAAGGAATGGGGGCCTGATCCTGGCCCCCACTCACCATGTGCAACTGGACACGCCGATGGAAAACTTCTGGGCCATGCAGAAAGCCATCACCGAAACGGCTTATGCGAGTTTAAGCAACTAGCGGGGTCAGCAATTGCTCCCTATCGCGTTGATCGGACTTTTGCTTGCGCATTTCTATCCGCCGAATTTTTGCCGGGCCGACGCCGTTGAGGGCTGTTGGCCGCTTAACGCGGTGTTAGCCTGCCAGGAGTCTTTCCATGAACCCGCAAGAGATGCGACGGAGATACGCCGAGACGTTGTGCGCCATCGCCAATCTTCGCATGGAAGCGATCGTGGAACCTTTTGCCAGGGGACCGCGCGAAGAGTTACTCGTTCCCGCACCCCGGCGAATAGGCCATGCCCAACCGCTCGACCCGGCGGTTCCCTAACGCGTCACGCCAGACGCGGGCCTCGGGGATATCTTCCAAACGTAGGAGCCTATCTGGGGCCGTGCGCTGCGGGAGGGCAGGCCGCTTCATTTCGAGTCTGCACTCGAGCCGCCTTGCAAGGCGTTTTCCACGGGGTCAGGCTTGGGTTGCGCAGCCTTTAGCCGCTGGAAGGTTTCATAAGCCGATTTCGATTCGGTGCTCATGCCCAAGTGACGGTAAACGCCACCCAGGGTGTAATAGCCGGAAGCCAGGCTCGGGTCAAGGTGCACGGCGCGCTCGAGTTGGGGGCGCGCCTCTGGGTATTTTCGCAGTTGTGAATAGAGTTGTCCCAAGCTTAAATAGCTTTGGGCGTTAGTGGGGCCCAGCTTCTCGGCCAGCAGCATCTGCTCGACCGCGTCATCGTATTGACTCATGCGCCCGAGCAAAATGCCGTAATGAAGGTGGTAATAAGGATTCTGAGGGTTCAAGGCGATGGCCTTTTGAAGGAAGGGCTCGGCTTCCTTCAGTCTAAAATGGACGACCTCCATCATGCCCCGCATGAATGCCGCGCGGTCGTATTTGGGATCCAAGGCCAGCGCCGACTCAAAGTGGCGGGCCGCGCGGTCATAGTAGTAACTGTCGTTCTCATCCCATCCGATTAAGAAAAAGCTCATGCCCAGTGAATAAAGCGGGTCGGGCGAAGCGGGCTCGAGGCGCTGGGCGTTGAGAAAGTCGCCCACCGCCTCGACCTGCCTGCCGGCTTTTTGCGCTCGGAGGCCCTCCGCCATCCATTGCTGCGCGGTTTTGGCGACGGATGCAGCGCTTGGGCTTGATGCTGGGGTGCCTCCTGTGACGGTAGCGGGCGGCGTACCCTGAGGAGCAACGCGCGTCGGGCTGGCGAACACCGGCATCGTGATGGATCCGGATCGACGGTTCGCGGCGGCGGCAGCTTGCAGGGCAGGAGTTGGGAGAGCGGCCACAAGGAGGAGAGGCGATAAGATGCGCACCGCCAACAACGCGTGGCGCCGACCTATCCCGCGCTCAGCCGGATTACTCTGCGGCTTCTCGCTTTCCAGTGCAATTCCCAAACGCTTTTCTCACGGCGTCAAAGACGCATTCGCTGATCGGGGGGATTATAACCCTGCCCGCTGCCGACAAGAAAGGTTGTTTAGCAGTGCCGCTTCCCAACCCGTGGTGAGAAATCCAGGCTAAGCATACTCCCGCGCCATGGCAAAAAGCGCGTCGTTGGGGTAGAGGCGATTCACGTTTTCAGGAGTTATCAATTGGTGGGAGGTGAAGGTCGCCGGGGTGGCGCTCTTTCCCAACAGGACATCCGTGGCGATGCGGATGATGGCGTCTCCATACCTTTCCGGAAAATAGCCTACCGAGCCAATGAGCCGGGTTCCGCTTACGCGCATCTCCGCGCGCGCTTCCGGTTCGCCATTCTGTCCCACCACGGCACAGTGGGCGCTACGCCCGGATTCTTGAAAGGCTCGAAGCGCGCCCAAGGCGCTCGGATCGTTGGCTGTCCCCACCAGGATGTGTCTGGCATTACTGTCGCGGAGGTGTTTCCTCGCGCACTCTATCGACGGTCGGAACTCCCCTTTGCCATCCAGCCGGACGATTCGGCATTTTTCCGCAGCGGCAAAAACATCCTTGATCCCATCCATGATTCCGTCCACTCTCGTGCGGACCAACGAGCCCGAATGTTCAACCCCCAGCAGGAGTATCTCGTCCACCGAACCCTGCCATCGCTGCGCGGCGTAATGGCCCAAGCAGCGGCCGCCCAACAATCCTGCCAGGTGGTTATCCGCCCCGAAATAGGTTGCCCCGGGGTGGGGAATATCGACGGCGATCAGGGGTATCCCCGCATTCTGGAACTTTGCCGCAACCTCGGGAGCCGCAGTTTCATTGATTTGGAACTCGACCGCCAAGTCCACATGCTCGTGGATTAAATGCTCGGCATTCCGGATCCCCACCTTCGGGTCCATGCGGTTGTCCACCATGATCAGTTCCATCTGCGCCTTCTGGCACGCGCGCACGAGTCCGTCGAATACTTGATGAGAAAACGAAGAAGCCCGCTCCTCGCCGGCAAATCCGATGCGGAACCTGCGATGTCCGCCCAGTGGGAACGAGATCCGGTATTGGTTCTCTCCCACCTTTTCCAGAAGCCCGCATTCGTGCATGGTGTAGAGCAATCGGAAACACATTGTTTTCCTAAGCCCCGAACGGGAAACAATGTCTCGTAGTCGGAGGACTTCACCTGGGGAACGGAATGCCCCCAAGATGGCCGTCGCATGCACTATGGACTTGACGATGTATCGGGGATGAGACTCTGGGGATTCGGACGTCATTTAATACCTCCGCAAGGCAGCTCCTACAACCCCTGTTTCGCATAGCGATACCGTCGTTGTCAATGTAAACTTTCACGGGGGACCAGGTTCAACGTCGTTCATTTGCTAAATCTCCCTTGGTTTTAGTTATTTATCGCAGAACGCCCATCCTGCGATCAGTTTTGCCCTGCGAAACTCCAGAGACGAAGCGAAAACTTCTTGCGGTCTAGGGGACTTCAGACTATAAGGATCAACTGTAATGCGGAAATTTTGTTGGCGTAATACATAAATACTTCCCCCGTAATATTGCAATTTTGTTCGCTTAGCGTCGATGGGCTTGAGTCTCCTACATGAGAAGAATATGTGGGACCCGACACTAGATAGATTATTGAGAGTGATCACTCATCTTCACGGGATCAATAGCGGAACGGGATCTCTCGCCTGCAAATCTGCAATTTGAAGACGTGCGACTGGTCGGGTTTACGAGTCATTCCAAAATTCATGGAGGTGGAAAGTGTCTAGAAGGTTTACTCGAGCGATGGTGACTGTTCCCCTCGGTTTGGGCCTTTGTTTATTGTGGGCAACGATGGGTTGGGCCCAGCTTACAGCCACGGGAACGATCAACGGCAACGTAATCGACGCAACCGGATCGGTCGTGCCCGGTGCTACCGTTACCCTTACTAACGAGGCGACGGGAAGTCACACTTCGACGACGAGCAATGCCGATGGAAGCTACATTTTTCCCGGCCTCGAAGTCGCCAATTACGGTATCACTGTGGCCAAGCAGGGGTTTGAGACCTCTAATGTCACAGGCATTGCGCTGCACCCTAGTGTAGTAACCACCATCAACATAACCTTAAAGGTGGGCCAAACGGTTACCGAAGTCACGGTGTCCGCAACCCTTGCCGCGGTTCAGACCCAGACCAGCGAAGTTTCTAACCAAGTTGCCGGCGTGGCGGTTGAAACCCTTCCCCTGAACGGGCGCAACTACCAAAGCCTGTCGGCACTGATGCCCGGGGTCACCAACCTCGCTCCGGGTGTGTCCGAAGGTCCGGGCGGATTCCTGACCAGCAACACCATGTCCATCAATGGCATGGGCGCGAGCGGCACCCTCTATTCCTTGGACGGCCTGTGGAACATGAACACCGGGAACATGACCCAGACGACGATTACTCCGAACCCGGATACCATTCAAGAAGTCCGAGTCCTTCAGAATAACTACAGCGTTCAGTACGGACTGCTGCAAAGCTCCGTGGTTTTGCTCGCCACCAAATCGGGGACGGACCACTTCCACGGCTCTGCCTTTGAATACCTCCGCAACACGTCTCTGGATGCGCGCAATTTCTTCAGCCCCACGGTACCTGTGCTCCACCAGAACATTTTTGGTTACACGATCGGCGGACCGGTATACATTCCTGGCCACATCAATTCGGCCAAGAAGCGGACCTTTTTCTTCTGGAGCCAGCAGTGGACAGACCAGCACATCGGCAACGTGGTGCTGGGCGCCGACCCCACGGCGGCTGAGCGGCTAGGCGATTTTTCCAGCCTGTGCCCTGCTGGATTCACCGCCGGTGGGCTTTGCAGTTCCACGGCTAGCCCGAACATACAACTGGTCAACCCCTACAGCAAAAATGCCCCCTACCTGAACAACAACATCGCGGCGTCACTCAGCACCAACTCGCTGGCACTGTTGAGTGCACTGGCGCCGCTGCCGAATGATGCCGCCAACGGGTTCAACAATTACATCAATGTGACCCCCACTATCAATACCACCCGTGACGACCAGATCAAAATCGACCATAACTTCAGCGACCGAGTGCGGATGATGGCCGAATACTTGGACGACCGCCAGACGAACAATAGCGCCACCGAGACATTCCTGGGGGACCCGTACAGTACGAATCGCCAGCCCATTACCACCGGGAACCAACTGGCCCAGATCCAACTGACGGCCACGTTGACGCCGAGCATGGTCAATACGACGAGCATCGGCATGAACAACTATGTCGTCTCATTAGCGGTGACGGGCATTGTGGAGCGAGCCCAAGTTTCCGGCTTTAGTGAGACGCTGCCCTACAACGGTTTTCGGTCGGACCGCCTGCCGACCATCAACTTTTCGCAAGGCTGGGCCCCGCTCGGCACTGCCTATCAACTGCCGCTCAACCATGCCTCCGATCTCGAGGATACGCTTTCCGACGACTGGAGCTGGCTCCATGGCAAACATTACATCCAGGCCGGCGCCAACCTGGTGCTCGGCACCAAGCGCCAGGATTCTTTCGATCAGTCCAACGGACTGTGGGGCTTTTCCGGCAACTTTACCGGCAGCGCCATGGCTGACTACCTGATCGGCCAGTCCACGAGCTTCTCGCAATCCAGCACCTGGCCGCGCCCTTACGATCACTATCCCATCTTTTCTCCCTATGTCCAGGACCGGATCAAGGTTACTCGCCGCCTGACCCTCACGGCGGGGTTCCGGTGGGAGTTCATCCCTCGTCCGCACGCGCAAACGGGATACGACTCGATCTTTATTCCGTCTGATTTCAATCCGGCCAATGCCCCCATTGTGTCGCCCACCGGCTTGATTACGGCTACCCCCAACTTTGATCCGCTTAACGGATTAGTCCGCAACGGGTTGGGTGGGACGCCCGCGAACTTCTTTAACAACCATCAGTATTTTGTGGCTCCTTCCCTCGGCTTTGCCTATGACGTGTTCGGAGACGGGAAGACCTCCATCCGCGGGGGTTACGGAGTTACCTACCAGCGGACCTTCACCAACGGCGATTGCAGTTACTCCTGTGCCGATAACCCGCCCCTGGATACCACCCTCGCGCTTAACAATGCGCCTTTCCCCAGTCCGTTTGGCGGGGCGCCAGCCGCCGCCACCATTCTCGCCATTAGCAGTGCTGACAAGGATTTCAAGCCGGCACAGATTCAATCGTACAGCTTGAGCTTGGAACACCAATTCAAGGGCGACTTTATTGCCTCGATTTCCGCAGCGGGCACGATCCAGCGGGATCTTCCCGAGAGCGTGAATGACAACCAGGCGCTTCCCGACGCGCCGTACGACTTCAGCCCGGCAATTAACGGGGGGAACGCCTTTAGCACTCTGCCTGGCGAGGCGGCCTACGCGCCCAGCTACTTCGGTCCCTATCCGGGGTGGTCAAATATAAGTAACACCAAAGCCGAGGCAAGTGGGTTTTGGGATGCCCTGGAAGTTAATGTTCGCCACCCCGCCGGACACAACATCATGCTGACTGCTTCTTACACATGGCAGCATGGCCTGGACAGCACGAACGTCCAAGATGTCTACCACCCGGGCGCCTATTACGGCCCCACCGGCGCTTACGTTCCCCAGGTGTTGACCTTTAGCTGGATCTGGTCGATTCCATACCTCCAAGGCGCCAAGGGAATTGAAGGGGCGGCGTTGGGAGGCTGGAAGTTTTCCGGTGTGGGGACCATCCAAAGCGGCTTCTTGAGCACCCCGGGGAATAGCGAGGCGAATACTGGTTTGGCGGGCTTGCCCGACGTAGTTGCAGGTCAAAAAACCACCGGTCCCAAAACCGTAGCCGAGTGGTTCAACACCGCTGCGTACTATCAGCCTCCCCCGGGTTACTTCGGGGACGCCGGGACTGGATCGATCCATGGTCCGGGAACGGTGAACTTCGATATGGCGTTTCACAAGGACTTCAGATTCAAGGAGCACTATTCCTTTGAATTCCGGGCGGAGCTTTTCAACATCTTCAATCACGCTAATTTCAACGGGATTTCAACGGGGTTAGGCTCGGGAAACTTCGGGCAGATCGTGAGTGCTTCCGACCCTCGGATTGCGGAGTTTGCACTGCGTTTTCGATTCTAGGGTCCTAACCGAAATGGTTGTAGGTAATGCCTTTCAGGGGGCGGTCCGCGAGTCCTTCGCGGACTGCCCCCAACGGGGCTCTGAAGATCCCCAACCAAAGTCTCCCCAGGGCTCCCGTCAAAGACCCGGGTGCCGCATACCTCCAGAGCTACGAATGCATCATCCACGAAGAGACCCCTCACCCACCGCCTTGCGGTCCCCCTTCTCCCCAAGGGAGAGGGCTGCGATTTTGATTTCTATCCCTCGCCCCAAGGGAGAGGGCTGCGATTTTGATTTCTGTCCCTCTCCCTTGGGGAGAGGGGGGACCGCAAGGCGGTGGGTGAGGGGGCCTTTCTCAACCCCATCGGACTTTGACGGAACCCTGAAAGTCTCCCGCGCTCGATGGCTTTCCGCGTCTAATGACGCCTCTAATGAATGGTAGAATAGAAGAGGATGTGCCGCCTTCTTGCGCCTGCCAGGCAGCGTGGCTTCATCGGCGAACTTCCGTAATGCGGGCACCATGAACTGCTGTCCGGTCATGTCGAATTTATTCGGTTCGCCTCACAACTCGAGAAGAGCCTGGGGCTGCCTGTCCACGCCTTCCACGATTGGTGGGCCCGCGCCTGGCCTCCCTTCACCCACCCGGAAGCCCGCACCCGCCCCTCAGGCCCACCGCTCGCGTGGTGTGCTGCACTTGTGCCGTCTCTTGGCCGTCCTACTGGGGGTGGGGGGATGGGCCGCGGCAACCAAAACGGTTGAGGCCCGCGCGCCCCAACAGCCATCTTGCGCCGAGCAAGGACCGGCAGGAGATTGGCTCAAACAAGCTCAAGATGCGAACCGTTCCTACGAGCAGCGCAAGACGGCGTACGAGCACGCCTTGGGGTTGTGCCCGCGCGCCCCGGCGCTCTACGCGAGCCTATCCGCGCTCTTGCTGGAGCATCAAGATATCCAGAACGGACTAAGCTGGGCGCGCCGCGGCCTCGAAGTTGCCCCGGGAGACTCCGACCTGTCACTCGATCTGGGCGTTGGGCTGCTTACCGCCGGCCAGCCGGAGGAAGCTTTGCCAGTGCTCGGCAAGCTGGCGCCTACCGCCCGAAACCAGTTTTACCTCGGCATGGCGTATCGCGCCCTGCGCGACTACCGAGCCGCGCAGCAGGCCTTCTCCCAAGCCCTGGCGATGGGCTACCCCGACCCCTATGTCCTTTATGTGCTGATCGAGCAAGATAAAGCTCTGGGGGACAAGGAAGCTGGTCTACGAGATTTTCGGGTCTTTAATGAACGCTTCCCCGACACCCCGTGGTTCCACCTGCTGCTGGGGGATGCCTATGCGGCCAAGAACGTTGATCCGCAAGCCCAAGACGAATATCGACAGGCCCTGAAGCTCCGGCCCGACCTTCCCATCGCCCACTATCAACTGGGATTCATCGCCTTTAAGCACGGCAACTATCCCGACGCCGAGCAGGAATTCCGCCAGGAGATCGCGGTCAATCCCACCTTCGGTGAAGCGGACCTTTACCTGGGAGCGACTTTACGCCGGATGGGCAAGGTCTCCGAAGCCATTCCCTTTTTGCAACAGGCCGTTGCCCGTGACCCGACTGACCCCCTGACCTATAATGCGCTGGCCACGGCCCAGATGGACACGAACCAACTCCCGGCGGCCGAGCAGACCCTCCGGGAGGGAGCGCGGCGTTTTCCCCAGGATGGGGCATTTCCCGCTCAACTTTCCTCGGTGCTCCGTCGTCTCGGCCGGACGGAAGAAGCCAAGCGGCAAGGGGAGCTGGCCCAGTCGCTTAGCCGCAAAGGGAATCCCGTGCGGCCGATGGCCGACGCCTTGGCGGCTCCAGACTTGCGGGGCGCAACCACAGGGGAGCCCCCCAGCGAGTTGTCCCCCAACCTCCGCGAGCAGGAAGGCGCGGTGGGCGTATCTCCAAAAGGTGACCCAGGCCCCGTGCCGGCAGGCTCTTCGGGCGGAACTTCCAGCTCGAGCGATGAAGCGCTTAAGCCCTTGCGGGACTGCCTTAATGTTCCCGATGTTGAATGCGCCACCACAGGTTTAAACCAGATCAGCGGCCCGATTAAGGACAGCGCTGATTACTCGGACCTGGAGGCGCAAACCCTCCTCCTTCAACATCGGAAGGATGACGCCCTGGCGGCGATTCAGAAGGCGCTACAAGAGAACCCCAAGGAATATCGCTATCTGCTGACCCAAGGGCGGATTTACCAAAGCTTCAACGACCAAGAGCCCGCGATTCGTTCCTTCTTGCGTGCCGACCAAATCCAGCCCCGTTCCGCGGATACGTTTTACTTCCTCGGCATGAGCTTCTTCATGTTGGAGGAGTGGGATCGAGCCGCAACCCATTTCCGGCGCGCCCTGGAATTGGATCCCAATTACCACAAGGCAGCGTTTATGATGGGCGTGACGGACATGGCCAACATGCACATGCCGGAAGCGAAACCCTTTTTGGAAGAAGCACTCAAGCAACAGCCCAACAACCCTTTTTACCATTTGCAGTATGGGGTGCTATTGAGCCTCCTGGGTGACCCTCGATCCGGTCTCCAGGAGATTCTCCTGGCGAAGGACCGCATTCCCTCCTATGCCCCCATGCACTATCACTTGGGTCGCCTTTACAACCAAACAGGAGACTATGAGCAAGCTCGGCAGGAGCTCGAGACGGCGATTCGCCTCGAACCTGACCTCACGAAGGCTTATTACCAGCTCGGCGCGGTGTATCACCACCTGGGGAGCGAGGAGAAATCCCGGCAGGCCTACCAGAAGTTTCAGCAGCTCAACATGCAAGGGAAAGCCGAAACGCTATACACGATAGACCCCACCCTTCCACGCGTTGAACCTTGAGATGGTTGACACGACACTGCGGGTGGCGCCGACATTGCCCTTTATGTCGTCAACGGTTAAGAAGCCAGGACAGGCCAGGGTTAGGACGCGTGGACAGAGATGTTGCGGTTGTTGCCGGAGCGAACCTGAGGAAAGGTGTCGATTGTAATGAGCAAATAAAAATATAACCAAAGAGGAATCATATGGACCGAAGGAATTTCTTAGGAACGGCACCGCTATCCGCAGCCGCCTTGACTCTCCACAATCTCAACGCCGTCAGCTCTCAACGGAGTTCTGCGGGGACCGCTCCTGAGGATTCGGTGCTGCCGCCGGGAGTGAACTACTTTACCCGAGAGAAGATGGAGCAGCTCGTGAATACCCGAATCTCTTTGACGGGGATTCCTTTTGAGGCGGTGGCGTTCAATTTCCCGAACTATCATCCCAGCGCCAACCAGGAGAAGTACTCGGGCAAAGGATGGACCGAGTGGGAACTATTGAAACGTGCCAAGCCCATGTTTGAAGGGCACTTGCAGCCGAAATATCCCTTATGGGGCGATTACAATGAGGCCGACCCCGCCTGGGCCGAGCAGGAAATCGAAGCCGCCTCAAGCCACGGCATCAGCACCTACGCGGTGGATTGGTATTGGTACAACGGGACGCAGGTATTGCACGAACAACTGGAAGAGGGGTTTCTGAAGGCCAAGAACCGCAGCAAGATGCGCTTTGCCATCATGTGGGCGAACATTAGTTGGCGATTCCAATATCCGCCTCCGGATTCCGCCTCCGGGTATAACGGTTGTCCTGTTCTGTACGAACAGACGTATAGCGAGTCGGACATGGACCGAATTACCGACTACTGGATTGGCCACTATTTCCGCGAACCGAATTATTGGCGGATCGACGGCCAGCCCGTGGTGCAGATTTTTGATGTTATCGGAATCCTGAAGTTTTTCGGGCAGGAAAAGCTGCGGGTGGTATTTGATCGCATGCGCAACCGGGTGGCGCGCGCGGGGCTGAAGGGGGTGCATCTTCAGGCGGCATTGGTCTACGTCCCTGGTGAAACTCCTCTGAAATCCCTGGGGTTTGATAGTGCAACCCACTATCACACTTTCGGGGGGGCGGGCACGGGGAAGGTCATCGATTATACCGTGGGAGTTGAACATAGCATCGGGCTCTGGAAGGAAACCGCGAACAAACTGGATATCCCATACTTTCCTGACTGCCCGGCCGGATGGGACGACAGCCCGCGTTACACTACCCATTCACGCGTCTTCGTTCATCGCTCGCCCGATCAATATGAGCTGTTCATGAAGGCCGCGAAATACTTCTTGGCAGAACGTAAGACGCAGCCTCCCATTGTCTTCCTGTCTTCCTGGAACGAATGGTCGGAGGACCATTGTCTGGCGCCCGACGCGGTCTATGGCTACAGCTACCTGAAAGCCGTGCGCCGGCAGTTCGTCTTACCGAACAGCGGCGGGTGAAAAGCCAGATGCGCATCGTGTGCTCCTGCCGCCTGCTGATGATAGGCTGCTGCTCCCTGGAGGGGGAGGCAAGCCCCCTGTATCCGAATCCTTCACGTCCGTCCTTGCGTAGCGGTGCGTTAGGCGCCCCGCTCTCAGTCCGCGACCCTACGCCCACTTGACCGGTCCAGCGGGCGGCAGACCAATGGGAAACAAGTTTCCCTCGCCACTTCCATGATTAGGCCGTTTTACGGCCAGG
>Ga0209039_10003537_pt1 | contig 12115 bp, 11 predicted proteins | sample BogFormECP12_OM1_FD_188238 | JGI IMG/M metagenome (GOLD analysis project Ga0209039, IMG submission 188238) | Bog forest soil microbial communities from Calvert Island, British Columbia, Canada - ECP12_OM1 (SPAdes) (version 2) | ecosystem: Environmental > Aquatic > Freshwater > Wetlands > Bog ...
AGCGGACAACGGATCCTGCCTGACCGGGATCCATCCGTGGTGGCCAGCAACGCCCGCCAGATCAGCCGCAGGATCGTGGCCTTGCTGGAGAGCATTCGCCCGCCAGCCTCGGGGTGATAGGGCGTGCGCCCCCGCATTGATTTAAAAAAGAGCACCCATTCCTTCCGGCCATGTCCGCGTTCCGGGACCGGACAGATGGACGGCTGCGGGATTCCGGACGGGCGTGGAATCTGTTTTATTATTTTATGGTATGATTTTGCCACCAAACAGGAACCTCATGGACGATAAGATCACCATCATCGAAGGGCCTCCGCCCGTTTTTGAACCGGTTCAGGACGGCTGGGCGCTCGGCCTGGGGGAAGGGCCGCACCTGCCGCTGACCGTACTTACCCGCCTGCGCACCTACAACGGCCCGGCGCTGGTCGAACGATGCTACCGCCGCTGGCACACCCACGAAGCCATCCACCTGCACTACCGTAACGACCTGGGGCTGGAGGACCACGCCCCGATCATCGCCGCCCGCTCGACCGATACCCACGACGGTCAGATGCTCCTGCTCTGGATCCAGCTCGACCCGCATAAGGTAGAAATTGAGCTGGATTCCCCTGACGATGAAGAATCGGACGACGAAGATCAGCCCTGAATCGATCCTCAACCCCTCCGCGGGAGCGCCTCGCCACCCGCAGAGGTTGTGAGTAAAATCACAACGAAATCACGCGCCGGGGTGGATTTTGTCATATTGACGCGAAGGCAATATTCGTGTAAGTTTAAGGGGCATCATCCATTTTCTGGTGAAAATGCCCATGTTTGAATGGCTTGACATCGGCGCCTTTTAGAGCGGGCCTCCCGTCCGGAGTGCCCGCTTATATTTTCACCGAAACCTCAATCCACAATCAGGAGATGAACTATGCCCGCACAGATCAATGCTTTCGAAATGGCTCAGAAGCAGTTTGACGGCGTAGCCAAACTGCTCAACCTCGACCCGCAGGTGGCCGAGGTGCTGCGCTGGCCGATGCGCGAGTATTCCTTCCGCATCCCGGTGCGCATGGACGACGGGACCCTGCGCGTTTTCCAGGGCTTCCGCATCCAACACAACGACGCCCGCGGCCCGAACAAGGGCGGCATTCGTTTCCACCCTGCCGAGACGCTGGACACCGTGCGTGCCCTGGCGACCTGGATGACCTGGAAATGCGCCGTAGCCGACATTCCCCTGGGGGGCGGCAAGGGCGGCGTCATCGTGGATCCGGCCACGCTCTCGGTCGGCGAAAAGGAACGCCTGTGCCGCGGCTGGGTGCAGAAGATGTGGAAGAACATCGGCCCGCGCCAGGACGTCCCCGCGCCGGACGTCGGCACCACCCCGCAGATGATGAGCTGGATGATGGACGAATACTCCAAGCTGTGCGGCCAGTACACCCCGGGCGTCTTCACCGGGAAACCGCTGGGCGGCGGCGGGTCGGAAGGCCGCACCGAAGCAACCGGCTACGGCGTCATCTACACCGTCCGGGAAGCCATGAAGCACCTGAAGATGGACCCGAAGAAGTGCGTCGCGGCGCTGGAAGGTTTCGGCAACGTTTCGCAGTACGCGGCCGTCGCCTTCATCGAGATCCTGGGCGGCAAGGTCGCCTGTGTCTCCTGCTGGGACCGCAACGATAAGACCTCCTACACTTACAGCCACAAGGACGGCATCGACCCACGCTTCCTGCTGACCATCGTCGACCAGTACGGCACGATCGACAAGAAGAAGGCCCAGGCGGCCGGCTACCTCATCGAGGACGGCGACGCCTGGATCACCAAGGAAGCGGATGTCCTGATCCCGGCGGCCATCGAGGGCCATGTCAACGGCGACACGGTCAAGAAGATCTCCAAGCGCGTCAAGATCGTGGCCGAGGGCGCCAATGGCCCCTGCACGCCCGAAGCGGACGAATACCTGAAGAAGAACGGCATCTTCGATATCCCCGACTTCCTGTGCAACGCCGGCGGGGTGACCTGCTCCTACTTCGAATCCGTCCAGAACGATATGAACTTCTACTGGACCAAGGAAGAGACCCTGGATAGGCTGGACGTCAAGATGACCCAGGCCTTCCACGGCGTGCTGGATATGTCCCTGGACCATAAAGTTTACATGCGCGATGCGGCCTACATGGTCGCCATCGACCGTGTGGTCAAAGCCATGCAGCTGCGCGGCTGGGTATAAACCCGCCCGATCCCTCCAAGCAGAAAGGGGCAGTTCAAAATGAACTGCCCCTTTGCATTTCCGGTGGGCTCCGCAGCCCGGTCTCCCGGCCCCCCATGGGCACCGCGGGAGAGCAGCGCCCCTCACCCGGAGACCATCTCCTCCAAAACGAGCGCCTCCGCTTCCACTTCAACCAGGATCTCCGGAGCGATCAGGCGGCTGACCTCGACCAGGCTTGTCGCCGGCCGGATCTGGGCAAAGAACTCGCCGTGTGCCTTGCCGACCTGCTCCCAGCGATCGATGTCCACCACATAGATGCGCGTCCGCACCACCGAGTCCAGATCCGCCCCAAGTTCCTGGAGGGCCGCCTGGATGTTGCGGATGGCCTGGACGGTCTGCGCGTACGGATCACCGAGACCCACGATGTTCCCTTGGGCGTCGGTGGCGGTCGTGCCGGAGACATGGATCACCGGGCCGACCTTGACCGCCCGGGAATAACCCACGACCGGCTCCCAGGGTGTGTTCGTGGAAAACCTTCGACGTTCCAGAGTCATGCCCGCCGCCTCCGCGCCCCGGAGCCGCCTCCCTGCTGATCGGCCAGCCACCGTTCGGCTTCCGGGACATTCAAAAACGATTTAATCGTGATCCCGCGGTTGACCGCCACGGTCTCGGCAAAGTGCACCGCTTTCATATCGTGAATGGGATTGGTGTCGACATAAGCAAAGAGGCGCGACCCCGGCGGACTGTGCTGGATAGCCTCCGAGATGATACTAAAGATCGTGTAAGCGTTCAGGCTTGGGCCTTGAAGGTTCGTCTCGATCAGCACGCGGGAACACCGGCGTTGTTGACAGATCTGAAGGACCTCGGAGAAATACCCTGAGACGTTCTCGGCGGTATTCTCGCCGGTTACCGTGAAGTGCAGGTGATCCCCGACCGGTTTCACATTCAGAATGTAAGCCACGGTATTCCTCACCTTCTCTCCTGCTGTTTGAAAGGCACCAACGCGATCCTCACCCAGGTAGATCCTCTGGAGGGGAATGCTCGCCCATCGGGATGGTGCAGGCAGCCTGCAGGAGTCCGCCGCCCGTCGGTCGCTCGCGGATCGCGAGCCCATCCCTCTCCATGCAAAGTCTCTGATTTATTATGCCACAAATTCGGGCAATATTGTATTAAAAGCCCTGCCACGCTGCCTGGCGAGGCGAGCCTTCCCGGGCCATCAACCGGCGCAGCAACGGAGAGGGCCCGGTTCATTCAAGAACCGGGCCCTCAGTCCCCGTTGTTTTCCAGCAGCCGTCGGGCCTGTAGGTTGGGTCCGTTCGAGGGGCTAGGCGATCGGCTCTGCGATGTACTCATCCACCTGCGGGGCGGAGGTCCGGTGCAGCTGGACCAGATTCGAATCCACGACCATTTTAAGGAAGATCTCAGCCAGGTGGGGATCGAAAACCCTGCCCTCGTTTTCCTTGATATAGACAAACACCTGCTCCTTGGGCAGGGCCTTCCGGTAGGGGCGGTCTGAACTCAACGCCTCCCAGTGATCGACAATGGTGAAGATCCGGGAGGGCAGCGGAATTTCCTCCCCTTTCAACCCCTGCGGATATCCCTGACCGTCCCAGCGCTCATGGTGGCAGTAAGGGATGGAAATGGCGCTGTGCAGGAACGGGATGCTCTCGAGCATTTCCTTGGCATAGATCGGATGTTTGCGCATCTGTTCCCATTCGGCATCATCCAGGGGTCCGGGTTTGAACAGAATCGAGTCCGGGATGGCCATTTTCCCGATGTCGTGCAGGAGCGCCCCATTGTGGATCTGGGTGATCTCGTCATCCTTGAGCCCCACCAGGTCCGCCAGCTGCATCGAAAGGCTGGTGACGCGCCGGCAATGCCCTTCGGTCTCGCGGTCCCGATACTCCAGGGCTTTGACCCAGCCTTCGAGGGTCAGTTCATACGACTCCTTCAGCAGGGCCTCGGACCGGGCGGCGCGTTTCAGGTTGTGCTCACTGGTCCTCATGGTTGCCGACACCAGGTAGCTGCCGGCCGCCAGAAGGACGAGCTGGACAAGCAAGTCGCCCAAATTCACACCACCGGGCGTGTGGATATAACCCCTGACCTGCAGCGCAGCGATCGCGATCGATGAAAGCGCACTGACAAAGAACAGGAGGGGGGAAGCGCGTCTTCCGAACAAGAGGCTGCCGATCAGGATGATCGCCGGATAAGCGAGCATGGCCGGGTCCTGGAGGCCGTCGCCCGTGATGGCGTTGTAGAACACCGCCGCAAGAATCACGAGGGTGGTCAGGATGCCGATGAGAATATAATGACCCCGCTCGTTGATCTGCAGCCCGAGCAGGCAGATGAACGCCAGAGCGAAGAGCAGGTCGGCAGCCTGAATGGAATTAAAATAAATGTGGACCAGCCCGAGGATCACGCTCGTAAACACGACCCCCCACAGGACCATGTTCAGGGTGCGGTTTTGCAACCTGCCCTCATACGATTTCCGATCCGGGAGATTGAAGGTGCGTTGTATGAAATTGACCATGCGGGCCTCGATTCTCATTCCCGATCTATTCGCCGGTATAACTATACAGACCTGCAACGCTTTCGTACACATGAGAAAGAGGCTTTTCCCAGGGTATTTTTTGCCCATCCCATAAATAGGCGAGGCGTGGTGATTTTGTGCCCAGGGGGGACCGATCCGAATCAAAAAACCCGGACGCTTCCTGGAAGCGATCCCTGGAGCTGGCTTTCGACCCTTACCCACGGACGGAGGGGAAAACAGAGTATTTAGGGGAGAAGGGGGGGGCCTAAAAAAGCGAAACGACTTTTAAATCCGCAAAAAAGCGCCCGCCGCAAGCCACAATTCGTAGACCCCGAAACCCGCCAGGGTGATCGCGGAAACGGCCACCAGAATCCTGCTGACCCGGGGCCCGAAGTTGCTGGCCAGGCCAAAGAGCAGGATGATTCCCATCGTGCTTAAAACCAGGGTTCCATAGAACCCTACGAGCAGCGCGATCCCGTGGCCCGGGGTCTCACGCCAGCCCTTCAACAGGAGCGGCCCCATCACCAGGCTCCAGCCGAGATACGGGTTGGGGTTGAGCAGGTTGACCAGGGCTGCCTTCAGAAGCGTTTGCTGACGGTCGGGCCCTGGCGCGGCCTGGACGGCTGCCGAGTTCCGCCAGGTGTTCCATGCTCCCACCGCCAGGAAGATCAGAAAGGCTCCCCCCGCCGCCTGCAGGACCGAGATCAGCCCGGAGGGCACTCGGTTTAAAACCAGCAGCACGAGCACGACGATCGGTCCATCGCTGAGCAGGGGCGCGAAGGCCGCCGGCAGGGTGCGCCGCCAGCCCTGGCGCGAGGTCTGGGCCAGGAGGAAGGCCTGGAAGGGACCAGGCTGCACGGCGGCCGCAAAGGCGAAGGTCACGCCGAAGATCAGGTACGGCAGCAAGAGTAGGAACCTAGACGTGCATGAATAAAACCAGCCTGACCGGGTGCGAGCAACCAGTCAGGATTCAGCAGCCTGTTTCAGCCGTTGGAGTGCCTCCTCCACACCGGCCTGCAGCTGCCCGGAGAAAAAATGCTCAAGAACCCAACCCCACCACCCGGGTGAGAAGGCAAAGTCTCAGCCGAAGCTGATGCGGCAGGTGGCCGGATCAAGTGCCGTACAGGTAATCGCGTTGAAGACCGTGATTCCCAGAGGCAATCGGGTGGTCAGGCGGATGGCGCCTTGGGCCTCATCGACCGCCTCAACCGTGATGGTCACGACCCAGCGCTTTCCCAATGCCCGGGTGTCTGCCTCCACCCGCTGGCCAGGCTGAGCTGGGCCGGCGGGGATGATCGAACGGTTGTGTGCGTCCCACCACATTGCATACCGGGAGGGGTCGGCCAGAAAACTCCAGGCCCGCTCAGCCGGAGCGCGGACGGTGGCTATCGGGCAGACGCTCGTCGTCATCCAGACTTGCTCGCTCTCTTCCGGCGCGCCGCGTCCGTCGGTATGGGAAGAAAGGAAAGTGTCGCGGTTTGAGGTGTCAGGGGCGCCTCCGTTGTCTCGCGAGGAAAGGTCGGCGGAGTCAAAGGAGCGAGCTTCGATGATCCAATCGGCTGGCTACCCATTCACGATTCTCTTTTGGCTGGACTGGCATCTATTTCTGGAAGGTGGAAGCTGGATCATACCAATCATCCGCAGGGGGTCCGGATGAGCAGGCGGTACGCAGAAAAGGCATCCGGCCAGGGAGCGGAACAGATTTCCGCTGCGGAAAACCCGTGTCCAGAAAGGCCAGGGCGTCCGTTAAACGGCCAGCCGATTCAATTATCTCCTGGCTTTTCTGGATTTTTCTCCATGGTATGCCGGGGCGGTGATGGCATGGATCGTGCACAGGCGGGCATCCAGCATGCGCGAACGGATGCGGGCGTCCATCTGGTCGAGGGTGTCAGCGGAAGTGATGACCGTCGGCAACTCGCGGTTGTAGCGGTAGTTGAAGAGCTGGTAGAGCTTCTCGCGCACCCAGGGGGTCATGGACTGCGTGCCCAGGTCGTCCAGGATCAACACCGGCGCAGTGCGGATCTCTTCAAAACGGCGGTCGTAGCTGGCGCCGCTGTTCGGGCTGAAGGTCGCCCGCAGGTGGTCCAGCAGGTCCGGCACCACAATAAAATACACTTGGCTTCCCCGATCCGATACAGTATTGGCAATCGCGGCGGCTAGATGGGTCTTACCGCACCCATAGTCGCCGGTCAGGACCAACCAGCCGTTTGGTTTTTTGGCAAAGTCCATGGCTGCCTTGAGCGCCGTCTCAAGCGACTTAATTTCCTCAAGGGGCAAGTTTTCTCTGTGACGGTCATCGAAGCTGGCGAAGGTCCGGCTACCATGCAAGGCAAGAGAGGAGAGCTCGGGGTATCCTGTGTCTTGTGCAGGGCGGCGGTAATCGGGGGACTGGATGCGTACCACGCTGACCAGCTCCGAATCGGCCAGGCGCGAGCGGATGCGCGCATCGATCTCGTCCAGGGCCAGGTTGGTGGTCACCACCAGCGGCAGCCGGTTGATGTAGCGGTAGTTCACCACCTGGAATAATTTCTCCTGGGCCCAGGTGGTGGCGTTTTGGGTGCCGAAGTCGTCCAGAACGAGCAGGGCTGCATTACGGATCTCCTCGAAACGCTGTTCGAAGGAGGTTTCCTCGGAATCGTAGGCGAAGCGCAGGGTGTCCAGCAGGTCGGGGACGGTCAGGAAGAGGGTCGGCACACCCATTCCCACGGCGAAGTTGGCGATGGCCGCGGCCAGGTGGGTCTTGCCGCAGCCGTAGCCGCCCGTGATCAGCAGCCAGCCCTGCAGCGAGCCGGCATACTGCCGGGCGCGGTTGAAGGCCCATTCAAGCGAGTTGATCTGCTCTACCCCCAGGCCCTTGCGGCCGCGGGGCTGGAAGGTCTCGAAGGTCAACTCCTTGAGCTCATCCAGGTGGCTGAGGGAAAAGAGCCGGGAGCGCACCGTCTCTGTCACGTCGCTCTGGCGGCAGGTGCAGATGTCCAGCTTGCCGAAATCCGGGTCCCCGACCGGCACGTCGCGGCGGACATAACCGGTCCCATGGCAGTGCGGGCAGTTCGGGTCACCGAGGCTGCTAGTGCTTGATGTAGGGGGCGTACTTGCCTTCGACGTACTTGCGGCGATCTTTTTTAGCGTCTCGTCGATCTTGCTCTTCGCCATGGCCCTCTTCCTTCCAGCGGCGTAAGATGGTCTCCACGTATTTCCAGCTGCGCTTGTTGCGCGTGACGGCCTCCCCGATGGCCTGCTCGATCCAGTCCAGCGGATAATTCTGCTCGGCGTCTTTCAACGCATCCGCCAGGAGCGGGGTCAACGGCCCCAAGTTGTCCTCATAGAGCTTGAACACATTCGGGCGGTCAGGCGGCGGTGCTGCGGGATGGGCGGCCGCGCGCCAGTCGCCCTTTTTCAGCGCCCCGGCGGCCGCCCGGCCGCGCGGCGTGTTGAGAAAATAGAACTTGCCCGAATCGGCCTCCACCTGGAGCAGGAGACCTCTCTGGACTGCCTTCTCCAGCCCCCGGTCGAGGTCCCCGGCGCTCCATCCATCCATGAAGGTGCGATCCTCGAGAATCTCACTGCGGCATAAGGACCGGAAACGGCCTTCCATATGTTCGATGCGCCAGAAGAAATAAAGGCTTACCTTGAGTTCAGCCGCGTCCTTAATCTCGTTCAGCAAGTGGCGGAGGAACGAATCCGGGATCCGGGTAAAGGTCTCCTGGTCGGAGAAACCCTGGAAGGGGGTCATTTCAGGCCTTGGTGAGATCAATATTGCGCGTGGCCGCATCCACGAACTTGGCCAGATGGTTCAAGAAGATCAGTTCGACGCTGCCGGTCGGGCCGTTGCGGTGCTTGGCCACGATGATCTCGGCCACGTTCTGCTTGACGGTGTCCTTCTCGTACTGATCGGGACGGTAAATGAACATGACGATATCGCTGTCCTGCTCCAGGGATCCCGATTCTCTCAAATCCGAGAGCACCGGGCGTTTATCGGTGCGCTGCTCAACGGCCCGGCTGAGCTGGGCGGCGGCCAGCACCGGCACGTTCAGTTCGCGCGCCAGGACCTTCAGGTTGCGGGAGATGTACGAGACCTCCTGGACGCGGTTCTCATTGCGCACATCCCCCCCCATCAGCTGCAGGTAATCCAGGATGATCAGGTCCAGCCCGAACTCCATATGCAGCCGGCGGCATTTCGTGCGCAGCTGCAAAGGGGTGATCGCCGGGGTATCGTCGAGGTAGATGTGCGTGTCGCCCAGCACCTCAATGGCGTGCGTCAAGAGCGGCCACTCGTCCTCGCTGAGCTTGCCGGTGCGCATGCGTTGTGAATCGATGCCGGTCTCCTGTGCCAGCAGGCGCTGGACCACCTGTTCGTTGGACATCTCCAGCGAAAAGATGGCGACGCGCTTCTTGTGGAGCAAAGCGGCGTTCTTGGCCACGGAGAGCAGGAAGCCGGTCTTGCCCTGGCCCGGCCGGCCGGCAATGATCAACAGATCCGAAGGCTGGAGCCCGGCCAGCATGCGGTCCAGGTCCACGAAGCCGGTCGGGACACCGAAGATCTCCTCCGGGCGACGGGCGAGTTCATCGATGCGGTCGTAGTAATCGCTCAGCACCTGGGAGATCGGCAGCAGGTCGTGGCGCAGGCGCCGCTCGCTCACGTTGAAGATGGATTTCTCTGCTTCCTCGATGACGTTCTCGACCGTCTCCTGCTCGTTGTAAGCCAGGGTGGCGATCTGGTTGGCAGCGGTCAACATGCGGCGGCGGATGGCAGCCGCCTCGACCATGCGCCCGTAGGCCTCGGCATGCAGGGAAGTCGGAACCTGATTGAGCAGGGCCGTCAAATAGGCGGGACCCCCGATCTCGCCCAGCTGGCTGGCGCGCTCGAGTTCCTCGGTGACGGTCAGGAAGTCCAGCGGGGTGCGTTGTTCGTGCAGGCGGGTGAAGGCCTCCCAGATCCAGCGGTGGCGATGGATGTAGAAATCGTCCGCCTGGAGAAACTGGGCTAGATCGTAATAGACTTCCGGGTTAATGAGCACAGCCCCCACAACGGCTTCTTCGGCTTCACGGTTGTGGGGGATGACGGACGTGGCGGGGAGAGAGGTCTCTTCGGGGGAAGGCAGGTCGGACATGCAGGCCTATTTCTTGGGTTTTTTCTTGGGCTTATCGGGGTCGTCCTCGCCGCCCTCGCTGTCCTTCTTGTCGCGGTCGAGCTTCTTCAGGAAGTCCTCGAACACCTCCAGGCGCCCTTCGGCCTCCTGCGTAGGAGGTGCGACGGGTTTGGGTTCGGCACTGGCGGGGGGCGACGCTTGCTCCTGGATGTCCTGTTCAGGAACGATGCTCGCCTCGTCCATCACGGTCTGGCTGACCAGAATCGGGACGTGGGCGCGCAGGGCCAGTGCGATGGCATCCGACGGGCGGGAATCCACGACCGCGGTTTGACCGCCCGTCTCGGCGATGATGTTTCCGTAGAAGATGTCCTCTTTCAGGTTGACGATCTCGACGCGCAAGATCTTGCCGTTAAAAACAGTGAACAGGTTCTTCAGCAGATCGTGGGTCAGGGGACGGGCCATCTCGACCTCCTGCAGGGCGACCGTGATGGACTCGGCTTCGTAAGGCCCGACCCAGATCGGCAGATAACGATCGGTGTCTTTCTGGCGCAGGATGATCACGCGCTGGGGGGACATCAGGCTGACCCGGACACTATCGATGATGACTTCGACCATCTCTGGCATATCGCGCTCCATTACCGATTAAGGGTAAGGGTATTCTAACACGCGCGCAAGGGTGATGCAACCAGAAAGTTCAGGAGGGATCGGGTGTTCTTGAAGCCCCGGGGTCAAAGCCCAAGCTTCAGTGGGATAATTGTGAAATATCACCTTGCTCCCGCGAGGGTGTGATATTTTTTCGCCAGAAGGCGGCCAGGAAGAGCCTGCCGGGCAATAGGATCGGCGGTCACAACCTCTGCCCTGGCCAGCATGGGGCCGATGAGCGTTCGTTCCCTTGGCGCACAGCCCGGCGTTTTCGGATATACTTGCGCAATTAAAATTCAAAATCGAAAAACTCATGGACCTTTCCCGGACCATCCACCTGCTTGGTGACCAGCTCGGTGCTGTCCTCTCGGAATTGGAATCCCCGGCCATCTTCGCTACTGAAGAGCACATCCGGGCGGATGCCAAAGCCCGACGCAGCGGCAACCGTCAGGCCGCCAAACGACTGCAGAGAGAAGTGTCGATCCTCCAGGTGGACGAGGCCCGCGCGGTGGCGGCTGCTTTCGCTACGTATTTCGACCTGGTCAATTTAGCCGAGGAGAACCAGCGTGTCCTGCGGCTACGGCAACGCGTGGATGAGAAGTACCCGGAGCCAGATAGCGAATCCATCGGCGCGGCCATTGCCGCCCTGAAAGGGCGCGGCGTGACGCCCGAACAGCTGTCAGCCTTACTGGAAGACCTGTCCATCGAGCTGGTGCTGACCGCCCACCCTACCGAAGCCCGCCGGCGCACAGTACTCACCAAGCTCCAGCGCATTTCCGAGCTGCTGCGCCGGGTCAGCGCGGAGAGGCTTTCCCACCGAGAGCTGGATGAGATCCAGGCCGCTCTGCATACCGAGATCTCCATCCTGTGGCTAACCGAACGCGCTCGTACGGCCATGCCGGCCGCCAGCGACGAGGTCCGCACGGGTTTGTATTTCGTCGAGTCGGTTTTCTGGAACACTCTCCCCGAGCTCTATCAGGACCTCGATCGAGCTCTCCAGCGCCATTATCCCGGGGTGCGAGCCGAGCATGCCTGGCTGCGTCTGGCTTCCTGGATAGGCGGAGACCGGGACGGCAATCCCAACGTGACCAGCGAGGTGACCGCTGAGACCCTGCACATGCACCGCGGACTGGCTGAGGAAACCCACCGCCGCTCTTTGCAGGAGTTGACCCGCCGCTTGAGCATCAGCTCGCTGCGCTATCCCCTGTCCCCCGAATTGACCGACTGGATCGAAAGCCGCCGGCCGTTCCCCCCTCACGCGGCCTATATCGAGGGGCGCTACGCGGATGAACCCTACCGGCTGGTGCTCTCCCTGCTTGTAGCTGACCTGGCGAATGCCGCCAGCGACAACATGAAAGCCAACCTTCTCAGCAGCCAACCTCACCCGGCACGCATCCGCCTGGAGGATGTGCAGCATCCAATTAAGATCATCGCCGGCTCGCTGCCAGCGGCCATTGCCCGTGGCGAGATCCAACGCACCCTCCGACAGCTACAGATCTTCGGGCTGCACGCCGTCCGCCTCGACCTGCGCGAGGACTCCTCCCGGCTGAACGCCGACTTGGGCGAGATCCTGCGCGCTCTGGGAATCGCCGCGGACTTCGAACAACTGCCTGACCCCGAGCGGACCGACCTGCTGACCCGACTGCTCGACCAGCCCCGTCCGGAACTATCCAGCCACCC